>Ga0074044_10003416_pt1 | contig 13513 bp, 8 predicted proteins | sample BogForMeECP23OM1_FD_94443 | JGI IMG/M metagenome (GOLD analysis project Ga0074044, IMG submission 94443) | Bog forest soil microbial communities from Calvert Island, British Columbia, Canada - Bog Forest MetaG ECP23OM1 | ecosystem: Environmental > Terrestrial > Soil > Wetlands ... | reverse complement strand
CGCCGTCATTAAAGTCGGCGCAGCGACCGAGACCGAACTGAAGGAAAAGAAGGCGCGTGTCGAAGACGCAATGCACGCCACTCGCGCGGCTGTCGAAGAAGGCATCGTTGCAGGCGGCGGTTCCGCACTGCTCCGCTGCATCTCCGCGGTCGAAAAGCTCAAGCTGCACGATGACGAAGCCGTTGGCGCAGGCATCGTGAAGCGCGCTCTCGAGGAGCCCTCCCGCCAGATCGCACTCAACGCCGGTTTCGAAGGCGCTGTGGTGATCGGCAAGGTTCGCGACTCGAAGGATGAAAACTTCGGCTTCAACGCCGAGACCGGCGAGTACGGCGACATGGTCAAGATGGGCGTCATCGATCCAGCAAAAGTAACGCGCTTGGCGCTGCAAAACGCAGCCTCCATCGCGGGCCTGATGCTCACGACTGAAGCCCTCATCGCTGAAATCAAGGAAGAAAAGGCTGCAGCAGCTGGTGGCGGCGGCGCCCCCGGCGCAGGCGGCATGGGCGGCATGTACTAAATCCAGGTAGCACAGGCTTGCCCTGAGCAGCGAAGGGCACTCTTGCCTGTGCTCTGGGCAGCTTTACCAGCAGCCCAAAACCTCAATCCAAAGGGCGTCCAGGTGCAAACCAGGACGCCCTTTCTGTTTCCTCTAACCTCTCTCATCAGCCCTGTAGACTCAAAACCGCAGTTACGATACGATGCAGTTAACTCGCATGTTTGAACTCTCAGCATCCGCAGCCGCTCCAAAACTATCGGTCGTTCGGTCGTAAGGTGGCTCGCGGCGGCATGCATTTTCCTAGGCATTGGCTTCATGCTAGCGGCGCTTGGTTACAGCTTGGCGGGAACCCTTCTCGTCCTAGCGGGCAACATTCTCGGCACACTCGATGCGCGCCAAAAGCAAGCACTTCAGCTCACCCATCTCTCCCTACCGTAGCCTCTCTTATGCGTGCACTTGCAAAATCCATTCTCGCGATCACCGCCGGTGTATTGCTGCTTTCTCTAGCAACCCCGAGCCAGGCACAAACCTCGCAAGATCCAATGGTAATGGCGCGCCGCATGGCACGGCATTTCCCCGAAAAGCCGCCAGTTCAATTTCAAATTCTACAGACCGCCGAGCACGAACCGCGCGTAGTCGTCACCAATCTTCATCAGTACGCGCTCACCGCCTTTATCGCCCGCACAGATCCAACAGCCGCCAACAGCATCACAAACACGATGGTGTTCGACGCGCTGGCGCGCATGGGGCTGCTAGCCCCCATCCCGAGAGGTCTAAGCTTCGTCACAGGAGTGCCACATGTGGTGGGCGAGCCATTTCCCGACCCGGTCCTCGCGGCCGCCGTCTGGGAAGATGGCAGCACCTACGGTCCGGACGATTTGCTCGCCAGAATTTCCGGCAGTCGCTCCGCACTTGCAAACAGCTATGACCGCGCCATCGCCATGCTTCAGACCGGCTTGGACAAGAATTGGACTGCCGCCGAATACAGCGCGGCTGCACAGCAGCTCAAACTCGCAAGAGATCCGGCGCAGGCCACAATTCCGGAAGCGTCCATGGCGGACTTTATCCCCATCCGTACGATCTCAGTCAATATGGACCATGCAACCCAGGAAAATCGCCCAGCCAAACTCACCGCTAAGATCGCGCGGAACCTCCTCACGCGCTTTACGCAAGATCGCGACGCTCTAAGGGCAGCCCTAAACGGATCACTCGCCGCAAGAGTCCAGGAATAAGTAAGCGCTAGCTCCCGGCGCAGGCGCTATCCAATAAATCCATGTAGCACAGGCACTCCTGCCTGTGCTCCGTACCGCCTTACTAGCCGCCTCAATCCAAAAGGCGCCCTCGGCACAAACCAGGACGCCCTTCTTGTTTGATTACTTGACACCTCCACTATGATTTGGGTGCCGTTGGCTGAGTCGTTGATCAGCAACTGCTGGGAGCTAAAATGCGCATTCGCAAACAGATATATGAACTGACAGTCGAAGATTTCGATCAACATCCGGTCTGGGAATACGCGTTGGACGAAGAAGGTGAAGAAGGACAGGACGAAGCGACGGTGCGTCCCAAATCGGTGGCTGGTCCCGTCGATCCAGCTGAAGGCATGGTCGTCGTAAAGGCTCGCTTCACACTCGCTGATGGGACCTCGATGGCAGGCTATGTCACCCCTCCGGGTCCCGATTCAAGTGGTCTCGGAACTATCCAGCCTCAGATAATCACTGGACAGGGCCAGGTCTCGTTCTGGTGCGGCGTTTTCAAGCCGACAGGTGAAGACCTCGTTCAAAACTATAGTCGACTTGGCCGGACAGCCGATAAGACTTTTCCTATGCATTTCACTAGCGAAGTCGAAATTGTAGGTGGACCGGTGATTGGTATCTTGAATGGTTTCCTATACATGGAGAGGGCGACCAAACAGATTCGCGAAATCCTCTAAGTTACACGCGCTGGACGATCCTGCAGCCCGCCTTTCCTCTGGTCCACTTTCTCTGCCAAATTCGTCGAGCCTCTTCACAGATTCTTCAGGGGAGAGTCATGAGGAGCCGAGAATATCCAGATCGGGGCGCAAGCCATTCGCGGCCTGCATTAATCTAGCGTCATGTAGGAATTCAAAATCAAAGCAATCTCGGAAGCAATCGCAAGGATCGCAAATCCCGCATGAAATCGCTCATCCTTGATCTTAATGGCCGCGGCGCTCAACAGAATATACAGGCCTGTTCGTACGTAATAGAAAGCCCCTATCGCGTGCCAATGCGCGCTGCCTTTGATGAAGGTATCCACGAGGTCTGCCAAAAACAGAATCGTCATCAGGCTGAATATCCATTGCCGCCGGGAATAAAAATAGGCTTTGAAGCCGTCGTAATCACCCATCTGTTCGGGAAAAAACAGCACGCACAACAGGAACATCACAACCGCATACATGGCTATGAAAAAATAAAGTGCAAATGTCCACTGCTGGATAGTTTGGAGGCGGTATTCCCACCACCAAAAATGGATCAGGTACAGAAAGAGGAATAGCGCCCACAGAAGATGTACCCAATACACTTTGTTCGCTTTGGGATGCTGGACAATCTGCGCGACTCCACTCAGAAGGCGGGAAACACCCAGGCCAAGGAGAATCGAAAATAGCACGCGGACATGCAGATACATTTCCATGGTTTGGCACCTGCAGGGCGGAGAGATTCGACAGCAGGAGATTGTTGCACGAACAGGTTACGGAATTGTCGTCTTCACCATTGCCCTGCCCGGATGACCCGCTGGCGCCCTGCTCAAATCCCTTACGATAACTTCCTCCGCTGCTCCCCCGTTTGAATTCCCGACCACTCTTCTTAGCCAGTAAGTCTGCCCCACTCCTGGGATTTTCTTGGCTTTTCCATGATTCTTTTGATACACCATCTCCATCCAAACAACGGAGGTATGCATGAGCACATTTGCTCGATTGACAGGCGGCGCACGCGAACTGGATCTTGAGCTGCTGATCATGCGCGTCGCTTGCGCCCTTCCCTTCATCTACCACGGCTGCGCCATCCTGTTTGGAATGTTCGGCGGCCCAGGCCCTCAAGGTTTCGCCGCCTTCATGCACGTGCCCGTTGCCGTCGGCTATCTAGTGGGCCTGGCCCAGTTCGCCGGAGGCATCGCCATCCTTCTCGGCGCTCTCCTCCGCGTCGGGGCCGTCTGCGTCATGATCGTTATGCTCGGCGCCATTTTCATGGTCCATCTCCCGCACGGCTACGATATCGGCCATGGCGGCCTCGAATACGCTCTCACTGAGCTGCTCCTCTCTTTCGGCCTATTGCTCGCCGGTCCCGGCAAGTATTCGCTCACCAGCGTTCTTCCCGCTCCGCTTCGCAAGCTATAGAGGGCGACAAATTCGTATTGGAACCGCATCAAAGGGGTACAATGCCTGAGGATAGCCTCCGGTAAACAAGTCCCGCGCTGGAGAAACATAGAATCTGGCCCGAGGAATTGCATCCGCTGACGAGGTGCCCGATGCGCTCGATGAGATTTGTGGTTCTTTCCGCAGTGTTCCTTGCAGCTGCTCTGCTCCTCACGACGCCGTCCAAAGCTCAGAGCTCGGAGGACGATTCCTCTGGACCCCGAGGCAGCGTTCCCCGGTCCTCCGCGAGCCGGTATCATTCGCATACCCAAAGCGACGGAACGAGTGTCGGAGCGGATATTCTCACTCCCAAGCAGGTGCAGAAAGCTTTTGTCGCCGATTTGAATCGTTGCTGCATCGTTGTGGAATTTGCCTTCTATCCCAGCAAGGAAAAAGTTCCGCACGATTTGTCTCTGGATGATTTCGCCTTATACCTTTCCGGGAGCGATATTGGGACAAAGCCGCAGAGCGCGACTTTAGTCGCTGCTTCGCTGCAGAAGAAGGCCGGCTCTGGGCCCCCAGTTTCGGTACACGGTGGCGCAACCGTTGGCTATGAATCCGGTACTTCCACTGATCCAAATACGGGCCTGCCCATAAGAGTTCATGGCGTCTACACGGGAACGGAAATTGACGTGAGCGATGCAAAACCCGCCCCAGGCTCCACGGCGCGGGATCGCCAGATCATGGAAACGGAATTGAGCCAAAAGGGACTGCCGGAGGGGAAAGCTGCAGCCCCCGTGTCAGGGTACCTGTACTTTTCCATTCACAATCGCAAAAAAGACGCCAAATACAAGTTGGAATACAATTTCAACGGGGAAAAGCTAATTCTCCCGCTGCCTTGATCTCCCTATTGCAATAGTTGCTTTGCATGCAACCTTTCTATCTCCTCGACGCAACTTATCAGCAGCAAGTGTTAATATCGCATTCGTAACCTTGGGGTGGGGGCGATGCGTTACCGATCCAGCCGTATTCTCAGACCCTTAGTTCTCTGTCTTCTTTCCCTCAGCTCGTGCTACGCGCAGACGGGCCTGCGCGTGAAGGAGGAAGCTGCTCGCATCGAATTTTTCTCCGACAAAGCCGCCGTTGATCTGCCTGTAGAAAACCCAACGCGCGCCACGATCTCGGCGCACGTCCTTCTCGAATTGGTGGCCCCGTCCGGCCAAGTTCGCGGTCGTTCCGAACAGGACGCCTCTCTGTCCCCCGGCGTAACGAAGCTCAAAGCCTCTTTGCCCCTCGCCTCTGCCCTGATCGACAAAGTTGATCGACAAAAGCTCTTGTGGTATCGCCTGCGTTACACCATCACCGCGAACGCACCCGCGAACTCCATGTCTGCGCCCCTCACGGGAATCCTCTCGGTTGGCGAAGCGACACCCGGAATTTTTGAGCTGCACGTGGCGGCTCCGGAATTCGTTCGAGAATCCGGTCATTACACCATCCGCGTTCGCGCCATTCACCCCGTTAGCGGCCGTCCCGTCGCCGACGTCGCCGTCCAGGCATCCCTCGATCTCGACACCGACGACCGCAAGCCTCTTCAAACAAAGCCCGCCGCCACCGATCGGCGCGGCTTCGCCACTCTTCCGTTCACGCTTCCGCAACGGATCGAAACAGACGAAGTCGATATAAAGGTGACCGGAAAGCTCGCAAACTATTCTACCGAAGCGGACGACAATTTCCGCGTAGTTCATTTCTCAAACGTCTCGGTCAGCACCGACAAACCCATCTATCAACCAGGACAGGCTCTCCACATGCGCCTGATGGCCTTCGACTCCAACAAAAAGGCCATCGCGGGTGAGCCCGTGACGTTGAAGCTCCTCGACCCCGATCAAACTCTCGTCTACCGCGCCCAGGCGCAAACCTCAACCTTCGGAATTGCATCTGCGGATTGGCAAATACCGGACAATCTGCGTCTCGGCACCTATAGCATTCAAGCCAGCTTTGGCGAAGGCCGCTATTCCGACTCTGGAGCGTCCGCCAGCATCAAAATAAGCCGCTATGAGCTTCCAACGTTCACCGTGACGGCCAAGCCAGATCGCGCCTTCTATCTCCCCGATCAAAACGCCTCGATTGAAATTCACGCGGACTACCTTTTTGGAGAACCGGTGCGTCACGGCCATGTTCGCGTTGTCCGCGAAACCCAGCGCCAATGGAATTACCGCGAACAAAAATGGGAAGCAGAAGAGGGCGCAACGTACGAAGGCGATACCGACGACCGCGGCCACTACGCCGCCAAAGTCGATTTGACAGACGACCATGAGGACCTCGAAGGACAAGACTATTCCCGCTTTCACGACCTGAAACTCGCCGCCTACTTCACCGATTCCTCCACCGGCCGAACGGAACAGCGCCGCTTTGATTTGCGCGTCACCAAGGATCCGATTCACATCTACGTCATCGGTGCGGACCGTTCCCAACCGAATGGCCTTCCTCTGGAGTTCTATCTTTCCACCGATTATGCCGATGGCTCGCCCGCGTCATGCGAGGTTGAAATCAACTGGGCGGGAGAGCAGCCCTCCTCGAAGAATCCTGGCTCCGGCGAACCAGTCGAGCAGTTCCTCCGGCGTGTTCACACCAACCGTTACGGAGTAGCAAAAGTCACGGGGTTATCCGTGCCGGGCATCACCGAGCGGGCTGATAGTGCCTCTAGCAATTTCGATCTAAGTTTCCGCGCAAAAGACAGTAAAGGCGCGGTCGGCCACCATATCGAATCGTTGTGGTCTTACAATCGCCCCGGAATCCGCGTGGAGACTGACAAGACACTCTATAAGCCCGGCGAACCAATACAGATTCGGCTTACAACCGCTGCCCCGGATCAATCGGTCGTGGTAGAAGCCGTCCACGACTTTCAAGTTATCACCTCGAAGCTTGTTCATGTTCGCCACAATACCGCAGAGGTCGTCTTTGACTCGACCGACAACTTTGAAAACGAAGTGAGCATTCTCGCTTATGTATTTGGACTTAAGCCCGGCGACGACTATTACAACTCCGCCGCTGAAGGCTCACACACCGTCTCGTTTCCCAAGAATCACGAATTGCAGGTCGAGGTAAAACTCGCCAAATCGGTCTACCGCCCAGGAGAGGAAGCCACCGCCAGCTTGCAGGTAACCAGCCCCGGTGGCGAGCCTGCCAAAAGTGCCCTCGGTCTGGTAGTCGTCGATCAAGCCGTAGAAGAACGCGAGCGCACCGACGGCGACTTTGGCGGGCAAGGCGGATTCTTAAATTTTCGCGGTTACTGGGGCGGCACTTCGGAGCTCGGCGGAATCCGCAAAAGCGACCTGGACAAGCTTGACCTCTCCAAACCGCTTCCAGACGGCCTCGAACTCGTCGCGGAAATCCTTCTCCAAGGAGACTCGCTTTGGCCCAAAACCTTCGCCAGCGATTCTGACCTTGTAGATTTAGCAAAACTCTTCGCCTCGGAAATCGATCCTCAAATTGTGCCCATACGCACGGCTTTGGATAACCGTTACGCTCAAAGGGGCGAATATCCGAAGACGGAAGCCGCTCTTGAAAATGACTTGGCAGCTGCCGGATCCGCATGGCGGAACGCGAAAGACCCATGGGGAACGGCCTTCCACGCCGCCTTCAGCGTCGCTCGGGAATCCGACGTCCTCGAAATCTCCAGCGCCGGTCCGGACAAAATCCTCGGCACAGAAGACGACTTCATCGTGGCCAGGATGAGCAGGCCGTATTTCAAATCCAATTCCGAGGCCATCCAACGGGCCGTGAACGAATTTCATGCGCGCACCGGCTCCTACATTCGCGATGCACAAACGCTCAAAACGGAGCTAGCCCGGCTGAGCATCGACTTTGATTCCTTGAAAGATCCGTGGGGACATGCTTATCAATTCTCTTTTGGCGTGAATGGCACCAAATTCACCGTGACTGTCACAAGTGCCGGACCGGACGGACGTTTCAATTCAAAGCAGGTTCCTTCCGAAGATGACTTTCCTTTGGTCACCGTAGGCATCGACTACTTCGCCGAAACGCGCGCGCAGATCGATGCGGCTCTCACGGCGAATTTCAAACGGAACCAGTCATTTCCGGAGACGCTCGACCAGTTGAAGACAGCCCTCGATCATTCGGGAATCAGCTTCGATGGCCTTCGTGACCCCTGGGGTCATCTCTATTACGCGACGTTTCACCGGGAGATGCGCTTTTCCGACGACCTGAACGTTGAAACCTACGAGCATCACACCCAAAAAGAACAATCGCGCACCACCACCGTGCCCGTAACGCAGCAAATCAATTGGGTCCAAATTCGGAGCGCCGGCGAAGATGGCCTCGAAGGCACATCCGATGACTTCAATGTAGCCTCCTTCTCCCGGGGCGTCGTGGAACAGAGCAGCAAGGACAGCACGCCCGTACCGATCAGAAATTCCACCGTCCTGCAAGGATCGAGCGGCGCCATTTCGGGCACCGTAGTCGACCCGATGGGGGCGACGATTGCCGGCGCGGAAATCAGCGCCAAGAACTCCGCGACCGCTGCCACGTTCACCGCCAGGAGTGGCGACAGCGGCGACTACGTGCTGCGTAATCTGCCGGCGGGGCTCTACGTCGTTCAGTTTTCGGCGACCGGTTTTCGCGCCTACTCCATCACCAATGTGCCGGTCCGTTCTTCGAATGTGACCAAACTCGATGCAACACTCAATATTGGCGCAGTTACGGAAACTGTCGAAGTCACCGCCCAAGCTATCCAATTGCAGACCGCGACGAGCGCGCTGGTTGCGATCCAACCCGGCGTCGCTGGTCTTCCGCTTCTGCCTCAAACCCAGCTTCAGCTCGCCACTCCCCGTCTCCGCGAGTATTTTCCGGAAACTTTGCTCTGGCGTCCGGAAGTCGTAACCGACGACAAAGGCCGCGCCCAGTTGAAATTCCCATTGGCGGACAACATCACAACCTGGAAGCTCTCCGCCGTCGCCTCCACCGTCAGCGGCGAAATGGGCACCTCGGAAAAATCCATTCGCGCCTTTCAACCCTTCTTCGTCGAGCATGATCCCCCGCGCTTCCTCACCATCGGCGACGAGATCGCCTTGCCCGTGGTTCTCCGCAATTATCTCGACCGGCGCCTCCAGGTCAGTGTCGAAATGAAGCCCTCAACGTGGTTCACATCCCTGAGCCCCACCACGCTGAAGACCAGCATTGCGCCGCAAGATTCCGCGCGGGATGTCTTCCGCTTCAAGGCCGTGGAAATCGTGAAGGAAGGCAAGCAGGAAGTGCGCGCCATCGGCGCCGATGCCAGCGACGCCATCTCCCGCTCCGTTACCGTGCGGCCCAACGGTGAAGAGAAGACCGAAAGCGTTAGCCAGATTTTTGGCGATACCGTCTCCCTAGACCTCCAGGTCCCCGATTCGGCAATCTCCGGCGCACTTCAAACGAGTCTTAAAATCTATCCGAATCTCACCGCCCACGTTTTGGAAAGCATCGAGGCGATTCTAGAACGCCCCTACGGTTGCGGTGAGCAGACTATCTCCTCGACCTATCCCAGCGTCTTGCTTCTCAAATTCGCGAAAGAGTCTTCTTCCGAGAAATCTCTTCTGTTGCCTCGTGCGCGCCGTTACGCCCAGCTCGGCTATGAGCGTCTTCTCTCCTATCGTGCGCCGGATGGAGGATTCTCCTATTGGGGGAGGGGCAAATCAGACTTGGCACTCACCGTCTACGCGATTAAGTTTCTAAGCGACGCCCGAGAATTTGTCGATGTCGATGATTCCGTCATCCAGGAAGCCACGACTTGGGTCTTAAACCAGCTCCAGCCTGATGGTCATTGGGCTGCCCTCGACTGGAGCGGCATCGAAGTCTCTCCGCGCAGCATCATGCTCACCGCTTACATCGCGCGAATGCTCGTCACTTCAAAACTCACTACCGATGGCTCGGGCGGAAATCCCCAGATCGCCAAATCCGCGTCGCTGGCCATCCAGCACGCTTTAAGCTATCTCCGACCCCACATCGATGCGCTCGATGAGCCTTACGTGATTTCCTCCTATGCTCTCGCGGCACTCGCGGCTGGCGACAAGTCCGCCTTCGCAAGTAGCGTCTCAAGGCTCCACAAGTTGGAACGCCGCGAGGGTGATTCCAGCTACTGGTCGCTTGAAATGAACACTCCCTTTTACGGTTGGGGATTGGCCGGACGCGTGGAAACCACAGCCCTCGTCCTTCAAGCGCTCAGCGTGGACTCCGCTGCCTCAGCTGAGTCCGATGCACTGGTCTCGCGCGGGCTGCTCTTTCTCCTCCGCAATCAAGATCGCTACGGCATCTGGTATTCCACCCAGGCCACCATCAACGTGCTCGAAGCCATCGCGTCTCTAACATCGCTTAAGTCGGAGCACATCGCAGACAAGGTAACTGCTGGATCGAAGGCCGCAATACTGGTGGATGGCAAACAGGTTCTCTCCATCGACTTGCCCCCGCCCGATGTCCTCAGCGCTCCAGTCACTGTCGACTTGTCTAAATTCGTCCTGCCCGGCAGGCATCACATCGAGGTTCTCCGCCCAAGCGGCTCCTCTCGCGCTTCCATTCAGCTGCTGGCGAATTACTACGTTCCCTGGGCACACAACGCCACAGGAACCGCTCTTTATCAGAAGGAAATGGTTTCTGACGCGCTACGCCTTACCGTCCAATTCGACAAGCTCTCAGCCAATGTCGGCGAAGTCGTCCAATGCAACGTCGCTGCCGAAAGAATCGGCTTCCGCGGCTACGGTATGCTCCTCGCCGAAATTGGTTTACCGCCCGGCGCCGAAGTCGATCGCAATTCCCTCGAGGAAGCCATGAAGTCCGGTGGCTGGGAGCTCAACCAGTACGACGTCTTGCCCGATCGCTTGATCGTCTACCTCTGGCCCCGCGCCGGCGGCACAAAATTCTCCTTCACTTTCAAACCCCGCTTCGGCCTGAAGGCTCTCTCCGCCCCTTCCATCCTCTACGACTACTACAACCCCGAAGCCCAAGCCGTCGTTGAGCCTTCGCAGTTTATCGTGCAATAAGCCCAGTCAGGTGGTCGCCTAACCGAAGGACTTCATGAGGGACTCAAGTGACTGCTCGGTTTCGGCGCTGACTAACAGATTGCGCTCGTCGAGTAGTTTCCTTAGTCTCTTCAATTGATCCGCGCTTGGCACTGCAAAGCTTCGGTTATATCTGGAAAACCATCGCGCGACGTATCTCTTGCTCAATTCCACCAGACGCTCGTCCGTCTCGCTCAAGGACTGGACCAAATAAAAAATGCTGTCCCACTTGCTGATTCTCGATATTAGATAGAGAACGAATCGTTTGTTGTGCGGATAGAGGCTGCGAATGTAGATCTCCCATAGCCGCAGCCCTCCAACGAAATTTGCCTTCCTGATCAGCGCCAGTGCGCCTTCCCTAGCCACCCCGGCGCTCGCGTCTTCCAACGCGAAGACGAACGTCTCGATGTACGCATCCGGGTTGAGCTTCCCAACTGCATGCAGGGCGGATGCGCGGACCCTCGCGGAGGAGTTCGCGAAAAAAGGCTCAACAAGCCTTGCATCGGCTGCGCCACCGGCCTCTCCCAGACCGGCGATTGCCGCAGACAGTTTGCGGCTCCCACTCGCATTCAGGCTCTGTGCGTAAAAGTCACGAACATCGACATTGCCCTGCTTTGCGAAAAATTGCTGCGCCATTTCTCGAATCGAAATATTCGCGTCCAGCAACGCAGACTCAAACTCCTGTTCCGCCTGCTCGCCAAACTTTTCCAAGTAGAAGTTTAAGGCTTCTCGCCGTACGCTGGCGGACGCGTCCCGCCTGGCCACAACAAGCAGGTCATTCCATTTGTTGTTTGGCAAGATTGCGTCTAACTTGCTCACCGCGGCTTTGCGGACATCGAGATCCTGTATCGCGAATGCCTGTCTTATGGTCGATTCCAAGCCTGCATCATCGGAGTTGAGCGCAACATCAAAACAGAACCGCCTTGTGAATTTGTCCTTCGACTCGAACCCCTCTTCTAACGCATTTCGAGCTTCGGGCCTCTCGAAAAGCTCTCGAATCGCCTGCGCGATCGTCGAGTCATCGTTCCGTTTCGCCCCGCCCAGGCGGAGCGCCAGCGGCAGCCACATCAGAAAGTGAGGCAGATAATCGGATCGGATCCGAGCCATTAGCAAGCTGCGCGCCAGAGAGCGAACGGCTTCCACCCAATCATTCACTCGAATAAGAAGGAATGGAAGCTCGGCCCCCGTGACGACCTTTCCTAACCGTCGAGTTGCCTCCTCCCGAACATAGCCGCTGCCATGAAAACTGGCGATCCCTAGAATCGAAATGGACTCCTCTCCGAAGTTTGCAAGGTGGCTGACGTCGCCTGGCTTCATCCAGTACCAGGGACCACGGCGCTCGTGCCAATTCGACCAGCCTTGCCTCACGAATTGATCAAAGTTCACGTAGTCAGCAGGCTTGAGTTGTCGCAGCAGCCCGTGAATCGCCACTGCGCTCGCTTTAACCGACCGTTTGTCGCCTGTCAAAAGCAGGGGCAGAAGATCGGGAATGGCTTCAGGCTCGCCGGCATCCAATAACTTCCGAATAATATCTTCCGCTTTTTCGGCTTGGACGAACCGGTTCCAGAGCCCCGCTCTTATATAGAGCAGCTCGATAAGTCCTTCTGTAGCTTGCGAGAGGTTGCGCCTCATGGGAACCTGGTTCGAAATCAAGATTACACAAGCAGCGATATTCGGGCTATCTCGAAACTGTCTCTTCACCTCATTGTGCTGGATGAGCGTCGGCTCGTATTCCTGCCGCCCTCGCCCCGGCGCGCCACTCACTACTCACCACCCACTACTCACTCTCCCAATCAATCAGCTACAATATGCCTTTGAGGCAACCGTGAGCGAAACTAACTCTCCATTCGCCGCTGTCGAGGAAGCCGTCGAAGAAATCCGCCAGGGCCGCATGATCGTTCTGGTTGACGACGAAGACCGCGAAAACGAAGGCGACCTCACGCTGGCCGCCGAAAAAATTACGCCCGAAGCCATCAATTTCATGGCCAAGTTCGGCCGCGGCCTCATCTGCCTCGCGCTCACCGAGCAGCGCTGCGACGAGCTCCATCTTCCGCTCATGTCTCTGATTAACACCTCCGTCCACGGCACGGCTTTCACGGAAGCCATCGATGCTAAAGTCGGCATCACCACCGGCATAAGCGCCTCCGACCGTGCCATCACTGTCCTTACCGCGATCGATCCTAAAACACGCCCCCAGGATCTCGCTCGGCCGGGCCACATGTTCCCTCTTCGCGCCCGCAATGGCGGCGTCCTCGTTCGCGCTGGACAGACCGAAGCCAGCGTCGACCTCTCCCGCATCGCCGGTCTCAACGCCAGCGGCGTCATCTGCGAAATCATGAACGAAGACGGCACCATGTCCCGAGTGCCGCAGCTCCACGAATTTTGCAAACAGCACAATCTAAAAATGTTGACGGTCGCCGACCTCATTCGCTACCGCATGCAGCATGAGCGCTACGTCCGCCGTGTCGCCGAAGCCGTCCTCCCGACTCGCTACGGGGACTTCCGCATGATCGCCTACGCCAGCGACGTCGACCACGACCAACACATCGCTCTCGTCCGCGGCAATCTGGAAGGCGAAACACCTGCTCTCGTCCGCGTCCACTCGCACTGCCTAACCGGCGATGTCTTCGGCTCCACGGCCTGCGATTGCAGCGAACT
>Ga0074044_10003415_pt1 | contig 13514 bp, 7 predicted proteins | sample BogForMeECP23OM1_FD_94443 | JGI IMG/M metagenome (GOLD analysis project Ga0074044, IMG submission 94443) | Bog forest soil microbial communities from Calvert Island, British Columbia, Canada - Bog Forest MetaG ECP23OM1 | ecosystem: Environmental > Terrestrial > Soil > Wetlands ... | reverse complement strand
TCGCCGACCAGGCCGCCATCGCCATCGAGAACGTGCGGCTGTTCGAGGCCGAGCAGCAGCGCAGCCGCGAGCTCTCCGAGTCGCTGCAGCAGCAGACCGCGACCGCCGATGTGCTCAAGGTTATCAGCCGCTCGACCTTCGATCTGAAATCGGTGCTCAATACGCTGGTGGAATCCGTGGCCCGGCTTTGCGAGGCGGACATGGCGTCCATCCGTCGTCCGAAGGGGGCGGCCTTCCTGCACGTCGCCAGTCATGGCGCCCCGCGTGAGTACATTGAGTACATGCGAAATCACCCCATCGAGCCGGAGCAAGGGTCGGTCTCTGGGCGAGTCTTGCTTGAAGGCAAGGCTATTCAGATTCTCGACGTTCAGGCCGATCCGGATTACACGATGGTCGGAGTCTCAAAACGGGCCGGCTTCCACACCATCCTTGGGCTGCCGCTGTTGCGCGAAGGAAACCCGATCGGTGTCATCATTTTGGGCCGCAACACAATACGGGCCTTCACCGATAAGCAGATCGAGCTGGCCACGACCTATGCCGACCAGGCGGTGATCGCCATCGAGAACGTGCGGTTGTTCGAGAGCGTGGAGGAGCGCACACGTGAATTGGCGAAGTCGCTGGAGGAACTGCGGACCGCGCAGGATCGCCTGGTGCAGACGGAAAAACTCGCCTCGCTCGGCCAGCTGACCGCCGGCATCGCCCACGAGATCAAGAACCCGCTCAATTTCGTCAATAATTTCTCATCCGTCTCGATCGAACTCATCGACGAATTGCGGCAGGCGCTTGACGGCGCCCAGCTCGACGGCAAGCTGCGCGCGGATGTCAACGAGATTGCGGATATGCTGCAAGGCAATCTCGACAAGGTCGTACAGCACGGCAAGCGCGCCGACTCGATCGTCAAGAACATGCTGTTGCATTCGCGTCAGGGCTCCGGCGAGCACCGGCCCGTCGATATCAACGCTATCGTCGAGGAGAGCCTCAATCTCGCCTATCACGGGGCCCGCGCCGAGAAGCAGGGCTTCAATATCACTCTGGAGCGGTCCTTTGACCCGTCTGCCGGCGAGATCGACGTGTTTCCCCAGGAGATTACCCGGGTGCTGCTCAATCTGATTTCGAACGGGTTCTACGCTGCCACCAAGCGCAAAGCCGAGACGAATGGCGGCGACTACGAGCCCACGCTCGCTGCCGCGACCAAAAACCTCGGCGACAGCGTCGAAATCAGGATCCGCGACAACGGCACCGGCATTCCACCCGAGGTCAAGGAAAAGATGTTCAATCCGTTCTTCACGACGAAGCCCGCCGGCGAGGGCACGGGTCTTGGCCTCTCGCTGAGCCATGACATCATCGTCAAGCAACATGGCGGGTCTATAGAGGTCGATACGCAGCCGGGCGCATTCACCGAATTTCGAATTGTGCTGCCGCGTGCGGCCGCAACCATCGCCAAACTTGGAGAAAAGACGTGAGCCTGCTCATTCTTGTGGTCGACGATGAGCCCGATGTTGAACTGTTGTTTCGGCAGCACTTTCGGCGCGACCTGCGCGAAGCCCGCTATACCATGGAGTTTGCGCAATCGGCCGCCATGGCGCTGCAGCGCATTGCCGATGCAAGCGGCCAGTCACTCATTCTGATCCTGTCCGATATCAACATGCCGGGGATGAGCGGCCTTGAACTCCTGCCCAAAGCGAAGGCGATGCGGCCGGATGTTCCGATCATCATGATTACCGCCTACGGCGATGCCGAGACGAAGCGCCGGGCACTCGAGCAGGGCGCGGAGGCGCTTCTGACCAAACCGCTCGATTTCGGCATGTTACGCAGTGAAATCGATATGCGGGTTGGACGCGCCGCATGACCGCACGGATCCTGGTTGTCGATGACGAGCCGGACCTGGAAGAACTCATCCAGCAGAAGTTCCGGCACCAGATTCGCGAGGGCGCCGTCAGCTTTCTGTTCGCATGCGACGGTGTCGAAGCGCTGACCGTGCTGGAGGCGAACCACGACGTCGACATGGTGGTGACCGACATCAATATGCCGAGGATGGACGGGCTATCACTCCTCAAGAAGCTGCAGGAGAACGAAGAAAAGCTCTCGACCATCATCGTCTCGGCCTATGGCGACATGGCCAATATTCGCGCCGCGATGAACGGGGGTGCATTCGATTTCATCACCAAGCCCATCGATTTTCTCGATCTCGAGATGACAATCGCCAAGACCATTCGGCATGTCGAAGTTCTGCGCGAGGCACGGCGGCGACAGGCGGCGGCCGAACGGGCGCATGCTTCGCTGTCGCGTTACTTCTCGCCCAACTTGGCTAAACAGCTTGCCAGCGATACGGACGCCATTGACCTTGGCGGGCAGCGTCGTGAGATCGCGACGCTATTCACCGACATTACCAGCTTCACCGCGCTGGTGGAGGCACTTGAGCCCCACGTGCTTGGGCCGCTTCTCAACGACTATCTCGCGGGCATGACCGATATCGTGTTCGCGTACGATGGTACGGTTGCAAAAATTGTCGGCGATGCCTTGCACGTGCTGTTCGGGGCGCCGGGCGAGCAGCCAGACCATGCCGCTCGCGCGGTCAAATGCGCATTGGCTTTGGATGAATACGCACAATCAGTCCGCGAGCGTTGGCACAGAAAAGGCGTTGCGCTGGGAGTCACACGTATCGGTGCGCATGCTGGGCCGGCGATTGTCGGCAATTTCGGCGGCGGCCGCTTCTTCGATTACACCGCCTATGGCGATACCATCAACGTTGCGGCGCGGCTGGAAGCCGCCAACAAACAGCTCGGCACCCGCGTTTTGGTCAGTGCGGCTGTCGCTGCGAGGGTGGAGAATTTCCGCGGCCGACCGGTGGGCGACCTTATGCTGAGGGGCAGGACGGAGGCGCTGCGCGCCTTCGAGCCGCTTCGGCTGGAACAATACGAAGATCCCGGGACAATCAGTTATCTAGAGGCCTTTGCCAAACTGGAAGCCGGGGACCCCGGCGCAATCGCGGCCTTCGCGGCGCATCTTGGTAAGCGAGCCGATGACCAGCTCGCCAGCTTCCATCTCAAGCGGCTTTTGAATGGCGCAGCCGGCACGCGGATTGCCATGGAATAATGGCGAAATGTTACCGCGCTTGGATTGTTGATTGTGTGAAGTCAAATCACGCCATGGCGACCACCTCAGGTTTTGATTATGATTAGCGTGGGCTTCAGCCTCGGTGGGCACTATGAGACGGCACGGCACAGCGGCCGGTAAAGCAGCAAAAACGGGGCGCCGTAAGGCCGGACCCCGCAAGCGCCGCATCGCGCCAAAACCCGCGCCAAAACCCGCGCCAAGTCGCGGGCTCGCCGCCGGCGGCCTCAAAGGGCAGCTCGACCGCCGCACCCACGAACTGAGCGAGGCGCTGGAGCAGCAGGCCGCGACGGCCGAAGTGCAGCGCGTCATCAGCGCGTCGCCCGGCGATTTGCAGCCGGTTTTTGCGGTCATCCTGGAAAATGCAACACGCCTCTGCCAAGCCAATTTCGGTATGCTGTACCTGTGCGAGGGCAACGCCTATCGGGCGGTAGCGGCGCACAACGTGCCGCCCGCGTATGCCGAGGCCAGACAGCGCTACCCGATTGTGAGCATGACCGGCAATTCGGCGCTTACGCGCGTGGCGGCCACGAAGCGGGCGATCCAGATTGCCGATGTGGCCGAAGATCCGGCCTACCGGATTGACCCGCAGCGCCGCAACTTCATCACGCTGACCGGCGCGCACACCCTTGTCGTCGTGCCAATGCTCAAGGACAACGAATTGATCGGTGCGATCGGCATTTACCGCCGGGAGGTGCGATCCTTCACCGACAAGCAGGTCGCGCTGCTTACGAACTTCGCCGCCCAGGCCGTCATCGCCATCGAGAATACGCGGCTGCTCAACGAATTGCGCGAGCGCACGGACGACCTCACTGAGTCGTTGGAGCAGCAGACGGCGATCAGCGAAATCCTGCGCGTGATTTCGAATTCGCCGAGTGACGTGCAGCCGGTGCTCGACTCGGTCGCCGAACACGCCGCCCGCATTTGCGAGGCGCAGATCGTCGATATCTTTCTTGTCGAGAACAACATGCTGCGCAACGCCGCCTTGTTCGGCGATCTTGCGCGGCCGATTTCGCAGCCGCTAGATCGCTCCACCGTTTCCGGACGCTCGATTTGCGACCTGCGACCGATTCACGTCGCGGACTTACAGAACGCCGGCGACGAGTTTCCGCGGGGTCGAGATTACGCGCACCGATTCGGGCATCGCAGCACCCTCGCAGTGCCACTGATCCGCGAAGGCCGGCCGCTCGGTACCATATTGGTCCGCCGAACGGAGGTGCGACCATTCGAGGAAAAGCACATCGCTCTCCTGACGACATTTGCCGATCAGGCGGCCATCGCGATCGAGAACGTGCGGCTGTTCGAGGCCGAGCAGCAGCGCACGCGCGAGCTTTCCGAGTCGCTGGAGCAGCAGACCGCGACATCCGAGGTGCTGCGCGTCATCTCAAGCTCGCCGGGCGAGCTTGAGCCCGTGTTCCAGACCGTGCTGGCGAACGCGGTACGGATTTGCGACGCGAAATTCGGCACACTGTTCCGCTACGATAACGGAACTTTCGATGCGGTCGCGCACTTCGGTGCGCCGCCTGCACTTGCCGAGTTTCACCGGCAGCGTGGTTCGTTCAAAACGGCTGCCGGAAGCGGGCTCGATCGCATGTTGCGGACAAAAGACGTGGCCCGTATCGCCGACGAATCGGCCGAGCCGGCCCCGAGCATCTCGGCAAGGCTCGGTGGCGCGCGGTCACTTATCGTCGTGCCGATGCTGAAAGAGAATGTGCTGATCGGTGCCATCAGCATCTACCGCCAGGAGGTCCAGCCCTTTACCGACAAACAGGTCGAGTTGGTCAGGAGCTTCGCCGCCCAGGCCGTCATCGCCATTGAGAATACGCGGCTGCTCAACGAGCTGCGCGACTCGCTGGAGCAGCAGACGGCCACGGCGGAGGTGCTGCGCGTCATCAGCTCGTCGCCCGGCGAGCTTGAACCTGTTTTCGGCGCGATGCTGGAAAATGCGGCCCGCATTTGCGAGGCAAAATTTGGCACATTGCTGCTTGCCGAGGGTTCGTCGTTCCGGATGGCGGCAATGCACGGCGCATCGCCTGAATGGGCGGAAAAGCGGCACCAGGAACCGGTCTTGACGCCCGGCCCGCGCAACAACATTGCCATCGCGGCGAAAACGAGAAAAGAGCGGCATGTCATCGACCTTTCGCTGGACCCGAGCTACATCGAGCGCGAGCCGGCCGCCGTAGCGCTGGTCGAGATTGCCGGGGCGCGAACCCTCCTGAACGTGCCGATGCTCAAGGACAATGAGCTGATCGGCGTGATCGGCATTTATCGTCAGGAAGTGCGGCCGTTCACCGACAAGCAGATCGCGCTGGTGAAGAACTTTGCCGCCCAGGCCGTCATCGCCATCGAGAACACGCGGCTGCTCAACGAACTGCGCCAATCGCTGCAGCAGCAGACCGCCACCGCCGACGTGCTCAAGGTCATCAGCCGTTCCACCTTCGACCTGCAGATGGTGCTCGATACGCTGGTCGAGTCGGCCTCACGGCTCTGCGCAGCTGACAAAGGTGTCATCTTTAAGCGCGACGGCGACTTGTATTGGCTGGCCTCTAATTACGGGTTCTCGCCGGAAGCCGAGCGGTATGCGGCCGAGCACCCGCTGCGACCGGGACGCGGCAGCGCGACCGGACGAGCGGCACTGGAAGGCCGGGCAGTACACATTCCGGACGTGCTCGCCGATCCCGAATACACCGCGACCGGCTATCAAGAGGCGTTCCAATACAGAACTAACCTGGCAGTGCCGCTGCTACGCGTGGGAACCCCAATCGGTATCTTCGTGCTGACCCGCGACCAGGTGAGCCCGTTCACCGACAAGCAGATTGAGCTGGTGACCACATTCGCCGACCAGGCGGTGATTGCGATCGAGAACGTGCGGTTGTTCGAGGCCGAACAGCAGCGCACCCGCGAGCTGACCGAATCGCTGGAGCAGCAGACGGCAACTTCCGAGGTGCTGCGCGTCATTTCAAGCTCGCCCGGCGAGCTGGACCCGGTGTTCCAGGCGATGCTGGCGAACGCGAGGAAGCTTTGCGAGGCCAGTTACGGCACGCTGTGGCTCTGTGAAGGCGATGCCTTCCGCGTCGCCGCGTTGCACGGTGCGTTGCCTGCGGCCTACAGGGAGCAAATGCGGCGCGGAACGTTGTTCCGGCTCGGCCCGCAAATACCTGCGGCCCAAGCCATCAAAACCCGGCAGCCGGTGCAAGTTTCGGACATGCGTATGAGTCAACCCTACCTGGACCGTGAACCATTGGCGGTTGTCGGCGTCGAAATGGCGGACATCCGTACTTTGGTCGCCGTGCCGATGTTCAAGGATAACGAGCCGATTGGCGTTATCGGCATCTACCGCACGGAAGTGCGGCCGTTCACCGACAAGCAGGTCGATCTGGTTTCGAACTTCGCCGCCCAGGCCGTGATCGCCATCGAGAACACGCGGCTGCTTAATGAACTGCGGCAATCACTACAGCAGCAAACCGCCACCGCCGACGTGCTCAAGATCATCAGCAGTTCGCCCGGCGACCTGGAGCCGGTTTTCAACGCGATGCTGGCGAATGCGGCGCGCATTTGCGAAGCCAAGTTCGGCAATCTGTTCCTGCGCGAGGAGGATAGCTTTCGGACGGTCGCAGTGGATGGCGATCCGGCCTATGTGGAGCGGTGGCGGCGCGAACCGGTGATCTCCATGCGTGACAATCCGGGCGTTCCCCTCGACCGACTTTCGAGCGCCAAGGATGTAATCCACATCCTCGACCTCACGGCAGACCAAAGCTATATCGAGCGCAATGACCGAATTGTCACCCTTGTCGAAACCGCCGGCGCTCGGACCATGCTCCTGGTGCCGATGTTCAAGGAAAGCGAGCTGATCGGGGCCTTCGTCATCTACCGTCAGGAGATTCGGCCGTTCGGCGACAAGCAGATCGAGTTGGTGCAGAACTTCGCCGCCCAGGCCGTCATCGCCATCGAGAACACGCGGCTGCTGAACGAGCTGCGGCAATCGCTGCAGCAGCAGACCGCCACCGCCGACGTGCTCAAGGTCATCAGCCGCTCGACCTTCGATCTACAACCGGTGCTCGATACGCTGACCGAGTCGGCGGCGCGGCTGTGCGAGGCGGATACGGCCGCTCTCACCCGTCAAAAAGGCGGGCTCTATTATTACGCCACGAGCTACGGCATGCCGCCTCAATTCGTAGACCATCATAAGAATGTTCCGCATGAGCCCGGACGTGGGTCGGTCGTAGGGCGAACCGTGCTTGAGGGCAAGACTGTTCATATACCGGACGTTCTGGCCGACCCTGAATACACGTTTCTTGAAGGCCAGAGATTGGGCGGCTTTCGCACCGTGCTGGGTGTCCCGCTCCTGCGTGAAGGAAATCCAATCGGCGCGATTGCATTGGCGCGCAATAATGTCCGACCCTTCACCGACAAACAGATCGAACTTGTATCGACCTTCGCCGACCAGGCGGTGATCGCCATCGAAAACGTGCGGCTGTTCGACGACGTGCAGAAGCGCACGGCCGAGTTGACCGAGGCGTTGGAGCAGCAGACGGCGACTTCCGAAGTGCTGCGCGTTATCAGCTCGTCGCTCGGTGAATTGGACCCGGTATTCCAGGCCATGCTGGAGAATGCCACGCGCCTATGCGAGGCCAAGTTTGGCAATTTGTTTCTCTATGACGGCAATGCATTCCGTGTCGGGGCGCTGCATAATGCTCCCTTGCGTTTCGCTGAGCGATGGTCGCGGGACCCCCTGCTTGCGGTAGGCGACAATCCCGACACTCCTCTTGCCGTCGTCGCGAGAACCAAGGAGGTCGTCCATATTGCCGACCTTACGGCGGAGGAAGGATATATCGGGCGCAATCCAGCCATGGTTGCGCTTGTCGAATCCGCCGGCGCTCGCGCGTTTCTTGGTGTGCCGATGCTCAAGGATGACGAGCTGATTGGAGCGATCAACGTTTACCGCCAGGAGGTGCGGCCGTTCACCGACAAGCAGATCAAGTTGGTCACGAACTTCGCTGCCCAGGCCGTCATCGCCATCGAGAACACGCGCCTGCTCAACGAATTGCGCCAGCGCACGGCCGACCTTACCCGGTCGCTGGAGGATTTGCGCACCGCGCAGGACCGCCTGGTGCAAACCGAGAAGCTCGCCTCGCTCGGTCAATTGACCGCCGGAATCGCCCACGAGATCAAGAACCCGCTCAATTTCGTCAATAATTTCTCGGCCGTCTCAGTCGAACTCATCGACGAACTGCGGGGGGCGCTAGAAGGCGCTCACCTTGACAGCAAGTTACGCACTGAGATCGGCGAAATCGCCGATATGCTGCAAGGCAATCTCGACAAGGTCGTGCAGCATGGCAAGCGTGCCGATGCGATCGTCAAAAACATGCTCCTGCATTCGCGCCAGGGCTCCGGCGAGCACCGACCGGTCGAAATCAACGCTCTCGTCGAGGAAAGCCTCAACCTCGCCTATCACGGGGCGCGGGCCGAGAAGCAAGGCTTCAATATCACCCTGGAGAGATCCTTCGACCCGACGGCCGGCGAGGTCGATCTGTTCCCACAGGAGATCACGCGGGTGCTACTCAACCTGATTTCAAATGGGTTCTACGCCGCGACAAAGCGGAAGGCTGAGGCTAATGGAGGCGACTTCGAGCCCGCGCTCGCTGCCGCGACCAAGAACCTCGGCGACCGCGTCGAAATTAGAATTCGCGACAACGGCACCGGAATACCCCCCGAGGTGAAGGAGAAAATGTTCAATCCGTTCTTCACGACAAAGCCTGCCGGGGAAGGGACCGGGCTAGGCCTGTCCATCAGTCACGACATCATCGTCAAGCAACATAGCGGGTCTATAGAAGTCGACACCCAGCCCGGTGAGTTCACCGAATTTCGGATTGTTCTGCCGCGTGCAGGGGCGTCCCTCATCAAGTCGGGAGAACACGCGTGAACCCACTCATTCTCGTGGTCGATGACGAGCCTGATGTCGAGGTTCTGTTCCGCCAGCAATTCCGGCGCGATCTGCGCGCCGACCGCTTCACAATGGAGTTCGCACAATCCGCCCCGATGGCGCTTCAGCGCATCGCCGATGCAGGCGACCGTTCACTCATCCTCATCCTGTCCGACATCAACATGCCGGGCATGAGCGGGCTTGAACTGCTCCCCAAGGCGAAGGCCATGCGGCCAGACATTCCGGTCATTATGATCACGGCCTATGGCGATGCCGAGACGAAGCGCAAGGCGCTGGAAGGTGGTGCTGAGGCGCTTCTAACCAAGCCGATCGACTTCGGGACGCTCCGGAGCGAAATCGATATGCGGGTTGAACGGGCCGCGTGAACTGCACGGTTTCGGGCTGATGCCTGCGTCTTGGTCCTAAGGGCAAGATAGCGCCGTCGAAACTCGTCGAATTTCCTGCAGGGCATGAGTCAGGTCATGGCCCTGAACGTCGTTTGCTGCGAGACAGCATTACGTCTGGATGGCAAAGCGGAAGTGTGGGGCTTGCGCTCGAAATGACGTTGATGACCCAACTGCGACATTGGATACGAGACTTCGCTGCAACGCAGCACAGACAGCGTGCAGCTACCCCGACTTATAGATGTTTGATCAGTTACTCGATCACGTCGTCAGCGGTCACGAGCAGAGTTTGCGGCACGGTAAGGCCGAGAGCCTTAGCGGTCTTGAGGTTGATGACCAGTTCGAACTTGGTTGGCTCCTGGACCGGCAGATCAGCCGCCTTTGTACCGCGAATGATTCGGTCAAGATAGGTTGCCGCACGTTTGGCCATGTCGGCAATGTCAGCCCCGAAGGAGATTAATCCACCCGACGCAGCGAAGGGTCGTAACGGGTAAACCGCTGGCAGCCGGTGGGCGGCCACTTGTGAGATAATCAGCTCACGATGAACCATCGTATAGGCGTCAATCGCGATGACGAGGCCGCTGCCCGGTTCACTCGCGATTTCAGCAATGACTCGTTCAATTTCGACGACATCGTTCACAGGGGCGGGAATAATTTTCACAGCGAGAGTGGGTGCGGCGGCTTCGATCGACTGAAGAAAAAATATTCCATGGCCTGCGGCTGTCCCCGGATTGAAGAGGACTCCGACCTGCGTGAGGCTCGGCGAAACTTCCTTGAGCAACTGAAGCCATTTGCCACCCATTGCAAATTCAAAGTCCGTGAACCCAGTAATATTGCGCCCTGGTTGTGCCAGACTGTCGACAAGGTCAATTTCGACCGGGTCGGTGACCGACACAAACACGATTGGTGTAGTTTGAGTTTCTCGTAATAGTGCGATCGCCGAGGCCGTCGTGTCGGCAAGAAGCACGTCCGGCTTCAGGCCAACCAATTCCTGTGCGTAGGCCCGGATGCGGTCAACGTCACCTCCACCATAGCGATATTGGATTTGGATATTGCGGCCCCCCGTCCAGCCAAACTGTTCGAGCCCTTCGCGTAGCCCGGCGATGCTCGCGCGCACCGCAGGATCATCCTTATCGTAACCCATCAAAACGCCGATTTGCGGCATCGGCTTCTGCCCGCGCGCCGAGAGTGGCCAAGCGACCGTCGCGCCGCCGAGCGCGAATATGAATTGCCGCCTTCCAATGCCGATAGTCATTACAACCCGCCCCCAATGGCGTCATGCCCGCTGCAAGTGGCACGGCATCACGTCTCAATCGGCAGGTCTGTGACCGGATTCATGCTGGTCCGACGGCGAAAAAGCTCACTGTTTTTGTGCACGGCGAGAGGCAGTAATTGGCCCTTCGCGACAGATGCCAAGGCTCTGACTTTGCGTCGCTTTCGGGGCATAGCGGAACTGTCGCCGACATCGCCAAACCTACATGAATGACCCATCAACGGACCTCGCGCTGATCAGCGTCTGGGGCCGGTTGTGTGCTATTTCTCGCCCTCTACCCGGTCGCAAAGTGCTAGACTTTGGGCATTGCATTAGGGGTTTTCTCGGGAGGGGTATATGCAGCGCAGCGAGTTCATTATGCTTATTGGCGGGGCGGTGGCCGTCTTCATTTCGAATTTCCGCTGGCCTGTCCGGCATTCCGAAAGCTAATCCCGCATGGCGCTACAGGCAGCGGCAATCGTTGACGTGCGCCCGACCGGCGTGAAGACGCCGGTCGGAATTGCAAATTGGTTGCGCGGCATCGGCGTGCGGCAGATACGCCTCGCCTGCGGCCTTGTCATGTTCTCCTACATCTTCTCGCATTTCTTCAATCACGCGCTCGGCAACATCTCGTACGCCGCGATGGAAACGTGGTTGTCGTTCCACATCTGGTGGTGGCGAATTCCGGTCGTCAATTTCACGCTCTATGCCGCCGCAACGACGCATGCCGGGCTCGGTTTGTGGGCGCTCTATCAGCGCCGGCATTTTCGCTACACCGCCGCCGAACTCATCCAGCTCACATTGGGGCTCAGTATTCCGCTTTTGATCGCTCTTCATTTTGCAGCGCGAGCCGGAGGACTTCTGTTCGGGCGTGGTCCGCCAAACTATGCAACGGTATTGCTCGGCTATTGGGTCGTGCGCCCGTACATGATCGAAGTGCAGTTCGTTCTGCTCACCGTGGCCTGGACTCACGGCTGCATTGGGCTTTATTTCTGGCTGCGCCTGAAGCCGTTTTTCAAGTGGGCGTCGCCATTTTTGCTGGCCGTGGCGGTGCTGCTGCCGCCACTGGCAATGCTCGGCGCAAACCAGGGCGCGCGCGAGGTCATCCGGCTCGCATCGCAGCCGCAATGGCGTGCCGAGCATATCGATCCTCTCCCTCCGGCGCAGCGCGCGATCCTCGACGATATCGCTCTATTTTACGTTCCGATCGCCTACATTAGCCTCATCGGTCTGGTGTTTGTCGCGCGTGGGGTGCGCACGCTGCGCGAGCGCCGGCGCGGCATGATCACGGTCTCGTACCCCGACCGGCAGGTGCGCGTGCCGAAGGGCTTGAGTGTCCTCGAAGCGAGCCTGCGCTTCAACGTCCCGCACGCGTCCGTGTGTGGCGGCCGGGCGCGATGCTCCACCTGCCGCATTCGCGTCGTCAGCGATCGTGGCGCATTGCCGCGGCCATCCGGGCGCGAGGCGTTTGTGCTGGCGCGCGTTGGCGCCAGCAGCGATCCCGCAATCCGGCTGGCGTGTCAGCTGCGCCCACGCGCCAATGTGGCCGTCATCCCCGTGCTGCCCCCGAACCTCGGCGCCGATTTCGTCCGCAATCGGCGCCGCATCAACATCGGCGAGGAGCGATACATCGTCAGCATGTTCGTCGACATGCGCGGGTCGACCACGCTGGCCGAGGCACGGCTGCCGTTCGACATCGTCTTCCTGATCAATCGTTTCCTGGGCGCGGCCTCGCAGGCAGTGATCGATGCCGGCGGCCAGCCCAACCAATTCGTCGGCGATGGCATGCTTGCCTTGTTCGGACTCAGGGTCGACCCAGTGACCGCCTGCCGGCAGGCGATGCACGCGGCGGCGAATGTTGCCGCGAATGTTGAATACATGAATCACCAGTTCGCCAATGAGCTGCGCCAGCCGATCCAATTCGGCATCGGTATTCACGGCGGCGAGGTCATCATCGGCGACATCGGCTTTCGCGATCACACCGTGTTCACGGCAATCGGCGACGCGGTGAACGTCGCCGCGCGTCTGCAGGACCTGACAAAGACGCTCAACTGCGCGGCCATCGTGTCGGAGGAGGTCTGCAAGACCTCGGGCATGGCGGCTGACGCGCTGACGCGAACCGAAGTGTCGATCCGCGGTCGCGACGAGCCGATGACGGTTCGCATGGCCACGGACCCGACCGTGCTGGCTAGCCTGATCGACCTGCAAGCCGCACTGCTCGCGGAGGAGCCGCAAATTTCATGACCCCGGATTGACCCAGAAAGCGATTGGTCGGCATGTCCGGATATGGCCCTTGACCAGGGAATATCTGTGAAAAGGCTACGATGAGCCAAAAATCCCCCCTTCCTCAACCCACCCAATCTGTCTCATGGCGAAAAGATGCGCCGCTTTTTTGCGGTGCAAAATGTCGTTCATGGCCCGTCTCGGCCGCGCGCCCGTCCTGCCGGCGCGGCAGCTATCGGGGGTCTTGCTGCCGCGGCGGCAGCTTGCCGACGACAGCGCGATCATGGATTTCCTCATCGCCCATGTGGGCAAATTCGACATGTACGTCGAAGACGATTACGCGGCCTTCGTGCGCTACTGCTTCGAGGATCCGCTCGACGCCGAAATCTTCCGCACGCGCTTCGAGCCGAAGGACGATCGCTTGCGGCTTGCGGGGTGAGCACGTCTATAATTGCCGCCGCGTCTGCTATCAGGGGTACCTCCGCCGTGCTCGGTGAGCTTGACCATGGCGTCGGCCAGCAGTTCCAGCGTCCAGCGGGCGCGACCCTCGGGAGGGTTTGCGCAAGCCGTTGCCACGAGCAAGGCTTCTTGCTTGCCG
>Ga0074044_10003413_pt1 | contig 13521 bp, 7 predicted proteins | sample BogForMeECP23OM1_FD_94443 | JGI IMG/M metagenome (GOLD analysis project Ga0074044, IMG submission 94443) | Bog forest soil microbial communities from Calvert Island, British Columbia, Canada - Bog Forest MetaG ECP23OM1 | ecosystem: Environmental > Terrestrial > Soil > Wetlands ... | reverse complement strand
TCGATCCGGATCGCCGCCGGGCGGTGGAACGACGGGATCATCACCGACCCGTCGGCGCTCTGCATGGCCAGGAACCAGTTCTCCAGGTCAACCGCGTCGTAATCCTCGTCCATGCCAGTGGTGTTCGGGTTCAACCCATTATACCGGAAGTTGGCGTGGACGGCGTTGGTGGTCATGCCCGGGCCGTTGAAGGCATGCAGCCAGCGGCCGTCGAGGATGAACGGGTAGTTCGTGCTCGTGCTCAGGTTCGTGTTGTTCGTCGCGGCCTGAACGAGATACGTTCCTGGCAACTGGGTGACGTATCCCGCGGGGTAGCTGGTCGTGACGGTCGGGTTGATCAGGGTCGTGGCCGCGTCGGTGGGTGCGATGTTGACCGTGAATGCCCGGTATCCGTTATTGGAGGTGTCGACCAGCACCTCGAAGGTCTGGGCGACCACGCCGGTGCCGCCGTTGGCGAGGGTACCGTTGTACGTGACCCGTAATGTCCAGCGGGTGAAGCTGTAGCCGTAGAAAGCCGGGTCGTTCAAGGGGATGTTGGTCGTCAGGGTGTACTGCGTGCTGGTCCCGATCTGTGCGACGCCCGTGATGTAAAAATAGGGGTCGGTGCCCGGGGGCATGAAGGCGCCGTCGGGACGGGAGGTCAGGTAGCCGTTGTTGTTACCGTCGTTGCCGTACATGTCGCGGGCCAGGCTATGGCCGCGAATCGCCGAGCGGATATCGGCGGTGTCGCCGATCAGTTGCTCGAGGGCGTAATCCATCAACTCGTCGCGCTGGGGCTGGTTCACCGACTGGGCGAAGTTGCGGGCGCTGATCCGCGACTGCCCCGAGAAGGTGGCGAAGGCGACGCCGATCACCGCCATCAGCGCCAGCACGCCGAGGATCAGGACCAGGACGATCCCCCGTCGCTCGCGCTCGCCTTGGTTTGGTCGTGTGCTGGCCAGCATGGTTGAATCTCCCTTGGCGTGATCGCGTATCTCGTAGGGTGGGTGCAACCCACCGGATCGATCGATTCACAATGGTGGGTTTCACCCACTCTACAGCTTGTCCGTGAAATCCTGACTTGTTCGGCGCGGGTCTCACGACCCCGCCGTTGCTCCGACCGAAGGTCTTGTTCGGCGCGGGTCTCACGACCCCGCCGTTGCTTCGACCGAAGGTCTCCCTCCTCGGCCCAGGCCCTCGTCTTCCCGGGAGACCTGCGGTCCTTCCCGTCGGCGGGGTCAGGAGACCCGCGCCGAACCCCACATCTGCCCTGCTGATCTCCTCATCTCGCCACTCGTAACTCGCCACTCGCCACTCCCTACTGGCCACTATTCTCACAGCTTGTCCGTGAAATCTTGACGGATTGTCAATGTCTTGACGCGCTGATTGGTCGGGTCGGTCACGCGGATCTGGATCTGGATGCCCCGCAGCGGCGCCGGGTAGGGCGGTGGGTACGAGGGATAGATCGGCGGCGCGTACGGCGGACCCGCGGGGAAATACTGGGCGGGCGAGCCGGTGGGGTTCACCCCCGTGCCCGGGGCCTGGGTGTACTCGGTGGACCAGGAATCCCAGACCCGGCGGAGGCGAACCACCGCCGGGTTGTCATCGCCGACGTTGCCGGTGTAGTTCGGATACGCCGTGTAGTAGTTCGCCGGCACGGCGCCGTACTGGGCGTCGAAGATGTTGTCTTCGACCAGGGGCGGCACCCGCCCCTCGTGGGCGAAAGTCTGGGTCAGCAAGTTGTACTTGCCGTTGCTGATGTACGTGAAGGCCGGGGCAACGTAGTTCTGCTGATAGGAATCATAGTTGCCCGCCAGGTACGGGGTTGCCAGATTCGGATTCGTACCCAGATACTGCGGCGTGAGCAGGCCGGTCACCCGCTGGTCGTCTCCCCAGCCCAGGTCGGCGTACCCGGCGAGGCTGTTGTCGTAGGCCTTGATGTCGAAGCTGCGCACGCCGGTCATGACCATGTCGTCTTCCCAGCTATACTGGGACCACAGAGGTGGCGGGTTGCCCGCGTTCAGCGGGAAGAAGACGCTGGGTGATCCAAAGCCATCGTTGTACGGCTGCGGGTTGGTGTTGTGGTACGGGGACGACATCGCGGGCAGCGGCGTACCGGCTGGCAGTGCCGAGTTGGCGAATATATACCCCAGGCCGGCGGGCTGACCCTGGATCATGTTCACCTGGGTGGTGGGATCAACCCAGAAGGGAGAGAGCGTCTCACGCCAGGTCGGGAAGCCCCACCAGGTCTGTAGATACCCGCTCTGGTTGGCCGGGATGCTCAGGTTGTCGCCGGTATCGAGCGGGTTGTGGTTGATGTTCTGAAGATAATTGAGCGTGGTGCCGTTGGCGTTTCCCTGGTAGGTCACCCCGACGGGCGCGGACGGTGAGCCGATGTTGACCTCCGGGTTGGGCGAGTGGATCCAGCCGTAGGCGGCCGTGGTCAGGGTCTGGGGGACGGAATACGCACCCGGGAAGACGAACGGAAACGCCATCGCCCCCAGCACCTGGCGAGTGGCCGGGGTCGGTTCGTAGATGAGCTGGATGGACTGGCCGGTAGCGTTCACCGGAGGCCCCGGACCGCCACCAGCAGGAGGTAAAACGGTGGGATAAAGCGTCGGGTAGTAGTCGGGCACGTTGTCGCCGTTGACGTCGTCGGACAGGCCGTCCGGGGTCAGTGCGCCCTGCAGGTTCTGGAAGTCGTCGGAGAACCGCTGGTAGAAGCTCCGGTTCTCGCGGTTGGTCAGGTCGGCCAGGGCGTTGAGAATGACCGAATTGGTCGTCGCAAGTCCCCTTGGCGCCGGATGAGCCGAGATGTCGTTGACTGCCTGCCAGCTCACCTGGTTGCCGCTGAGGGCCACCGGGTTGCCGCCCAAGGCGACCGGGAAAAAGCCGGCGGCAGGATTGTAGTTAGGGTTGACGTTGCCGACCGACGGCTCGATCGTCGACTGGAGCGCCGGCGCCACGAGCAGAACGCGGCGATAGAGATTGCCATTGCGCAGGAAGTAGATGATCTCGGCGTATTCGCTGGTGATCGTGATCGGCTGGGGAGGCTGGAAGGAGGCGCCACTGGAGAGGGCCGCGGCGCGAATCCACATCCGCCCCGTGAACGGCTGGCCGGCGGGTGCCTTGGCGGTGAACCGGATGTAATCGTCCGAGTCTTCCCCCTGAGCGTCGGCGAACTCGTTCTCGCCGTATTCGAGGTAGCCCGGGTTGTTCTTGGGGTTGTTCGGCGGCGTCAGCTTGCAGGTGACGCCGCCCAGGTCGGAGCGGATCGTCAAGTCGAGCAGGCGAAGCTGGTTGTCCAGCTCCTGGTAGACCTGGGCCGAGTTGAGCGCGCCGGTCGCGGCCTGGAAGATCTGCACGATGACCGTCATCATGAGCAGCAGCACGGCCAGCGTGACCAGCATCTCGACGAGCGTCACGCCGCGCCGGCGGGTAGCGAATCGGGCTTCGTCGCGGAGAGATCGGTTCACGTCAGGTACCCTGCTTTGAATAGTGGCCAGTGGCTAGTGGCCAGTCAATCAATGGCAGATGGCAGATGGCAAATGGCAGATGGCAGATGGCAGATGGCAAATCACCCCGGTTTTCACTGGCCACTGCCTTTTACCTCACGAAAAACGTCTGCGGGATCACGTTGACGACGTACGGGCAAATGAGTGCGGCGTTCAGGACCACGGGGTTGCCGCTGCCGTTCAGCAGCGTCTTCGCGTCAAGCGGCCGGTTCACGTAGACGGTCATGGACCGGAAGTTGGGGCCGAGCGCCGGGTCGGGCTGGGCCGGGGTCACTTTCTGCACCTGGTACCAGAAGCAGCGCTGCGCCGGTAGGTTGTCCCATTCGCCCTTGTTCAGCGGGTTCGGCACGCCGAGCAGGGGCAGGGTCGGGGGTGCCGTGTTGAAGTAGAACCGGGAGTAGACCAGGTTCTGGCTGCGCTCGTAGGTGACGTCGGCGATGAAATCGCCAACCTTGACGATAGGGTCGGGCTGGGTTGCGAACCAGCGCAGCAGCACGGTCCGGTCGGCGCCGGCACCGTAGCCCGGCCCGCCCTGGGGCAAGACGTTGGTGCTGGCCCCGAACACACCTTCGACCACGGTCTCGCCGGCCACCACGCCATTGTCGACAGAGAACGGCCGGTTCTCGAAGACGACGATGTTCCCCTCGAACGCGGCGCCGTTGGCCGTGTTGTTCTGCTGGACCGTGAGCATCCAGGAGAACCGCCAGTCGTTGGTCGAAGTCGGGTAGCCGTTCAAATCCTTGCTGATGCTCAGGTCAGGGACCACGGTGCTGGGCGTGCCCACCGCTCCCCCGAGGAAGGCCACGTTGTAATTCGGGTTGGAGAACTCTTGCAAGACCACGTCCTCGGGAGAGACGAACGTGCTGGGGATGCCAGCCGCGGACGGCATGATCGGGACGACGACACCTTGGGCGTTCGTGTAAGAGACCCTGTTGAAGTTCGTGAGCCGCTGCAATCCATGGGCGCTGGCCAGGCCGTTGTCGGACGGGTCTGGCCGCAGCAATGAGCTCGACGTCGTTGTGGTCACGAATGATCCCGCCCCGAATCGCGCCTCGGGCGTGCTCTGGCCGCTGGGGTCAAGATAATAGCCGGTCTGATACCGCCAGAGCGGATCATACGCGAACGGCAAGCCGTAACCGCCCGAACTGACCGCACTGGCACCGACGGAAATGTAGGCGGGCGGAGCGTTGGGGTTGACCGCGAACGGGTCGGCCCCGTATGCGGGCGTGTCTTGAACCAGTGGGTTGTATTCGACATTCTCGACCCCAGAGTAGTACCACGGATTGAACCCGTTCGGGGCATTCAGCAGATCGGCGGCGATAAATGAGTTGCTGCTCAGCAGCCCTCGAGACTCCACGTCGGCGGTGGCCGACTGGAAAAGGTAGGCTGACCGCGTCTGGCGCTGGGCATCACGGAGGCGCAGGAGGCCGATCGGAAAGAGCGTGGCCAGCGAGACCAGGCCGACGCCCAGGATCAGGATCGAGATCAAGACCTCGGTGAGCGTGATGCCCGCGGAGCGGGGCGTGCTGGCGGCGGTTCGGGTCTTCATCGTGTGTCCCCTCTGATCCCCTGCTGGGGACCCAGGAAGGGATAGTTCGGACCAGGGCCCGGCGGGATCGGAGTCGCGTCGAACGTCTCGACCTGGTTGGTGATGAGCTGCCCGGTCCGGGTGTAAAGCGTCATCAGCCGGCGTTCGCCCATGAGCGCACGGGTGCCGAGCGGATCGTTGGCGTTGGGATAGGCAGTCTGATACGCGCTCCCGGGCACCATCGGCAGCAGGTAGGGAACTCCCGGGTTCGCTGCCGGGTCGAACAGGTCGCCCCGCTCGGCCAGCCAGAAGTGGTAGAAGGCGGAATTCATGCCGAACGACGACGGGCTCGAGTACAACGTGGTCGGCACGACCGTGCCGTTGGGATAAACGAAGATGTCCACGTTCCCGGTGTTCGGATCGACAGGCAGCCGGGACCGCTCCGAGACGTAGGTAATACCCGTCGTGCTCGAGAAAGTTAAGTTGAAATACTGGGAGTTCCAGGTGGTCATGTCAACCACCACGTTCGATGGCAGCGGCGTCTCGCGGGCGCCCGGCGACACCACCGGCCGCCGGGTGATGATGTAGGACAGATTCAGCAGGCCGGTCTGGTTATTAAGAGGAGGGGGGAAGCTCGGCGGGAGGGGCGGCGGGTTGACCAGCGAGCCAATCCACGTTTCAGGTTCCCACTCCGCCGGTTCGTCGACCTGCAAGTTGCCGTTGTTGTCGACCCCGTCCCAGCCATCATCAACGTAGCCGTTGCTGTTGTCGTCTTTCCCGTTCACGAGCAAGAGATAGTCTACAGTGTGTGGGGAGGTGGGGTCCCCGTAGTTACGGGTCAGTACAAGGCTACCCTGTTCGGACCCCGGGAACCCGATGTTGACGAATAGCTCCGGATTTCCTTGCAACAATGGATTGGGATTGGCCGGGCTTATCCAGACCGGCCCAACGACAACGTAAGTTTGTGAGGCGCCCCCGAGCTGGATTCTATCCCCCACACGAATGTTCCAGAACCAGGACGTGGGAGAGTTTGGAAACCAGTTGCCGGTGGTGGGATCCTGATAGACCGGGCACTCCTCGACCATCAAAGGCCCCCCGGGGTAGAAGACCAGGAACGGCCCGCCCCCATACGGGAGGGTGGGCTGGCCGAAAGGAGTCGTCGGTAAAGGAGTCGCCGGTCCGGAAGGTAAGATAACGCTAGCCTTACCCTCCGAATAATCCGGCGCGAGCTGGATCGGGATGTAGCGGTTCGCCGCCAGGACTCGCGTGGGGTCGAGGGTGGCAGTGTTGGGGTTGATTCCGTTGAAGACCGGGTCGGGGAGGAGGCGGATGCCGGCGGGGGCGTTGGTGTTGATTGCCGAGTCCCGGGCACCGACAAGTGCTCCCTGAAGGATCCGCGCCGCCTCGCTCGCCTGGCGGTGGCTGATCGCCGGGATCAGGGTCGGCAAGACCACCGCGCTCACCAGCAGGATGATCAGGATCACAACCAGCAGCTCGATCAGCGTGAACCCGCGCCGCCCGGCCTGCCGCCGCCCCTGCCTCCGCTCGCTGATTCGCTCTTGCCTGTTCATCGATCACGACCCTCCGGGGCCGCCGGTCGCCTGGCGGTTCTGGTTGCTGATGTTGTCACGGCCGTTGTCGCGGAGCTGGGCGCTCGTCGGGGGCACCAGAGTCGTCGACCCGGCGGGGACGGTCTCGCCGCTTCCGAACAGGGTCGGATCAAACTGTATGGCGTTGTTCTCGTAAAAGATCAGGTTGGCCGCATTCAACGGGAGCGGTGGGGTCGGGAACACCAGGCTCGGAGAGAGCTGAAAGATTCCCAGTTGCTGGTCGGGCCCCGAAGAGACGATCAGCGGTTTGGAAAGGAACGCCCTGCGGTAACCGAGGCCGAGAGAGTTTTGCGGAAAGACCGGACTTGCCCGGTCCCAGAAGAACTGTGGGTTGCCGGTGTTCTGGTACGGCTCGGTGAGCCGGTGGAAGAAGTACTGGAACGCCTGCACCCCGCCGCTCTCCCCGAGAGATGCGGTAGTCCCGCCAATCCCGACGAACGGCGAGCTCGGGTTCGCGAGCGACGTCCACCAGGCCGGCGCCATGAGCTGCTGGTTGGGGTCCAGCGGGTCCTGTTCGCGGGCCTCGAAGACCGAGCGATAGGGCGGGTTGAAGAGTTCGAGGGCCGACGAAGCGGGAGGCGTCTTCGTATAGTCCCAGAAGTCGATCACCTGCCCCTTCTGGGTCTCGCTGTGGTACAAGAGCGGCCAGCGGAAGAACTGAAGCGGCTGGCCCCAGGCGTCAACGAACTCGGGCAGCCCGTCGTGGTCGGTGTCTTGCACCTCACGGTCGCTGAAGTCGTCGGGGCTGAAGACCGAGCCCAGGGGCCCCACGCCCGAGACCAGGATGGCATAGAGGGTCTCCGAGCGCGCGGTGTTTTGCTGGTGGGCGGCGAGGTTACCCTGCACAGTCGCCAGGACCGCGGTATTCGGGGTGGTATAACTTGGAGGAACGTTGATGCCCTCGTTCCAATCGTCGATGTAGCCGTTGCCGTCGTTGTCGATGCCGTCATACCCGGCGGGAAGGTAACCCAGGTTCTTGTAAATGCCCGCGGCGGCGGAGTAGGAGGCGCCGTAGATTCCGGTGCCCATTGGCTGCGAGAGGTTATTCGCGCCATATTGTAAAGGCTGCCCGCCAACCACCCCGTTGCCCAGCGGCAGCATGTAGTTGCCCAGACTGAATCCGTTGCTGTCGATCGGCGTTCCCGGATACGGGTTTGCCGCAAAATTGAGAGGATAGGGGCCGGTCGTGTTCTGCACGAAGAACACGTCGGGCAGCTCGCTCTTGATGTAGTCGTACCACGCGAAGACCTGGGCCCGGTTGGAGGCTTGACTGATGGGAATTGTGGATCCGGCGGGATAAATACCGGCCATGTAATAATGCGCCGCGTTGGGGTCGGGCCGGGTCTGCAAGAGCGCATCGAGCCGGTCGTTGACGCCCCCCTCCAGCTTGGTGATGAGCGCCAGGGTCGCATCTTCCTCGGCGCGGCGGCGGGCGTCGCCGGCCGCGACGAGCAGGAACGTGATGATGATGCCGATGATCGTCATCACCACCAGGAGCTCGATCAGGGTGAACCCCAGGCGAAGGCCCGGACGCTCGGGACCGGGCTCGAACCGTGTCCTCATCGTTCCTGTTCGCTCTTGACCCATGACCTGCAATCCCACCTACGTGTTCAGTACCGTTCCTTGGCGGATCGGGCAACCCACCATCCTGCGTGGCCCCGCCTGTGGTGGGTTGCACCCACCCTACAGGAATGCAGAAACCGTCATTCCAGCTTGCCGTTGTGGAAGTTGGTGATGTTGTCCCGCTCACGGATCCGGGTGCTGCTATCCTGCATGTTGATATAGGGCAGGTAAGGCCCCGCCGGGAAGGTCGCGTTCGGGTCCAGCGGCAAGGACTCCGCCGTGTTGTTGGGAGCGTACTGGCCTCCCACCCCATACAGCCCGTCGATTCCCGACGAGATGATCTGGAACGACTGCGGGTTCACATAGGTCGTGCTGATGGTTTGCGCCGTCGGGGCGCTCGTGTAAGGGTTTGGCGCCGGCGACTGGGCGTAATTGGGGCTAGTGGCAAAGGGCACCGGAAACGGGACGTGATAGGTCAGTCCTATGGGGCCGTTGCCAAACTGGTCGGTCTCGGTGAAATTCACGTCGTTGGGATCATAGCCGCCGTTACCGTAAGAGCTGAAGTAGGCGTAGAAATTGTTCATGCCGTTCCCCGGAGTATTGCCCAGCGTGTCCAGATAGCCGGGGAAATTCGGAGCGGCTAGCCCGAGCAAGGCGGTGTACGTATTCGAGAGGTCCAGAGCCAGCCGGCCAGAGTCGAACTCAAAGAACGGCGCCTGGCGATTCGTGGTCACGTTCGAGTTCACAAAGGGGTTCGTGGGGTTCTTGGCGAACCCGCTCATTCCAAAGCCCGCCGCGGTGATCTGCGGAATACCGCCCAGGAAGAACACCAAGCACTCGTGACCCTGGAGGATATACTGCTTGTCGAAGGTTCCGTTGCCGTTAAAGTCGTACCACTGGGCGGGCGGGTTCGCCGTGGTCCCGACGAACACCTGACCCGAGGTACTGAAGTTCGCACTCGGGAAAAACTTGCGGAGCGCCGCGACGGACCTCTGTGCCAGTTGCCCCAGCGTGATATCCTGCGACGTGCCCGAGATGCTCAGAGGCAGATTGCTGGTGACCGCATTGTAGTTCCCGTCTTCCGCCAGAAGTATCCGGCTCGGCGGGTAATCGCCGTACCTGGCCTTGAAGGACGCCAGCGCCTGGGCGAGCTGGTTGATCTCGCCACCGACCGCGGCGTTCTTGGCCGTCGACACGGCGAAGTTGAGCGCCGGCAAGAGCAGCGTGATCAGGACCGCCAGGATCAGGATGACGGTCAGCAGCTCCACCAGCGTGAAACCGCGCGGTCCGCGGCCCTCGCCAGGCCGGCGGCGGATGGGCGGGCTTGAGCTCGAGCAGATCATCGGTCAAGGACTCCTACAGTAGTGGCCAGTGGCCAGTGGTCAGTAAATCAATGGCAGATGGCAGATGGCAGATGGCAGATGGCAGATGGCAGACGGCACCCCCGGTCTTCACTGGCCACTCTTCACTCGCCACTCCTTCCCGATCTTCACTGGCCACTGACCACTGGCCACTGGCCACTTTTTCCATCATCCCGACAGCTTGGTGATCAGGGTGATCAGCGGCAGGAAGAGGGCGATGACGATGAAGCCGACGATGCCGCCGAGGACGACGATCATCATCGGCTCGAGGAGGCTGACCAGGGATTCCACGGCCACTTCCACCTCTTCGTCGTAGTTGTCGGCGATCTTGTTGAGCATGGTGTCGAGCTCGCCGGTCTCCTCGCCCACGTCGATCATGTTGACCACGATGTCGTCGACGATGCGGGCCTCGCGCAAGGGCTGAGCGATCGTCTCACCCTCGCGGATGCTCTGATAAATTCGGGTGAACGCCCGCTCGAAGACCGCGTTGCCCGCAGTCTCCTTGACGATGTTCAGCGATTCGAGAATCGGCACGCCCGACTGCACCAAGGTGCCCAGCGTGCGCATGGTCCGCGCCACCGTCGATTTCTCGGCGATGGTGCCCATGACCGGAATCATCAGCAAGATCCGGTCGCAAACATACGCCCCCGTCTTGTTCCGGTATAACAGCTTGATGAAGATCCAGATCAGAAATGGCGTCAGGAAGACGACGTAGAAGTACTTGATCAGGAAGTGGCTGGACTCGATCAGCATGATCGTCATGCGCGGCAAGGGGACGCCGAAGTCTTTGAAGATCGACTCGAACTTGGGGATGATGTAATAGAGGATGAAGCCCACGATGGTGCACGCGACCAGGATGACCACGATCGGGTAGACCATGGCTCCCTTGATCTTCCGCTTCAAGGACTGGGACTTTTCCTTGAAGTCGGCCAGGCGCTGCAGGATCGCTTCGAGAGCACCGCCGGCCTCGCCCGCCTTGATCATGTTGCAGTACAGCCGGTCGAACGCCTTGGGATGCTTGGAGAACGCCTCGGAGAGCGTCTGCCCGCTCTCGATGTCCTCGACCACGTCGCCCAGCGCGTTCTTGAGCACCCCCGGCTTGCACTGGCCCTCGAGGATCTTCAGGCTGCGGAGGATCGGCAGGCCGGCGTCCTGCAAGGTCGAGAGCTGGCGGGTGAAGGTGCAAAGATGCTTGGTCGAGATCTTGCCGATCGTGAACGACTTCTTGCGCCGCCGGCTACCTCTCTTGGCGGCCGACTTGCGGATCTTCTTCGCCTTCTCGGCGATCTTGGTGACGAAGAACCCCTTTTGCCGGATGAGCTGCTGAGCCTCTTCCTGGGTCGCGGCGTCAATCGAGTCCTTGACCTCGCGACCCGTGTGGTCCATCGCTTCATATTGATAGGTCGGCATAGTCGGCCCCCAGCAGTTGTCAGTTGTCAGTTGTCAGTTGTCAGAAAATCGATGGCAGATGGCAAATGGCGGATGGCAGATGGCAGATGGCAGACGCCTCCCCGGTTTTCACTCGCCGCTCCTCCCGTCTTCACTGACAACTGACAACTGACAACTGACAACTGACTCATCAGATTTCCGTCATCGTTTCCCGAACGACTTCCTCGATACTGGTCTGTCCGAGGTGGATGGCCTGGAGGCCGGATTCGCGGAGGGTGCGCATGCCGTACTTGCGGCAGGCGTTGCGGAATTCGTCGAGCGAGACCTCGGAGACGACCAGCTCGCGGAGATTGTCGTTCATGATGGCCAGCTCGTAGATTCCCATGCGGCCCTTGTAACCGGTGTTGTTGCACCTTTCGCAGCCCTTGCCATAGAACCATTTCTGGGCGGCGGCCTGCTCGGCGGTCAGCCCCAGCTCCATGATGACTTCCCGGCTGGGAGTGAACTCGGTCCGGCAGGAGTTGCAGATCTTCCGCACCAGGCGCTGGGCCAGCATGGCCTCGACCGTCGCCGTGATCAGGAAGGTGGGCACGCCCATGTCGCGCAGCCGGGTCACCGCCGAGGGCGCGTCGTTGGTGTGCAGCGTGGTGAAGACGATGTGCCCGGTCAAGGACGCCTGGATCGAGATCTCGGCCGTCTCCAGGTCGCGGGTCTCGCCGACCAAGATCTTGTCCGGGTCCTGGCGGAGGATCGACCGCAGGCAGGTGGCGAAGGTCACGCCGATGTCGGGGTTGATCGGCACCTGGATCAGGCCCTCGATCTCGTACTCGACGGGCTCCTCGGTGGTGATGATCTTGTCCTCGATCTTGTTCAGCTCGTTGAGCGTCGCGTACAGCGTGGTGGTCTTGCCCGAGGAAGTCGGCCCGGTCACCAGGATGATGCCGTTGGGCTTCATGATCGCTTCCATCCACTGGGCCAGCGTGTCCTCGGGCATGCCGAGCTTGCGCAGGTCGAGCTGGACGACCGAACGGTCGAGGATTCGCAGCACCACGCTCTCGCCGAACATGGTGGGCAGGGTCGAGACCCGGATGTCCACGCTGTTGCCGCCCAGGGCGAGCTGGATCTTGCCGTCCTGGGGCAGCCGGCGCTCGGCGATGTCGAGGTTGGACATGACCTTGATCCGGCTGGCGATGGCCGGAGCCAGGTGCCGCGGCGGCGGCACCAGCTCGTAGAGGATGCCATCGACCCGGTACCGCATCTTGTACTCTTCCTCGAACGGCTCGAAGTGGATGTCGGAGGCCTTGTCCTTGATGGCCAGCAGCAAGACCATGTTCAAAAGCTTGCGCACCGGCGCGGCCTCGGCCATCTCCTCGATCGCCTCCAGGTCGATCGTGTTCGCGTTGCGGTTGGCAAGCTGCGCCAGGCCCTTGTCCTGCTCGATCTGCTTGACCACGTCCTGGATCGACTCGTGATGCCCGGCGTAGAGCCGCTCGATGGCGGCCATCACGTCCGGCTCGGCGGCGACCGCCCCCTTCACGTCCACGCCCAGGAAGAGCCGCAGGCTGTCGATCGTGGAGGGGTTCTGGGGCTCGGCCATCGCCACCGTGATGCTCTTGTTCTTCTTGTTCTGGGAGAGCGGCACGACCTTGTACGCGGTGGCCATGCTCTCGCCCACCAGCTCGGTCATCTCGGCCGGGATCGTGACCTCGTTCAGCTTGACCACCTTCATGCCAAGCTGCTCCCCGAGCGCCCTGAGCACCTGGTCTTCCTTCACCAGGCCCATCCGCACCGCGACCTTGCCCAGCAGCTCGGTGCCGGAGCGCTTCTGCTCTTCGAGGATCTTCCAGAGGGAATCCTCGTCGAGGTAGCCCATGTCCACCATGATCGTGCCGATGCGTCGCGCCATGCCTGAACATCCCAGTCTGGATCGAGTGCGCGGGGACCGACCAGTGTCCCCACTCGGGATTCCATGCGAGCCGGATTGTGTGATGTCGAAAAGTCGAAGGCACCCGGCGCCGCCCAGAACGGGCATCGCCGCGGAGACTGCAAGGTCAAGATCGCTGTTTCAGGAAGTTGCGAGTGGCTCGGAATAGTGGCGAGTGGCGAGCAATCAGACAATCGGTGGCAGATGGCAGATGGCAGATGGCAAATGGCGGATGACAAATGGCAGACCGCTCCCTGGTTTTCACTCGCCACTTGCCACTCATCACTCGCCACTCCTCTCGGTTTCCACTCGCCACTACACGGGATGATTTCTGAGATATCCTCACTTTTGATTACGTGACCGGTTCCTCACTGTGACAGCTCGCGGGCGGGCGAGCGCCGGTTTCGCCGGCGGTCATCTGTTCTCTTCGTCCTCGCCGGCCGGTTCGTCCTCGAAGATTCCCTTCTTGAAGTTCTCGATCCGCGCTCTCAGGTCATTGGGTTTGCTCGACTTGTGCATGACCTCGTTTTCCTCGACCAGGCCCTGCTTCCAGAGGTTGAAAAGGCTCTCGTCGAGCAGGATCATGCCGTGCTTGCGGCCGGTCTGGATCGACGAGTCGATGCGGTACGTCTTGTTCTCGCGGATCAGGTTG
>Ga0074044_10003411_pt1 | contig 13526 bp, 11 predicted proteins | sample BogForMeECP23OM1_FD_94443 | JGI IMG/M metagenome (GOLD analysis project Ga0074044, IMG submission 94443) | Bog forest soil microbial communities from Calvert Island, British Columbia, Canada - Bog Forest MetaG ECP23OM1 | ecosystem: Environmental > Terrestrial > Soil > Wetlands ... | reverse complement strand
CGAAATCAGGCGTTAGCACTCATTGACCCGCACGTGTCTTCACTGATAAGCCCGTGCTGTTTCCGTGCCAACCACCGAAATAGCCGCTTTAGAGTGCCATCTGCTGCGCTGTAAGTCGGCTTTAGATAACATTTCGGGTTGGGTTGAATTCCGGTCTCCCACCCCAAAACTCTTCCACTTCTGCCTCAACCCCCTTGCGCTCCAATTCCACCGCCATGCTGCCGGAGAAATTCCCGCATCCGAGCATCATCGCGGAATGCTTCCGTGCCGCCACAGGCGGTGGTGGAGAACGCGCCGCACAGATTCGCATAGGTCAGGGAGGCGCTGAGATCCGCGCCGCGCAGAAATTGGTGAAGGAATCCGGCGTCGAAGCTGTCACCCGCGCCGACCGGATCGATGACAGTTACCGGAACGGCAGAGGCGGTGAATCGCCGTCCACCCCGAAGCGCAACGGCTCCATTGGCGCCCATCTTGACCACGACCGTTTCCACTTTCTGCGCTAGCCGCGAGAGCGCGGTTTCCACGTCGTCAGCCCGGGACATCTTCATCGCTTCGCGCTCATTCGGCAGCAGAATATCCACGTGCGGCAGGATCTCGTCCAGGCCTCCGCCCCAGCGGTCGTCGGGATCGTCATTCGTGTCGAGCGAGGTAGTCAGGCCTGCGGCTTTCATCCGCCGAAAAAGTTCGGGCACATGCGGCAGCAGTTCGCGCTGCAAAAATAGCGACGACATATGGAAGTGGCGGGCGGACGCCACATAATCGAGATCAAGATCCTCAAAACGCAACTCGGAGATGGTGCCCGGATAAGTGAGGATGTGGCGCTGCGGCCCGTGGGGCAGAATCAGCGTCACGCCGGAGTGGGCGCCGTGCGCGACGTGCGCAAGATCCACACCCCGCTCTTGCAGGCGTTCCAACGCCAGGGTTCCGAAGGAATCATCGCCGACTTTGGTGACGAACCCCACGCGGCTACCCAAAGCAGCCAGGTTATGCGCCAGGATGGCCGAGGAACTGCCTAACGTTATGGTGAAGTCGCTGGCCAGCAGCTCGCGTTCCGTGGGCATTTGCTCGGGCAGACCGTAGAGGATCAGGTCCAGATTGATCTCCCCGACAATTGCGATATCGAGTTTGGACATGGATTAGACCTTTGGCGCCGCTCGTTCGAAGAAGCAAGGTTGCGACGCCACAGAATACTATCCGCGAGGATGAAAGTGAATCTTTTGTTACGATTGCTTGCGAATACTTCCGACTTCATTTATAGTGCAGAGTTGCCTCAAATTACAATCAAACCCCCCATGGACCAAACGGCGCAAAGCAAATCGTTGGACGCACTGGCAGCGACTTTGGCGCTGGCGGATGAGGAAAAAAAGCGCCGAGGCTTGGTTTATACCCCGCGCGAAATTGCTCAGCAACCTGAAACCTGGGGAACAACCTGCATGATCTGCCTGGATCGGTCCGCGGACATCAGCCGATTCCTCGAATCGTCGGGCATAGGCGGCAGTTCGGGCGTGCCAGCCAAGGTAATTCTGGTGGGAGCCGGGACGTCGGACTACGTGGGCGAGTCGGTGCAAAGCCTGCTGGCGAAGGAATGGGGTTGTGAAGCCGCCGCGATTCCAAGCACGGACCTGCTGACCAACGCTGAGGACGTCATCCGCCCCGATCGGCGTTATCTGTGGATTTCGTTTTCGCGCTCCGGGGACAGCCCCGAGGCAGTCGCCGTGCTGGGAGCTGCGATCGCCCGCTTTCCCCTGGTGCGCCACATCGTGGTTACGTGCAATGAGAATGCCCGCCTGGTGCGGGAATTTGGGGAACGGCCAAATGTATTGTCGATCGTGCTGAGTGATCGCGTGAACGACCGTAGCTTGGCCATGACCAGTTCGTTTTCCAATATGGTCGTAGCAGGACAGTGTTTAGCCCACATTCGCGCCCCTCGGGCATACCGGGACATGCTGCACCGCATCACCGTGGCGGCCGAGAAGTTCATCTCGCCTTGCGCAGATTTAACCGCGCGGCTTGCCCGGCAGAGCTTCTCCAAGGTGTGCTTTCTGGGAACGGGACCACTCAAGGCGGTGGCGCGAGAGTCGGCATTAAAAGTTCTGGAATTAACGGGCGGAAGAGTTTACACCTTCTACGATTCCTATCTTGGTTTGAGGCACGGTCCACTTTCGGCCGTCGATGGCAGCACGCTGGTTGTGGCCTACATTTCTGGCGATGAGCGCCGCCGTTCTTACGAACTCGATCTGCTGGAGGAGCTCAAAGAAAAGCGGCTGCCGGGCCGAACTGCAGCCGTGTGTCCATTCCCCACGAACCGGGTTCGCGCCGTTTCCGACGATACCATCTCGCTGGACGTGGGGGACGTACCGGACGACTACCGCCCGATCATCGATGTGATATTCGCGCAACTTCTGGGGTTGTTTGCCTCCATGCACCTCGGCATGAGACCGGACACCCCCAGCCCAAATGGGGCAATCAGCCGGGTCGTCCGGCCCATCAAAATCTACGAAGAACCAGCCCCTCGAGCCTGAACCGTCCCGCCCCTCGCATCACACCAGTGTGACCTCTATACCCGCCTTCTTGAGAGCCCGCAAATCAGATTGCGGGATTTGCGAGTCGGTGATGATCTGGTGGACAGCCGAGGTAGGAGCAATGAGCGACAGGCTCCTTCGTCCAAATTTGCTGGAATCGCACACGGCGATCACTCGCTTGGCGATGTCGATCATGGCCCGGTTGACCTTGGCCTCCAGGATGTTGGGCGTGCTCAATCCGTATTGCACGTCAAATCCATCGACTCCCAAAAACAGAATGTCGGCATTCAGCCGATGCAGGGTTTCCTCGGCGATCGGTCCTACCAGGGAAAACGAATTTTTACGTAACATGCCGCCCGTCAGGATCACTTCCGGCGCGGCCCCGGCCAGTTCGGTGGCGACGTTGACCGCATTGGTGATGATGGTTACATTCTTAAGATCGCGCAGCATGCGCGCGATGCACGTGGTGGTGGTTCCAGAATCCAGAACCACCACTTGCCCATCCTGGACCAGGCCCGCGGCAGCCGTGCCGATGCGGAGTTTCTCCTTGCGATGAAGCTCTTCCTTTTCCCGCAGCGTGGGATCGGCGAGCGCCCCTCCCCGAACCGGCAACACGCCGCCATGGGTACGGTGCAGCAGTCCATGGCTGTTGAGGACTTCCAGGTCCTTTCGAATCGTAACTTCCGAAGTGCGGAAACGCCGCGCCAGGTCTTTGACCAGGGCCCGTCCATCGTGGCTTACAACCTCGAGAATGGCTCGGCGCCGTTCCTCGTTTAGCATAAGGGCGAATCTCCTGTCGATTGCATGTTCTTCCTGCCCCGTTGTTGCATGCGCCCTGTTTTGGGAACTGGCGCGCCTGACGACTAGGAATTCTGCGCCACGACTTCCGATTCCGCAACCCTGACGACCGAATGGAATGGATCGTCAGGCCGCGGAAGCAGGCAGAATCGTCCCCCGGCAACTGCCCAGCCCGATGCGCCGGAACCCGTCTCGTTCCGAGAATCCCCGGAAGATGATTTCGTCTCCATCTTCCAGAAATTTCCTCTGCTCTCCCGTCGGCAGCGTAACCGGATCTTTGCCCCGCGAGGTGAGCTCCAATAGGCATCCGCGCGCAGTCTTGTCCGCGCCTGACACCGTTCCGCTGGCCAGCAAATCGCCAGACCGCAGATTGCAGCCATTACTCGCGTGATGGGCCAACATCTGCGCCATGGTCCAGTACATATCGCGAAAATTGCTTCGCCCCAGAACCACGGGAGCGATGCCTGCTTCCCGCATCCGCGGCGACCGAAGAGAAACTTCCAGCCACAAATCGAGCCCCCCCTGTTCCTGATCGCTTGGATCGAAAAGGTAAGGCAATGGCGCCGGATCGCCTTCGGCGCGGGCAAAGGCGGGCGTGCGAAACGGAGCCAGCGCTTCGATCGTCACCACCCAAGGCGAGAGGGAAGTCGCAAAATTCTTCGCCAGAAAAGGTCCGAGCGGCTGATACTCCCACGCCTGAATGTCGCGCGCCGACCAGTCATTCACCAGGCAGATACCGAAAATATGTTCTTCCGCCTCGCTGATGGGGATGGTTTCTCCCAACGGGTTTCTAGCGCTCACAAAAAAGCCAAGCTCTACTTCATAGTCCAGCGCGTTGGTAGGCCCGAATTTCGGACTAGCATCGCCATCGCGCGTTTGCCCCGACGGTCGCCGGACCGGCGTTCCCGTCGGTACCAGCGACGACGCCCTCCCATGATAGCCAATCGGAATGTACTTGTAATTGGGCAACAGCGGATTGTCCGGGCGAAACAGTTTCCCGACATTGGTCGCGTGGAAAATCGAAGCGTAGAAGTCGGTGTAGTCGCCAACGACCGCGGGCAGGAGCATCTCAACCTCAGCCTGCGCGACGAGATGGCGAGAAGCGGCCTGCCGATCAGAAGCGGGCGCATCCTGGCGCAAAATAGTATGAAGACGCCGACGCAAAGCGCGCCGAGGAGCCGATCCAAGCGCCATCAGCGAATTCAGCGAATTTGAGGTACAGGCATCCGCCGCGAGTTGCACATTATCCTCGGCCAGCAAGCCCTCGCTGCGCACTCCAGCGAGGTCAAGAATGCGGTCTCCGATTGCGACTCCAACTCTCGCATCGCCGCCTGCATCGCGCCGCCGAAAAATGCCGAAGGGCAAATTCTGAATGGGAAAATCCGAGCCCGAAACGTTGGCCGACTCAACCCAACTTTGCACTCTGGAATCGTGGGTCTCGTCGAGGGCGGGTCTCATAGGCGATTCTTCACAAGAGGTGCAGGGCCCGTAAGTCGTCGATCGGCTCCGTAAACGAGCACGAGCCAAACGAAACTGCGAAATTCTTGCGCATTGTGGCGATTTCATCCCGGCTGAGCCGATGCTCGCGCCAGCCGGCTCCATCCGAATTAAAATGGAATGCCTGCGCCGACTGCTCGCCGAGCACCTCCACGGCAAGATTCGCGTCCATCCCCGCCCGCAAGAACGCGGCTGCCAGAAAAACGTTCACAAAACCGTGCATGGATCCCGATGTGCTCTCGGGTTGATATGTAAAACGGTGCACCGAGCGCAGTGGATGGTGCAATCCGGCGGTGGCCTTGAATGACACATTGGCCGCCGCACACAGGCGAATGAATTCGATCACGCTCTCGGGAGCAGGAAACTTGTCCGCCGTCTCGCCGCCCGTCCGTAGCTTGGCTCTGCGCCCACTCTCGGCTACCGCCGCAATGCACTCCGCACAACTGGACGGCGGAACTTCGAAATAGGTCGCGAGATCCGCCGGGATGATTCCGGAGAACCGCTTGACCTCCTCAGGGCTCGCAACCTTCGCTTCAACCGACTCGACGTGAGCTTTTCTGCGAGAACTAGGGTTCGTCATCTGAACATTGAATTCACGAATGCGAGAGACATCCGCAATTGGATCAGAGCCCAGAAGCGCGGCCAGCCGCCAGTTCGTAAAGTGTGTTTCCGGCGCTGGGGTGGGCAATCCCGCAAATGCCTCTTCGAATTCCCCAAGCCGTGCGACCGGAACGATAAAGCGCCCAAGAATCCAGTTCCACTCCGACCGCAAGTACCCGTCGTAGTTGGCCACAGACGGCATCATGGCCAGCGATGCAGGAGGAAATAATCCCGCATAGTCAATCAGGTCGCGCAGCAACGCGCCTACGGCATCCACTGCTTCCGCGGAATTTCGCACCGCCTGTGTCGTCTCCAAAATCTTTACCCTAGATAAATTGTCATCCTGACCCTGAGCATTGCCGAAGGGGAAGGACCTGCTGTCCCGTGCGCCGTCCGTACTCAGGATGACAATTCAGAATCAGTTGGTGAACTTCTTCCGCAACCCCTGCCAGCACTCGAAGTACTGATGATCCAGCTGCGAAGCTTCCAGCGCGAACTTCGTCGGCTGGCATACAAGGCGAGTCTCGAACATGAACGCCATGGTGTCGCCTTGATAAACCGGTTTCAATTCGGCCTTGCTCGCTTTCTCAAATGTTTCCGCGTCGGGCCCGTGACCCGCCATGCAATTGTGCAGGCTGGCGCCGCCGGGCACGAATCCTTCTGCCTTGGCGTCATATTCCCCGCGGATCAGCCCCATGAACTCGTTCATGAAGTTGCGATGAAACCATGGCGGACGAAACGTATGCTCGGCCACCATCCATCGCGGCGGAAAAACTACGAAGTCCACATTGGCGGTTCCCGGAATCTCCGAAGGCGAAGTCAGCACCATGTAAATCGACGGGTCGGGATGGTCGAAGCTCACCGTGTTAATGCAATTGAAATTCGCCAGATCATATTTATAGGGCACGTAGTTCCCGTGCCACGCGACCACGTTCAACGGCGAATGATCGATTGCCGCCGCCCACAGCCTTCCCTGGAACTTGGTCACAATCCGGTAATCGCCCTCGCGATCTTCAAACGCCGCCACCGGAGCCAGAAAGTCGCGAGGATTCGCCAGTCCATTCGCGCCAATCGGCCCCAGATCCGGAAGACGAAGCAGCGCGCCATAGTTCTCGCAGATGTAGCCGCGCGCTTCTTTTTCCAGCAATTCGACGCGAAAACGAATTCCCCGTTGAATCACCGCAATCTCGCCGGGACCAGCTTCGAGAATACCCATCTCCGTGCGCAGTAGCAGCCGTCCCAGTTGCGGCACGATCAACATCTCTCCGTCGGCGTTGTAGAAAAAACGGTCGGTCATCGAAGCATTGGCGACGTAGATGTGAATCGCAACCCCCGCATGGGTGTGGGTGTTGCCGTTGCCGGCCATGGTGATCAGACCATCGACGAAATCGGTGCGTTGGGAAGGAGGCGGAATCGGGATCGGCATCCAACGCAACTGGTTCGGAGGCGTCGGTACCTCGTCGAACGGCGCGCTGCGCAGTCTTCCCGGGCTGATCGGCTCAAACGGCTTGTGCGCCACCGACGGCCGCATCCGGTATAGCCACGTCCGGCGATTGACGGTGCGCGGCGCGGTGAAGGCCGTGCCGCTCAGTTGTTCCGCGTACAACCCATGCGCCACCTTCTGAGGAGAATTCTGCCCACGCGGCAGTACCCCTTCCACCGCTTCGCTGGCGAACTCGTTGCCGAATCCCGACTGGTAACGCAACGCTGTCTTTCCCGGTGTCTTCCCTTTTGGGATAGCCATGCCTACAGATTCCCTCGTCGCGCCTGCTCCATCTCGATCGATTCAAACAAGGCTTTGAAATTCCCTTTGCCAAATCCGCGGCTGCCCTTGCGCTGGATCACTTCGAAGAACACAGTGGGCCGATCTTCCACCGGCTTCGAGAAAATCTGCAGCAGGTAGCCTTCTTCGTCGCGGTCCACCAGTATACCCAGTGTGCGCAAATCTGCCAGGGATTCCTCCACCGGCCCCACCCGCGAGGTCAGCAGGTCATAATACGAATCGGGAACACGCAGAAAGTCGAGCCCGTTGCGCTGCAGTTTCGCTACCGTGCACATAACATCCTTGCACTGCAGTGCGATGTGCTGCGCCCCCGCGCCTCCGTAGGCTTCGATGTACTCCTGAATCTGGCTCTTGTTGCGCGCCGCGGCCGGTTCATTGATGGGAAATTTCACCGAGTGCGAATCGTCCGACATCACAATGCTCATCAACGCGCTGTACTCGGTCGAAATATCCTTATCGTCAAAAGTAATGTAGCGATGGAACCCGAAGACGCGAGTGTAGTAATCCGCCCAGTACTGCATTTTGCCGAGTTCGACATTCCCCACAATGTGGTCAACGCGCAGAATGCCGCAATCGTCTCCAGCCAACGGCGCCGCCATGAACCCGGGCAAAAACGGCCCCTTGTAATCCTTATAGGAGATCAGCGAGTGGATCGTGTCGCCATAAGTGTGGACCGCAGCCCGGCGAATGGCGCCGTGTTCATCCTTGATGTCATGCGGTTCCTCGGCTGGCTGCGCTCCGCGACGGACTGCTTCGGCGAAAGCCTGATCCGCGTTCTCCACCTCCAACGCGATATCCCGCACGCCATCGCCATGCTTGCGGATGTGCTCGGCGGCGAAATCGTCGGACGTCATGGGCGTAGTCAGAACAAAATTCGCCTTGCCCTGGCTCATCGCATAAGAAGCTCGCTGCCGCTGGCCCGTTTCCAGCCCACAATAAGCAACCTGCGAAAAACCGAATCCCTTGCGATAGAAGTAGGCTGCCTGCCGCGCGTTTCCGACCCAGAATTCCACGTGGTGAATACGTTTCAGCTTTAGTGGATTTTCCATCCCAGTCCCCCACTCCCCGACATTTTATCGCTGCGGCAGTAGCAGGTCTTAGGTCTCAGGTGTTAGGTCTTAGGATTCAGTACCGACGTCCCGTTAACGGTCCCGTGATCGAACGTCTGAGGCGCAATTTCCAAGGCCAGACCCGACGCCTAAGACCTAAGACCTCGCACCTGACACCTGCATTTCTTCGATCGCTACGTGATGCACCCAATGAGCCCACTCGCGAGAAGCACCCGTCTTCGCGCGATCAAATGCGCTGCGAATCCGCGCGGTCACCGGTCCCGGCGAGCTTCGCCCGATCCGGATGCCATCCACTTCCGCAACCGGCACAATCTCGATCGCCGTGCCGCACAGAAAAGCTTCATCGGCCTTGCGCATGTCCTCCACCGTGATCGTGCCCACTTCCACCTCGAACCCTTCCGCCACTGCCAGCTGAAGAATCGAGTCACGGGTAATTCCCATCAGGATCGACGACTTTTCGTCATTCGTGCGCAGGGTGCGTCCATTCACCACAAAGACGTTCGCGACCGCTGCTTCCGCCACATTTCCCTCGATGTTGAGCAGCAGCGCTTCGTCGTAGCCGCGCCGCGATGCCTCCATCGTAGCCAAACGCGAATTCAGGTACTGGCCGCAAGCCTTGGCGGTGGTCGGCATCATGCGCGCGTCAAACTTCCGGTAGGGAGACACGGTTAGCCGCGCCCCGCGCTGCCGGCTCTGTCCGCTGATGTGCGCCATGTGCGGCCAGGCCAGAATCGCCGTTTCCGTCGGACAATGTGCGCGTATGCCCAGTGTTTCCGCTCCCATATACGCAAGTGGCCGGATGTAGGATTCCGTCAGCCGGTTGCGCCGAAGCAATTCGCAGATCGCTTCCGTCAACTGCTCCTGCGTGAACGGAATTCGCATGCCATACACTGCCGCCGAATTGTAAAAGCGCTCCAGGTGCGCATCCAGCCGAAAGATCGCCGGTTCGCCGTCCACCGCATAGCTGCGGATGCCTTCGAACACACCCGTCCCATAATGCAGAGCGTGAGTGGAAAGCGGCACGTTGCTCTCCGCCCACGGCATGAATTCGCCGTTCATCCACGTCCACTGGATATTTGTGAATGTCATTTGGTGGCTCCCTCTAGCTGGAACTGCCGTTGCACCTATTGTTGGAGGAAGCGGGGATTTGGTAAATGCAATAGGTTAAGCTCTTTGCGCAGCCAACTATAGTTTCTAAAGTATAATGGTTATATGGCTTTCGATACTTCAGAGATGGACGAGATTGGCTGGCATATTCTCGAAGAGCTTCAACAGAACGGCCGCATCTCGTTTGCCGAACTCGGCCGCCGCGTCGGCCTCACGCTCCCCGCTGTTGCCGAGCGCGTCCGCAAGATGGAAGACGCCGGAATCATCATCGGCTTCCGCGCTGAGGTCAATCCCGCCAAAATCGGCCTGCCCATCGCCGCTTTCATCCGCATCAGCGTTGTCGGCGACGTCTTCGCGCGTATAGCCAAAGCTGTCCGCGACATGCCCGAAGTCCTGGAATGCCATCGCGGCACCGGCGCCGATTCGTTCACTCTGAAAGTTGCCGTCGAGTCGGTGCAGCATCTCGAGCGCCTGATCGACAAACTGACGCCCTTCGGCACCACATCGACTTCCATTGTTCTCTCAACTCTGGTCAGTCACCGATCCTTCGTGCGCCGCGCCCCCAGCACGCGCAAGAGCGGCCGATAAGTACAAGAAGGTGTGGTGTATTTTCTTCTATGAATTGTCATCCTGACCCTGAGCGCAGCCGAAGGGGAAGCACCTGCTTTTGTTTCGCACCATAGAAATGCTCACCGCACTTCCATCGACACGATTTCTCCTCCGCTTTTTCCCACCGCCCGGTAATTCACCGATACGAGTCGGTTCTTCCACTCGCAGGAAAACTGGTCCTCCCCAATCATCAGCAACGATTTGTAATCCGAAACATGCATCTTGTAAGTTGTCATGCCGCTCAGGATCGTAACCGTAGCCTCAGGAGGCTTCGAGCAGTCGCTGCTCACGATCTTGCCTTTCAGAAATTGGACTGGCCCGGTTGTGCCCGGCTTGGGAGCCGCCCGTTTCGGCGCCGCATCCGTATCCTCATCTTCGCCTGAACTCGCGGCCACCGCCGGCGCGTTCGTCCCTGCCGCTGGCGTGCTAGCCGCGCCCGCCGGAGCCGCGCTTTCCCCGGCTCGTTGCGGACGTACTCCATATTTCTGCAGCGTTTCTAAATCGTCCAACTGCTGCTTCGCCGCCGCTGCCGCCGCCCGATCCGGCCCCGCTTTCAGGCGCGTAAACACTTCCCGCGCCGAGTCCCACTTCTTCCCCGCAACATAAATCTGTCCCAGGTTGAACTGATACTCCACATTCCGTGGCGCCAGCGCGATCGCCTGCCGCTGCGCCTCCAGCGCCGAATTGATTCCGCCTCCCTCGACCCGCGCCATGCCCAACATGTTGTAAGCGTCGGCTAACTCCGGATACCAATCCGTGACTGCCCGAAGATCCTGCATCATGTTTGCCAGCCCCTGCATCTCTTGCCGCGTCGCTTGCGCCCTTTGATACTTCAGCGCTGACCGGTAGTACCAAATCCACGGATCGCGCGGATTCAACTCCGTCGCCTTCTCCAGTTCGTCAGCCGCCGCATCGAACTTCTTCTGCCGGATATCGTCCCAAGCCAGCCCGCGATGCGCCGCCTCATTACCTTTAGGATCCTCCGTCAGCTGCTGCAAATCGTGCAGCGCCTGATCGCGATGCTCCGGAATGCGCGCCATCACGTCGCCCATCACCGCTCTCGCTTCCTCATCCTTCACCGGACTGACTGCCATTCCGATATCGTCCGTATCAAACGGAATAGCCAAATGATCGGGTTGCGGCATATCCACCGGATTTGCAATCGGCTTCTTCGCCTGATCGAGCGCAATGCCCAGTCCGCTCAGTGTTTTGAAGTAAGTCTTCACGGCGTCTTCCATCTGCGAGGGCGACAGATCGAACGCCTGCACCATCGCCTTCTCCACCGGCACTTTCTGATTCAGCACCAGGTCGAAGTAAGTTCCCGCCTCTGGCATCTTGTTCTTGTTGATCAGATAGTGGACGACCATCCACGACTGCGCGTAGTACAGAGTGTTGTGCGTCCCTTCGCGCGTGCCCGACCCGTCATGCTTCATCGTGAACAGATCCACCATTGACAGCCAGACCGGCGAGCTTACCAGCTGCGTCAGCGACTGTGGCGTGTTCGGATCCCGCCGCAATTCATCGAAGACGTCCTCGTGCCATTCCGGCGCCAGTTCCGGATCGCCTCCAAGCTCCACTTGCTTGCCGATTTGTATCGACCCGAAATATTCCGCCAGTCCTTCGTCAAACCAGCCCTGCGCGGGAGGATAGTTGTAATTCAACAGATAATGCGCCAGCGGATGCGCCACCGCACGCCAGGGATCGGGTTCAAAAAGGTTCAGCACGATATAAACCCGATCCGATCCTGGCACATAAAACCCGGTCGCCATGATCTGTTTCGCGGGAGCAACCAGGCCATACTGCTTGTCGCTCTTGAGCGCAATAACGGTGATTGGAACGGGCATTTTCAGCTTGTCTTTCAGCAGCAGCTGTCCAAAGACCGACCGCATCTGTTCCATCCGCAAAGCAACTTCCCGTCCGCGCTTGTCGCCCGCATCCGTGACTACGGAAAAATGCGCGGTATGCACTTCGAGCCACTTGGGTTCGTCCTTGGCAAATGCAGAATGCGACAAGCAGCCCGCGACCAGCAGGTCCAAGACAACCGCGCCGATACTCAACCTGCGATTCACGGTGGATTCCTTCTCCAAAAATGCTAGCACGTCGTCCTCGCTATGGCCTTTTATCTTGGCTCCAGCCGCGCTCGCACGTTACACTCTCGTCCGTGACCACTGCTCCTTCGTCCCGTCTCGCCTGGATCGACTGGATGCGCGGCTTGGCCTGCGTCCTCATGTTCCAGACTCACTGTTACGACGCCTGGCTGGGCGGTGATGCCCGTAAAAACAGCTTCCTTAAGGGATCGCAACTCCTGGGCACGTTGCCCGCGCCACTCTTTCTTTTCCTGGCCGGAATCTCCTTCGCTCTAGTCACCGACAAACTGATGCGCAAAGGCCTGACTCCTGCCGAAATCACCCGCACTATGGTTCGCCGCGGCGCCGAAATCCTTGGCTTCGGACTGCTCTTCCGCTTGCAGGAATATCTCATCGCGTGGGGATGGGCGCCTTGGTCCGACTTGCTCCGCGTGGACGTCCTGAACATCATCGGCCTCTCCATGATCCTGATGGCGCTGCTTTGCGGCCTTACGTTGCTCGTGTGGAGACGCTCTGGGTTTGCAATAGTCGCTGCTGCCATCGTTGCTGCCGCTCTGATCGCCCTGCTGACTCCGCCTCTCTACACCACTTGGCGACCAAACTGGTTGCCTTGGCCGCTGGAATCCTACATTGATGGATGCCACAATCTGGGCGCTCCTCAGTCGTGGCTCTTTCCGCTCTTTCCCTGGGCAGCTTTTGCCTTCGCTGGACTCGCTGCTGGATTCATTCTCTTCAGTGATCGAGCCCGCAACCAAACCACTAAGACCTTAGCGCTGTTCGCCGGCGTCGGAGCGGTGGCAATTCTGGTCGCGCGGCAACTCGACCACTCTTCCTTTCATCTCTACTCGACTTACGACTACTGGCACACGAGCCCTAACTTCCTAATGACGCGCGTAGGAATTTTGTTGGTGATTGCTTTCCTGACTTACGCCTGGTGTCGCTGGGGAATGGCAACTCGCGGTTTCAGCCCGCTGATTCAACTTGGCCAGACCTCGTTGCTCGTCTATTGGGTCCACATCGAATTCGTTTACGGACGCTTTTCTATTCTTCCCAAACGAGTCCAAAATATCTCTGGCGCTTCGTGGGGACTGCTGGAGATTACTGTCTCCATGCTGATCCTTTCGCTGGTTCGGACCAGAATCGACTGGAAGAAGATGACCAACTGGAAAAAGGAAAGCCAAAGTGTTCAGCCCGCGTAGGTTGCGTTCGGGTATGCTGACACCCCCTCCTCGCCGGTCTTTTAGAATCATGGAGTTAGGGGGAAACTTTTGGGATGGTCTTTGATTCTAAAGGACTTAACGCTAAAGTATTTTAGAATGTGCGAGTTAGCGGCTTGACCTTCCGGGGGAAATCTTGTCAAGAGGCTAAACGGGCGCTTTTCTGCCTAACTTACTCAGTTCCGGGCAGATATATTTCCTTCAAGCTTGTCCGTTTACCCCTCTGAATTTGAAAT
>Ga0074044_10003409_pt1 | contig 13531 bp, 8 predicted proteins | sample BogForMeECP23OM1_FD_94443 | JGI IMG/M metagenome (GOLD analysis project Ga0074044, IMG submission 94443) | Bog forest soil microbial communities from Calvert Island, British Columbia, Canada - Bog Forest MetaG ECP23OM1 | ecosystem: Environmental > Terrestrial > Soil > Wetlands ... | reverse complement strand
CCCCTAATAAATTAGGCATAAAAAACACAAAGATAGATAAAATTATTATAAGTATAAAAATAGTAACTAGATCTTTGAAAATAAAATAGGGAGCAAAAGGTAATCTATCGTAATTACCTGAAACACCTAAAGGATTTCCTGATCCTACACTATCATGAAGTGCAATTAAATGCATTAAAGCTAAAGCAGCAAGTACAAAAGGTAATAAAAAGTGTAAAGCAAAAAATCTATTTAAAGTAGCATTATTAACACTAAATCCACCTCAAATAAATTCAACTATATCTTGTCCAACTCAAGGTATAGCACTCATAAGATTTGTAATAACAGTTGCACCTCATAAAGACATTTGACCATAAGGTAAAACATAACCCAAGAAAGCTGTAGCTATCATTACTATAAATATTATAGTACCAATAATTCATACTAATGTTCTTGGGGATTTGTATGATCCATAGTATAAACCTCTTCCTATATGTAAATAAACTATAAAGAAAAAAGCTGATGCTGTGTTGGAATGTAAATAACGTAATAATCATCCATTATTTACATCACGCATAATATGCTCAACAGAATTAAATGCTTCAAGGACACTTGGGTTATAATGCATTGCTAATAATAGACCAGTTATTATTTGTATAATTAAACAAAGGGCTAATAATGAACCAAAGTTTCATAAATAACTTAGATTTGAAGGTTGTGGGGAATCAATTATATAGGAATTAACCATCTTTAACAAAGGATTACTCTTTAAAATTCTCATTTTATTATTATAAAAAATTTTTTTATTTTTTTTCTAGATGTATGTACGAAGTTTTATTATTAAATATAATAATATATTATTAAGTTTTTATATAAACTATACATAGTTAAAACTTCAATTAATATTACTTATTTATCATTTTCAAATATACAATAAATTTATTAATTTAAGTAATATTAAAATTAACATTAAAATGTATGCATATACGTATATGTATTTTAATAATATATATATTTTATATTATTACAAAGTGTTATTTTAGAAATTAATCTGTTTACCTGTTATACATAAATGTATATAACCTTTTATTTTTAAAGAAAACAGATTTATTCATTAAAATATATTGAAATTCTAGTAGTTTAATATCAAACTATATTCTATTTATAATTATCTTTTATTTAAAAGATAGTTGCCTATTATGGCATTTTTATTGTTGGTATTTTGCCTAAATATTATTTTACAAGGACAAAAAAGGAGATAAAAAGTACAATAATAGTAAGCTTATATAGGCTATATTATGTATATTATACATAATTAAATTTTTTTTATAATACTATATTAATGAGTACTATTAATTAAATAATAACAAATTATAGTAATAACTATACAAATAAGATTACTTTAATTTATAAATAATAAAGTCGAAATTGCAAAAGAACTTTATATGAAAAATAAAATAAAAAACCAAATAATAAAAGTACATTTATTATACTTATATCACTAAATAATTTCGTAATTTTTTCTATCAATAAAGTCCACATAAATTTACTATAATATCATTTAATTATTTCTTCATATATTATTTCTATACTTGCTTTTATGGTAGCAGCATAAAGACGACAAATTATAAAGAATATAAAAATAACAATAGGATAGGACTCAATATATTTAAATATATGAGATCTTACAAAATAAAGAGAACTATAAATTAAAATTGCTGAAAAAATAGCAATATATATTTTTTCTTTGTTTTGTATATATATATTATAATAATTTATATATCTTATGTATGTGGATATATCTATAGCTATTATTAAAAATAAATAACAAAAAAAGACTCTTAATACTACATGCGGGTAAGTGATTAGAAACAGTATAAATATACCTTTTATTATATATTTAATAATACTATTTTTCATACATTATTTTTGATCTTTATTTATTATATCTGAATTTAATTTTTCAGACGGAAAATGAGGATATTCTTTTTGATATAACTGCATAACAGAATAAGTTTTACTTCATTTAAGATTAAATTGTAAATATTGTTCTCGTCAACTAAGAAGTTCAAGCAGATTATTCATATTATGAGGTCTACCTAATTTAGAATTTAGGTCTGATATTCGATCAAGATAAACTCGATGTTTAATATAAAACTCTTTACCTTGAGATGCATTATCATAAACTTCTTTTGCTAATTTATGTTCCTCTAATTTACGCTCTGCAGCTAAATATTCTTTGTCAAGTAATTCTAATTTAATCGTTTTAGCAATAGCAGATTCTTCATAAATAGTTTTACGCAATTCTTGCATTTTGGCTAAATGTTCTTCCTTTTGAGCTAAATTATAAAAAGTATCTTCTGATCTAGGTGTTAATGCACCTACACAAGGATTGCCTCCAGACCCTATATCATAAGGCCATCTATTTTCAATTCAAGGCTTAACTGTACCTAATTTTTGAGCCATATCTATAGGTGAATCAGGAACACTTGAACCTTGTACAGGACCACTTCGTGGTGTAGGATAAGGTCTTCAACCACCCTTTTCACAAGAATATTTAATAATTGGACTGTTTTGTTTATTTATATTATTAATATTTGAATTATATAAATAAAGTTTATTATTAGAACTCTCTGAGAATAATTCTATTAAAAAGTTAATAATAACTCTAATAGGTGTAAAAATAGTAAATAAAAGATAAGCTAAGCTCTGATTAATATTTAAATCATTTAATTTAAATCTTAGATAATAAATGATTAAAACAATAACAAACATAGTTATTAAATTGCTTTTACTAAAAGCTCTTTCCTTAACACGATAGAAAAAATTAAAGTTACTTTCTAAAGAAGAAGATACAAATGTATTAGATTTGTATACACCCTGAAAAATAATAGGGTTATTTTTGAAAGTACTAAATAAACCTAATAATATTAATAAAAGTAAACTATTGTCTGTTAAAGATAAATATGGTATTAATATATAAAAAATCAGACCTATTAAAATATATAAAGCATATGATGTTATTACACCCGTATCTAAGCTAGCTATATTATTACTTAAACCAAGTAATCCTTTTTCTAAACCAAAAGGTCCTAATAATTCAACAGAACCTTTATCAATAATTTTAGTAGTTTGACCACCTAATTTCAATACGATACCTGTAATATATTTATTATAAAATAATTCAATTAAAAAACGTTGATTAAAAAAACTAAATATATTATAACCTAAATTAGATATTTTAAAATATATAAGTAATTTAGGTAAATATTCAGATAAAACTATTGATATTATACTTAATGAAATAGTAAATATTAAAGGCAATAATTTAAATAAAGTAGAAACAGCAAATTCAGTATCTAACATAATTTCATGTGAAGGATGAATGAATAAACTATTGTCCGTAAAGAAACCAGAACCTAATCCTATAAATATATCTTTAGCTATATAACCAAAAAATATTGAGAAAATAGCCAATATAATTAAAGGTAAACTCATAAAAATATCTCCTTCATGAACTTGTTTATAATTAATTAGAGGTCCATTAGGATTAGTTAAAAAAGTTAAATATAGAACTTTAACTGAATATAAAGTAGTAAACATAGCACCAATAGTAGCTATAAAATAAACAACAATACTAGAAAAATAAAATTGACCAAATGCGGATTCCAAAATAAAATCTTTAGAGTAAAACCCTGTCATGAAAGGAAAGGCTACTAAACTAAGAGAAGCAATTAAAATAACAGAATATGTCAAAGGTAAAAATGGTCTTAATCCACCGTATTTTCTAAAATCTTGATTATCTGCTACAGCATGAATTACTGCACCTGCGCCTAAAAATAACAATCCTTTGTAAAAGGCATGGTTAACTAAATGAAATAAAGCAATATTATAAGAAGATAAACCTATTGCAATAACCATCATACCTAATTGACTCATAGTGGAATATGCAATAACTTTTTTAATATCTTGTTGGAATAAACCAATAAGAGAACTAAATATAGTAGTAATAGCTCCTATTCATAAACATAATATTAATACAGTTGAACTATATTCTATTAAAGGAGATGTACGTATTAATAAATAAACACCAGCTGTCACCATTGTAGCAGCATGTATTAAAGCACTTACTGGTGTTGGACCCTCCATAGCCATAGGTAATCATACATGTAATCCAACTTGAGAACTTTTAGCCATAGCACCTATTAATAAACAAATACCAATGATTGTAATAATATTTTCATTAATATAAGGAGTTAATGAAAAAACAGTAGAATAATCTATATTACCAAAAGATCATAATATAGCAAACATACCTACAGTTAAAAAGCAATCACCGACTCTATTTGTTAAAAAAGCAGACATGGAACTTTGATTTGCAGCTATTCTAGTAAATCAAAAACTTACTAGAAGATATGAACAAATTCCAACACCTTCTCAACCAACAAACATTAATAAAAAATTATTAGCTGTCACAAGAATAATCATCATAAATGTGAATAAACTTAAATAACTAAAAAATCTTTGATTATGTGGATCATGGCTCATATAACCTATAGAATATAAATGTACCAAAGAAGAAACTATTAATACAGGTATCAACATTGATACTGTTAATGAATCAAAATGAAAGCCTCATAAAACATTAAGTGATTCTGAATCAATTCACCTAAAAAGTTCTATTGATACAGGTATATTGTTTAAACCTACTTCAAAAAAGGCGACTATCGCCAAAAGAGTAGTTATCATTACAGAACTACATGTTATTAATTGGGCTCCGCTAACTCCGACTTTTCTACCAAAAAACCCGGCAACTATTGATCCTAATAAAGGTAAGACTATTATAGCTAAATACATTATTTATATTCTATTGTAATACTTCCTCTTAATCTATAAAAAGCAACTAAAATACCCAAACCTATGGCAGATTCTGCACCTGCAATTGCTATAATATATACAGCATAAGTTTGACCTAATATATCATCAAAGCTAAGTGAACTTACCAATATTAAAAAAGTTATTGATAATAGCATTATTTCTATTGAAATAAGCATTAAAATTATATTTTTTCTATTTAAAACGAATCCTAAGATTCCTATTAAAAAAAGTATTAGTGATAAATTCATTTTTTTTTTTATTAAAAATTTTAATTGTTCGTGTCCAGTAAATTATATTAAAGTATTATAATATAACATACTGTATAATAGCATATACTAAAATATATGATTTCACTTCATAAAATAGGATAAATACACTAATGTATATCCTTATACTACCTAAAATGTTAACAACTAAATGTCAATTATTTAATATATCTAAGAGTACATTATTATGTACAGATTAGGTTTATGAATATGTAAAAAAGCAAAGAAATAGTAAAAGAATGTATAATTAATGAACTAGTAATTAGATATATTTATTGTGCTTCTAGTCATGAAAGGAACCTTTCTATTGAAACAGACTCTATTACAATAGGCATAGAACTATGAAGTATACCACATATTTCTGAACATTGTCCATAAAAAACACCTTCACGATTTATAAGCACTGAGGATTGGTTTAAACGACCAGGATAGGCGTCACACTTAATACCTAATGCGGGAACAGCTCAAGAATGTATAACATCAGCAGCAGTAATAATGAATCTAACATGTGTTAATTCTGGTAAGATAACTCTGTTATCTACCTCTAACATTCTTAAAGTTCCATACTCTAAATCTGATTCAGGCACTAAATATGAATCGTATTCTATGAATTCATTATCTGAATTTAAAAAATCAGGATATTGATAACTTCAATATCATTGATGTCCTTCAGCTAAAACTGACATAGCTGGATCACTTACTTCATCCATTAAATATAATAATTTAAAAGATGGAAAAGCTATTAATATTAATATTAGTGCAGGCGTAATAGTTCATATTAATTCAATTAATGTACCATGATTCAAGTATTTATGTGATATGGGTGATCTGGCACTAGTATAATTTCTAAAAATTGAGATCAATATTCATCCTACACCAAATAGTATAATTATTAAATAAAACATTATATTATCATGTAATTCTACTAATCCTTCCATTTGTGGACTAGCACTATCTTGAAAATATATTCCTCATGGCCTAGGTGTATCACAATAATCGAAAAGATTAAATTGTAATAAATTTAGCATACTAAATAGCATTTATTTATATTTTAATATCGTATTATATATTATACATATATCAAATATGTATAAGTATCAAAAACCAGTAAACAGCATTATATAAAGAGAGAGATATTTAATTAATAGTTACTATAATTTTGCGCATATATAACTACTTAAAAATTATTTGAAATATAATTAATATAACTAAGAAAAAAAATGTAATATTTATTATTATTCTTTAAATATTACATATCATTTTCCTTAGAATTTAAAACTGAATAAGTTAAAATATTATTAGTTTTAACATCCAAATCGTTTTGTCTGGAACTTATTTTTAAGGCACCTTTACCTAATTCAAATGCAAATCCTAATGTTAAAACTAAAAAGAAAATAAGCATTATAATTAAACCATACATATCATTAGTGTAAGCACTAACAACATAAGGATAAATTAAAAGAATTTCGAGATCAAATAACAAAAATAATAAACCAAATATAAAAAAAGAAATATTAAATTGATTTCTATTTTGATAAGTAAAAGAGTGAAAACCACATTCAAAAGGTGACGCTTTTTCTTGATAAGGATTATGTGAAGCAAATATTAAGTTGATGGCCAATAGTATAAAGGTCAATAAAGGAATAAAAACGAAATAAAATATAATACTTGTCATTTAAGGATTAAATAAAATAAGTGCTAATATATTAGCCATACTTAATCATTCTTGAGGTATAAAAATAAATAATAAAATTATTAAAGTTAAAATAGAAATAGTAATAGTTAAAGAACTTGATAATACTATATTATTATATTTAAATATAACTTTTTTAGATAAATTATTATTAACTATACTACCATACATATTATTATTTAATAAGATAGGATTTAATACATATTCAGATTTATCAAAGAAAACTTGTTTTATAATACCTAAATAGTATACAGCACTAATAACACTAGTTAATATAGCAACTAAAGCTAGAAAAATATAACCATTGTCTAAAGCAGCAGATAATACCATCTGTTTAGCAAAAAATCCTATTAAAGGAGGTATACCTACAAAAGAAAAAATAGTTATAGCTAAACTTAAAGCTATAATAGGATTTATATAGAAATAACCTTTTATTTGACTAATTAATTGTATAGGTGAATTATTTTTATCTAATAACTTATTATATTCCTTTTTATCATTAACATAAAAATATAGAGAAAACCCTATACTTACTAGAATAACAAAAGCATTTAAATTACTAATAGAATATTGCATTAAATAAAAAATAAATGCTTGTATTGATTCCATACTATTAATACTCAAAGCTAGTAAAATAAAACCTACATGTGATATAGTACTATATGCGAATAATCTTTTTATTCTAAACTGAGTCAAGCCAACTATTGTACCTATCATTAATGATAAAAAAGAACTAATTAATAGACTAGTTGTTCAAGTAAGTTGTATTGAAATAAGGGAATTACTTGTATAATGTACTAATTCCAATAAAAAAATAAAAACGGATATTTTTGCAATAATTGCCACAAATGTTGTAACTATAGTAGGTATTGCATCATAAACATCAGGTGACCAAAAATGGAAAGGTGCAGCGGAAATTTTAAATAAAAACCCCACAGACATAATAAGTAAAGAAAAATTTATATAATAAGGCTTATATCAAGATAAAATATTACTAGTATTATTATTATTAATTATATCTGATAAACTGTTAATTACATATAACCCATCAAGATTAGTAGTACCTGAATTTGCATATAACAAACTTGTACCTAATAGTATAAAACAAGAAGATAAACCACCTAATAAAAAATAAATAAGACCACCTGTAGTAGCTTGTTCTGAATTTCTATATAATGTAGACAATAGATATAAACCGTAACTTTGTAATTCTATTGATAAAAAAATAGAAACTAAGTCACTAGTAGATACTAAAAAGATAGCCCCTGTTATTATGAATAATAAAATTAAAGGATATTCTATTATCTTAAATTGTTCTCCCATTTTATTAATGATTTTCTTATCATAATAAATAAATTTAAAGAATAATAGTTTATTTATTGACGAAAATTCTTTTAATCAAACTTTTCTAGGGTAAAATCCAGTCAATTGTAAAATAGTAGCACTAACAATAAAAATAAATATATGAAATATATGTGTAATAGAAGTAACATGAAATAATCCTCCGTATAGTCCTATTCCTTTATCTAAAGATGTAGTATATAAACTACTTAAAGATAATCAAAAAGAAAATAATAAAATAACTATAGTTGATCTTGAAAAAAGTATTGCTTTATCTCGTCTTAAAGTGACGGCATTTGATAATAAAAGAAATAGAATAGAATAAATTATCATTTTTTTTTAAGGATTTGAACCTTATTTAATACTACTTATTATGTATATAATTAAACTAATTATATTTGTAACATAATAATAGTATTAATACCTAAAAGATAGTAAAATAACATATATAGTTAGGCTATTATAACTATTAATATAAAAGATATATATATATATATATATATAGCTTTTACATATTGTGTTTAGAGAATTCTTTTTTTATACTACACAATAGTTTAGTATAACTTTATACAAAATACAGGCCAAAAAATTGTTTTAGTAAAACTAAAGAACAAAAGCTATTTAAGCCTGGAGAGAAATTCGAATTCTCATTATTAATGCATGAAATTAATGTTCTAACCATTGAACTACCCGGGCTATTAACATATATAAGTGGTTTTAAATAAACATTTATTTAATAAATAGTTTACATCATTATATTGTGTAATTATATGCATATAATTAAAAGCAAGTAATTTTATTATTATACTTTTATAATCATAAGTATTTACTTTGACTATGTTAAACTATAATCATAATTAATACTATTACAATAAATGACTTACAAATATAGAATTAACATATTGTACTATTTATAGTGCTTTATATAAATATTATATAATGGGAGGATACCCTGATTTGAACAGAGAACTTACTGTGCCACATACAGTTGCTCTACCAATTGAACTATATCCACCTAAAATTATTATAATTCTATATTATTCCGGAATGATTCGAACATTCAATTGTAAATACCAAAAATTTATGACTTACCTATTAGTCTACGGAATATTTTTGCTAAAGTAATTAGAAATATAATTATGTCTATAAAATATACACTAAAAGAATAATAAAAAAAGTATTATCAAAATTTTTTTAATACCATCTTTTATATAATAAAATATTATAATCAACATCATAGTATTTAGTAATACTTATTATTATCAACATATAAATAATAATGTTATTTACATAAAATATTTTTAAGATTAAGTCTAGTTCATAATAATAATAAATTATCTATTATTTATTTAATAATAGTATTAGACAAATATACTATATAAATTTTAGGTTGTTGAATAGTATTATATTATTCTCATTATATGTAATAATTATTATAGTTTTTCATGTTTTTTATTAATATGTTACTAAAAACAATATAATTTAAACTGTTTATCCGAAAGAGGACTTGAACCTCTACGACGTTATATCAACGAAGCTTAAGTTCGTCCTGTCTACCAATTCCAGCATTCGGATTATATAATAACTTTTATTATAATAAAAGTTAGCATAGTTAATACAATTAATTAAGACTAGAATGACTTGAACACTCATCTGAGCTATCATGAGCAGCTTGCTTTACCAATTAAGCTATAGTCTTTATAGTAATAAATAAACTGTATTATGCGGATAAAGGAATTGCACCTTCATAAACTAGACATGAGCCAATTATGTTACTATTACATCAATCCGCATACTGTTATTAATAATTATTAATACCAATTATAGCCCAAAAGGGGTTCGAACCCTCGCCTGTAACGATGAAAACGTTATGTCTTAACCACTTGACTATTGAGCCCTATTATATTTATTAAAAGGATAACTAAAGCCCAGTGCAAGTATCGCACTTACTTTCTCCGATTACAAAACGGATGCATTACTTTTATGCTAACTAGGCTACAAAATAAATAAAAAATGTAATTATTAATATAATTATTGTGATAAGTGTATTATTTAGTATATTATAAAATTAGTACTTCATGCCTAAAGACATTTAAATCCTTTTAGCTAAAGCCTATTAATCAGCATATTAATAAATCATTAATATACTAAATCGTAGTGTTAAACTACGTATATTTAAGAGTATCTTAAGATAAGTTTCATGCCTATATGCATTCAGCATTTATCTTTAACTAACATAGCTTTCCTGCCGTGCTTATGCTATAAATTTACTTAAGTGAAAGTAATATCCTTATATAAGCTAAGTTAAAAGGAGATTACGTCCAATTAATCTTAATTTATAAGATTGTATTAATATTAGGCACATAAACAACAGGTAAACCATAGGTTAATATACCTCAATTCCTTTCGTACAAAGGGGCTATTCTTATTTTACTCTAATTTCCTCTAGAAGATAGAAACCATACTGTCTCACGACGTATTTAACCCAGCTCGTGTAGCTCTTTAATCGACGAACAGTCGAACCCTTCATAATTTCTGCTTTCATGTGGATGAGCTAAGCCGACATCGAGGTGCCAAACTGCGCACTCAATTTGTACTCTCTGGCGCAATTAGCCTGTTCAAATTTGTTATCATAAAGGCTCTTTATCCTTTATTTCCATCTTTCACAAGATGGTTCAGACTATTTCTTCATCTTAAAAACTATAAAAATTTAATGCAATCAAAAATTTAATATCTATACTATTTAATAAGTATGTGTTTATTATAAAAACAGAATATTTAATAATAACTATTTACTACTTACTCAACCTTTAATACCAAAAGACCCGTTACGTGTTTTAGAACTTATCTTTGTATATTGTATATTAGATCTAAGATGACCTCTCAACAAAACTGAAGATAAATTATTATAAGAAGAATCTATATTTTTTAAACTACCTTTATATTTAAATTTAAACAAAGATCTAGAAGCAGTTAGACGTTTTGATAATCTACCTCTTGCTTCTAACCTTATTCCATTTACTGTTTTATATTTTATTAAGTATAAAATAATATTTTCAAAATTATTTGTATTACCTTCTGAAAATATATCAATTAATAATTGATTTAAATTATCTTTTTTATAACATAGTTCTGTGGTAAAAAGAGAGCTAAAGTTAAATTTATTTATCTTATTTATTTGTAAAAATTCTTTTGTTCTTCTAACATTAAAATTATTAATCTCAGTTATTTTATTTAAACCTTCTATTCTTATCATATTCATAAGAGTTTTTAAAACTGCTAAAAATCTATTTTCTCTATTTTTTAATTTTAAAACTATAGATTCAGATAAAATATCACTATTTAAGTATAAATATTTTAAATTTACTATGTTAAATTCTATTTTTTTTTTATATACTTTACTAATTAAACTATTTAATTTTGTTAAATAAGTATATTCAAATTTTAATTTATTAAAATAAAGTAAATGTTTATAATATAGACTTAACATTTCTCTCTCTAATGATTTTTTTATAAAATCTATATAAAAATTATTTTCGTATATTTGAAATATATTATTATTTAAATTAAGTGCAGCATTAATTTTTTTTCATTTAAGCGTATCAATAATTAATTGTTTTTCATCTTGAACTTGTTTAAGTATATATAAATTTTGTTTTTTAACAATATCTATTTTTTCACAAAAAGCTGACATTATATTTAATTGTTTTAATTTATTAAAAATATATTTTCTTTGTCTATTATAAACAAATAAATTTATAATAATTTTAGTGCTAGTATGTTTTAATTCTGCTCTACTTATAAATATTTTATTTATAGATAACCGTAAAAATCTTTTATGTAAACGACTAGATATCTTTTTATCTTTTGTTTTTTCAAAAAGATTAAAATAACTTCTAATTAATCTAATTAGTATTTTATCAGCAATAGGTAAAGATTTAAGATAATTTTTATTATAGGTATAAACACTATTAAATCACTCTTTAGTTGCCGATGGATAATGTTTATCTAGGTTTATATTATTTTCTTTATTTATATATTTTGTTCTATGTTTATTATTCAATTTACTACTTATTATATTTAATAAAGGGTAGATATTAATATCTTTTTTGATATTATTATTAATGAAAGGTTTATTAACATTTCAATCGTTATTATTATCATCAAAAAAAATAGTATTATCACCATATTGATCTTTACATGTATTATTGGACATTTTTTGTTGATTTTTCATTTAATATCTATATTTATTAACTAACAATATTAATATATACATATATATATACTAATATTAGGCTCAATTTTTAAGCTTTAAATTGAATCTGTTTCATTAGTATTATTAATAATACTAATTATTATAAAATATACTTTTATATTATGATTATATTTAAACATAAGATATAACAATATATCTATTATTTTTTAGTTTTTAAAATGCTAGGTATTAATAGAAGAATTATTATTAGCATTATTCATCTTCTAGTCGTTGAACGTTCTTGCTAAATATATAACATAATTCTAAAAAATTAGTTAATATAATGCTTAAGCAAATTTCGCTTCAAGTAGACTTATTTACATATAAGTTATTCTTGAAATTAACCTAATATATTATCAATATTTTTTTACATTGTAAAAAATATTGAAGGACTAACATCCCTAGCGTAGCTTTTTCAAAAATCCAAGACCTTTCCTTTATGCATCTTGTGATCATATGCCCCGCTTACGCGACTGATAGACGTGTAAGTCAAACAGTAAAGCAAGATTAAGCCATTAAACTTGTCAAGTAAATATCAAGATCATATTATCAGTATAATTTAAAGTATACTAATAGTATGAGTAAAAACATTACTAATAATATTAATTAATATTTTAATTACATCTATTTTCCATATAGTTAAAATCTTACTTAAGAAAAATAATATTTCTAACTTAATAGAATAATAATTGGATTAGTTATAAATAAATTTATACCAAATTATAAACTAAAGTAAAACGTATATACATAATATATACACTTTTTGCAAAATGCATTTTTACAAAATTAACTTTGGATACACCCAGGTACTTTTTATGGGATCTGTGCCCCGCATAAACTGCCTCTTAACCATTGTTTCCATAAAAAGGATAATTCATATATATATATATATATACGAAGTAGACATATACTCTACCTATATGATTAAATTAGTAAAGGTGTTTCAATTATATCTTACCAACTACCTTATACACTACAACTTATTCGATCATATATAATAGTTAACAACAGTAAAGCTGCATAGGGTCTTCTCGTCTAACTAGAGGTAAACTGTATCTGCACAGTTATTCCAATTTCACTGAGCCAATCATTGAGACAGCTGTTGTATCGTTAAATCAT
>Ga0074044_10003408_pt1 | contig 13532 bp, 12 predicted proteins | sample BogForMeECP23OM1_FD_94443 | JGI IMG/M metagenome (GOLD analysis project Ga0074044, IMG submission 94443) | Bog forest soil microbial communities from Calvert Island, British Columbia, Canada - Bog Forest MetaG ECP23OM1 | ecosystem: Environmental > Terrestrial > Soil > Wetlands ... | reverse complement strand
TGTCACAAACATGCGTGACAGGCCGTAAACCGCGTCCCTAGGAGCCACGAAGACCACAGCCTGGCCAAGTCCGTAGGCAGGTGGCAGGTGCGCAATTTTTCTGATTGTCTCGCTGGAGGCATCCACTCTTGTTACGCTAGAAAAGTCCTGGATACCCCTGCACGGAGGTCTCGCTGCCTACAACCTTCTGCCAGCGGCGTCGCCCTTCAACAAACTCTCGTCCGTAAGGTTGCCGTCCCAGGAATACCGAAGAATGTTGTTGACAGGATCGAATTCGAAGGAACAGCCCACAATACTCCTCGCATTCGCACGGGGCAGAAATCTCCACAGGATTTCTTATTTTAGTCTTAGTAGTCGCGGCATTGCAGGGATTTTGCGCACAACCACTGCACATCTTTCGCGGACTTGATTGTTAACGCTATCAATGCCCTTACCTTCGGGACCGATACGTCACTCGTTACCGCTCCCGGGTGGGATAACGTTACCGGCCTGGGCACGCCCAATGGCCTTGAATTCGTTCAGGCCGTGGTAGCTGCCGCGCCCTAACGCTGCGGTTTCCTAACTACGACTTGTAACGTCGGGGGGTCGAAACAATAGCGGGCTGCTCTCGTTGGCAGCCCGCGTCTTTTCCTGTACCGCTTCATGATAAGTCGCTAAGAGTCAGCTGCTCGCATGCCCTCTGGGGCCAGGGCGCGCGCGAAGCAGCGTCATTCGAGAATTGCCAGCGTCCCAGCGTCATCGAAATTGTGTGAAGCCACGCGGCGCACGGCCCGGAAGTTTTCCAGCAGCATCCCGAGGGTCAGACCCGAAGTCCGGTCTCTTGACGCAATCTGGCGATGTCCTTGGTCGGCGCACTCCCGAAGAAGCGGCTGTATTCTCGGCTGAACTGGGAAGCGCTTAGATAGCCGACGCGCTGACTCGTAGTCCCCGCGTCTATGATTGTCGACAACATCAGACGCCTCGCCTCCTGGAGTCGCAGCACCTTTTGATAGTGCAGTGGGCTCATCGACGTGACTGACTTAAAGTGCTCGTGGAAAGACGAAACGCTCATGTGCACCAGCCCGGCCAGGTCTTCGACCTTCATAGGCTGAGAGAAATTAGCGCGTAGCCAGGAAATCGCCTTCGCAACCCGGTGCACGCTGGACTCTGCCAGGCCCATTTGAGCGACGCGAACCCCAATGGAACTGCGTAGCAGCCGGATCAAAATCTCATCCACCACAAGTGGGGCCAGCAGTTCAGCGTCCCCGGGCTTCGCCAGACACTCCATCAACCTCGTTGCGGCATTGATAACGCTCGCATCGGCCGGAGTGACGTAAACGGCGCGCCTCTCCTGCACTGGAGGCAGGCCGTGCTGATAGACCTTCAAGACAAGATCCGCAATCCTGAGCGGGTCGAGGCCCAACCTAAGAGCAAGATACGGTTCGGAATGGCTGGCCTCCGTGATCTGGGCAGCCACCGGTAGTGCAACGGAGAACACCAGCATACGCGATGGGTCGTACTCGTAGACCTCCTGCCCCACGATGACGGTCTTCGCTCCTTGCGCGACGATGCACAAGGAGGGCAACTGGAGGGCATGCGCACATTCCGTATTTATTCGCGAAAAGCGGCTGGCGCGCAAACCGGGGATGCGTAGGTCAAAACTACCGTCGTGAGGGGCATAGGCCGCGATCAGACGGGACAACTTAGCCGTGTCCGGCTCCCTTGGGGCCGCAATCTTGTCTGCCCGCCACGCCAGTGCAGTGTTGCCGTTGGTCCTCACGCCTTGGGAATACCTCCTTTGGGATCATTGTGGCGCTCATTGTATCTGCGCGACAACGGCAACGTCGAACTTTGAATAGTACTTCTTCACATCGTTGGTCCCGTACTTGGCGCGGAACTTCTCGATCACCGACGACACTTGTGTGGCGTCCGTGACAGGAGCAACCTTGACTTCAGCTTCTGCGCCCCGCGTATCGATCCGAATCGCCGGGTTGTTGACCACGTTCTTGTACCACTGTGTATCCGACCCCTGCACCGGCAGGAGGTAAAGCTTGTCGTCCTCCCATACGAACCAGACTGGGATTGAGATGGTGCGTCCTGACTTTCTGCCCGTCACAGTAATGTTAATTTCGCGATATCGGGAAAGGCGGTCCTTTAGGGCATCATTCCGCGTTGGCCTATGGCTCATCCCAATGTCCTTTCTTTCCCGGCCCGGTATTGTTCGTCGCTGACCTGTTCCATCCAGTCCACAACCTTCCCATCGAGCTTTTCCTGAATGGCGATGTGCATCATGGCCGTGGTCGGCGTAGCTCCATGCCAGTGCTTCTCGCCGGGCGAGAACCAGATCACGTCGCCCGGCCGAATTTCTTCAATCGGGCCTCCCCAGCGCTGTGCCCAGCCGCAGCCTGACATGACAATGAGAGTCTGGCCGAGTGGATGCGTGTGCCATGCAGTCCGCGCGCCCGGCTCGAACGTTACGCTGGCGCCTTGAACCAGCGCCGGATCGGGTGCTTGAAATAGTGGATCGATCCGTACCGTGCCAGTGAACCACTCTGACGGTCCCTTGACGGAAGGTTGCGAACCAATTCTTTTGATCTCCATATCTTGTCTTGCATTACCTCACTCGATGTCCTTATTCCTGTTTGTGATGGCGATTGCTTAGAGACCGGTCATCTTCTCCAGCCGTTCCGGGTATCGAGCGCCTTCCACTTTGATGTTCGAGGCGGCGCTATCGATATCGCGGAGGTCACCGGCGGTCAACTCGATTGCCGCCGCTCCGATGTTCTCGTCGAGGCGGTTTAGTTTCGTGGTGCCTGGGATCGGAGCAATCCATGGCTTTTGCGCGAGCAGCCAGGCGAGTGCGATCTGAGCGGGAGTCACGTTCTTCCGCTTCCCAATGCCGCCGAGCAGGTCAATCAGCGCCTGGTTCGCTTTGAGAGCCTCCGGCGTAAAGCGAGGGAGAGTGCTGCGGAAGTCGGAACTGGCGAACGTCGTATCCTCTTTGATCGCTCCCGTCAGGAATCCCTTGCCAAGGGGGCTATACGGCACGAAGCCAATCCCGAGTTCCTCGAGGGTCGGTATCACTTCCTTCTCAGGGGTTCGTGTCCAGAGGGAGTATTCGCTTTGGAGAGCAGTGAGCGGCTGGACTGCGTGTGCGCGACGGATCGTCTTTGCGCCTGCCTCGGAAAGTCCGAAGTGCTTGACCTTGCCTGCTTGAATCAGTTCCTTCACGGCCCCGGCAACGTCTTCGATCGGCACGTTTGGGTCAACCCGGTGCTGATAGAGCAGGTCGATCGTCTGAACCTTGAGCCGCTTCAGCGAGCCCTCGACAGCCTGCTTGATGTGCTCGGGCCGGCTATTCAGGCCCGCCGCTCCCGGCCGATGATCGCTGCCACTCAGATCGAATCCAAACTTGGTGGCAATCACGACTTTCCCGCGGAACGGAGCGAGGGCTTCGCCCACGAGTTCTTCGTTCGTGAACGGGCCGTAGACTTCGGCGGTATCAAAGAAAGTGATGCCGCGTTCCACAGCGGCACGGAGAAGAGAGGTCATCTCTTGCTTGTCTTTGGGAGGGCCGTAGGAAAAGCTCATTCCCATGCAGCCGAGTCCGATGGCCGATACTTCCAGATTGTTTTTTCCAAGTTTGCGTCTTTGCATTGCTTCTCCTACACTGCGAAATTCCGTCTGCCTTACGGGCACCGCAAGCCTAAGCATAGTTTCCTGGACCTGGGGCCTCTTGCCTATTTCGATGAAGTTCTTGCCAGATTCTCCGAAGTTCGCCAGGGAAGTCATCTATTCTGGATGCCGCCTAAGAGAGCACACAGCGGAAGTCGATTCTGGGAGTGCAATTTGCGCGGGATGGCGACAGCTTGAATCTGCGGCACTCGTACTTGGCGAATACCTCCCATAGAACTCATTGAGCCGGTTTCACGGATGATCCCCCTGTTCCGGCATCAGCCCCGGCGGCGGCGCTGGAATCGTAATATCCAGTTTGTTCACTGTCCCGAGCGATGACAGCGGCTTGTCGAATTCGCCGACGTTACCTACGACCAGCACCGCCATCTGCTCGCGATGAAGGTACTTTGCCGCGACCCGCGCTACTTCTTCTTTCGTAACCGCTTCGATCCCTTTCTGAAAGTTCTCCAGAAAATCCAGCGGATAGCCATAAAACTCGTAGGCCATTTTTTCCTGCAATACCTTCTCCGGAGAATCGAAACGAAAGACAAAGGAATTAAGAATCGCGTCCTTGGCGCGTTTGATTTCCTCATCGCTAATCGGACGCTTGGCCAGATCCGCGATCTCCTCATCGAGCGCCTGAATGGATTCGATCGTGGTCTTGCTCTTGGTGCTCACCATCAGCCGCAGCATTCCGGGATGATCCCAGCCCGTACCCACGCCGCCGCCGACTCCATAGGCGAGTCCTTTGGTGGTTCGAATGTCGTTAAACAGCCGAGACGAAAATCCTCCGCCGAAAGCTTCGTTGAATACCGAAACCGCGTGATAATCCGGATTCTTGCGCGTAATGCCCAGTGCAACCATTTGAATATTGCTTTGATTCACATCGGTCTTGTCGACCTGGTAATATCCCGGTTTCGCGGGCTCCGGCTTGATCTCCGGATCGCTTAGCGCCGGCCCCTTGGGCCAAGCTGCGAACGCCTCGCGTAGCCGAGCTTCCATCTTCGCCGAGTCGAAGTCGCCGACCACGCCGAGGATGATGTTGTTCGGGTGCACGTACTTGCTGTGCCACTCGATCAAGTCCTGACGCGTGATCGCCGCCACCGTCGCATACTCCGCGACCCGCGCATACGGATTCTTTGCCCCGTACACCAGCTTCGCCGCTTCGCGTCCCGCAATCTGCGAGGGATCGTCGTTGCGTCGCGAGATGCTGTCGTACATCCCTTTCTGCGCAATTTCAATTTTGTCGGCGCGGAACTCCGGATTCTTCAGCAGGTCCTCGAACACGCGAAACACGTCGTCGAAATCTTCTTTCAGACACGCCCAGCTCACGGTGGTCGAGTCGACCCGTCCGCCAGTCTCAACTTTGGCGGCTCGCTGCTCCAGATAATCATCGAGTTGATCGCCGGTCTGCGATTTGGTGCCGCCAGTGCGCCAAACTTCACCATAAATATCGGTCAGCCCCGTTTTGTTCGCCGGGACCGAGCGTTCACCGCCGCGAATGCGGGCCGTGCCGTCAATGGTCGGCAACTCGTGGTCTTCCTGAAGAAAAATCACCATCCCATTTGGCAACTCAATCCGTTTCGGCTGCGCCGGATGAAACGCCGGCAACTTGGGAATCGGTATCTGCTGCCAGGTTTGCCGAGGAGACTGCGGAGAAGATTGCTGTGCCTGCGCCCATAGTTGCAAACTGCCACCAGCCCAAACGACAAGGAGAAGGACGAAAACAATGCGGGAAAAGTTTGCGCGCTTCACTGTCCACCCCCTTGCGGCGCCGCGCCCATTCCCGGCGGCCCACCGGCAAACTCGATAATCCCCACCGTCCGGTTATCGGGAACAAACGTCTGATTCGCGACCCGCCGGATGTCAGCCTTGGTAACCTTCTCGATCCGGTCGACCGAGCGGAACAGTTCCCGCCAGTCGTCGTAGCGCGCCTGATACAGCCCAAACTCCGACGCCAGCCCCTCATTCGATCCCAGCGAGCGGATCAGGTTTGCCTTAGCTCGTGTCTTGATCATCTTCAGTTCTTCATCCGAGATGTCTTCCTTCTTCAATCGTTCAATCTCCGCATGAATCGCCTCCGCCATCTCCTGCGGCTTGTGCCCCGGAATCGGAAACGCGTAAAAGGCAAACAGATGCGGATATTTATTTCCCGGCAGCCCAGAGAAGCCCGCCGAGTCTGACGCAACCTGCTTGTCGCGAACCAGTGCCCGGTAAAGACGCGACGTGCGTCCATTCGACATCAGGTCGGCGATCGCGTCATAGACCTGGTCGTCCGGGCTGCGGTAATCGGGGCGGTGATAGCCCTCGAGATAAAGCGGCTGCGCCTGCTCGTGCAGCACCACCGTCCGCTCGGAATTTTGCGGCGGCTCGGCGGTTGTTGCTGTGTCGGGCTTAGGACGCGCCGGAATCCGCGAAAAATATTTCTCGATAATCGGCATCGCTTCCGAGGCTTTCAAGTCTCCAACCACGGTGACCACCATGTTCGAAGGCACGTAATACTTGTCGAAGAAATTCTGTGCGTCGGTCGCCGAAAAAGAATTCAAGTCCGAGATCCACCCAATCGTCGGCCGGTGATAAGGATGGGCCGCGAATGCCTCTTCCGTGAATTGCTCGAGCAACCGTCCGATGGGGTTGCTGTCGACCCGCATGCGACGCTCTTCGATCACCACGTTGCGCTCTTTATAAAATTGCCGCAGCACGGGATGCAGAAAACGCTCCGATTCCAAATAAGCCCACAATTCCAGCCGATTGATGGGGAAAGAGTAGAAATATTGGGTTTCATCGAAACTGGTTTCGGCGTTCATGCCCTCGCCGCCTTCGCCTTCGACGATCTTGCCGAACTCATTGTTATAAGGCGCGGAGAACTTGTCGGCCGCCGCAATAGCATCCTTCCAGGCTTGCTCAAGCTGCTTAAGCTTCTGGTCGTCGCGGTCCACCGGCTTGTCGCGCTCGGCAATGTAGGCGGCATAAACCTCTTCGAGTTTCGCCAGCGCAACTTTCTCGCCGGCATAGTCGCGCGTCCCAATCGTGTCCGTTCCCTTGAACGCCATGTGCTCGAACATATGCGCCAGGCCGGTTTTGCCCATGGGATCCTGCACCGAGCCCACATCGACGTGGGTGAAGAACGAAAAGACTGGCGCCTCCGGCCGCTCACAGATGATGATGGTGAGTCCGTTGGCGAGCGTCTTCACGGTGGTACGCTTCTCGAACGATGCCAGATCCTGGCCGAGAGCGATCGAGCACAATACAAAACAGACGACAAGTGTTTGTATAGAAGTTAAGCGGACTTTCATTCTGCCTCCACGACTCATTGCCAAAATTCGAAATTACGTGGAGGCAGGGAACCTTGTCAAACGAGCCGCACCGACCGACGGCCGGGCGTCGCAGCATCCTGCAATATTGGGCCAACTCGACCGTTGCCTGGGTGACTCGGGCATAATTGTCATGTCACGAAGGAGAATCAGTGAACGTCTTCCACGTCGTGGGCACTCGCCCGAATTTCATGAAGGTGGCGCCCGTGATGAACGCGCTCAAGACGCGGGCGCACGTCGTCCAGACCCTGGTTCACACCGGACAGCACTACGACGCGAATATGTCGGATGTGTTCTTTGAGCAACTTGGCATCCCCGCTCCGGATGTGAACCTGGCGGTGGGCTCCGGGACGCAGGCGCGGCAGACTGCCGAAATCATGACTCGTCTCGAGCCCGTGTTGCTGGACCGTGTGCCTGATCTGGTGCTCGTCTACGGTGACGTCAACTCCACCGTCGCCGCGGCTCTGGTCTGCGCCAAACTCGGAGTGCGCGTCGGCCACGTCGAAGCCGGCCTCCGTTCTTTCGACCGCACCATGCCGGAGGAAATCAACCGCCTGGTTACCGATCAGCTCGCCGATCTGCTGTTTACGCCTTCCGAGGATGCGGACTTCAATCTGCGCAAAGAGGGAATCCCCGCCGAAAAGATCTTCCGCGTCGGCAACGTGATGATCGATTCTCTGGTAAAGCTGCTGCCCTCCGCGCAAGGCCAGAAACAAATCGGCCTTCCTCAGAACTTTGCCCTCGTGACCCTGCATCGCCCGGCCAATGTCGACGACAGCGCGATTCTGAAGCGTATTCTCCAGTCCTTGCTCGAGGTCAGCAAGGATCTTTCGGTCATATTTCCCGCCCACCCGCGCACCCGGAAGCGCATTGCCGATTTCGGCTTGCAGGCCGGCCAGCTCCACGTCCTCGACCCGCTGTCCTATGTGGAGTTTCTTGGCCTGCAATCCCGCGCCACCGTCGTCATCACCGATTCCGGCGGCATTCAGGAAGAGACCACCTACCTCGGTATTCCATGCCTGACCCTGCGCGAGAACACCGAGCGCCCGATCACGGTTTCCCTGGGAACGAATGTTCTCGTCGGGCGCGATCCCGATAAACTGCGCGTTGAACTCTCCCGAATCCTCGCTGGCCAAGCGAAGAAGGGAACCATCCCTCCTCTTTGGGACGGCCACGCGGGCGAGCGAATTGCAGCCGTACTCGCCAATTATCCGTAGAGACGCGGCGTGCCGCGTCTCCCCTTATCCCGCGAAAGGAAGCTCGACGGCAATATCCGCAATGTGCATAAGTTTGCACATGTCCAAGTCTTGCTCATTACCACCCGCGTTGCAGCCGGCTGTTATCCCGCCTAACCCGTTCGCCCGCTTGCGATTCCCGCGAGTGCTTTCCCGCAGCGGCGGGTTTAACATATAAGGCATGTGAGCGCTGAATGGCAGGGTGCGTGCATCTTACTAAGCAGCCTGAAGTTTCGGAGAGCAGGGGATCAAAGATGAGGTTTTCATGGGCGGTTGCGGTTGCACTGGCGGGTATCAGCGTGAGTGGACTGGCGCAGCAAGACAACACATTCAAGGTTAAGCCTTCGCACACCACCGAAAAGACCCCCAAAAGTAGCGTGCCTATCAAGACGGCATCGACGTCCGCCTCCGCCAACAAGGATTTGAAAAATCTGGAACATCAAACCGCCAAGTCCTCCGCGCCCATTCGATCTGCCGGCCAAAGGACGCCGGGAAAGGCGCCCGCGCTGAAACCGGCCAAAACCAAGCCCAATCCGCCGATCAACTTCAATGGATCGGGCAGTGGCAAGAGTGCGGGAATGGCCAGCCAGGGGACAAACCCCTACAAGGGGCGGCTCCGGCAGAAAGACCGTCAAAAATAGAACTTCTCGAAAAGACCAATCCGATTCTCTTTCACAATTCGGCCGAATCACACACGAGAACTATCCCTGGGACAGATGCGATCACTGGGTGGGGCTACCCGTGGATGTCGGAATCGGATGCATCGACTTCAGTTGATCTAATTCTGTCAGCACGTTCTTCCAATCATTCTGGTTTGTTTTCGTGTTGATCGAGGCCGAGAGGTCGGAATAAAAATCGAGAACGTTGGCGCGCAGCTCCGGAGTCGTTCCATCGAATTTGCGGCTTGACAACTGCCCCAGCAGCTTTGCATAAGTATCGTCGGCGAGCGAGTATTCCGCTGCCTTGGTGGCTTGGCCACTATCAAGATCACAATTAGGAAGCAGGACCGAGCCCGTGCCCACGACGTGGAGGAGGATCCGGTATTGATCCACTGTCAAATTGATGCTCTTGAAATACAGGTCCTCGGTCTGCGGCGTTGGGTTCTTGAAGCCCAGCCCCTTGAAGGGACCAATTCTCGGCATGTAGCGCAAGAGGGTGGAGAGGATCCGGGTTCCGATGCCGGGCTTGGCGTAGTCCTTCCCCCACTCCTTTTCATAATCGGAGCGCGAAAGCCGGTACAGGAACTCCTTTTTCGCAAAATCGGGTCGCTCGCGCATCATGTCTTTCTTATGGGTCTGGAGCGCGACCTGGGTCATCTCCGGGATCAGCCGGCTGACGGAGAAACGGTACGAGCCGATCGCGAGATCTTCATGCGCGAGAACATCTTTCAACTCCAATCCGTATACGACCGGGAAGGCTCGCTCCAGCAGGGGCTTTGACACTTTGAACCCGATGAAATCGTGGTACTGCTGCGAGGCGTAACGGTTCTTCGACACCTGCAACATGTCGAAGCCGAACTCCGTTTTCAAATGTGCCGTCTTGTCCTCGGCATACACAACCGATTTGCCGAACTTCGCTCGTAACTTAGGGTACTCGATGGCCACCGACTGGTTGACTGCCGGGTGCCCGGTAATGTCGGACGCATAGTGTGCCAGTGCCCCCAAAGCGAAGGCATATTCGTTCACATCGTTGCTTTCGAGTAACAGTTCGCGGACAAAATCTCCGCTGCGAACGTAATGCACCAGGTTGCTGAATTCCGTGCTGCCAAAAGGGTAATAACCCAGATCCTGGATGACGGCGCCTCCGTAAGCGTAGGCATGCGCCTCTTTGATCTGATCGTCCGACAGGCCCGGGTAGCGCTTAAGCAACAGCGGGCGGATCTCGCCGGACCAGAGCAGGTCCACGATTTCCTCGTGGGTCAATACCGAGTAAGCGAACGCACCGCTGCTGCCTATGAGCACGATGAGAAGAAATGCCGCCGCGCGGACAGAAAGCAGGCGCCAACCCTTGGCGGTGGCGCCTGGCGGCTGTGGCTGCCGGTACACAGTTCAGATCCGACCGAGAACCAGGAGAATAACAACGATGCAGAGGATTAGTCCCAATCCTCCGGTCGGCGCATAACCCCAGTTGCGACTATGCGACCAACGGGGTAGCGCTCCAAAGAGCGCTAAGATCAAAATCACGATCAGTATAGTTCCAAGCATATTTCACTCCTTTTCCAGTACTCAGACACCGTTCCAAGTTCCGCAGCGGAAACCCAATTTGCTACTGACGAGGCTCTCTACCTCCAGACGCTTTTTTTTCAGGACGAGGAGCGCTCTCGGGGCGAGCCTCAGGTCGAGGTGCAGCTTGGGGACGAGGGGCAGGCTGCGCATGAGCTGCAGTCTCCGTCCTATTCTGGTTTGAGCGAGAAGCAGCGGCTTTGTTCTCAGCTGCCCTGTTCTCATTTGAGCGAGAAGCGGCGGCTTTGTTCTCAGCTGCCCTGTTCTCATTCGAGCGAGTAGCAGCGGCCTTGTTCTCGGCGGCCCTGTTCTCATTCGAGCGAGAAGCAGCGGCTTTGTTCTCAGCTGCCCTATTCTCATTCGAGCGAGAAGCAGCGGCTTTGTTCTCAGCTGCCCTATTCTCATTTGAGCGAGAAGCAGCGGCCTTGTTCTCAGCTGCCCTATTCTCATTTGAGCGAGAAGCAGCGGCCTTGTTCTCGGCTGCCCTATTCTCATTCGGGCGGGTAGCAACCGTCTTGTTCTCGGTGGCTTTATCCTGGGCTGCCTTGTAAGTTGTTCCCGCCTGCCTGGCTGCTACCACCCCATGACCGCTAAACGCCGAAGGCTTGGGAGTTGCAGCGATCGCCGGCCGCCCGTGGTTTACCGACGCCAAGAGGGCGTGGTTGCTGCTGGCAGCGTGCACATGCTGGGTTTGCATCGCCGTTGGCGATCTGTGTTGCTCGTGTGCCGCTGTCTCTTCTGCCTGGGTTGGGCGGACGTTAATTCCACCGGCGCCACCGTTATAGCTGACATGGTTCACCCTGGTTCCGTTGATTACAGTCTTGTTGTAAACATTGTGAATGTTCGTGACGTTCACGTTGTTCACGGAGCGGTTGTAATAGAAGGCTCCGTTATTCCAATATCCGCCTTCATAGCCAACCCCACCATAGCCGAACCCGTAGTTGACGCCACCGTAGAAGCCGACATGCCGGCCCCAGTAGCCTTCATTCCAGGCGTAGGCATTCCCGCCCCAACCCCAATAACCGGGGGTCCAGAGGAAGCCAACCTCGGGAGCCATCACCCACGTACCGGGCACCCAGAAGTAGCCTTCATCCCCATAAGCCCAGTAGCCGGGCGTCCACAAATAGCCGTCCGCGGGGGCCATGGGTTGCATATACACAGGGAGCGCGGGGGGAGCGATCGTGATCGCCACGCCGAACTGCGCGAACGAGGTGGCCGGTATGGCCAGTATCAGAAAAGCTAGCAACAGTAAACAGATTTTGCGCATTTCGAACCACCTTTGCCAGACCATCCTTCGATTGCCCGGTCCTACCTTGCTGCTGCGGGCTGCGTGGATTGAACGGCGACACCTTGATGCAAGGATTCCAGGAAGGCACTGTCCAGTCTGTGCCCTTAGCTCACTTTGCGTGGATGTTCCCATTTAAATCGCTAAGAGATTTCTTCTGAGATGACTTGGCTGACGAAGAAAGAAACGGCGGCGAGTCCACGGAATGGACCCGCGCCGAGAGTAGTTAAGCTGGTCTCGTTCTCAAGAACGGGCGCTACAGCGTGAAGCTGAGTACAAGGTTGACGCCAGGGAACGATGCGTTGCACAGGTAGTACACGCCGTCAATCTCGATCACATAAACGTCTTGCGTGTAGAGCCAGTTGCTGGGCCACGCGTCCCCGAATCCGAACCAATAGCCACCGTATTGGAAGCGGTGGTTGCGGTAGTCGCCTTCGCTGACATGGAAGGTGTGTCCTCGTCCAAAATTAGCCCGGAAGCGATCGTCGGGAATGCGGCCACCGCCGTTACCAGCGGCGACGCGCTGTGCCTGCTGTTCAGGCCTAGCCTGCTGTGTGTGCTGCTGCTGTGCGTTCTTCTCTTCCTGCTTGGTATTTTTTTCTTGCTGCTGTGCGTTTTTCTCTTCGTTCTTAGTGTTCTTGTCTTGCTGCTGCGCGTTTTTCTCTTCCTGCTTTGTACTCTCCTCTTGCCTCGCGTTCTTCTCCTGCTGCGCCGCGGGTTTCTCCTCTTGCTTTGCGGACTTCTCTGGTTGCGCTTTCTTCTCCTCAGGTTTGGCTTTCTGTTCCTCCTGCTCGTGCTGCTCCTGGGCGTACACCGGAGCCGTGGCGATGAGGGTCAAAGACAGAACTGCTGTGCTGATAAATCCAACTAGATTCATAAGTGTTGCCTCCATTGTCGATTCGTTGCGTGCTTGCTCTTGCTGAAGTTCCGGTTTTCACGTTAACCGGGTTGCCTGCACGATCGCTTGCAGATCGTCAGCCTTTCCCAATGCGGAGATTGGGAAGAGAATGCAACAGCCCAGAAACATTCAGGATCCACAGAACCACCGCAATGACCACGACGCCGTTCAAAATTGACTTGATGGATCCCTGCATGGGAATGAAGCGATTCACTAGCCACAGGAGGACACCCACCACGATGAGAACTTCCAACAGTTGAACTAAAGGCATGATCTTTGACCTTCCTTGTTTCGCGGGCTAACGCCTCCCACCCGCCTGGAGGTGTTGCCGTAATTGCAAAGTTCGAGACTGGTTAGGGTCGAATCGTGTGCTGCCGCGAGGTTGCGCGGCGCACACACGGATGAAGAACGCCGATTGCCTGGATGTGGTCGCTTCGCCGTGGCTTGTTTACGACTCCGATTGGCGGCGGCCTGTGAATAAGAGCTGCGAATCAGCGTTCGCGGCTCCGTCTACACACTCAGTACAACAAGAATGACAGGTGCAGGCTTTCGCGTCTGAGCAAGATAGCTCACATGCGGAGATTAAGATTGCCATCACATTCTCTCCACTGCTTGAGGTGAGTGCATTGTTCACAATTGACCATCTTGTTGTCGGGGAACCATGCATTATGAAGTCATGAAAGCCAAAAAGGAACCAGCTCTGGCTGTTCGTTGCCCCACTTGCGGCGCCAGGCCACGAGAGAAGTGCGAGCTTAACACGGGTCTGCCCCGCACGGAGCCGCATCCAGCCCGGCGCTTGGCGGCCGAGAAGACTAACGGGCTGTGCGGCGTCGGTTAGCCTGATGCATAACCCAATGGAACAAACAGCTCCTAAGTACTAGAATCATGGCAAATGGGTACTGTTTCCCTAGCGATCAAGAAGAG
>Ga0074044_10003406_pt1 | contig 13532 bp, 19 predicted proteins | sample BogForMeECP23OM1_FD_94443 | JGI IMG/M metagenome (GOLD analysis project Ga0074044, IMG submission 94443) | Bog forest soil microbial communities from Calvert Island, British Columbia, Canada - Bog Forest MetaG ECP23OM1 | ecosystem: Environmental > Terrestrial > Soil > Wetlands ... | reverse complement strand
ATTTCACGAGAAAGCCGCCTCTTTTTCAATAGGCCAGAGTGACGGGGAGGAACTCAAGCCACTCCTTCCGCGAAAACTCATCGGAATTCGCGGAATTTCTTGGCACTGGCGCGATCACACCCGATCGGTTCGCCACCATTCCTGAATTGCTCCACAGCTTCAATGGGGCCACGGCGATGAAGCCGTGGAAGAGCTCAGTGTCCGTGCTGGGAAAACCACAAGCGGAGCAGCTTCAATGGGGCCACGGCGATGAAGCCGTGGAAGAGTTATGATCCCGATCCGATTGTTCCTCCGCCCGGTTGTGCTTCAATGGGGCCACGGCGATGAAGCCGTGGAAGAGTTCCACATGCATCGGGAGGCCGAAATGAAAACATGGGCTTCAATGGGGCCACGGCGATGAAGCCGTGGAAGAGTTCTATCCACCTCCACCGGCATTCTATGGGCATTCTCTGCTTCAATGGGGCCACGGCGATGAAGCCGTGGAAGAGGTGGACTTGGCAGACCTATCTCTACTCGGACGGCAAGCTTCAATGGGGCCACGGCGATGAAGCCGTGGAAGAGCGAATCGACCGCCTGCGCAGTAAATGGGAGATATACGGCTTCAATGGGGCCACGGCGATGAAGCCGTGGAAGAGCTGCCTGGCTCCTGCCGGGAGAACTCGTTGTCGGGCTTCAATGGGGCCACGGCGATGAAGCCGTGGAAGAGAGGATAGGGGCGCTCTTTCGAGATGTCGATGGGCATGCTTCAATGGGGCCACGGCGATGAAGCCGTGGAAGAGCCCGGGCCGGATTAACGGTCGCGGGAAACCTGATTGGGCTTCAATGGGGCCACGGCGATGAAGCCGTGGAAGAGTCGTGTGGAGCTTCGCTGGCGTCCCGCAGTTCCCTGCTTCAATGGGGCCACGGCGATGAAGCCGTGGAAGAGCGCGTCGTCAATGCCATAACGAGCGGCGAGATTCCGCTTCAATGGGGCCACGGCGATGAAGCCGTGGAAGAGTCTGCTCTGCCAGCTCGCCGTGGACAAGCCATGGCACGCTTCAATGGGGCCACGGCGATGAAGCCGTGGAAGAGTCTTCATCCAACAGCGGGGACATCACCCTCGTAAACCGCTTCAATGGGGCCACGGCGATGAAGCCGTGGAAGAGCACCAAAGCGCTGGGCAAGGTCGTCGAACGGCTCAAGCTTCAATGGGGCCACGGCGATGAAGCCGTGGAAGAGGGCAGCCCGTGAAGCCAAGGAAGCCGCTGAGAAGACGCTTCAATGGGGCCACGGCGATGAAGCCGTGGAAGAGGTCATCGGCGAAACTGGCGGATGCACACTTACGACGCTTCAATGGGGCCACGGCGATGAAGCCGTGGAAGAGCAGCAGATCGTCGGATGGGAAGAGTGGTGCAGATTCGCTTCAATGGGGCCACGGCGATGAAGCCGTGGAAGAGCGCTAACGCAGAGCATACCGACGTCTTGCATTCCATGCTTCAATGGGGCCACGGCGATGAAGCCGTGGAAGAGGTCGGGCACCTATTATGTAGCTGCGTCAGGAAGCAACTCGCTTCAATGGGGCCACGGCGATGAAGCCGTGGAAGAGGTAACCATTCAGGCCGCCAGTGCTGAGATTCCCTCCGCTTCAATGGGGCCACGGCGATGAAGCCGTGGAAGAGGTTAGCACAGGCATCGCACCTCCAGGGAGCGGCGTCGCTTCAATGGGGCCACGGCGATGAAGCCGTGGAAGAGATTCGGAACCACGAGAGAGCTTCCTGTCCCAACCTCGCTTCAATGGGGCCACGGCGATGAAGCCGTGGAAGAGTGAGATCGATCCCAGGGATCGGCCCAAACCAGACCCAGCTTCAATGGGGCCACGGCGATGAAGCCGTGGAAGAGATCCCAAACATCGTGGATACCTGCACGCCATCAAGGGCTTCAATGGGGCCACGGCGATGAAGCCGTGGAAGAGCTCGCAGACATCCTCACAGAGCTCTACCCCATGAGGCTTCAATGGGGCCACGGCGATGAAGCCGTGGAAGAGGGCCGAAGCAATGGTGGTGATTTTCGATCGCTGGCGCTTCAATGGGGCCACGGCGATGAAGCCGTGGAAGAGTTCCGACGGCCGGCAGCGGAAACGTCACGGCTACGAATGGCTTCAATGGGGCCACGGCGATGAAGCCGTGGAAGAGACGGGCGCGAAAGCGAGGGCAGTCGTGAGCAGGTACGCTTCAATGGGGCCACGGCGATGAAGCCGTGGAAGAGTAGGAGAATTACAATCCGTACCGTGCGAAAAGCAAGAGCTTCAATGGGGCCACGGCGATGAAGCCGTGGAAGAGATGGTACGAACTTCGGAGCGATCCCCAGGTTGACGGCTTCAATGGGGCCACGGCGATGAAGCCGTGGAAGAGTTGAGCAGCCGCGGCGCGGTGATGACCTTCATGGATGCTTCAATGGGGCCACGGCGATGAAGCCGTGGAAGAGAAAGCTGTGGTATTTGGGCAACATGGCGACACGAGGGCTTCAATGGGGCCACGGCGATGAAGCCGTGGAAGAGTTAAAATCTTCTTTGAGGCCTTGGCTCTCGGTTTCGCTTCAATGGGGCCACGGCGATGAAGCCGTGGAAGAGTCGTAGACAACAACTGGCCCGAGAGCAACAGCCGAAGCTTCAATGGGGCCACGGCGATGAAGCCGTGGAAGAGGCTGCCAGTAGGCCAAAAACCAAAGAGCATAAGGCGCTTCAATGGGGCCACGGCGATGAAGCCGTGGAAGAGGCGCAAGACCGTCCTCGGCGTCCAGGTCGCCGCGCAGCTTCAATGGGGCCACGGCGATGAAGCCGTGGAAGAGCAGGGGAACAACGCCAATATCCAAACCTTTTGTAACGCTTCAATGGGGCCACGGCGATGAAGCCGTGGAAGAGGCGTATGGTCTTACGCGAGAGACGTGACCGAGGCCGAGCTTCAATGGGGCCACGGCGATGAAGCCGTGGAAGAGACCGATACGCCGACAAGCAGGCCGCTGTGGGAGTCGCTTCAATGGGGCCACGGCGATGAAGCCGTGGAAGAGTCGGAGTCCCAGTCTGCTCTCGACGCCATCAATCCCGCTTCAATGGGGCCACGGCGATGAAGCCGTGGAAGAGCCCGGGAGGGAAATCAGCGAGCACAGAACCGACAGGCTTCAATGGGGCCACGGCGATGAAGCCGTGGAAGAGGATGCTGAGCTGATTCGATCGAATGACTTTGGGCTGGCTTCAATGGGGCCACGGCGATGAAGCCGTGGAAGAGCAGGAATTCCCCGTAAACCTCGGGTGATAGACCGTCAGCTTCAATGGGGCCACGGCGATGAAGCCGTGGAAGAGCGCGATGGTTCTTCACGCGGACGGAACCCTGTCCACGCTTCAATGGGGCCACGGCGATGAAGCCGTGGAAGAGTTGAGCAAGCCATTCCACCGTTTCCCGCAGCGGTCGCTTCAATGGGGCCACGGCGATGAAGCCGTGGAAGAGGAAGAAGGCTTCCGCGGAGCAGGCGGAGAGAGACCGGGCTTCAATGGGGCCACGGCGATGAAGCCGTGGAAGAGACGAGGGGCACCACCGTGCCGCGGCAGCTCAGATGGCTTCAATGGGGCCACGGCGATGAAGCCGTGGAAGAGGACAGGAGGAAGACCCCGAACTCTCGCACAAGAGCGGGCTTCAATGGGGCCACGGCGATGAAGCCGTGGAAGAGGTGGTGCGCGACGCCGATCGGGCTTGGATCGACGAGGCTTCAATGGGGCCACGGCGATGAAGCCGTGGAAGAGATGACATTAATGGCGGCCATAACTGGCGGCGAATGGGCTTCAATGGGGCCACGGCGATGAAGCCGTGGAAGAGTTATAAGTTGCCCGACATGGCTTTTAAGCATCTCCAGCTTCAATGGGGCCACGGCGATGAAGCCGTGGAAGAGCCACGCGGCAGCGCCCCAACAACCACTTCCATCCAGCTTCAATGGGGCCACGGCGATGAAGCCGTGGAAGAGGCCGCGAGTGCGACCGTGCCGGTGGCCGTCGCGGTGCTTCAATGGGGCCACGGCGATGAAGCCGTGGAAGAGCAGGAGTCGCTCGATCATTACGAGCACGTCGTCAAGGCTTCAATGGGGCCACGGCGATGAAGCCGTGGAAGAGATGGACCCTCGCGACGGTTGGGGGTACACGGAGACTGCTTCAATGGGGCCACGGCGATGAAGCCGTGGAAGAGTCCGCACCCCGTCGCCGGGCATCCCGCCCGGCGGCCCAGCTTCAATGGGGCCACGGCGATGAAGCCGTGGAAGAGCAAGACCCCGAGGGGAAGCCGTGGCCCCCGCTCGCGCTTCAATGGGGCCACGGCGATGAAGCCGTGGAAGAGCCAACCACCCTGGCAAAGTGTGAACCCACGCAGAAGCTTCAATGGGGCCACGGCGATGAAGCCGTGGAAGAGAGAAATGGAAAGGAGGCGCATCGCCAACTCTAGAAGCTTCAATGGGGCCACGGCGATGAAGCCGTGGAAGAGGTTCCTGGCTATGTGCCCCCGGCTGAACTTTCAAGGCTTCAATGGGGCCACGGCGATGAAGCCGTGGAAGAGCGTGACCGACTTGCTCGGCTCCTACACGGCGACGTGGCTTCAATGGGGCCACGGCGATGAAGCCGTGGAAGAGGAGCCCGGCTGGCGGGGCCGGGCTGTGGGTGTGTTAGCTTCAATGGGGCCACGGCGATGAAGCCGTGGAAGAGTCACGCAAGGGCCGCGCGCCGACACACGGACAGCCCTGCTTCAATGGGGCCACGGCGATGAAGCCGTGGAAGAGGGCCCGCCCCCCGGGCCGTTTGGAGCAAAGAACTTAGGTCCGGTTTTGCGAGAGGGTCGATCCGAGGGGGTATCAAACCGATCGCGAGCTCGGGCGATGAAGTCGTAAAGGCCAAAGGCAACAGGGTTTGGGCGCAGCGAGAGGCGCCTGCAAGGCGTTTTCGAGCTAACATCCTGATTGCCAAGGAGCTGTGGCCAGAATGCGGCCTGATCAACATTTCAGCACCTCACCGCTCGCGGGTCAAGGGAGAGCAGAAGCCGCACCAGCCGGCCGGGCTGGCGCGGTACACGGAACGCGGGGCGCTGCCCCGTCGCGACAGCTTACTCCATGGCGACTGCGGGAAAGAAGAGCCCCAGGCCGAAATGGGATGTGTCGCCCACGGCGATGGGGCCTGTAACATGCGCGGGGAAGCCCTCGCCGGTACGGAGGACGTGCCGGCGAAGGGGGCCGCAATCAGCAGCCCGCGAACAAACCAAGGCCGTGAAAGCGCCCGCCTCCAAGGCAGATTGGTCCGGGCATCGTTAGTGGCTTGCCTGATTCGTCACGCCAGGCGATCCGTACATGGAGCCGCCGGAAGCGACGAAGCTTCTCGGGATAGTTGTAGCGGACCGCAAGATCGGTTCCCGGCCAGAAGCCGACGCCGCGGTACTCGATCTCGGCAGCCCGTGCCAGCTCCTGGCTGTACCCAGCCTGTCGGATGGCCTTGCGAAGCAGAAAGTCGATGCGGCTGTCGAGCTTTTCCAGCATTTGTTTCTGCCCGAGCTCGTCGGAGTGCCCGGGCCCCTGCTGCTTGCTCGCGAAAAGCCGCCTGCGAAGCTTCCGGGGGTCATCGTAGCCCGGAAGAATCACCGGTGTCACGGTCGCCCAGGTCGGCGAGCGATCGATGTAGCGGTGGAGCACCCTGTCAGAATTGGGGATCCGGGAGAGCCAAGCCACGGGAGACGTCTCCCCCTCTGCCATCAGCTCGGCGCCGCTGAGGAGTCGAGCAAGCCGCAGGATGTCCTCGTTCGCGTCCCCTCCGAAAACGGTCAGGAGGGCCCTCCGGACGCTGCCGACGGCCTCGGCGCGTCCGCTGCCGCGCGGCTCGATGCTCGGAAGAGGGATGAATGCGAGTCGTGGCCCAACTACAGGGGTGTGCAACTCACCGTGGGCCTCGCCGTGACCGAGGACGAACGCGTATACCTTCTCGACGGGCCAGCCGAGCGCCTGGGCCATGTCTTTGCCGCTGGCGGCGTGCCTCATCATGGCCGCGACGGTGACGGTGTGCTGAACCGTGCCGAACGGGCGGAAGCTGCTGGCATCCGGCTTGAGCAGGCTGAATGCGGCAAACGGGCGCTGGGGTGGATCGATCGACCGACTGTAGCCGGCGACGCCGAACGTTGAGAGAGGAGGCACTGGGTGGAAGCCGTCCTGGCGAACCCGGCCGAGGAAGGCGTTGTGCCTTGCAATGAGATCGTCCAGCGTGCCTTCGATGGGGACGCGAAGTCCCGCTGCCGCAGCGTCGCCGGTAGGCCGCCAGCGCTCGCCCTGGAGCTTGTCCGCCTCCTCCGCGGAGATGACAGACGCACACGCCGCGACCATATCGACTCCCCAGCCGAGGTGCGTGATGCTACGCGCGGCGGCGAGCAGCACCTCGCTGTGCCTCTCGAACTCGGGGCCGGGATCAGAAAGCGGCCAGAGGTAGTGAACCGGGTCACCATCGCGAGCCAGATGGATCGGGCGAACCTCTTTCTCGGTGCGATAGTCGGCGATGGTTGCGTCGCGGCCGCGCGACCACGACGCTGCCACTTTGTCCCCGACATTGTCGGGAACGTAGAGCCGGTACTTCACCAGGGCGGGCTCACCGTGGGCGGCGATGATCAAGGGTGGAGGCTGCCGCTCAATCCAGCGAAGCGCGGCGGCGGCGTGTTCGACACGTTCCCGCTCGTTCCAGCGGGCCGCGGCCGCGGCCACGAGGGATTGGAAAACGCGGAGTGGCGAGGGGGGCCATTCCGGCTGCTCCAGATCGCCGCGGGCATGGCACATCGACTGGAGAAAACGGATGCTGATGCACAACGAGGCCGGCATCATTTGGCCTCCCCTGCGTCGTGCTTCTTGCCCTTCTTGCCCTTGGTCTTAGTTTCGCCTTCTCCCTTCACGTCCTTCTTGGCCCGTTCCCCGTCAAACTTCACCGTTCTGCTCTCCCCGACCCCGAAAGCGGTCGCCACCTCTCTGGCGTAGCTGAGTGCCTGCGCGTGCGTCACGCTCGCGGGCTTGCGCTCGCCGGTCGTGAGCACCTCCACGAACTCGCGTGGCTTCTCAGGGTCAAGTACGAGCAGGCAGCCTTGCCGCAGATACCCCGTCGGATTGCGGGTGAACGCCGTGAGGGCGAGCCCCAGGATGTAGCGTCTCAGCGTCAGGGTTTTCTCCACGTCTCCGCCGGAGTGGAGGAGACGGAGCGCGGCGAGGCCCAGGGTTGCATCGCGGCGGACAACGCCGTGAGCCAGGACACCGCCGTGAGAGCCGGTTGCCGGAACGTGGATGAAACCGCGCTCGGCGTAGGCATCCCTCGTTGCCTTGTCGGCCGGCTCTTCGAGAAGCTTGTCCGCAACGTACTCCGCGGCGGGTATGTATTGGGCCGACCGCGTGAGCTTGCGCACGTTGAACGCGCGGATCGTGGACGCGATGAGCCGAGGCAGCTTGGCCTGGGTGTCCCGGGAGTCCCAGACTCCGAAGACGAGGGAAGTCGGGGCAATCTTCGCAAGGGGCACTGCGTCGCCTTTCAACACGGACTTGAAGGCGTTTTGCAGCGTCTGTTGCAGCTCCGAGCAGCGGACGATGGCGTCTCCGGCCCGGTGGCCAGCCTCGAGCAGGTTGACCTGCTTCTCGCCGGCCTCGACGATGATCTGGGGTACGAGTGTCTCGTAATCCGCCTCCGCGAACATGGGCTCGATGCGGTTCGCCTGCGAGCCGACAGTGTCAATCAGGCAGATGTTGTCGCCGGCCGGGTCGCCGTCGATGTTGTAACCGCCGGCAAATCCATCGCCGGCGGCGAACGTGGCCGGAAAGAGGATCCCATCCTTGCCCTCGACGGGCGTCAGGTGCTCGCGGATGACAAGGGCCGCAGGCCCATCGTCCTTCAGGTATTGGTCGAACTGCGTCAGGTCACTCATCTGTCACCTTGGGTTGGAAATCGGGATAGCTGAACGGAACGCCTTGTGTTTTCTCTGACCGGTGCGGTACCAGTTTTCAAATCGAAAGCCGAGCCCGCCAACGTGGGGCAGGAGGCCGCACACGGCTGCTGGGCACAATGAGGGAAGCAGAGGTACGGCCCAGGTGTAATAGTCGTAGACGCGAGGCTGATCGGCCCTCCGCGGCAAGCAACGTTGCAAACCGACAAGGCAAAGTAGCTCGACAGCCGGAAACGCGGTGGTCGTCATCTGGAGGTCGTTCGGGGAGAAGCCGACGTCTCGGGAGTGGGCGTTGGGGCCCCGCCTCGCATCAAAGTAGAAGGGTTCGACCTTCTTGTCCTCGTTGTCAGGGTCGTAAGCAATCACACCAACGTCGAACAGGTTCGCGGCGCGAAATCGCTGATCGCGCAGGGCGTTCTGCATCGCCCTCGCAATTCGAAAGCTTTCCATCGTCCCAGCCCAGACCTTCAGGTCCTTTCCGCCCGCTCGTTCGTCGTGCCACCAATCGAGACGAAGGGGCCGGAATGGCTGGCCGATCAAGATCGGCGACGCGGTGTCGTCTTCCGGATCGAGCTGCAACAACTCGGCCTGAGACAGGTTGCTGATGAGTTGCGGCAGCTCACCGCCGGCTGAGACGTGGAACCATGTCGAATCAAACCAGCCCTCCGCTGCACTCCACATCCGGTCGGCAAGCTCGAGCAGTCCGCAGCAAGCAAAGAACTGGCCGGGGTTGGTCACGTCGACCTTGACGCTCATGCTGGCCTTGGGTTTGATCACCTTGCGTCCTCCCGTGTGGCCGATGGATTGGCGCTGGCGGCGTAGTCCGCTGCGCGAAGGAGCGATTCGAGATAGGCCAGTCCCCAGCGTCCATACTTCCTCTGAAGTCGGGCGAAGCGCTGCGGCAATTGGGCGGCGATCGCCTCGACGTCCTTGCCTTTGGGCTCGGGGTCGAACGCCAAAGCTGACGGGAAATGGGGACGCCCTAACCCGTGGTGCACGGCGATGAGGTGCAAGACGAGATCCTGCTCCTGTTCGTCGAGTTCCTGAAAATCGGGCTGGTCCATCGCGTCGAGGAGCGAGCCGAACTCATGGCGGTACTCGGTCAACTCGACGGGCTTCATCCCCACGCCGGACTTGGCGAGCCAGTTCTTTGGATCGGGGTTGCCGATTCCGCGCTGCCAGACGATGCGTTTCTTGCCCTGATCGTGGTGCCTTGCCGCAATGGCAACCGCTTGCTTTTCGCCCGCCGTGAGAGGCAGTTTTTCCACGATCGACTGCGCGTTCCGCGTGACGTCGTCGGTATGGACCGCCCAGGCAACTGCCTTTCGGCTTGTCCGCGAGCCGTCGTCGTCTGCGGAACTGGGCCGGACGTACCAGTACCAAATCCGCTTCCGGCCGCCGCCCTCATCGCTGTCCTCTTCCTCCTCGGCATCGGGCCTCATGTCGAAGGCGCGGACCAAGCGCATACCGTCGGGAACTTCGTCTTGGTCCCACGACCGGATCCGGCGCTGTCGGCCCTTCTCATCGAGCCATTCGTCTGCGACGTCATCGGCCACGTCTTTCGGGTCGCCGGTCAGGAGACCGGCCTTCAACCCATTGACCTTGGGAGGAAGGATCACTGTTTGGGAGTTGATCTGGTCCTTATTCTCCTTGCTGGCCAGCTTTCCGAGCTTGAGAGGCTGGACGGTCCCATCTTGCTGGAGCAACCAGACAGGCTCGCCCGGGTGCTCTGCCGCCAACGAGACGAGGTGCTTGAAGACGCGGTCGCTCCGGTCGCGAAGTATCTCATGGGGCTTGAGCGGATAGCCCTCGAGCAGGTCCTCCGGTTTGTATTGTTCCAGGAGAGCGCCCGTGATGAGCCCCACCTCCTCGCGCCACGCGACCTGGGTCTGCGGGGGGTCTTGTTCCGAGAGGCCGTGAAGGTATGGCTCGACGGGGGGACGGCCCGGTAGCCTGTCTCGGATCGTCGTTAGCGCCCAGGTGTCGAAGAGGATGTCGGAGGTCGGCAGGATGGTTGGCGGGGGGGAGAAAGCGGCCAGCCGCTCGGTCTGGTCCAGGTTGGCAAGGGCGTCCGGATTGCCGTCGCCGTTCAACTCGCGGAGCAGGACCAGCGTCCTTTTCAAACGCGACTGGTACTCGTCGTTCTCGTCGAATTCCTTGGGGTGTACGACATCGACGCGTGTGTCGTCCCGCATACCGAACCGGTTGACGCGTCCGAACCGCTGGGCCATGCTCTCGAATGTGGAAAGGTCGCAGACCAGGTCATCCGCCGAGATGTTCACCCCGACCTCGCCCGCACTGGTGCAAACCAGGTAGATGCTCTCCCCGCCGGCTTCGGCCCACGGCAGGAAGCGACGGAAGACGGTCTTCTTCACAAGCTCATCCCGTTCCTTGCCGCGAAGCGTGCCGGTGAGCGTTTCGACCCTCCCCTCTCGCGTTCCCTTGCGAAGCTTCTCGGCGACCTTCTCGACCGCCTCAACGGTTCTCGCGAACACGAGCACGGCACGGTTCGCGTCTTTGTGCTGAAGAGCCAGATCGGCGAGACGGTCGGCCAGCTTTTTCTCGTCGTCGTTAAGATGAAGGTGAAGGATCTTCTTCGCATGAATGCGCTTCTTGACATCCGGGACGGCGCGATCCTTCTCGCTCAGTCCGAAGACGTCGCTTCCTCGCGTTGTGGCCGACAACTCCATGACACGGAACTGTCGGAACTCCTTACAGCGATCCTGCTCTTCCTTGATTGCGAGGAGCAGGTCCTGGAACGCGGGCTCCAACTGCGCCTCGTCGTGAACGAGCAATGCATCCTGCCCGAGGAACCCGGCGTGGAGTGGCTTGGTTTTGAATCCGAGACCGTAGCCACTGAACAAGAGGCGGCTGCCGATCATGTCCACCGTCCCGAGGATGATGGCCGGGCGTGACGGGTCTGCGGACCACTCGCGGTTGTCAGCGAACTGCCCACGGAGGGTGCTGATGGCCAGCGGGAGGTCTTTCGAGTCGGTGCACAACACCCGCAGTTGATCCGTCAGCATCCACGCGTCCCGTAGCCGGTCGCGGATCTTCATTGCCTCGTCCGTCGCCTGGTCAACGACCGTCCGGCGGTTGACGACGTACACCAGGCGCCGGGGGACGGCTGTAGGGTTGGCCGCCAGAGCAATCAACCAGATGGGGATGACCGAGGTCTTCCCCAACCCCGTTGGCAGGTTGCACGACGGCGGCGGATCACCTGCGGTGAGCCGCGCGTAGAGCGCCTCCTGCCAAGGGAATGGGGCATTGCCGGTAAGGGCCTGGAAGGCAGCGGTGAATTTAATTTCGCTCATGGGCGTTCGGCTCATAATCGCCACACTCCGCAGGTTTGAGGACTCGGACGAAGGCCGGCACGACTAAGTTGTGCGGTGCTCGGCCGGGACGAAGGGAACGACTAAGTTGGTAAGTGTAATCCAATCCTTATTACCTAACCCTCACAACAATACCAACTTTCCTCTTGAATTTCCATCGCCGCATCCACAGAATGAAAAAAGCCGGATGGGCGGCCGCTACCGCCCATCCGGCACCGTGGGGCAACCCGTTGCTACGGGCCGACCCTGTCTGGTCCAGGTATCGTACCTGGAAAGGGGCCTCACGACAAAGGCGTTCGTCGCGGAGGCAGCAGAAATGCCCAATCAGTTGATTAGCTACGACCTGCGAAGACCGGGCCAGGAATACCCCGAGCTCTTCGCCGTCAAGTCCATTGGGAGTTGGTGCCATCCCTTGGAATCGACTTGGATCGTCAGGACGACGCTCTCGAGTGCCGATGTTCGCACGAGGCTGAGGAATCACGTCGACGCCAACGACGGGGTGCTCGTCACAGCTCTGGCTGGAAACTGGGCCTCCTTGGGGCTCGGCAAACAAAGTAACGACTGGCTGCGGCAGAACGTGTGATTTCCGCTTGCAACCGCGGTCGACCCAGCCAGCCATTGTTTCTGCTGGGTCGACGTTAATCCCGACAGTCGCTCCATCCGCGGCGCTATCGCCGCGGCCCCATTGAAGCGTGAGTGGTATCCACTCCTTGTTCCGGGTCATGAGTATTTCCACGGCGCCTGCGCCGTGGCCCCATTGAGGTCTCGCGTGACAATCACCACATCCCTCGCATCGGGCGGTTCGGGGGCGGCCCAGGGCCTCGATCGTCGATGCCGGACCGAATACAATATTCCCCAGACAGTCGCAGGTCATCGATGGAGGCTTTGCATCGCTCATGGATGACCTCCCAATGAGCATGATGCACGGACCAGCAGAGAAAAACGACGAGGTTGACACGGTAACCATCCCCACGACGACATGGTCGTGGCCTAATTGAGGCAAAGATGGATACGACCCAGACCACCGTGATCGAACCGGGGAATCGGATTCGCCTTCCGGCGGAGTGGGCCGAGGCCCTCGGGCTGCAAGACCAGGTCGTTTTGGTCAAGACCGACGAGGGCATCCTGGTCCGTCCCCATCCCCAAGTGACCTGGGACGACGTCTTCGCCAACAGACTCTCCGCCAGGCCTGCAGGGCCCACGCGAAGCGGGGAGGCCGCCACCGCCCCCGAGGTTACGGAGGTGAGCGGAGATGACCTCCTCTTCTAGCCCTCCGCTGCAGTGCGGGCTCGACACGATGATCCTCGTGTACAGCCTGCTGCAAGGGCACCCCGCCGCGACAGCGTGCGAGCAGTTGCTGCGCGCCCACGCCGGCTGGTTCACGTCGCCTTGGGTGCTGTTTGAGGCCAAGGCCGTCCTGACAAAGGTGTACGGCGAAGACCCGGCGCTCGTCACCCAGAAGCTCGCCCAGGTTGCCCACGGTCCCGTTGTGCTCGTCGACCTCGCTCGCACTGATGTCATCACGGTCCTTCAATGATCCTTCAACTCACAATCACCACATCCCTCGCATCGGGTGGTTCGGTCGGCCTGCCCATAGCCTCGATTTGCTCGGAACAGCGAGCACACAGGGGCACGAAGATCACCTGATCCATGTCGAGATCAATGATCTCATAGAGCCTTGACTTCAGTCGTACCAGATCGGTCGCGGTCAATCTACAAACGAACACGGAAAATTGCCTTCGAAGGCCAAAGTCCTCGCATGTCGATGCGACCTTCCGCAGCCGCTTGGGGTTGCTGATGTCGTAGGCGACGAGGTAGGTGTCCATGGGTAGTGGTCAGTGGCCAGTGGTCGGTAAGGTCGTGAATGATCCGCGTTGATCCGCGTGAATCCGCGGCCGGTCCTTTGCTAGGTTCGTTCTGATCATCGATTGTCCCGGGCGAACCGAAGGGTGGACTTGATTTGCATGGCACTTCGACTGAGAATGCAACTATGGAAATTCAGGGTCGCGTCCATAACGGCGTCGTGGTTCTGGAGGGCGAGGTCCCGCTGCCAGAGGGTGCGGTGGTGACGGTCTCCTACCCGGCGCCGTCAAGAGCGGGTCCGCCCGATTCACGACGTCGAGTCCGATTGCCGCTCGTGCCGTCCGATCGACCGGGAAGTCGTCCACTAACCGCCGAGCGCGTCGCGGAGCTTCTGGAAGACGAGGATGTTTCTGGCTGACATCAACTTGTGGCT
>Ga0074044_10003405_pt1 | contig 13535 bp, 9 predicted proteins | sample BogForMeECP23OM1_FD_94443 | JGI IMG/M metagenome (GOLD analysis project Ga0074044, IMG submission 94443) | Bog forest soil microbial communities from Calvert Island, British Columbia, Canada - Bog Forest MetaG ECP23OM1 | ecosystem: Environmental > Terrestrial > Soil > Wetlands ... | reverse complement strand
TTGGCGCCGGAGCTGGCATCGCAGGCAATATTCGGATTGACACCATAGGCGCCCAGATCAATGCCGAGGGCGCCGTTGCCGAAAATGGCATTCCCGAGGATCGCGTTGTTGGTGCTCCCGTTCCGGATGCGGACGCCGGCATTAATCGGCTGCGCGAAAGCGATCACGTTGCCGGCGGTTCCGGTCCCGCCGATGGTGTTGTTGCAGGCGCCCACCTCGCACTCGATCGAGTGGAACACCTGGCCCAGGTTGCCGAGGCCATCTCTCGTTGTCCCAATCAGGTTGCCCTGGATGACATTCCAGGAGGCGTTGGTGAGCCAGATGCCGCGGGTTCGGTTTGCCGAGATCAGGTTGCCGGCGCCCGGAACCATCCCGCCAATCGTGTTGGTGGGGGCGCGTTCGAGATAAATACCTTCAAAGGTGTTGCCCAACCCGAAGGTGCCGGTGAGATCGGTGCCGATGGTGTTGCCTTGGATGAGGTTACCCGTCGCGCCGCTGGTGATCAGGAAGATGCCGGCATCGCCGTTGGCAGAGAGCAGGTTGCCCGCGTTGGCGGCCGCGCCGCCGATGGTATTGCCCGGCGCGCCGGAAATGCCGATCCCCGCCCGGCCATTGCCGAGGCCGCTGGTCCCGTCCGCGACGGTGCCAATCAAATTGCCTTGGACGATATTGTTGGCCGCGCCGGCCCCATCCAGGAAGATGCCGTCCTGGCCGTTGCCGGAGATGAGGTTCCCGGCGCCGGCGGCAACGCCGCCGATCGTATTTGCGGAGGAGAGGATGTGCATCCCACAGTACTTATTGCCCAGAGCCGATTGCCCCGTGACGGCCGTACCCACGTAATTGCCCTGGAGCAGGTTGCCGGTGGCCGCGGTGCCGAAGATTTCGACCCCATAGCCGGTGTTGCCGGAAATGACGTTGCCCGCTCCGGTCGTTGTTCCGCCGACGGTGTTCAACCGGCTGCTGTCAATGGAAATACCGTTACTCACATTGCCGAGGGCCGCGGCGCCGGTGAGGTCAAAGCCGATGAAGTTGCCCTGGACGAGATTGCCGACAGAGTTAGTGGTGATATAAACGCCGGCCAGGTTGTTGGCGGAGACAATATTGCGGGCGGCGGTAGTGACACCGCCGACCAGGTTGCTGTTTCCGCCAAAGATCGTGAGGCCGGAAAGGGCGTTGCCCAGAGCTAGCCGGCCCGACGCGTCTGTGCCAATGAAGTTTCCCTGGACCAGGTTGGTGTCCGAACCCGCTCCTTTGAGGCCCACACCGCCCTGGCGATTGCCGGAGAGGAGGTTACCGGCGCCGGCATTGGTTCCGCCAATGGTATTGCCGCCGGCCCCCTGGGCGGTGACGCCGTCGCCCGCATTGGGAAGGGCAACAGTCCCGGTCGCGTCCGTGCCGAAGTAATTGCCCTGCACCAGGTTCTCCGTGGCACCCGAGCCATCCAGGTAAAGGCCGCTGCCGCCGTTGCCGGAAACGACGTTGCGCGTTCCGGGAGTCGTGCCCCCAACGAGGTTCCCGCGCGCATTGATGAGGTAGATGCCGTTGTTGGCGTTGGCCAGAGCGGCCGTGCCCGAGGCAGTCAGGCCGACGAAATTCCCTTGAATGGCGTTGCCCGCGCTGTTCAAAAGATAGACGCCGGCATCACCGTTGGCCGCGATTACGTTGCGGTTAGTTCCAATTCCTCCGATCAGGTTGCTTGTGGAGCCGCTGAGCCAAATGCCCTCGACACCATTCCCCCGGGCAATGCTTCCGGATGGGTCCGTGCCGATGAAGTTACCCTGGATGAAGTTGGTTCCGCTGGGGGCCAGCACGTGGATGCCCGTGCCGGCAAAGCGGTTGATCGCCAGACCGCGGATGGTGCTGCTGCCCGCCTGCAAGCGCAGCCCATCGTTGTTGCCGGCACTTGAGCCATTCAGCTCGATGAGCGGCGCCCCGGCGAAACCGGGCTGGGTGGTGCCATCAATCGCCACCGAGTCGGTAATCGGGGGCAGGGCATTGGTGGGAGCGATTGTGTGCACCCCGGCGCCTGGGATCTGAAAAACAACGGTGTCCAGCCCTTCCGCCGCGTTGGCGTCAAGGATGGCTTGCTGGAGGGAGCCGGGCCCGCTGGCGCTGGTGTTGGAAACGATCAGAGTTGCGGCAGTGCCGTGCGGCGTTGGGAAAACCGCCAGGCAGGCCGCGACAAAAAAAGCGCCAAGGTAATCCCGCAGGCGCAGTAAACGGACCCGGTGTTCATCTGTCATAAATGCTGTCGCAACTGGGCGGACACTATCATGCGGGCGGGAGTAAGCAAGCTGGATATGGGGCCACTCAGAGAGCAGAAATCGAAAGAGAAAAGCTGAAACGCTGAAATGCTGAAATGCTGAAATCGGAGACTACGAGACTACAGACCACAGGACCACGGACCACTGGGGGGAAAAGCAGAAATTGGCAAAGCAGAAATGGAAGACAAAGCAGAGAGCAGAAATGAGAAGAAAAGGCTGAAGGGCTGAAATCAAGGACTGGGGGACAAGGCCGCCAATTAGTCCCGTGGTCTCGTGGTCGGTTCGGCTGCCTCCAGCTCGGCCACGAGTCTGGGCAGGAGAACCTCCTGGGAGAACCTCGCGCGCACCCGAGCGGGCGTCTGCCGCTCGGCCGAGCCAGTCTCGCGCCGAAGCCGTTCAATTTCCCGAACCACCCCCCCAACCTCGCCATGCGCCGCCGAAGCGCACGGGTACTCCCCGTTGAGTTCATCGAGCATTTCCGACAGGTGGCTCGGGCGGGGGCCGATATACAGCACCGGCGCGGCGACACGGAGGATATTATAAATCTTGCACGGATGCACCAACCCCACGAAGTCATTGCCCATCACGACCACATGCAGGTCCGCCGCCGAAAGGGACCCCGCCAACTGATCCAAAGGCTGATAAGGCAAGCAGAGGAGGTTGGAAACGCTGAAACGCTGAAACGCTGGAACGCCGAAATTCCTGCTTTCGGGCTCCTGCTTTCTGCTTTCTGCTGCTGCTGCTGATTCGCTGCTTTCTGCTTTCTGCTCTCCCAATTTCTGCTTTGTGCTGTCAGTCGTCTCGTAGTCCGTTGTCGTGTAGTCCGTAGTCCCGTAGTCCGCGGTCTCTTTAATCTTGCGCCACTCGCTACCGCCGCCGACGAAACAGAAGACCACACCGTCATCGCTCCGCATCCGTTCGGCCGCCTGGAGCAGGGTGTGCAGTGGATGGACGGGGCTGTGGTTGCCGGAATACATCACGACGAATTTCCCGTCCAACCTGTGGGCGCAGCGGAATCGCTCGCGTCCCTGGGCATCAAAGCGCACTTCGGTGTCGTGCGACCAAGGCGGGATGACGACGATTTTCTCCGCCGGAATGCCCTTGGCCAAGATCCGGTCGCGCATAAACCGATCCAGGGCGATGATCTTCTGGGCGCGTCGGAGGCTGAGCCGGGAGGTGGCATCGAGCAGCCGGGCGGCCAGGGAACCCGACCGCAACCAGCCGGCGGCGACGGCCTCGTCCGGGTTGAAATCCATCACCCAATAGACAAAGGAGGCTCGCCAGAGCCGAGCGAGCCACGCGCCAATGAATGAGATGAGTGGGGGGGTGGTCAGCGCGACGACCCGGTCGTGTTTCGGGAGCAGGACCAGGCGGGCGCAACAGCAGAGGATAAAGCTGGCAAAGTCGGCTCCTCGCCGCCATTTGGCGTCTTTGCCGAAGCCGGTGCCGCCCACGCGGTAGATGCGAATGCCCCGCCAGGTCTCCCGTTTCGGGAACTGGGTCTCGGGGTGATCGTAAGCCCGGCGGCTGGTGACGACGGTGACCTCGTGGCCGCGCTCGATCAGCCGCACGGCCACTTCGGTCAAGTACTGCCCGGTCGCCATCACATCCGGGTAGAAGGTCTGGTTAAGGAGGAGGAAGGTCAGAAGGAAAAGCTGAAACGCTGAAAAGCTGAAAGCAAAGGACGACGGACTACAAGACTACGAGACCACTGACAACGGACCACGGGACCACTGACCACGAGACCAAAAGCAGAAAGGAGAAAGCACGAGAGAAAAGCTGAAAAGCTGAAAGCAAAAGAGAACGGACTACGGGACTACTGACAGCGCAAAGCAGAAATTGGAGCGCGGTCTTGTCCGCCTTCGGCATGTCAGCTTCTCAGCATTAAAGGGTTTCCTCAGTCCCAGCCCTGTTCGGCACGGACTTTCTCACCGAAATTGGCGCACCATTGGGGCAGATCAGCGGCCAGTTGTTCGGCCAGGCGGGCCAACTCGGCCAAGCGGTCGGCGCGCAAGGTCAGCTCATAAGCATGGCGCATCACATGCCGAAAATCCTTGAGCTCACGCACCTCGGCCACCCGGCCTTGCGGGATGAACGCCGGGCGGATCCCCTTGAGGTCAAGATTGAGACGCTGAACGAGTTTCTCGTGGTAGTCGCCGCGCTTATCGAGATGATTCTCGAAGGCGTCACAGATTTGCTCGAGCATTTTCTCGAACACATTGCAGAACCTGGCCAGCTCGTAGGCGCAGGCTTCGAGGTGGCCAGGGGAATCCAACCGCACTCGTTGGCCAGCCTTGTGAGCCGCATCGCGCGCTACCTCACAGTCGGCCGCCAATTCCCGGAGGAGAATGGTCAATCCGGCAGAGTCCAAGCTTCCCCCTCGCGCAGAATTTTTTCACGAAAGCGGCATTCGGGCAGCAAGACCACATCCACGCGGCGGCCGAGGCGCTCGGCGAGCAGGCTGGTCAATTGGTAGCGGCTCAGCCCTGCCAGCTCACTCTCCAAGGCCACGTCAATGTCTGAGCTTTCGGTGAACCGGCCCTGCTTGGTCAGGGAACCGAAAACGATGACTTTACAAGCCGGAACAAGTTCGTCCAGAGCGGCGTGCAATTCCCGCCGCAGTTGCAGACGCAACCGCTCGCGGATCTGCAACCGCTCGGCTTCCATTTCTTGCAGCACGGTCATGAGGCTAGTTTGGGACTCGGGCGCGCCGGCGTCAAGTGCTGCGGGTTCAATCAAGATTGGGAAAGCAGAACTCGAAAGACAAAAGCTGAAAAGCCGAAAAGCTGAAAGCAAAAGAGAACGGACTACGGGACTACAGGACCACTGACCACTGACCACTGGCCCAAAAGTTCAAATTGGGAAAGCTCAAGCGAAATGCTGAAAAGCTGAAACGCTGAAAGGAAACGGCCACGGACCATAAGACCATTGACCACCAAGCTGTGAGACCACGGGGAGCACGCGTCGGCAGACTAACGTGGACGCATCTTTGCATCAATGCACATTAATGTCAACCGCCCCCCGTCACTTCCGGACTCGGATCAGCTTCTCCAACTCGCGGGCGAGAGCGGCTTTGGCCTCTTCCGGGCGTTCACAGCCAACGACGGCCACCTCGAGGAAGCGCTGGCCGTAATTCCGGCTGCCGGCCAGGGCCGCCGCGACGCGGCTCCGGAAGTCTTGTCTGCGATTGGCGAGTGTGGAGCCTCCGGTTGGATCTTCGTATATGCCGTAGAACACGTGGAGTTTTGACCCTTCAGCGTTAAACACGTACTGCCGCATGGCCAGTTCCATGCCGCCGACGGGGACGGTGATAATCCCGAGGTCGGCGCTCATGCTCATGCCCACTGCCGGAAGGCAGATCTCGGGTCCGTGCGATTTGGCCAACTGAAGCTCGACCCTTTTCTTAAGTGAATGCGCGGGAAACCACCGGAAATAGTAAAGCTGCCAGGAATTGCCGCTGCCATCTTCCCAGCGAACCTGGGTGCTTTCGTCGTCCTTAAACTGGCCGCGGATGCCAGGCGGGATTTTCTCTTCCCTGTAATTCGAACTCTGCGCCGGGCGTCGCACAGACCATTCTAGGTTGGCACCCGGCGCTCGCTCGTGAGAGCGATACCAGAGGTCGGTGCCGGCTTCGACGACCAGCAACCAAGCGATGAGGAAAATGCTGAAACGCTGAAACGCTGAAACGCTGAAAGCTGCGGAACCGGGGACTACGGGACTACGGACTACGGGACCACTGACTTCGGGACTGCGGACCACGGACGGCGGGCGCTTGAGGAACAGGGCCAACACCCAGATGGAGAGGAAACACGCGACGAGGATGGTGACGCCGGCGGGGTCGTGCCAGGAAGCCACGGCGCTGACACCCTTGGCCGCTGCGACCCGGGTGAGGAGCAAGGTGCGGCCGACGTTGAAGACGAAAGCCAAGGCAAAGCCGGCGAAAACGCAAAACGCGCGGCGCCAGGCCGTGAGGGCATAGAGTTCGCCGAGGAACAAGGAGATCATGAGCGTCGCCTGGAGGGAGCGGATGCCGCTGCAGGCCTCGTCAATACCGACCACGCCGCGCCCGACTTCGATCACGTTGCCGTGTTGGAGGGCGGGCACCCCCAACAGGCCAAGCAGATTGACGGTCGTCGCGCTGTTCAGCCGCATCAGCGACTGGGTCACGAAGTTCTCCAGTCCAGAGGGCCAGGGCACCGCGACGAGGAAGAAGCAGATGGGGAAGGTCAAACGTGAAACGTGAAACGTGAAACGTGATGCGTGATGCCTGGTGCGTGAAGCGTGATCGGCAATCCCTGGTCCGGGGCAAGTGGTCCGTGGTCCGCAGTCAGTGATCCTCAGCAGGAGCAGGGTGATCGCGATGACTTCCAGGGTCCAGAGGAGGGTCGTGAGGCGCCAGATGGGGTTGGCCTCGTGGAGGAAGCGCGTGGGGGCGTAAAGCAAAGCGCATACAACAAGAGACCACAAGACTACCGGACCGCTGGACCACGAGCCAACAGAACTAACGGAAGAGGCGACCACAGGACCGCTGACCACGGGACCGCCCTCGTGGTCCGTAGTCCGTCGTTCGTGGTCTTGTAGTCCGTGGTCAGTGGTCTTGTAGTCTCTGCTCCTTGCTTTTCTCCAGATCAGGTAGAGACAGAGGAATGGGACCGCCCAGCCGTAATGGTATTGCTCGTAAACAGACCACTGCGCCCCCAGGTGGTAGAGGAGGACCAGCCAGTAGGCAGCGAGCACGCAGAGCGCCAGCGCTTGTTTACTTGAACCGGAGTGAGTCGTCCTCATCTTGATCAGGTGGCGCAGACGCAGGAACGGCCGGCGCGGACGCGGGAGCCGCCGGGGCGGACGCAGGACCCACGGTCGCGGGCTGAGGCAGTTCCATGCTTCTCTTGTACAGCAGCCAAAGCGGGAAGGCGATCAAGGAGAGAAATACTACGGCAAAAAGCAAGCACACGACGAACGTGCGCTTTCGCCCACCTCGCGGCGCCCGATGGTGTCTCGCGTGATGCGAGCCGTGATGCGATCTGTGATGTGATCTGTGATGTGATCTGTGATGCAACTTAGAAGGCTAAAAGAAACAGAAAGCCGAGATCAAAGTACAAAAGCTGAAGCGCTGAAATAGATCCGAAACCGAGGCTGTGGTCCGGTGGTCACTGGTCCCGTCATCTCGTGGCCCGTGGTCCTTGGTCGGTCGTCTCCTGCTTGCTGCTTTGAGCGGGCTTTTCAGCTTATCAGTGTTTCACCTTTTGCCCCGATTTCCCGTTGCCTGATCAAGGCCGCCGGGTTGCCCTGGTAGATGCCGCAGGGTTGAAGGTCTTTGGTCGCCACAGAACCGGCCGTCAGGACTGCGTGAGCGCCAACGGTGACGCCGGGGCCAACGAAGGCGTAGGCGCCGATCCAGGCGCCGGGCTCAACTTGAATCGGCTTGGTGATCAGGTCAAACGTTGGAGAATTGAAATTGTGATTACCCGTGCAGAGGAAGGCCCGCTGGGAAATGCAGACGTTGGCGGCGATCGTAATCGGCGCAAGATTCAGGAGCCAACATTCCTCGCCCAGCCACACGTGATCCCCCAGGGCCAGCTTCCAGGGAAAGGTAATTTTGACCTCAGGCTTGATGACGACACCGCGTCCGATGCGAGCGCCAAAGAGCCGCAGGGCGTGGCATTTCACCGCCGACAGTTTGAGCGGGCATAGCCGGAACAGGACCAGGCTGACCATTAGCCAGACCAACTCCTTCACTGGGCTTGCGCCACGCTCGAATTCACCCGTCGAGAACTTTGACAAGTCAACCGGCAATTCGGGCAATGGGTTCTGACCTTTCAGCTCTGACCTCTGGCTGCGCGTCATATCAGCCTACCGCCTTCCCGGTTTCTGCCTTCTGATGCGGAGCGCTCATGAGAGGGGTACGGGACATCGGGGAAGACCTCTCTCAGGATTTGGTCCCGTTGCTCCGCGGGCACTGGCTCGTGCCAGCCGCAGTAGGTGTCGCGTAGAGTCTCGATGGTCGCTGCGACATCGTCTGATTTGATCCCTTCGAGGTTTTCTGGCAAGCCCATTTGCTGGATGAGGGAAAACAAGTGATCCCCATCGGTAACCAATCGTTGGAGCAAGGTCTTATGGACGGCCAGGTCCTCCGGAGTCGGCTTCTGAAGGAACAGGCGTTCCTCTTCCTCTTTGCGGAACAGTTCGATCTTCTTGAACCAGACTGAAACCTCCGCATATATCCGCAACTGAGGATCTTCCCCCAGAATGAGGTGTTGCACGGGGCTCCATTGAGCTTCCACTGCTGTCATGGGTAAACATTAGGCGTTTCAGCGCCGGCTGGCAATCGCGCGCTCAGCCTTTCAGCACGGCAGCCTGCCCCACGCCTGCCGTTCATAACACCACACACTTGGGCCGCTCCTCTCGCCCGAAGAGCCACTCGTAAACGTGGATCAAATCCGCGGCGATGCGCTCGGGCCGGAAACGCTCAGCGATCGGCAACGCGCGGCGCCCCATGGCCTGCCGCTGATCCTCTGGCAGGGAAAGCGCGTCGCCCAGCGCCCGGGTCAGGTCCGCGACCGTCGGCGGCACCCACCACCCGGCGCCGGCAGCGCGCAGCTCTTCCCAGGGAGTGCCGGTGGTGGTGATGACGGGAATCCCGCAGCACATCGCTTCGACGATGGCGTTGCCAAAGTTCTCGAAATCGCTGGGCATGACGAACAGGTCTGCGGCCCGATAGGCAGCCCATTTTTGTCCCTCGTCGAGCTGGCCGGTGAAGATGACGGATTCGGCGCAGCCATGTGCCCGGAGAGTCTCCTCCAGGGCCGGCCGCATTCCCGCCTCGTCCGGTCCCGCCAGTATCAATACCCAATCTCCTGCCCCCTGTCTCCGGTCCCCTGCTTTCTGCTTTCTGCTTTCTGCCTTCTGCGTTTGAATCCTCGCCCACGCTTCGACCAAACGCGCCACGCCTTTGACGGGGTGGAGCCGGCCAAGGAAAAGGACGGTGCGGCGGTTGGGGACCACAGACCACGGACCACTGACCACTGGACCGCCGGCAGGGGGCGGAGCAATCGGGTTAGGGATGATGGCGACGGGGTTGCGCAAGCCGAACTGTCGGATCTGTTCGTACTCCTGCTGAGATTTGGCGTGGAGACAATGGGCCTCGCGCAAGGCCCGGTCCTGGAACCAAAAGCGGATGGGGGCCTTCTTCCACCAATGACGGCGGAGTGCGCCGGGAGCCAACATGCCGCACGGGGCGAGCACGTGCGGGAGGCTGCGGCGTCGGGCAATATTCCCCGCCAGCCTGTTCACGTCTGTCCACAGGCCGTGGGAATGGACGAGGGCGATTTCGGTCCGCTGCGCCCGCCGCCACAGCGCACGGCTGCGGCGAAAACCTCCCCAGTCTGACCCTCGTTCCTGCACCAAACGCACCCGGGAGTCCAGGTGGATGGAGTCGCCGTCCGTCCCGTTGGACGAGCTGAACACCGTAACCGGGTAACCGGAATCCGCCAGAAGACTGACGTACGCAGCCATCCCGATGACAGGACCTCCCATGGCGGTGCCGGTGTACGGGATGAGATGGGCGATGGGGGGCAAGGGGCTACAAGACTGCGAGACTACAAGACCACAGGACTACAGGACTACGGATTGAAAAGCAGAAAGCAGAAAGTAGGAAGCAGAAAGCCAAAGACAAAAGCTGAAACGCTGAAAGGCTGAAAGCTGACGTCAGTGGTGTGTGGTGAGCGATCGGGCGGTGGGGGGCGTCGTCGGCGCGAGGGCTTCCGGAGTATGAGCCCTGGCCCGCAGGCGAGGGCTGAGGCCCGGCTTGGGTTTCGGGCTCGACGCGGTCTTTTCCAGGGCACCGGGCGGGGCCGAGAGAGCCGCTCGCAGGGCGGGGGAAAGCAGATAGACCGCGGCGGCTATTAGGGAGGCTTTGACCACCCAGTTCACGACCTCGGCGATGCCCTCTTCGGCCTTGAAAGCGACGCTGCCGACATAGGGCAGGAATACCCACCAGAGCGGAGACCGCAAAGAACGGCGAGCCACCCAGCGGAACGCCAGCCCGAGCAGGGCGGCATAAATGAAACAGCCGGCAATCGCCCCGTAATAGCCGAAGTTGGCGTAAAACTCGCCGCCGTAACCCAGGTTCATGCTGGCGCCTTGCATCTCTATCCCGGCAAACCTGGCCATGTGCACTTTTCCACCTGCGGAGTATTTTTGTGGCGCCACGACGCGCGGCAGCAGCGCCGCTTTGGCAGCGGTGACCAGCGTCTCTCCCTTGGCATAGGGCTCTTCACTCGGCACTTGGCTCATTACCCGGTTGACAATCCATCCCTGGTTATACCGGACGATCGTATCGGAAAGGAATTGGCTTTCCATATCGAGCGTGGCAGCCTCGTACAAGCCCTCGGCGAGATACCAAAGCCAATCAAAAGTGACCGTAAGAAGGCCGCCGCCAGAATCGGTGCTTTGCACGGGCGATTCCAGCAGGTCAACATCCCAGGTCCTCTCCCGGAGTCTCCACTTAGCCTCCTGGAAGGCAGGCAGCAAGAGCAGGCCCAGGCAGATGTAAGCAAACACCACGCCGGGCCTTGGCCGAAACCGGTAGAGGTACACCGCAAAAGCGGAAACCGACCACAAAAGAAGGGCATGGAACATTCCTTCCTTGGTCGCCAGCAGCAGTTCGAGGGTGAGCGTCAAGCCAACCCGCCATTGCCAGCCCGGGCCGTTGACCAGCATCCGGCCCAGCGAACCGACATAGCGCAGGTTCGCGCAGAGAAGCAAAAGAAAAGCCAGGCTGGGGGAGGGGATGAACCGGGCCCCCACGCCGCAGAGCAGCCCAAACCAGAACAACCCATCCAGTTCCGTTAACAGCCTGGGCGAAGACTGAACCGTCGGGCAGGGACGACCGTTTGCGCCATACAAAGCCGCCGCCCATCCGAAGACAACGGCGATGGTGACGCCGCTGCCGAAGGCAAGATAGCCGGGCAGTTCGAGACCGATGTCGTAGGCTGCACTACCCGAGGGGAAGTAAAACGAGAGCCAGGCGGCCACGACGTATTGGAGCCCGGCGATGAGGATGGCGATATGCGGAAAGGGCACGATGAGCCGGGAAGAAAACACCATGTGGCAGGCGGTAACGACCATCAACAGGAGGATGGCCCCCACCCAATACGACACGTGCTGGTACCACGGGAAGGCCAAGCCGCTGATGGTCAGGCCGGCAACCAGGGCCACCATCCATTGGTGAGGGGTGCAAAACAGGATGGTGGAGGAGTGCGTTCCGGGGGCTGAATTTGTTCGTATCATGTTAGCTTTGTTGCCGCAAGGGTTTCCGCCGCCTTGAGCGTGTCAGCGACCAGGGACGCAGCTTGCGTGTTCCGCCGGTGCGTGGTCAGCAGTCTAGTAGTCAGTGGTCCCGTGGTCAGTGGTCCCGTGGTCAGTGGTCTAGCACTGGTTGCCCTCCTCTGCGCGATGGCTTGCGGCCTCTGGGCCCTGGCCCCCAGGCGCCGGCTGGGGCCGGGCTTGGGCTTTGGGCTGGGTGTTCTCTTCTCCAGGGCATCGGGCGCGGCCGAGAGCGCGGCTCGGAGTGCAGGGGAAAGCAGATACACGGCGGCGGCAACCAGCGTAGCTTTAACCATCCAATTCAAGACCTCGGCGACACCGTCTTCGGCCTTGAACGCAATGCTTCCGACATAAGGCAGGAAGACCCACCAGAGCGGAGAGCGCAAAGCCCGGCGGGCCACCCAGCGGAACGCCAGCCCGAGCAGGGCGGCATAAATGAAACAGCCGGCGACAGCCCCGTAAGAGCCGAAATTGGCGTATAACTCGCCGCCGTAACCCAGGTTCATGCTGGTGCCTTCCATTTCCATTCCGACAAATCTTGCCATGTGCAGTTTTCCGCCAGCAACATATTTTTGTGGCGCCACCAGGCGCGGCAGCAGGGCCGCTTTGGCAGCGGTCACCAACGTCTCTCCCTCAGCATAGGGCTCTTGGCTCGGCACCCGGTTCATTACCCGGTTAACAATCCATCCCTGGTTGTACCGGACAATCGTATCGGCGAGGAATTCGCGGTCCATACTGAGCGTGGCAGCCTCGTACAGGCCCTCGGCGAGATACCAAAGCCAATCAAAGGTAATCTTAACAGGTCGAGCACTTGAATCCGGGCGCTCGTCGGGAGACTCCGTTGCGTCACCGCCCCAGGTCTCCTGCCGGAGTCTCCACTTTGACTCGTGCAACGCGGGCAGCAAGAGCAGGCCCAGGCAGATGCAGGCAGAGACCACGGAGGGCCGCGGTCGAAACCGGTAGAGGTACACCGCAAAGGCAGAAACGGACCACAACAGAAGGGCGTGGAACATGCCCTCCTCGGTGGCCAGGAGGACCTCGACGACGAGCGTCAAGGCGACCCGCCACTGCCACCCTGGGCCATTGACCAGCATCCGGCCCAGTGAACCGACATAGCGCAGGTTCGCGCACAAGAGCAACAGAAAGCCCAGGCCCTGGGAGGGAACGAACCTGGCCACCAGGCCGCAGAGCAATCCAAACCAGAACAACACATCCAGCTCCGCCAACAGCTTGGGGGAAGGCGAGAGCGCCGGGCAGGGACGACCGGATGCTCCGTATATGGCCAAGGCCCAACCGAAAACAACGGCGATGGTGATGCCGCTGCCGAAGGCAAGGTAGCGCGGGAGTTGGAGGCCGATGTCGTAGGTGACAGTTGCCGCGGGAGCAAGATACTCGGGCGAAGGCAGACCGATATCGTAGTTCAGGCCAGCCGAGGGGAAGTAAAACGAGAGCCAGGCGGCCACGGTGTACTGGAGCCCGGCGATGAGGATGGCAATATGGGGAAACGGCACGATTAGCCGGGAGGAAAACACCATGTGGCAGGCGGTGATGACCATCAACAGGAGGACGGCACCCACCCAATACGACACCTGCTGGTACCAGGGCCAGGCGAGCGCGCCGACGGCCAGGCCTGCAACCAGGGCGGCCATCCATTGCCGAGGGGAGCAGAACAGGATGGTGCGCGAGTCCGCGCGGAGGGCTGAAGCTGTGCGGCTCATGCTAGCCTTTTCGCCGCGAAGGTTTCCACCGCCTCAAGCGTACCGCTCACGGCGGATGCAACGCAATAGGTGCGCATTTTTTCCGCGAGCGCGGGCCGAAAGTCATGTCCGTGCTGTTTCATTTCCGAAAGCGACGCGAGACGCTGCGCGAGCTGGGCCGGGTCGCCCGCAGGGAAAGTAAAGCCGGTCTTCCCCGCCTCAATCAAGTCCGGCGCGCACCCGGCGG
>Ga0074044_10003404_pt1 | contig 13538 bp, 10 predicted proteins | sample BogForMeECP23OM1_FD_94443 | JGI IMG/M metagenome (GOLD analysis project Ga0074044, IMG submission 94443) | Bog forest soil microbial communities from Calvert Island, British Columbia, Canada - Bog Forest MetaG ECP23OM1 | ecosystem: Environmental > Terrestrial > Soil > Wetlands ... | reverse complement strand
GCCGCGGTCATAGCGACCACGATTTTCATTCGTCCACACCGGCGACCCCCCAACCGAATCAGGCCGCCTCCCTTGAAACACAAATGATTCCAATGACTCAATATCTTCCCGGACGGACACTTACCCAATATTGTGGAGCCCCTTACCCAATAATGTGGTCAGAGCCGCTGCCAAGCACTATGCGGGGCTGATCTGCCAAGGTGGATAGCGCGGCCCCGCCGCCGCAACATCAAGAAAATAGAGATTTCCGCACCTGTCGCCGTAAACCTGGACCGTCTTCACCGCGGGGTAAAGAACAGCTCTGCGGGCGAAGCTGGATCAGAGATCAAGGGTCACTCCTTCACGATCGAGCGAGTCGACGAGATGGGGGCCTGGACGCGGATGGGCGACGCAGATCAGCGCGGCGCCCGGATCGATGTCGTGCGCCGGAGCGGCCGGGTAGTCGACGCAGCCCTTGAGGAGCCGCGCTGAGCAGGCGCCGCACACGCCGGAGCGGCAGCTCGAGAGCGCGGCAACGCCCTGGCGCTCGGCGAGATCGAGCAGCGATCCGTCCCGCGGGCGCCAGTGCGCGATCTTGCCACTCCGCGCGAACGTGACGCGAACTGCCTCGTCCGTCGCGTCTGCGCCGCGCGCGGCGTCGGGCGCCCGCGTGACCGAGGCAGGGCCGAAACTTTCCAGATGGATGCGCGCATCCGCGACGTTGAGCGCGCGCAGCCCGTCGTAGAGCTCCTGCATGAAGGCGGCCGGCCCACAGAGGTAGAAATCATAATCGTCGAACGGCAAGACCGCCTGTAGCAGCGCTCTGTCGACCCGACCGACGCTGTCATTGGTCTGGCCCAACACGTCACCGGCATCGGGCGCGCTATAGCGGACATGAACCTTGAGGTTCGAATGCAACTCGGCCTTGTGGCGCAGCGCCGCCGCGAAGGCATGATTCTGGCCGTTCCGGGCGCCGTGGATGAAATAGAGCGGCGCATGGTGGCGCGTGCGGCCGTTGTTGACGAGCAGGTCGTTCAGCATCGCCATCATGGGGGTGATCCCGACGCCCGCCGACACCAGCACCACGGCGCGGTTCGATGGTGTGTCAAAGACGAAGCTGCCGCGCGGCGCCATCACCGCGATCTCGGTCCCCGGCAAGGCATGATCATGCAACCAGTCCGAGACGCCGCCCGCGCCTTCGCGCTTGACGCTGATCCGGTAATTGCCGCAGCCAGGGGCATCGGACAGCGTGTAGGTGCGGATGACCGGCGCCGCCCAATCAATCGGCTGCACACGAATCGGCAGGAACTGGCCCGCACGGTAGACCGCGAGGCCGCCGCCGTCTGTCGGCGCCAAGTAGAACGATTTGATCGTGGCGCTCTCGTCGACGACCTGCTCGATCCGAAACGGGCGCCATTCGTTGCGCGAGTGCTCGGCCTCGATCGCGCTGGCGGCTTCGTCCCAGGTTCCGATCCGCGACAGCAGCGGCGAATAGGCCGGGGGCACGAAAGCGAGCGGCAGAGCGGCTTCGACGCGAATGACCTTTGTCAGATGATACCGCACGAGCCGCTGCGCGCCGGCGAAGGCCGCCACCTCGGGCCCGTCCCAGATGATCTCGGCGCGGCCGGCGAGATAGAGCGTGTCCCGCGTCTCGAAATCGATGAACAGAAGCCCGGCGCGATCATCGATCTGGAAATTGCCGACGAAGTCGGGGTTGGTCAGGGTCGTATCATCGTCAATGCGCACGAACCCTGGACGTCCGCCGCGATGCGAGATGTCGGCGCCGGCGGCCACGCCGTCTTCGGCGCGCGGATTGACGCTCGCGACGAAGAACGTATCGGCTCTCGCAATAATCGACCGCGCGGCGGCGTCGAGCCTTGCGGCGTGGTGCTCGGGCCGACGCTCAGGTTGCCGCGGATCGGCGATAAGCGAGGCCTCGCGACCCTGAATATACTGTGGGCAGACCCCCAAGGTTTGGCGCACCGCGATGTGGAAGCCGCCCGGGCCTGCGCCCTGCACCGTGCCAATCACGCGATTGCGCCGACGCGTCGGCAGCTGCACGCCCAACAGCGCGACCTCGACACCATCGCGGAGCGTCTGGTTGAGCGGATCGCCGAAGAGCGGCGCCGCCGCGACATCGAGCCGACGCGGGTCAGGGGCGACCACGAAACCCGGTTCATCCACCAGCATCGAGGCCCAGGGTTGGCCCTCGGCGTCGACGGCGCCGAGGAACGCGTAAGGCAAGAGACCGAAGAATTCACGATGCTGGTCGGTCAGAAACCGGCGCACCGCGCGCCGGCCCTGCGCCTCGATCTTCTCGACGACGCCGACACGCGCCTGGATGGCGAGCTCGCCCGCATGAAACGGCGAACGCTCCAGGTCCCAGCCCGGGGGGGAGGCGGAATTGGACATGACATGCGACTCCGGTTGAAGGGCGGGCGGGGTACAACCCGCCCGCCCTTCAAGCCTCAGGCGGCCTTCTGCAGGCCGACGGGCGTCTTGACGAAGTCGACGAAGCCAGGGAGCGCCTCAACCCGCTGGAGCCAGGCCCGAACCGTCGGATAGCCCGACAGGTCGACATTGCCCTCCGGCGCGCGCGCCACGTAGCTGTAGAGCGCGACGTCGGCGATCGTGGGGCGGGCCCCGCCGAGGATCCAGTCTCGGCCCTGCAGCTCGGTCTCGATCTGCGCCAGAATCGCGTGAGCCCGCTTGACGACTTCGTCGACGTTGAAGGCCGCGCCGAAGATGGTGACGAGTCGGGCCGCCGCCGGGCCGAAGGCGATCTGCCCTGCCGCGACCGACAGCCAGCGCTGGACCGCGGCGGCGCCCTTGGCGTCCTCGGGCAGCCAGTCGGTCTTGCCAAACTTCTTGGCGAGATAGACGAGAATCGCATTCGAATCAGCGATGATCGTGCCGTTGTCGTCGAGGACCGGCACTTGGCCGAACGAGTTGAGCTTCAGGAAGTCGGGTGCCTTGTGCACCCCCTTTGGCGAGATCTACCTCGACGAGATCGAACGGCGCGCCGATGAGCGAGAGAAACATCTGCGCGCGATGCGCATGGCCGGAGAGCGGATGCCAATAAAGCTTCAGGCGGTCGGTCATGATTGGGTCTCCTTCGGTCTAGGGCCGGTACGAACACACGCGGCCTACGGCGTCTAGATGCCAATCTCGCCGTTGCAAGAGAATGCTTGAGTTCCAAGGAGTCTGTTGCAGAATGGGCAATGATGGATCGGCTCGACACCACACGATCTTCGCCGCCGTGGCGGAGCGGGCGAGTTTCGCGTCCGCCGCGCGGCGCCTGAACCGCGCGCCCGCGTCGGTGACGCGCGCGGTGGCCGCACTCGAGGCCGAGCTCGGAGTGAGCCTGCTCAACCGAAACACCCGCACGGTCGCCCTTACCGAGGCCGGTGAGCGGCACTTGAGCGTCATTCGGCGTCTGCTCGCAGATCATGCCGAGCTGCGCGATCTCGACCGACCGAGCGCCGCCGGACCGAAGGGTGTCCTGCGCATTACTGCGCCCGCGAATTTCGGCCGACTGCATCTGACGCCGCTCGTCGCCGAGTTCCTGCAGCGGTATCCCGGCGTGCGCGCCGACCTATTGCTGCTCGACCGCGTGGTCTCGCTGGTCGAGGAAGGCATCGATATCGGCATCCGGCTGGGGACGCTGCCTGACTCCTCGTTGCGGGCAGTGCGCGCCGGGACATTGGGCATCGGCATCTATGCTAGCCCGAAGTATCTGGCGGATCACGGCGTCCCATCAAGTTGGAAAGACCTTGCCGCGCGCGACGTCATTACTAGTCTGGCCCTATCCCCAGTTCCGGAACGTTGGCGGATCGAGACGAATGGCCGCACGCTCAATCTCCCGGTGCGGCCGCGCGTGGTCGTCAACACCACCGATGCCGCCGCCGAAGCGGCAGTCGCCGGGCTCGGCCTTGTCCGTCATGTCACTTATCAGGCCGATCCGCTCGTGCGCAGCGGTGCGCTCGTTGCCGTGCCGCTCCGCGACACGCGAATCATCCCGATTCATCTCGTACAGCCCGGCGGTGCTTACACGCCCACGAAGCTGCGTCTCTTCGTCGCCGAAATCGCCCAAGCCTTGCGAAAGCGCTTCCCCGACTATGCTTAAGGTGCGCAGCGGTTCGACCGGTCCCGAGAGTGCGACCGCTGCGGTTACGGGTTTACGGTGCGGAAATCCCTATTTTCTTCGTCTCGCAGCGACGGCGGGCCGCGCCGAATGCCGCGGGCGACTCCGATCGTCGCCCGCCGCCGATTCAACGCCGCCTTTGGCGCCACTCGTCATGAATGGCGCCGAGCCGACGACTGAGCCGAAAGGCGTCCGGCCGGCGCGGCGAGAGAACAAAACGCGGCCGGGACTGCGGCCTTTCCAGGATGTCCAAGTCTTAGCCCCGCCCTTCGACTGCCGGACTCTTTCCGTAGGCGGCCCGCTCAATCCTGCGGAAGAGCAGGCCGAGGAGAGATTTCTTCGACATTTTCTGTCGATAGATTCTAGCATAACGCCTTCGCCTCACTCACGAGCGCGGCGAACGTCGGGACGCCGCGCGAGCGACGGCGGCCGCGACGAAACGATAGAGACGGCCGGAGCGCATGCGATGCTTTCGACGACGTCGGGAAGGCTAAACGCGAACGAGCCGCGTTGGCGAGGACCTCCCAGGCCGGCGTCTCGAGTGATCTGATTCCGGGTTCGGGCTGACGGCATGTCGGCGAAGCGCAGCGACAATTGCTTGGCGATGATCAGAATCTGTATTATGTTCATACTATGTTCGCTTTCCCCTCCTCCTGCCCGACGCCGACTCTCGATCAGCGCCGCACGGAGAAAGGTCCCATGGGGGTGCCCCTTGCGAGAATCCAGCGCAACCCTTTGAAAACGCTCGATTCGGAAAAGGAAATGAAAGGAAATGCAAACTTATTGCCGTGTTTCACAGGCGTTTCACGAAAGCCCTGCGGGTCCCGCCCGCGTCTGGAGGCAGCTTTGCAAATTCCGGCTCCAGCCGACGAAGGCGGCTTCTCGATAGGCTACGCTCGGGGCGCGCGTCGCACACGGGTTCCTCTCGCACTCCGCCTCGCCGGACCGCGTCGAGGCGCGCCGGGCGGCCTGGAAATGGCGACGCAAGTCTTTGGAATCGCCCGAAACCCGCCTTGAAATGGCGCCCCGCCGGATCGGTCGAGTCTCGGCAGGCCGCTGCAAGTCCCCCTCACCGCGGGACAGGGTTCGCCCGCTTTGGGTCGCTGAAGAGAAAGCGAAACAATTTCGGGAACTCCCGACGCTGGGGGTCAGCGTCGGCAAACCGCGCGCCCTCAAACCCGCGGGCCTCCCCGCCCTTGCTGGCGCCGGCCTGAAAATGCGACAATGTCGGCTGTTCAGCGCCACAGCGCGGCGACCCCGTTTCCGGACCAAAGGCCTCCAATGCCCCCATATCGCTCCCGCACTACGACGCACGGCCGCAACATGGCGGGCGCGCGCGGTCTCTGGCGCGCCACCGGCATGAAGGACGGGGATTTCGGCAAGCCCATCATCGCCGTCGCCAATTCCTTCACTCAGTTCGTGCCGGGCCACGTCCATCTGAAGGACCTCGGCCAGCTGGTCGCGCGGGAGATCGAGGCGGCGGGCGGCGTCGCCAAGGAGTTCAACACCATCGCGGTCGACGACGGCATCGCGATGGGACACGACGGCATGCTCTATTCGCTCCCCTCGCGCGAGGTGATCGCCGACAGCGTCGAATACATGGCCAACGCCCACTGCGCCGACGCTCTGGTCTGCATTTCGAATTGCGACAAGATCACGCCCGGCATGCTGATGGCGGCGCTGAGGCTGAACATCCCGGCCGTGTTCGTGTCCGGCGGGCCGATGGAGGCGGGCAAGGTTCGGCTCTCGACCGGCGCGCGGACGGTCGACCTGATCGACGCGATGGTCGCCGCCGCCGACGACAAGGTTTCCGACGCCGACGTCGCTGTCATCGAGCGCTCCGCCTGCCCGACCTGCGGCTCGTGCTCGGGCATGTTCACCGCCAATTCGATGAACTGCCTCACCGAAGCGCTCGGCCTTTCGCTGCCGGGAAACGGCACGGTGGTCGCGACCCACGCCGACCGCAGGCGGCTCTTTGTCGAAGCGGGCCATCTGATCGTCGATCTCGCCCGCCGCTATTACGAAGAGAACGACGAGGGCGTCCTGCCGCGATCGATCGCCAACTTCGAGGCGTTCGAGAACGCGATGACGCTCGATATTTCGATGGGCGGATCGACCAACACGGTGCTCCACCTGCTCGCTGCCGCGCACGAGGCTCAGATCGACTTCACCATGGAGGACATCGACCGGCTGTCGCGCCGCGCGCCGGTGCTGTGCAAGGTCGCCCCGTCCGTGCCGGACGTTCACGTCGAGGACGTGCATCGCGCCGGCGGCATCATGGGCATCCTCGGCGAACTCGACCGCGCCGGGCTCCTGAACCGCGAGGTCCGGATGGTCCACGCCGAGTCGCTCGAGCATGCGCTTTCGCGCAACGACATCAAGCGCAGGTCGAGCAACGCCACGCGCGAGTTCTTCTCGGCCGCGCCGGGCGGCGTGCCGACCCAGGTCGCCTTCAGCCAGTCGGCCCGCTATGCCTCGCTCGACGCGGATCGAAAGCAGGGCGTCATCCGCGACGTCGAGCACGCCTTCCTGAAGGACGGCGGCCTCGCCGTGCTCAAGGGCAACGTCGCGCTCGACGGCTGCATCGTGAAGACGGCCGGCGTCGACGCAAGCATTTTGAAGTTCACCGGCCCGGCGCGCATCTTCGAGAGCCAGGACGACGCCGTGCAGGGCATTCTCGGCGGCAGGGTCGGCGCCGGCGACGTCGTCGTCATCCGCTACGAGGGCCCTCGCGGCGGCCCCGGCATGCAGGAGATGCTCTATCCGACGAGCTATCTCAAGTCTCGCGGCCTCGGAAAGGCCTGCGCGCTCGTCACCGACGGCCGCTTCTCCGGCGGCACTTCGGGTCTTTCCGTCGGCCACGTCTCGCCGGAAGCGGCCGAGGGCGGCGCGATCGGCCTCGTCGAGGAAGGCGACCGGATCGCCATCGACATTCCCGCCCGCACGATCGACGTGCTCGTCGACGAGGCGACGCTCGCCAGGCGCCGCGCGGCGATGGAGGCGAAGGGCAAGGACGCCTGGAAGCCCGCCAGGCCCCGAGCGCGCAAAGTCTCGCAAGCGCTTCGCGCCTATGCCGCTTTCGCCACGAGCGCGGCGCGTGGAGCCGTGCGTGAGGTCCCGTAGCCGCCGATGCGGAACGCGCTCGGCGCGCGCTCGATAGCCTCGCGGCTCTTCCTGTCGGCGGCTTTCTGGAGCACGCTCATCCTCGCCCTCGCGGGGCTCGGCCTCAGCGCGCTCAACGCGCGCTGGACGGAGGCGAATTTCGACGAACAACTCGGCGTCTACCTGAAGGCGCTAATCGCCAATGCGCTTCCCAACGAGGAAGGAAAGGGCGCGGCGCCCGCGGAGGTCGCGCCGCAGTTCGAACTCGCCTTCTCCGGCTGGTACTGGCAGATCACCCGGCTTGACGCGAATCCGCCGGAGATCCGGGCGTCAAAGTCGCTGTTCGCCACCCAGCTTCCCCAGCTCGACGCGGTCACTCCGGATCACGGCGACGTCCTGAGCGGCTATGTCATCGGGCCTGGCGGGCACGAGCTCCGGATGGTCGAACGCGAGATCGACGCCGGCGACGAGGGCCGCTACCTCGTCCAGGTCGCGGCCAACGCCGACGTGATCCAGGCGCAGGAGCACAGCTTCGAATGGGCTCTGGCGGCGACTTTTCTGACGTTGGCGCTGGCGCTGATCGGCTCGACAGCGCTTGCCGTCCGCTACGGCTTGCGCCCGCTTCGCGCGCTTCGCGAGGGGGTCGCCGCGATCCGCCGCGGCGAGGCCGAACGTATTGCCGGCGAGTTCCCGCAGGATGTGGCGCCGCTCGCGGCGGAGGTGAACCAGCTCATCGACGCCAACCGCGAAATCGTCGAGCGCGCGCGCACGCAGGTCGGCAATCTCGCCCACGCGCTGAAGACTCCGCTCAGCGTGCTCATCAACGAGTCGGACTCCGGGAGTCCGAACCTGCCGGGAAAGGTGCGCGAGCAGGCCGAGATCATGCGCCAGCAGGTCGGCTTTTATCTCGACCGGGCGCGCGCCGCCGCCCGCGCGCGCGCGATCGGCATCGTCACCGACGTCAAGCCGGTCGTCGAGGGCCTGGTGCGCACGTTCGAGAAGCTGCACGCCGAACGGAGCCTGAACTTCAATGTCGAGCTGCAGGACGGCCTGAGGTTCCGCGGCGAGTCGCAGGACCTGACCGATCTCATCGGCAACCTGCTTGACAACGCCGGCAAGTGGGCGCGCGAAACCGTGTCCATCCGCGTCTCGCGCGTTCCGGCCGGAGCGAAAGACTCAGGCGCCTTCCTCGTCGCCGAGATCGACGACGACGGACCGGGCCTCGAGCCTGGCGCGCGCGCCGAGGCGATCGAACGCGGGAAGCGGCTCGATGAGTCGCGGCCCGGCTCGGGGCTCGGCCTTTCGATCGTCGTCGATCTCGCGGCGAGCTACGGCGGGTCGTTGCAACTCGAAGAAAGTCCGAGGGGGGGCCTGCACGCGGTTCTGCGGCTGCCCTGCGTCTGAGCTTTTGCCGCATGCGGGATCCGCACAGACGAGCGCGAACGGCGCGGCAAGCCGCATGGCCGGAAATCGGGTTAGACTGGCGCGGGGCGGGCCTGGCGCAGGCAGAACGAGTCAAAGCGATTTGGAGCGGGTTATCGAGATGAAGCCGAGCGTTGTCGCGATCCTGGCGCTGGCCGCGCCGACTTTGGCGGGCTGCGCCGGCTTCGGCTACGGCGGCGAGTCTGCGCCTGCCAAACCGGCCGTTGCGGCCGCGGCGCCGGCGCCGACAGCGCCGCCAATGGCTCCCGTCGCCGCGGTCCAGGTGCAACCGCTGCCGGCGGCGGCGTCCGCCTCCGCAGCTTCGATCCAGCCTGCGCCGCCGGCCCTTTCGGTCGCCGCGGCGTCGGCGCAGCCGGTGCAGTCGCCCGCTCAGGCCATTCCGTCGGGCGCGGCGCTCGGGGGCGTGCTCGGCGGGCCGATTGGCGCGTCGCTGACGGAGGCCGATCGGCAGGCCGCGTGGAACGCTCAGATTGCGGCGCTGGCTTCAGGGCAGAGACGCTCGTGGCGGGGCGCCCACGGCGTCTTCGGCTTCATCGCGCCCGGGGCCGAGGCCGGCGGCGGCTGCCGCGCCTATTCGCAGACGATCTACGTCGCCGGACGGCCGAATCGCGGCCAGGGCGTCGCCTGCAAGGAGGCGGACGGAACCTGGAAGATGACGAGCTAGACTTTTGACAAGACCTCGGCCGCGTTTTGCGATAACGGAGCGCGGACACTGCTGCGGCCCGCCTGAGGGCCGCTCCCGAGGTCGTTGATGGTCTGGTTCATCTTGGCGGGAATGGCCGCGTTCGCGGCCCTCGCCGCGGTTTGGCCTGTTCTGCGCTCCTCCGCTCAGTCAGCCGAAGCCGACGCGGCGTCGAGCGAAGCGGCCTTCTACAAGGCGCAGCTCGACGAGATTCAGCGCGACGTCGAACGCGGCCAATTGCCGCAGAGCGAAGCGGAGAGCGCCCGCGCCGAGGCGGCTCGACGGCTGATCGCCGTCCGTTCCGAGGCATCGAAAGGGGCCGCCGCCCCTCGCGTTCGCAATCGTTTGGCGGCCGCCGTTTTGATCGGGGTCGGCGTGCCGGCCATCGCCTTTCCGCTCTACGTCCTGATTGGCCAGCCGAAAATGCGCGACGAGCCGTTGGCGAGTCGCGAGCCCGCGGCCCACGCAGCCAGCGACATCGACGCGGCCGTCGCCGGAGTCGAGGCGCATTTGATCGCGAAACCGGATGACGGCAAGGGATGGGCGGTCCTCGCCCCCGTCTATATGCGGCTCGAGCGCTACGGAGACGCCGCGCACGCCTATTCGGAGGCCCAGCGGCTGCTTGGCGAAGACCCTTTGCGCCGCGCCGCCTATGGCGAAGCCTTGGTCGCCGCCGCCGGCGGCGTCGTCACCGACAAGGCGCGCGAGGCTTTCGCCAAGGCGCTGGCCGCGCAGCCCGGCCAGCCGCAGGCGCGCTTCTATCTCGCGCTCGCCGCCGAGCAGGACGGCAACACCGCCGAGGCCATCCATGCCTACGAATCCCTGGCCGCCGACGCCCCGGCGGACGCTCCATGGATCGGCGCAGTGAAAGCGCGCCTCGCCGCGCTTAACGGCGAGCTGCCGCAGCAATCGACCACCGGCGCGGCGGCGCTTGGATCGGCACAACAGCAGGCGATGATCGAGGGCATGGTGAGCCGACTCGCAAACCGCCTCGCCAGCAATGGCGGGAGCGTCGACGAATGGTCCCGCCTTATTCGCGCCTACACGGTCCTGCATGAGTCCGACAAGGCCAAGGCCGCGCTCGCCGACGCGCGCAAGGCGCTCGCCCCCGACTCCGACGCGGTCGCCAGTCTGGATGCGGTTGCGCGCGATCTCGGCCTCGGAGACGCCAATTGACCCGCCGCAGCCGCCGCCTAGCCCTCATCGGCGCCGCCCTCGCGGTGATCGGCTGCGCCGTCGGGCTCGGGCTCTACGCGATGAAAGACAGCCTTTCGCTGTTCCTGACGCCGACCGAAACAGCCGAAAGGAACGTCCAGCCGGGAACGAGGCTGCGGATCGGCGGGCTCGTCGAAGCGGGCTCCCTCGTGCGATCCGACGACCGGTTGAAGTTCAATGTCACGGATGGGACGAAAAGCATCGGCGTCGATTGCCCCAGCAACTGCTTCGCCAACGTTCCGGATCTTTTCCGCGAAGGCCAGGGCGTCGTCGTCGAGGGGGTGCTCGCCCAGCAGGGCCGGCTGAGCGGAGATCAGATTCTCGCCAAGCACGACGAGCGCTACATGCCCCGCGAAGTCGTGGAGGCGCTGAAGAAGCAGGGCCGCTGGCAGGAAGGGGAGGCGTCCAAGTGATCGTCGAGTTCGGCCATTTCGCGCTCGTTCTTGCGCTCTGCGCCGCCCTTGCGCAGACGGTCATTCCTTGGTGGGGCGCGCGCCTCGGCGATCCGGACCTGATGGCGGTCGGCCGCAGCGCCGCGCTGACCCAGTTCGTGCTCGTTTCGATCGCGTTCGTAGCGCTCGTCAACGCGCATCTGACCTCGGATTTCTCAGTCCTCAACGTGGCGGAGAACTCGCACAGCGCCGTGCCGACGATCTACAAGATCTCCGGCGTCTGGGGGAACCACGAAGGCTCGATGCTGCTGTGGGTCCTGATCCTGGCGATCTTCGGAACGCTCGTCGCTCTGTTCGGCCGGTCGCTTCCGCGCACGCTACGCGCCAACGCGCTCGCGGTGCAGGGCCTGATCAGCGTCGCCTTCCTCATGTTCATCCTCCTGACCTCGAACCCGTTCGAGCGCTTGTCGCCCGCGCCGTTCGAGGGACGCGACCTCAACCCGATCCTGCAGGACCCCGGCCTCGCGATCCACCCGCCGCTGCTCTACCTCGGCTATGTCGGCTTCTCGATCGTCTACTCGTTCGCGGCCGCGGCTCTTATCGAGGGACGGATCGACGCGGCCTGGGCGCGCTTCGTGCGGCCCTTCGCGCTTGTCGCCTGGAGCCTGCTGACCCTCGGCATCGCCGCCGGCTCCTTCTGGGCCTACTATACGCTGGGCTGGGGCGGATTCTGGTTCTGGGATCCGGTCGAAAACGCGTCCCTGATGCCGTGGCTCGCCGGAACCGCCTTCATCCATTCGGTCGCGGTGATGGAGAAGCGCGACGCGCTCAAGGTCTGGACGATCTTTCTCGCCATCGTCGCCTTCTCGCTTTCGCTGCTCGGCACGTTCCTGGTGCGGTCGGGGGTGCTGACGTCGGTGCACGCCTTCGCCAGCGATCCCCGCCGCGGCGTCTTCATCCTTGCCATTCTCGCGCTCTTCATCTTCGGCTCGTTCGTCCTCTTCGCCTGGCGGGCGCCGATGCTGAGGCAGGGCGGCCTGTTCGCGCCGATCTCGCGCGAGGGCGCGCTCGTGCTCAACAACCTGTTGCTGACGACGTCCTGCGCGACTGTCTTCTTCGGCACGCTCTATCCGCTCGCGCTCGAGCAGCTGACCGGCGAGAAGATCACGGTCGGCGCGCCCTTCTTCAACATGACCTGCGGCGTGCTCCTGCTGACCGCCTGTTTTGTGACCCCGATCGGCTTCTCCCTCGCCTGGAAGCGCGGCGATCTCCTCGGCGTCCTGCAGCGCCTGACCGCCGCCCTCGCCGCTGGCGCGATCGTCGCGATCGCGGGCGCGGCCTGGGCGCGTGGGCAATCGATCCTCGCCGCGATCGCCGCCGGCATCGCGGTCTTCGCCATCATCGGCGCGCTGATCGAGATTCTTACGCGCGCGTGGCGGCCGGGCCTGGCGCCGGGCGTGGCGCTGAAGCGGGCGGCGGGGCTGCCGCTGTCGTTCTGGGGTGCGGCTCTGGCGCATATCGGCGTCGGCGTGACCCTGCTCGGGCTCGCCGGCGTCGGCTTCGGCGCCGAGGCGATCGCGACATTGCACAAGGGCGTTCCGCAGGCGGTCGGACCTTATGAGATCACGCTCGAATCGGTCGGCGAGCGCGTCGGCCCCAATTACAAGGAGGCCATCGCCCCGATGACGGTCCGCTCGGGCGGAACCGTCGTCGCGACGATCGAGCCCGCCCGCCGGCGGTTCGCCGCCCGCGAGATGACGACAACGGAAGCCGGCTTGGCGACGCTCCATTTCGGCCAGGTCTATGTGTCGATTGGCGACCCGGCGCCCGACGGCGCGGTGCCGGCCAGGCTCTACTGGAAGCCGCTCGTGACGCTGATCTGGCTCGGCGGCGCAGCCATGGCGCTCGGCGGCGCGTTGTCGCTCGCCGACCGTCGCCTGCGCTTCGGCGTCGCCGTCCGCGCCCGGGCAGGCGCCGTCGCCGCAGGAGCGAGCTGACCCCATGCGCCGCCTCCGCCTCGCCGTCGCCTTTCTCTTCGCGCTCCTCGCGGCGCCGTCCTTCGCCGTCCAGCCGGACGAAGTGATGAAGGACCCGGCGCTCGAGGCGCGCGCCCGCGCGCTGTCCGCGGGCCTGCGCTGCATGGTCTGCCAGAACCAGTCGATCGACGACTCGGATGCTCCGCTCGCCCGCGACATTCGCATCCTGATCCGCCAGCGCATCGACGAGGGCGAGAGCAACGAGGCGGTTCGCGCCTATCTCGTCTCGCGCTACGGCGATTTCATCCTCTTGAAGCCGCCGTTCAAGCCCGAAACGTGGCTCCTGTGGCTCAGCCCGCCGCTGACGCTTTGCGCCGGCCTCGCCGCCGTCCTTCTCGCCCGCCGCCGCGCGCCCCGGGCAACGCCGGCCTTGAGCGCGCAGGAAGAAGCGCAACTGGCGGCGTTGACAAGGGACGAGCGCGGCTAGCCCGTCTTCGCGGATTGGGCCAGAATCGCGGATTGGCGGTGTTTTGAATCAATGGGTTAGGCTCGAAGGTCTTCACTACGGAGCGTGTTTTGGGCGAGGGCGGCGGCGGTGATTTTGG
>Ga0074044_10003403_pt1 | contig 13539 bp, 9 predicted proteins | sample BogForMeECP23OM1_FD_94443 | JGI IMG/M metagenome (GOLD analysis project Ga0074044, IMG submission 94443) | Bog forest soil microbial communities from Calvert Island, British Columbia, Canada - Bog Forest MetaG ECP23OM1 | ecosystem: Environmental > Terrestrial > Soil > Wetlands ... | reverse complement strand
GGCGCGCGTGCAATGCGTGCAACCAATACTGGGATAATTCTGATCGTGGAGTGAGTTGTAAGGCACGCCGTGTTCGAGGAGATAGCGCCAAACTTGCTTCGAACTCCAGTCGGCGATCGGGTTCACCTTCACCAGCCCAAATTTCGCGTCCCACTCGATTTTGCGGGCGCCATTACGAAATGAGGTCTGGTCGCGGCGAATGCTCGTGATCCACGCTCCCAGTTCACTCAGCTTGCGGCGGAGAGGCTCAACTTTCCGCAGGTTGCAGCATTGATCGGGATCGCGGGACCAAAGCTCCGCACCGTGAACCCGCTCCTGCTCTTCGGGCGAGAGCAGCGAAAAAACTCTCTCAATTTTGATTTCGTATTTGTGCTCGATTCTGTCGATCAGGCTGTAGGTCTCCCGAAACAGGAATTCAGTGTCAACCGTGAACACGCGAAAATCCTTGCGCACCCGTGAGGCCATATCGATAAGCGCCATGCCCTCGGCCCCAAATGCCGACGAAATGGCAACTCCGTTTCCGAAGGTTTCAAAAGCCCAGGCCAGCACCTGCTGCGGATTCCAACTCTCCGCGTTCAATTGCGCTTCTGCGATATTGTCTTTGTCCTGCACGCTATCGGCTCCTTAGCTGCTCTCAGGCATGGCGCCTGCGAGAGGAATGTCTTGAAAAATTGCCATTGGGAGCAAACTGTCGTTCCCGGGCGGCAGGCTCGGCAGCACAAATTCATCCACCATGGCGGCGGGATCGGCCAAACCCACGACCTCGCCAACGACCAACAGCGTCGGAGCGGCGAGTTGCGGCGCGCGACGCAGATCGAGCACCGTCGTGCGATGCGTTCGCTGGCGCTTGGTTGTGGCACGCGAGATGATGGCACAGGGCATCGCGCCGGCAAGCCCGGCCGCCATCAACCTCCTCGCGATATCCGAATAGTCTTGCCCCGGCATATAAATCACCAGAGTCGCTCCGCTGCCGACCAACTTGCTCCAATCGGCGGGATCTCTTTCCTGAGCTCGATTTTCGAAAGATCGACGTTCGGAAGCACGATGAGCGGTAATGAGCACCAGCGCTGACGACGCTCGCCGATGCGTCAGCGGAATCTGGGCCGCAGCGGCCGCGCCCAGAGCCGAAGTCACGCCCGGAACAATCTCGAAAGCAATGTTGCTTCTGCGCAGGGATTCGATCTCCTCTCCGGCCCGTCCGAAGATCAGCGGATCGCCACCCTTCAGCCGGACAACGCGCAGTCCGGAGGACGCCAACGCGATCATCAGACCGTTGATCTCACCTTGCAGAATCTTCTTTTTTCCGCAGCGCTTGCCCACGTTGTAAATCTGGGCGGTGGGCGGAATCAGTTTCAGGATCTCGGGCGCGACCAGGTCGTCGTGCAGAACCGCTTCAGCAGTTCGCAGCAGTCGAAGCGCCTTCAATGTCAGCAACTCCGGGTCTCCAGGCCCTGCGCCTACCAGATAAACCTTCCCCTTCATGCTCCGTCTCCTTTGCGCTCAACTTTCGTGCTCAACTTCTTGCGCTCAATTCCTGAATTTTGGCCAGGGCCGCCTCGAACGCTTCCCGGCTCGCCAGGGAGTGCAGCAACTCCCACTTCGTCGCTTGGTCGAGATCGCTGGCCAGAATGAGCCGCCTGGTCTCGCCGAGCTGCTCAACCCATTCCGCGTAGCCCTCCCCGAACTGCCGTTCCAGCTGCTGCCGAATTTTCTGCGCTAGCGATGGACTCTGCCCTGCGGTTGAAACCGCAATCTGCAGGTCGCCGCGCCGCACCACTGCGGGATAAAAGAAATCGCAATACTCCGGAACATCCACCACGTTGCAGAGCACTCCGCGCTGGTGCGCCTGGCGATAGATGAGTTTGTTCAGGCTTTCTGAAGCCGTTGCCGCAACCGCCAGAAACTTGCCGTCGAGGTCGCTCGCCGTGAAAGGACGCAGTTCCAGTTCGATCTTTCCTGCGTCGGCCCATTCGCGGACTTGGCCGCTGGCCGCAATCGCGACCACATAGACGCTCGCGCCCGTGTCGATGAGCGCACCGATCTTGGGTTCGCCGACTTTGCCCGCGCCGACGACCAGGCACTGTTTCGTTGCCAGCTTCATAAACATTGGGAAGAGATTAGTCACCGTCTCCTCCGGCTGATTGCGTTAACGCTCCTCCAAGACTCACCGGCGGCACATCGCGGCTGACCGCCTCAACCGGCGCGCCCGCGAGAAATTCCCGTAACTTTGTGTCCGTGTGCCGGGCAAAAAACCGGCGCAGGTTCTCGCCTGCCTGACGCGTGGCGAGATATTGCCGGAGCAATCGCTCGATCGCCTCCGGAACCTCAGTCGCAGGGCAGCGATATCCCACCGGCCGCGCCGTCCCCTGATGCAAACCGAGCGCACCGCCAAGGCAAAAGTAATAGGCATCGACGAGACGTCCGTCGACCTTCATCTTCTTGCCGTCAATGCCAATGTCGGCAATCCAATGCTGTCCGCAACTGTTCGGGCATCCAGTGACGTGCAGTTTCAGATGCTGATCGAAGCCCGGCAAGCGCTCGTCTAGTTCCTCCACCAGCCAGCGGGAAAAGCTCTTCGTCTCCGTGATCGCGAGCTTGCAGAATTCCGTCCCGCTGCAGGCGATGGTGCCGCGAAAGAACGCCGAGCCGCCCACCCGCAATCCAATCGCGTCTAGTTCCTTGGCCAGGCTCTCAGCATTGAACCGGGGAACATTTACGATGAGCAGGTTCTGCATGTTGGTCGTGCGCAGTTCGCCGGCTGCGAAGCGATCGGCCAGATCGGCGGCAGCGTGCATTTGCTCCGCGGTAATTCGTCCGCGGAGCACCGCGGCTCCCACGTAGCAGTAACCCGGTTGCTTCTGCGGATGAATTCCCACGTGGTCGCGATAAACGTCAGCAGGGGCCGTTTCCTCGACCGCAGGGTCGAATTGAAAACCAATCCGCCGCTCCAGTTCCGCTAGAAAACTTTCCGCCGTCCATCCCTGTCGCAGGAATAGAAACTTCAGCCGCGCCCGCTCGCGATGTTCGCGCAATACCTCCGAGTCGCGAAACAGTTCCGCAATCCCAATAATGGCGGGCAGCACCTGATGCCAACGGACGAAAGCGTTCAAACGCGTCCCCAGGTGCGGTTCGGTGGAGAGCCCTCCCGCAACTCGCAGAGAGAAACCGACCTCGGGCGCGCCGTGCAGCACGCGAGTCGTCGCGGTCAAGCCAATATCGTTGATCTCCGGATACGGGCACCACACCCGGCATCCCGCGATCGAGATCTTGAATTTGCGGGGCAGGTTGTAGAAGTCGCCATTTCCCGCCAGCATGCGCGAGGCTTCGAGGGCGATGGGCGAAGCGTCGCAAATCTCATCCGCGTCCACTCCCGCGACCGGGCAGCCGGTCACATTGCGCGTGACATCGCCGCAGGCGCTGGTCGTGTTCAATCCCACCTTCGCGAGCGCTTCGAGCAGATCCGGAAGCGCCTCGATCGTGACCCAGTGCAACTGAATGTTTTGGCGTACGGTGATGTCGGCGATTCCGTGAGCGTAGCGGCGGGTGAGGTCGGCAATGGTGCGCAGTTGTGCGGAACGCAGCAGACCGTTGGGGATCCGGATTCTCACCATAAAGCATTGCAGCGCCCGTCCTTCCCCGTTCTGGCCGCCGGTTACGCCCGCTCCATCACCTTGTGTGTACACGCCCCACCAGCGAAAATAGGTCCCTAGCCACTCCGTCGGGATGGACTCGAACCCCTCACGGGCGAAGCGGCGGATTTCTTCCAGACCTTCCCACGGGTTCTTGGAGCGTTTGAGGCGCTCGACTCTTTGTGCCTTGGTTTCCTGTGCGTTGTCTGCCATAGCCTGTTTCGCCCCAGATACCTGTCCCAGAAAATAAAAAACCCACCGCCAGGTTGATCTGGCGGTGGGTTATAAGTGCCGGGATTAGAACAAATTCTTTAGGTCGGCAGCCTCCCCGCGCCAGAGCACACGAACGCGCAACAACAGCAACAAGCGCACATGCACATCGCGGAAAGATTCTGCCTTACCATCCTTGGTATTCTAGGTTGAACGACCCCTGCCGTCAACAAACTTCGGTACCGACTTGGATCAATATTTTTTATTCTACGAATCGAAATTTCCGCAGCCTCGTCAGATTAACGGTCCGGCAGCTTGTAATCGTTGCGTTCAGCCGGATCACTTGACAAGTACTGGACAAACTCCCAGTCGTTGCCCTCGTGGTCATAGAAATACTGGCGCTTGCGGTAGGGATGGGCATTCGGCGGGGTAGAGTCCTTGTATCCAGCTGCCGTAAGTCGTTGGCGCAACGCCTCTACGTCATCCACTACGTAGGCGAGATGGTTTACGCCTGGCGCGCCGCTGTAGGGTCGGAAGCTGCCCGGTTCAGCTCGGGATTCGCTTAAGGCAATGTAGGTGTCGTCTGTGCCTACATGTACCCAGCGGGCACCCTCCCGACTAATTCCTTCACCGCGCACCCGAAACTCCGGAAGTGCCGTTTGGAGGAAACGGATCATTCCGTTGATATCGCGAACAGAGACGTTGGCGTGTTCAAGACGAATTGCCATGGCAGTACTCCATGACGGCCATCATGTGGCATGCATTCTAACCTATGTTGTCGTAAGCAGGGTTTGCGCTCAGAACCCAGTGTGGCGGGTGAGCCTAATCAGAGGTTCCCGGGCCTTCAGGAGTAGGTGCACCTTATAATACGCGTGCGCAGGTGTAGCATGAACATTTCGATTCGGATTGCAATCGCTCTGCTGCTTACAACCTCCATGTCTGCCCGAGACCGTTCCAACGCTCGCTCGATGGTCGTCACCCGCTATGGCATTGTGGCTACCAGCCATGTGCAGGCTTCGGTGGCGGGTGCGCAGATACTGGCGCGGGGAGGTTCTGCCGTAGATGCGGCGATTGCCGCTAATGCCGTACTCGGGGTGACTGAGCCCATGATGAACGGCATGGGCGGCGATCTGTTTGCGATTTACTGGGACGCAAAAACGGGCAAGCTGTACGGTCTTAACGCCAGCGGATGGGCGCCGCGCGGACTGACCATCGAGCACTTGCAGGCAAAAGGCGCGACCTCGATACCGGTGGCAGGCATTGACTCCGCCACGGTCCCCGGTGCGGTGGCGGGCTGGCACGCACTCCACGAGCGCTTTGGACGGCTGATGTGGAAGGATCTTTTCCAATCCGCGATTTTTTATGCCGAGGATGGCTATCCGGTTCCTGAAATCATTGCGTCCTATTGGAACGACTCGGTCGAAACGATCGCGAAGGATCCGGAAGGCCGACGGGTCTATTTGCCCAATGGCAAGCCTCCGGCGGTGGGGCAAGTGTTCCAGAATCACGATCTCGCGAAAGCCCTGCGGCTGGTAGCACAGAATGGCGCGGCTGCGTTTTACAAGGGTGAGATTGCGGGCGCGATTTTGAGCACGTCCCAGAGCCTAGGCGGAACGATGGCAGCGGATGATCTGGCCGAGTTTTCGCCAGAATGGGTCGAGCCGATCTCGACCACCTATCGCGACTGGACCATCTACGAGCTTCCTCCCAATGGTCAAGGCATGGCGGCACTGGAGATGCTGAACATTATGGAGACTTCTCCGGCGTCGCCCGATGGGCCGCTCAGCTTCGCGGAGCTACATAAGAAGATCGAAGCCATGAAGCTTGCTTACGCCGATCTGGGGCGTTACAACGCCGATCCACGCTTTGCGAAGATCCCGGTGAAGGGGATGCTCTCGAAGGAATATGCCCGGCAGCGCGCTAAGCTAATCGATCCCGGCAAAGCCAATTGCGAGGTTGCGCCCGGCACGCCGCCCACCAGCGATACGACTTACCTTTCGGTCGTGGATCGCGAGGGCAACATCGTCTCGTTGATTCAAAGCAATTATGAATCGTTCGGGTCGGGCGTTGTGGTGCGCGGCATGGGATTCGTGCTGCAAGATCGCGGTGCGCTGTTTTCGTTCGATGGTCGGTCACCGAATGCCCTCGCCCCACGCAAGCGGCCGTTCCACACCATCATTCCGGCTTTCATGGAGCATGGAGAGCAACACGTTGGCTTCGGGATCATGGGAGGAGCGAACCAGCCGCTGGCCCACGCGCAATTCGTTTCCAACGTGGCCGACTACGGCATGAATATCCAGGAAGCTCTGGAGAACGCCCGTTTCACGGTCAGTCCCGAGCGTGGGTGCAAGATCGTGATCGAGTCTCGAGTGACGCCCGAAGTGCGGCAGAAACTTTCCGCGATGGGGCATCAACTCGAAGTGCGGCGCGAATACACCACGGCCATGGGTCGCGGGCAGGCCGTCATGCACGACTCGAAGGCCAAGGTAAACTACGGAGCGTCTGACGCGCGCGCCGATGGCGCCGCCGCACCCGAGCCCCCACCGATGCAGTGATCGAATGATGCCATCGGGTAGCAGCCCGAAGTCGCGGCTCAGTCGATGCCGTGAATGAAGGTTCCGATTGAGGCGCTTCCACCTTGACTTCCCCAAACTCGCGAGGCTGGCCGTCAGTTTGTCGCGCTGGGCCGCCGATGACCTCACCAGAGCTTTGGTCCCCTAATCGCAGGCTAAGTCGCTCATTCGGAGAGTCTTTAATGGAATTTTCTCTGAGATTCTGTGCAAAAGCGCGGCCCTTCGCGTGCCCACCGAAGACCGCTGCTCCGGCAAGCGAAGAAGCGTTTGAAACCTCCTCGCTCGGCGAGGTTGAAAGAAGCACAGGAAAGTCGAAAAAAGCAAAAGAATGACGAAACAGAATTGCCATCAGCGCTTTGGAGTGGGCCCAATCAGGCTGCCAAAAACCAAGCTAAAGTTCCGTTCCGCAATGCCGATGAGAGCAGCATGCCAGTAACTCTTGACCAAGACGAGGCGCGGTGTGTGATCCGCCTGGATGGCGAGATCAATATTGGTTCAGCCGCGGAACTGAAGAAACTTCTGCTCCAGGCACTGGCATCCGGTAGAGAACTGCGCGTAGACCTGGAACACGCGACCGAACTGGACGTGACCGCCTGGCAGTTGCTCTGGGCGGCCGAGCGCGAAGCCCGAGGATCCAGCAGGGGATTCACGCTGGCGGGGCGGGTTCCCGAGGAGATCTCGGCAGCCGTGGTCGATGCCGGTTTTGAGACGTTTCCGGCCGGATTGGATCGGAGGTAGGTCAACGCGGCGGGGCGGTTGGCGAAAGAGCGAAAGAGCAAAAGAGCAAAGAGCAGATGCTAGACAAAGACAAGTTCAAGCAAGCCTTCCTGGAAGAAGCTCGCGAGATCCTCGTCGAACTGGAGTCATCGCTCCTGGCGCTTAACGACAATCGTGGCGACAACGAACTTGTGGGACGAGCCTTCCGCGCCTTGCACACCATCAAGGGCTCCGGAGCCATGTTCGGCTTTGACGAACTGGCCGCGTTCAGTCGCAACCTGGAGAACGCCTTCGACGAAGTTCGCAACGAACGGCTCCAGGTCACGTCCGAACTCATTAACCTTTCCTTAGCGGCGCTCGATCAGATCAAAGCGATGCTGGACGAGGGCGTCGGCGGGGCTGGCGCCAGCGTCGCCGCCGCCGCCGCCGAGATCTTGGCGCAGTTGCGGCAGCTGACCGGGAAGCCTGAAACCCACGCCGCGGCGGCGCCATCCCCTCCGTCGGCCCCTCCCGCGGCCGCGAGTGGCGCAACGCGCGACTGGCAAATCCGCTTTTGCCCTGGGGCCGATCTCATGCGTACGGGCACCAATCCGCTGCTCCTGTTGCGCGAACTGAGGCAGCTGGGGATCCTTCGGATCAAGGCCAGTATGGCGGCGATCCCGTCGCTCGGCGAACTGGACCCCGAGCGCTGCTACATAAGCTGGGAGATGGTCCTGAGCGCTTCTGCCCCGCGCGAGGCTATCGCCGATGTATTCATCTTCGTGGCGGATAGTTGTGAGCTGACGATCGAGCCCGCTACCGAGCCGGCGGCCGCCTCAGCCGAGGAAGCTTCGTCTTCGATGGAGGAGATGGTTTCGAACTGGTGGAGTTCCGGCGTTTGAACTTCATGGATGCCGACTTCGGCCTCTCCCAAAAAGCGGACGTGATCTTCTGTCGGAATGTGATCATTTACTTCGATCGGCCCAGGCAGGAGCGAATTGTGCAAAAGTGCTCGTCAGCAATGGGTCGAAACCCACCGTGGGCAGACTGAATTGTGAAACGGCGATCGAAGTGGTGCGTGCCGAGAGTTTTCACGTGATCGCGTCGAGCCTGGGAGGTATCTCAGGCTGGAACATTTGGTTCGACACCAGGACCAGCGAAGTATGGCTCCGCTGGCTCTGCTGATGGGTATCGAGTGGCGGTTAAGCGTATTATGCCGCCTCGGAATGGAAAAGCGGGATGGGTTTATGAGCAGACCGAGAATTCGCGTCCTGATCGTGGACGACTCCGCCGTGGTACGCCAGACCCTGAGCGAAGTGCTCTCGAGCGACCCCGAAATCGAGGTCATCGGGACCGCTGCCGACCCCTTTGTGGCGGCGGAGCGAATGCGCGAACAGACGCCGGATGTTATCACCCTGGATATCGAGATGCCGCGCATGGATGGGCTGACGTTCCTGCAGAAGATCATGTCCCAACACCCGATACCCGTCCTGATCTGTTCGAGCCTTGCCGAGGAGGGCGCGCAAAGTACTCTCAAGGCGCTCGAGTACGGAGCCGTCGATGTCATTGCCAAACCGCGCTTCGGCAGCAAGCAGTTTCTGGAGGATTCCCGAATAACACTCTGCTGGGCGGTTAAGGCAGCGGCCGCGGCGCGGTTGCACATCGTCCGGCCAAGCCGCGTTGTCGAGCCCAAACTGACCGCGGACGCCATCCTCCCGCTTGCTACCCACGCCATGGCCGAGACCACGGAGAAGGTGGTGGTGGTCGGCGCCTCGACTGGAGGAACGAAGGCGCTCAAGACCCTGCTGGAGACGCTGCCACCCGATGCCCCGGGCATCGTGATTGTGCAGCACATGCCGGAGATGTTCACCCGGGCTTTTGCCAGCCGTTTGGACGGCCTGTGCCGCATCACGGTTAAGGAGGCGGAGTCGAACGACACCGTTCTGCGTGGACACGCGCTCATCGCGCCGGGCAATCATCACCTGCTGCTCAAGAGGAGTGGGGCGCGATACTACGTCGATATCAAAGAAGGGCCGCTGGTTTGCCGTCACCGACCCTCGGTTGATGTGCTGTTTCGTTCCGCCGCCCGCTATGCCGGACGAAACGCCGTGGGAGTGATTCTGACCGGAATGGGGGATGACGGCGCCCGCGGAATGTTGGAAATGAAACAGGCGGGGGCGATGACGATCGCCCAGGATGAGAACACCTGCGTGGTCTTCGGTATGCCGAATGAAGCCATTAAACGGGGCGCGGTCGGTAAGGTTCTGCCCTTGCAGGCAGTGGCTGGGGCGATTCTCACCCATGCGCGATGAGGCAGCGAATGAGGGCCGGCGATGAAACGAATCTTAATCGTGGATGATTCAGCCAGCGTTCGGCAGATGGTCAGTTTTACCTTGCGCAAGGCGGACTATGAAGTGGTCGAGGCCGTCGATGGTAAAGATGGCCTCGCCAAAGTCAGCAGCGGAAAGTTCGATCTGATCATCACCGATCTGAACATGCCCAATATGGAAGGCATCCAAATGATGACCGCCGTCCGCAAGCTGCCAGGGTATTCATTTATTCCCATCTTGATGCTCACTACCGGGTCCCAGGCTGAGAAGAAGGATGCGGGGCGCAAGGCGGGTGCAACCGGCTGGATCGTGAAGCCTTTCAATGCCGATCAGTTGATTGCCGTGGTCCAGAAGTTGGTCAAGTAGGAACTCCGATGTTCACGACGAAAGAACTCTTGGACCATCGCGTTCTCTGAGTTGCTTACGAACCAACTACGCGAAAAGATGCTGGAGGCATTCCAGCGTCGGCTACCGCGTGTTCAAGTCAACGTAGTGGCCGAAGTTGGAGAGCGCGACCTGGTCATTGCCGGGAATATAAAAACCGAACCTGCCCAGACTTAGATTGCTGCCGGGCTGAGTCCAGCGATCCAGAACCACCCAGCTATCTCCTTGCCTGATCTGGTGGGTGATCTCATTCGGTCCCACGCGGATCTGGAGAGTGCGGAAACTCTTCTTGTCACCCTTGTGTGAAACTTTGATCTCGTCCCCCTTCTGGCCGTTTCGGACTACGGTGCGGTAGAAGTTATTGTCGTCCATTTGGAAGAGGACATAGTTGTTGACGTCGATGCAGTTCAGCACCCACTGCAGGCGATGCCCCTTGGCGAGCATGGCGGAAAAAACAAATGTACCTGAGGTGGGAGATACGCCGTACATCACGAAGTCCCCGCCCTTATGAACGAACGAACCTTTCTCCTCCTTCCACCCTGCCGGGTCGTTCCACTTGGACATGCCGCTGGGCGCGAGAGACAAATCCAAATTTTTGGAATGGCCGGCGATGACTTCTACCACCGACGAGCGCGTAAAGTTAAAGTTGTCGGCAGCTTTCGCGGTGAGAAGGTAGGAACCGGCTGACAAACTCAGCGCGCCCCCATTGCTTACCTTGGTGGGAGTCTCGCCCGCTTTGGTGAGCGTCACCTGAGCATCGGCAGGCGTGAACGTAATTCTTAACTCGCCCGGCGCGGCATCCAATGCCACCTCCGCAGCCGCCAGGGACACCGCTGCTCCAACGACGAAGTGTTGCTTGATCTGCTTGGGCTTGAATCCGGCTTTGCGCAGTTCGACGATGTGGTCTCCGGGATTGACGGTTGCCACGGTGAGCGTTCCATCAGGCTGAACCGTTCCCACAGGAGTTTGGTCGATCAGAACTGCGGCTCCCGGAACTGCTCCCTGGATCTTCAGCGAAGCCAAATTGGGGATGGGTTGCAGGTTGAAAATCAGTTTGGGTGGCTCGCCTTCGCGAAGCCGGATCTTTTGTTCTGGAGCGTCCTGGAATCCGTTCTTGGAGACTCGTACAACGTATTCTTTGAGTTCGAGATTCGAGATACGCAATTGGCCGCCCTGCGTGAGTTGCGGCTGAGGTTTTCCGTTGAGGAAAACTTTCGCGTTCTCCTCACCGGTAACCACCACGAGCGCGCCCAGATTCTGTCCGGATTCGAGGAAGGCGGTTAGCGTGGGCGCCGCTCCCGCATTAATCTCGAGTTTGTACTGTTGCTGATCGCTGCCGCGAGTCACGGCTAATTCGTGAGGCCCGGCGGAGATGGATGGAAGATCGAGACCGTCCTGAGGCACGTCGAGCGGAACCTGGCCATCGAGGCTGACTTTGGTGGAAGAATCACTGGAGTATACGTGCACCCTGGCGGCCATGCTGCTGACAACGACAGCCAGCACACCATGGGAAACGATGGATCCGTTCACGGCGGGAACCGCTCCCGCTTCGGTTGAGAAGGTGAAGGATGCTCCACCCCGCGGGCCATCAATTTTCAGCTTGTGTTCTCCGGCGGGTACATTGTCGAGAGTCCACTGTCCATCTTGAAATTCCGCGGGCGGCTGATCATCGAATGTCACTTTTCCCGTGCCGGTGTCGGAAGACAGTTTCAGCGCTGGTAGCGCCAGTTCGGGAGGTGGCGTCGCCGGGGCCGAGGCGCTAGGAGCCGCTTCGGGGATCTGGGTGATGGGCGTCGCGTGATGCTTTCGCGCGAAGAGAACGATCACTGCTACCAGGACTATTGCGGCGACAGAGGCGAAGATAGCCGTTGTGTAACGCTGCGGTGATCTCGCGGGCTGCTTGAGATTGGAAGATGGAGATGTGGTTTTGGGCGCGCGCACAGGAGGCTTGACCGCGGAAGCCGTGACTTGTGCCGGCGGAGGGAGCGGTGGACTTGGCGAAACCGGCGGCGGGGCGGCCTCTACATCAACCACGGGCGGAGGGACCGGAACATTACTCGTCATTGTTTCTGTTTCTGTCCCGGGCGGTGAAGATTTAGGCGGACTCGTTGGCGGAGTGTGGAACGTCAGGGTTGGGCTCAGGCTCCCGGTCGACTCAATCGAACTTTCTTGGCTCACTTCGGGCAGACCCAGGCGGCGCAGAAGGCCATTGGCAACGGACAGGACTTCAGCATCGTTCGAATACTTGTCCGCCACAGCTCGCACTCGTTCCCCTAAGGCCTGCTTGGAGGCGTCATCCGTGGCGGCATTGATTTCGCTCTCCATACTTCGCAGCTCTTCCAGATCGCGGCGCCGTGTTTGGCGGCGCTGTATCTGCAGGTCCCGCTGGACGGTCTCCTGAATCTGAATCAACCTGGACTCGCGCGGATAAACGGACAATCCCTCTTCGATCCGGGCTAAGGCCCCGGCCAGATCGGCGGCAGTCTGCAGCTTGCGCGCCTGCGAAACACATTCCGCGATGAAGGTTTCCCGCTTTTTGTCGAGGATCAGGGTCCGAATGGTCTTGGCCATGGGATGCCCCGGGTTTAAGTCGAGTGCTTCCCGTGCCAGCTTCTCGGCTTCCCGCCAATCGTTTTCCACCGTGGAGTGGGCGTGTTCGACCAGGGCATTGGCCAAAACGGCGCGGGATATCGGATTGTTTTCATCCAGATCGTAGGCCTCACGCAGCAATTTGATTCCCTCGACAGGCTTCTGCCGCGCGCACAACTCCTGGCCTTCGGTCATGAGGCGGTGGGCTTCGGTTTTTCGCTTCACGCCGTCCTGGGCAAGCTTCGCGAGCTCGGTTAATTCTGCGTCGTTGGGAAATTCGGCGGCTGCTTCTTGCAACAGATCCAGCGCGCGAGCGTAGTCGCTGGAATGCAAACAGGTGTCGATCTGTTCGACCAGACGGGTTTTGGATTCGATCCGGATCTGCTGGTCGCGTCTCTTCTGCAGGCGCTCAATTTCGAACGTTAACCCCGGATACTCGCTATAGATGGTGCGTAGAATTTCCCAATCGTTCAGGGCATCGCCGAATGACCCCTGTTCTTCGTGGAGGTGTGCCCGCGCTACGATGGAGTTGACCAGGTCGCGTTTGTCCTGCACCAAGCGCAACGCGCCTTCAAAATGCGATTCTCCGGGATGGAGATCCAGCGCTTCGCGCAGAATGTTCACGCGCTTGTCCAAGTCCGGTTCAGCCTCTACCTGGCGATCTACGGAAGCGATGAAAGCCGAGCGTTCCTGCCGTTGGTGCTCTTCGATGTCGTATTTGAGAGCCTGGAAGATGGCATTGTTCGGGTACTTGGCCAAATATGCCTGGCACGCAACCATGGCCTTGCCGAAGTTGCGCTCGGTGAGGTGTCTGCGCGCATCGGCATAGGCAGTGTTCATGGCGTCGTGTTCGGAGCGCACCTCGTTGTAAAAACTCTGATAGGTGGCGCCGCTCTCGAGATTGACAGAATCCGGGGCGCGCCGATCGAGGTCCAACACCACACCGAGTTTGGCGAGGGCGCTGCTTACATCGCCCTTATGCCAGGCGTCCATGGCGGCGCGATGGAGTTTCTCTTTCTCCTGGCGGAGTTTCTGGTATTCCTGTTCCTGGCGGTTGACCTCCGCCAGCAGTTGGAGCGCGCGGGCCTCCTTCGGGCGGAGTTGAAGAACATTCTGCAAAGCCTCGCG
>Ga0074044_10003402_pt1 | contig 13541 bp, 12 predicted proteins | sample BogForMeECP23OM1_FD_94443 | JGI IMG/M metagenome (GOLD analysis project Ga0074044, IMG submission 94443) | Bog forest soil microbial communities from Calvert Island, British Columbia, Canada - Bog Forest MetaG ECP23OM1 | ecosystem: Environmental > Terrestrial > Soil > Wetlands ... | reverse complement strand
TGGCTACACCGGGGAAGATGGATTTGAAATCGTCGCCGACGCGGAGATCATCGAATCGCTTTGGGACAAGCTGCTGGAGGCGGGCCGGGGAGCCGGCCTGAAACCGGCCGGGCTGGGCGCGCGGGACACCTTGCGGACGGAGGTGTGTTACCCGCTTTACGGGCACGAACTGGACGAGAACACTACGCCGATCGAGGCCGGTGTGGGCTTCTTTGTCGCGCTGGACAAAGGAGAGTTCAATGGCCGCTCCGTGCTTGCCGAGCAGAAGGCGAAAGGCACGGCCCGGAAGCTCGTGGCGTTCAAGATGACGGGCCATTCGGCCCCGCCGCGCCCGCATTACGCCATCTGGGGCACGGGTGCGGGAGCGGCGGAGCTCGGTGAGGTCGTGAGCGGCACGCAGAGCCCGTCGCTCGGGATTGGCATCGGGATGGGGTATTTGCCCGCCGCATTTGCCAAAGTGAATACGGCGGTGGAGATCGAAATCCGTGGCAAGCGCGCCCCGGCGATCCTCGTACCGAAGCCGATCTATCGAAAACCTGATTGACCGCCCGCCTGCTCCCTGACTCAATTGGCTTATGGCTAACGTTCCTTCGGATTTGAAATACGCGAAGACGCACGAATGGGTGCGAGTGACCGGCGATGTAGCGACGGTGGGCATCACCGACCATGCGCAGCATGAATTGACGGATGTGGTGTTCGTCGAGTTGCCCGACGTCGGCCGGCAGATCGAGGCGGGCGATTCGTGCGCGGTGGTGGAGTCGGTCAAGACGGCCAACGATATTTACTCGCCGGTGAGCGGCCAGATTACCGAGGTCAACGCGGCAATCGTTGCGGACCCGGCTTTGGTGAATACGGAACCATACGCAGGAGGCTGGTTTTACAAGATCAAGCTCTCGCAGCGGGCCGAGTTGAATGGCCTGCTGGGGCCGGAGGCGTATCAGGCGCAAACAGGTGGAGCTTGATTGAGAGCCGCTCGCGGGCCGTGTTTGGCGACTGGTGACCGGCTGCGGATGGCCAGGCGCCAACCGCGCATCGCCATCCACCATTTGAAAAACACGCCAACCTCGACCACTGTATGGTCGTGAAACCAAAACGGATTCGACTCTTCATCAAGCCCTACTGCGGGTGGTGTGACAAAGCAGAGCGGTGGCTGGATGGACGGGGAGTCGAGTATGAGAAGGTGGATGTGATCTCCGACGAGGCCGCCCATGACGAGATGATCCGGCTTTCGGGGCAGGACCTCGCGCCGGTGTTGGACGTGGACGGCAAGATCCTGGCTGATTTCGGTCCCGAGCAACTGGCTGACTTCTGGAGGAGACTGGAGCAGTAGCATGGCCGGGCCAAACCCTGCTGTCACCGCGCCGCGGCCGCGCCTGCCGGCCTGGCTGCGCACGCGACTGCCGACCACGGACAGTTTCGCGCACACGCGGGCGCTGCTGGATGAACTGAGGCTCCACACCGTCTGCCAAAGCGCCCAGTGCCCGAACCATTGGGAATGCTGGAGCAAGGGCACGGCCACCTTCATGATCGGCGGCGATCGCTGCACGCGGGCCTGCGGCTTTTGCGCGGTGACGACCGCCAAACCGCTGCCCCTGGAGGCGGACGAACCGGCCCGGGTGGCGGAGGCAACACGGCGGCTGCGGCTGCGGCACGTGGTCATAACCGCAGTGGCGCGCGACGACCTGGCGGACGGGGGCGCGGAGCATTTCCGCCGCACGATCGAGGCGGTGCGCACGCTAAGCCCGCAGACGGTGATCGAAGTGCTGACCCCGGACTTCAATGCGCGCGACGCCGCGATTGACGCCGTGCTGGCCGCCCGACCACATATTTTCAACCACAACCTGGAGACCGTGCGCCGGCTTACGCCCGCGGTACGTTCGCGGGCGACCTATGATCGTTCGCTGGCCGTGTTGAGCAAGGTGAAGGCAAAGGGCGCGCGGAACGTGTTCACGAAGTCCGGTCTGATGCTGGGCCTGGGCGAGACCGAAGAGGAACTTAACACCGCCCTCGCGGACCTGCGCAGGGTTGGCTGCGACCTGCTGACATTAGGGCAGTATCTTCAGCCGACGCTCCGGCATTTGCCGGTGGTGGAGTTCGTGACGCCGGAGAAGTTCGCCGCCTACGGTGCGCGCGCGCGGGAGCTGGGCTTTGTCCATGTCGCCAGCGCGCCGATGGTCCGCAGCTCCTACCATGCGGACGAGTTTACTCTGCCCGCTTCAGCGGTGTAAGAGCTGCGGGTTGCGTATAAACATACGCACGGCCCATACCCCCACGGCGATCAGCAGCGCAAAGGCGACGAGCGTCATGATGATCTTGATCATCCGGGCGTGCTGAATGACCCGCTCGGTGCGCTGCTTTTCCGATTGCATGAACAGGGCGAACTCCTTGTCCAGCGACATGACGGTCTCCACATCGTCCCTTAACTTCAAGGTCAGCCAGGTGGAAGGCGCGCCGCGCCACAGGGCGGGCAGTTTGTGCAAGGCCTCGGCGTCGGCCTTGACCAGGCCGCAGTGGCTCCAGAAAGGCGCCTGTTCCCGGGTCCAGACTCGGAGGAGGCCGTGATTGGTGGCAACGGCATGCAAGCGGTCCCAGAATAGCGGCCGCACTTGTTCGGCCAGTGCGAAGTCGCTGAAGGCCTCACTGTGGATCAGGCCTTGCCGTTCGGCGATTTGCAGGCCGACGGCGCCGAGCAGATTGCCGTCCGCGCGCTCGGCCACTTGGAACTCGGTAACCCGCTTGGCGAGGACTTCGGCCGGGAATTGCATGGTTTGCCACAGGGCCGTCAACTGGCGGATGTCATCGAGGGTCGCGCGCCGCACGCGGTAAGGCGATGAGCTCACGCGGCTGAATGTAAGGCTCCGCCCTGGGCATTCAAAGTCCAAAAGTCCATGGAGGGTGAGCGACGCCAGCCTCGGGGGCCCTTTTACCGTGAGGGCTTGCCAACAGGACTGTCTGAGGAGATATGCTGCGGCACAAAGAGCCGGGGCAAATCTATGAAAACGAACGGCGTAATACTCAGCGTGCTCTGCGCCACCGCACTGGTCGGCGCGACGATCTGGCTGGGCGTCGAATGCAAGGGCCGGCTCAGACTGGCTGAGGAAAACACGGCTTTGCGGCAGAAGCTCGACCAGATGGCCAACCTCGCCGCGGAGCACGAGCGGCTGTCGGACCTTGTCGCCCAGGCAAATGCTTCGCTGTCCCAGCCGGACGAGAGGTTGAACGAATTACTCCGCTTGCGCGCCGAGGTGGATGTGCTGCGTCATCAAAGCAAGGAGATCGAAACCCTGCGCGAGGATACCCGCCAGGCCCACGCGGCGCGGGAAAACAACCTCAGGACGCAGAGCCCCGGCCAGGGCGCGAAGATTCAAAACGGATCGGCCTCGACAGAACCACGCTTACAGATTCTCAAAGCGGAGTATTGGACAGAAAACGCAAGATTAGACGTGACGGACGAGCTCAGTGGCAGAGTTCGCGGGGACAGCCTCAAAGCGATTGCGAGCAACAACCTTAAGGGCGATCCCGAATTCGGGCAGGTGAAACATCTGACGGTTGAATACCGGTTCGGCGGCGTCACCTTGACCAACGAATTCCGCGAGGGTGACTTCATCGTCTTACCAAGAGAGTAGAAGGGACGGCGAACGAACCAGGTCCGCCTTGGGCGGAGCGAAACAAAACTATGAAAGCGAACAGGGTAATAGCCAGCGTCTTCTGTGTCGCAGCGGTCGTCGCTTGGGCAATTTGGCTCGCCGTCGAACATCAAGCCCGGCTCAGACTCGGTGACGAACATAAGGCTCTGGAACAGCAACTGGACCAAACGGCCGGCCTTGCGGCGGACAACGAGCGGCTGTCGAACCTCGTTGCCCAAGCAGGCCGTTCGGGATCGCTGCCGGACGAGCAGTCACGGGAATTGCTCCGCCTGCGCGGCGAAGCCGGCGTGCTTCGACAGCAAACCAATGGACTCGACGCCGCGCGCCAGGAGAACCGCCAGGCTCGCGCTGCGCTGGAAAGCAGCCTCACGAACCAAAGTGCCGGCGCGGACTATTGGCCGCGGGGCTCATGGGCTTTTGCCGGGTACGCCAGCCCCGACGCCGCTCTGCAAACTTCCCTCTGGGCCGCCAACAATGGCGAGTTGAAAGCCCTGCTGGACAGCACCACCGGCGATTTGCAGAAAATGGTGGAGAAGGACCTCGCAGGCAAATCCGAGAGCGAAGCCGCGGTCAGGGCCATGGACGAAGTTGCTCGTCTCCAGTCGGTCCGCCTGCTCAACCGCGAAGTCCAAGCCGATGGTACGGTCGTGCTTACCGCCGCGTTCGAGGATGGGACGGATACCCACACGTCGAAGCTGCTCATGAAGCAGATTGGCAATGATTGGAAGATCTCCGGGCCTGCTCAATAATTGGGCCGAGCCTGGCCCCCCTGACGGGCGACGACGCCCCTGCGATCAGGTTGGCTGCTCGATTGGCAGGAATACTCGCCCGTCTTCGCCCGCATCACCGAATGCGGCTATCGCCTGGCCGCCCGGAGCCGTCGGGCTTTTGCACCCGCGGAGCGTTGAGCAGATGAGGACGAGTAAAAGACCAATTCGTATCTGTTCCTCGGCGGTGAGGCCTCGGGACCCACGAGGGCATGCGGCACATCCGCTCTCATTCGTACCGCAGCGCGGCCATAGGCTCGACGGTGGCGGCGCGGCGGGCGGGGACGTAGCAGGCGAAGAGGGCGGCAACCGTTAGGCAAAGAGGTCCAATGGTAAACGCGAGCGGATCTATGGCCTGGCTGCCGTAAACCACACTGCGGAGCACAAAGCCGAGCCCCAAGGCCAAAACGAGCCCAAGCCCCACGCCCACGGCAGTCAGCACCAAGGCCTGCTTGAGCACTTTAGACACAACGTCGCGGGCAGTGGCGCCGAGGGCAATGCGGATTCCAATCTCGCGAGTGCGGCGGGCCACAATGTAGGCATTGACGCCATAAACCCCGACGACCGCGAGGATGAGCGCCAGCGCGCCAAAGGCGCCGAAGAGCCGCGCAGCCGTGCTGATGAACCATACCATCAGGCCTTCCTCGTGGAAGCGGCGCATGGTCTGAATAGAAACCAGCGGCAGGTCGGGCTGGGTCGCGCGGATCGTATCGCGCACGGATTTGAGCACAGCGGATTCCCCTTCCGGGTTCAGAGGTTTGAGCCGCAGGTGCAGGTTGACGCTGGACCGGTAGTCTTGTCCGAACGGGACGTACACATGCGACGAGGGGGCTTTCTCGGTGAGGTCGTTCCGGATGCCGGGTACGACACCGACGATCTGCACCGTGCCGGATTTGCCAGAGAGCTTGACGTTCCTTCCGAGAGGGTCCTGACCCGGCCAGAGCTCATGCGCCAGCGGCTCATCAATGATGGCGACATGGGAGCTGGAGTTGGCGGCGACTTCGATCGCGTCAAACTCCCGGCCGCGCAGCACGCCCAGCCCGAGAGTTTTGAAATAATCGGTTCCGACAATGTTGAAGGCGGCGTTCAGGGCTTTGTTCGCACCCGTGGAATTGGTAGTCGAGCCTGCTTCCGCGCCGGTTGCGATCTTCTCCACGCTACACACCTCGCTGAACAGGCTAAAGGGGACCAGGTAGGCCAGCGAGGCGGCCTCGACGCCCGGCAGGGCGCGGAGGCGCTCAACCAACTGGAGGCAAGCCTGCTGGCCTTTAGCCTCGTCATAGCCGCCGAAGGCGGCGTCGGTTTCAGCGAGAACGAGGTGGTCGAAACTGAATCCGGGATTCGCGCGGGCGGCAACGAGCGCGCCTTTGGCGAAAAGCCCGGCGCTGGTAAGCAGAGCGATGGACAAAGCCAGTTGGCCCACCACCAGAAAACTACGCAATGAAAAAAGTCCTCGCCCGGCCCGGCCCTGCATTTCGTCACCCACCTGCTCCTTCAAATGAGCGGTCACATTGATGCGCGACAGCTTCCAGGCGGGGCCGAGGCCGAAGATCAGCACGCTGAACAAGCAGGCGCCAAAGGTGGAGGCCAGGATGCGCCAATCCGGCCGAGGATTGAACACGACATCTATGAACGGGAGTTTGGGAATAAAGGAATTCACCAGGAGCTGATTGGTCCAACTGGCCAGCAGCAAGCCGCCGGCCCCGCCTACCAGCGAAAGCAAAAAGCCCTCGGTCAAGAGCTGCCGCACCAAGCGGAGCCGTCCCGCCCCGAGGGCGAGGCGGATCGCGATCTCCCGGCGGCGCGAGGCACTGCGCGCCAGAAGCATATTGGCCAAATTGAAGCAGGCAATCAGCAGCACGGCGCCGGAAACGCCGATCAGCAAGAGCGAGCTGACTTCGCTCGAATCCTTCACGGGATTGGTCGAGATCGAAAGCCGTGAGAGCTTCCCCACCTCAAAGGTCTGATCTTTGTTCACATCTGGAAAGGCTTCTTCGAGGCGCGCCGCCAGGGGCTGGAGCTGTGTCTGAGCCGCCGCCAGGCTCAGGCCGGGTTTGAGTCGCGCTACGAGCATCAAGACGTGGTTTTGCCGATCCGCCAAGCTTTGCTCCTTCTCGTTCATGAAATCGTTCGCCACGGTTTCGTACATTCCGAGTGGCAGCCAGAATTCAGGCGAGAACATGGCAGAGGTGCCGGTGAATGTTTCCGGCGCGATGCCGACCACGGTGAAAGCGCGCGAATTGAGCCTGATCGACTTGCCGACCAGGTCCGGATCGGAGCCCGCCTTGCGCCAGTAATTGTGACTTGCAATGACCACCGGGATCGCGCTGCCGGGCTTTTCCTCTTCGGGCAGAAAGGCGCGGCCCTTCGGCAAGCGCACGCCGAAGGTGTCGAAGTAATTAGCGGAAACCAACAATGTGAAAGTCTTGCGGATCAGATCGCCTTCATTGACGGCGACCATGCACACACTGAAGGCCGCGACGTCGGTGAAGGCACTGTTCTTTTCGCGCAATTCCGTAACATTCGGGTAAGAGAAGTCTCGATAACCTCCCGTGGGCTTTTTGTCCTTGCTGTAAATCCGCACCAGTCGCGCCGGCTCTTGTGCGGCAATGGGCCGCCAAACGAGCGTATTGATGATGCCAAACACCGCGGCCGTGCCGCCGATGCCCAGCGTCAGCATCAGCACGGCCACCGCGGTGAACCCCGGCGAGCGACGCATCATGCGCAACCCGAATTTTATGTCCTGTAGTAAGTTCATAAGGATCTGCTTGAGGCGGTTTGGTGTTTCCAAGTGGTTTCGGAACTTCAGGCGAGCGCAGCGGAGGTGAGGCCCGCCGGATGGGTTTCAGGCGAGTCAGCGTCTTCATCCACAATGCGCCCATCAAACAAGTGGATCGTGCGGTCAGCAAAGCGGGAAAAACGGGGATCGTGCGTGACCATGCAGATGGTGGCGCCTTCGCGGTGGAGGTCGCGCATCAGTTCCATGACCGACTCGCCGTTCCGCGAGTCGAGATTGCCGGTGGGTTCGTCGGCCAGGAGGATGGAGGGTTTGCCCGCCAGGGCGCGCGCCACGGCCACGCGCTGCTGTTGGCCGCCGGAAAGCTGCGAGGGATAATGGCCCATTCGGTGCGTCATGCCGACCTTCTCGAGAGCTTCCTCCACCCGCTGTTTGCGGTCGGTTGCGCTAAGGCCACGATAGGTCAGTGGCAGTTCTACATTCTCCTGGACAGTGAGGTCGCCGATCAGGTTAAAGCTCTGAAAGATGAAGCCGACCTCACGGTTGCGGATGCGGGCTCGCTCGGCGAAAGCCAGGTTCGCGACCGAATGGCCGTTCAGCGAATAGTTTCCGCCCGTCGGCGTATCCAGCAGCCCCAGGATGGAGAGCAGCGTGGATTTGCCACAGCCGGAAGGGCCGGCGATCGAGAGGTACTCACCGGGCTTGATGTCGAGGTAGATGCCGGATAAAGCGTGGGTTTCGACTTCATCCGCGCGGAAGACCTTCTTGATGTCTTCCATTTTGATCAGGGAGCCATTGGTAGTGTTCATAAGTTAGATGATTTAATTGAGTTTGATCCGGTCGTGTCGCTGCCACTGGGACATATCGGAGAGGATAATCTGGTCTCCGGGCTGCAATCCCTGTATGACCTCGACGGTGGTTACGGAGCTGCGACCCAGCTTTACGCGAGCGCGGACTGCGTCCCTGGGGGAGGTGAGCTTGAAGAGCATCACCTCGGCCTTGGCGTCGGCCATCACGGGCTTGCCGACGTAAATGACGTTGTCGAGCCGCTCGAGTTCGATCGTGCCCTCGACGCTCAGATCAGGCCGGGCGCCCTTGGGGAGGGGTTGCTCGAGTTTGATGTCCACGGTCACGGTCCCGTTCTGGACGGCGGAATCGATCCTCGACACCCGGCCTGCGACCGTGCCGTTGCGGGTGTCAACGACCGCGACCTGGCCGAGCTGAATGTCCTGGGCTTGGGTCTCGTGGATTTTCACTTCGGCCTTCAGCCGGGTCGGGTCGGCGACGCGTGCCACGGGTGCACCGGCCGCGAGCTGTTGTCCGACCTGCAACGGCACGGTGTCACCCAGCTTCTGCAGGACGCCATCTATGCCGGCGCGGACCTTTAAGGATTCGGCCTGCCGCCGTTTCAACTGCAGTTCGGCCCGCAGTTGCTCGACCTTTGCCTCCTGGACGGCCTGTTGCGCAGTCGCGGCTTCGGCGCTGATCTTCAGCCGTTCGGTTTCGATCTCGAACAATCGCTGGGCATCTTCGGCCTTGGCGCGGGTTTGGCGCACGGTGATTTCAGGGACCAGGCCATTGGTCGCGAGCGTATCGTTCACATCGGCGTCGAGCCGAGCGCCTCTGGCAGCCGAGTGCGCATTGGCGACCGTGGCCTCCTGGGTCAAGTGCTGCGACTTGAGTTGCACTTTCAAATTGGTCAGTTCGGCTTCAGCGGCCTTGAGTTGCCATTCCGCGCTGAACACCGCCTGTTCCACTTCGGGATTGTTCAACTCGACGAGGATCGTGTCGGCATTCACCGCCGAACCGGGCAGCACGAGAATGTTCTGAACGCGGCCGGGGCAAACCGTCGGGATCCAAAGGGCCTGCTCGGCCACGAGCAAGCCTGTGCCGCGAACCTGCCGTACCATGTCGCCGCGCTTGACCGTATCCAGCCAGACTTGAGCGCGCTCGATGGTGGGCGCTGCGGGTTTGAGCTTCGAAAGGCCCAGGGTGGTTCCACCGATGACCACCAGGAGGGCGGCGGTGTAAATGAACCGTCGCCGGTTTCGGTCTCGAGCTGCGTTTGGCAGGGCAATGTCCATTCTAGCCGGAGGCTCTTGCACACGCCGTGCCAGGATGAACCAAACGCGCAAGTGCTTGGCTACCAACGGCTTCCGGAGGTGGTTGGGACTTGAGTGCCGGAAGTTGTTTCCCGTGGTTGGGATTTAGCCGTCCCACAAATGGGAAAAAGCCGGCTCGGCCCAAGCGGTTCTGACTCCTTTCCCCTCTCCGGCCTCAAAGTCACCGGGTCGGCTGGACCACTATGATACGAGTGTTCACCCGTAACCTGCACCGCTAGAGTGGGAGATTGGCGATGGGCGGCTCGGCGTTGGCCGCTCACGGTAAGGCTCCGGGATACCTACCGGGTCCCGCCGGAGACTCGCCGTAGTACCTCCGTTAGCCAACGGAGGTACTACGGCGAGTCTCCCGAGAGGCTCCGGCGGGACAATGGGGGTAGGAGCAGGAGGAGTGGTCACGCATGATGGTCTTGAGTGCTTGAGGATTGCGCCCGAAACTGATACTGAACTGATAACTGATAGGAATTTGCTTTTGGGGTGCCCGTCTGTACTCCACGCTACGCGGGTGATCTCGCAATGAATTGATACTCAACAACTTACGCATAACCAGGACCGCAGGGTCAGCCCGCCGGACACACACAGAAATATTTGAAAGAATCACCCTGCCGCTTACGAGCTATGTAGGATTGATATGACTAAATAGCGCAGAGAAAGGCAGAATTATGCGAAAACTAATAACCATTGCCGTTATCGGGCTGGCGCTGACCATGTCGGCCCGAGCTCAGTTCACCTACGCGACCCAGAACGGCACGATCACCATTACGAGCTACACCGGCGCAGGCGGTGACGTGACCATTCCGGACACGATTAATGGCCTGCCAGTAACCAGCATCGGGGACGCGGCGTTCCTTCAGTGCTGGAGCCTGATCAGCGTCACGATTCCCAACAGCGTCACCCACATTGGGGATAATGCGTTCATGTACTGCCAGAGCCTGACCAGCGTCGCCATCCCAAGCAGCGTCACCTTCATCGGGACCAATGCGTTCTGTGGATGCGACAGCTTGTCCAGCGTCACCATCCCAAGCGGCATCACCTCTATCACGGATGGCGCGTTCATGGGATGCATCAGCCTGGCCAGCGTCGCAATCCCCGACAGGGTCACCAGCATCGGGGAGGCGGCGTTCTGGTGGTGCAGCAGCCTGACCAGCGTCACGATTCCCAATAGCGTCACCCGCATTGGAGAAAGTGCGTTCGGTATGTGCGAAGGCCTGACCAACGTTACCATCGGCGACAGCGTCACCTCCATCGGGGAGGATGCATTCTGGGCCTGCACCAGCCTGACCAACGTGACCATCCCCAGCAGTGTCACCTTGATCGGGGACGGGGCCTTCGATTATTGCACCAGCCTGACCAGTGTCACCCTCCCTAACAGCGTCACCTCTATCGGGGTCGCTGCGTTCTTATCCTGCACCAGCCTGACCAGCGTGACCCTGCCCAACCGCGTCGCCTCCATCGGGGAGCTTACGTTCTGTAACTGCGCGAGCCTGACCAACATCACCATCCCAAGCAGCGTCACCTCTATCGGGTTCGATGCGTTCGAATCCTGCACCAGCCTGGCCGGCGTCACCATCCCAAGCAGCGTCACCTCCATTGGTTCCAATGCGTTCTGTTACTGCACCAGCTTGGTCAGCGTGACCATCCCCAACAGCGTCACCTCTATCGGGAACTGTGCGTTCGCATCCTGCACCAGCCTGACTAGCGTCACCCTCCCCAACCGCGTCACCTGCATCGCGAGCGCCGAGTTCGCATCCTGCTCCAGCCTCACCAGCGTCACCATCCCGAGCAGCGTCACCTTCATCGGGACCAATGCGTTCTCTGGCTGCATTAGCCTGACCAGCGTTACCATCCCAAACACCGTCACCTCCATCGCGGACTATGCATTCGAATCCTGCTGCAACCTGACCAGCCTGACCATCCCCAACAGCGTCACCTCGATCGGGGACTATGCGTTCGAGTCTTGCTCCCACCTGGCCAGCGTCACCCTCCCCAACCAGATCACCTCCCTCGGGAGCGGTGAGTTCGCATCCTGCACCAGCCTGACCAGTGTCACCATCCCAAGCAGCGTCACCTCGATCGGGGACCAAGCGTTCGCATCCTGCATCAGCCTGGCCAGCACCTATTTTCAGGGCAACGCTCCATCATTTTTCGCTTGGGGGGTATTCGATTTTGCAGCTTCAGGGTTTTGTATCTACTACCCTTCAACCGCCACAGGCTGGGCGACACCTATTTGGAACGGGTACCCCGCCGTGCCTTATAATGACACGCCGCCCGGACAACAGCCCGTGCTAAGCCTAATACGGGGCTTGGAGGCCGTGACGCCATCATTCAAGAACCTTAGCCTTGGCACGACTTATCAGTTGCAGTTTTCGCCTGACCTGAAGACGTGGAGCAATGCGGGACCAGCGTTCACCCCGACCAACTCCAGCCAGGTTTACGGGCAGCCTTTTGATGTGACGAACCGCAACCAGCTTTTCTTCCGGCTCCAGGCGGCACCGTAGCTCGGCGTACCCCTTTTATCGAGGTCAATGCGGCGTTCTGCCACCCTTAGTCCTACCGTGATCTGGCAGGACGACGGGCGTGAACGCCCTGTGGTTCTGGAACTCAAACGCCGCCGGCGTTTATATCGCACTTGCAAACCCCAGGAGGGAGCGCACGATGGAGGACCCTTGTTTAGCAATAGTCTCAGTCCAGTCTGAGAATCCCGTTCTCCGATCTCTCGTTCGGCAGATACAGTCTTACAAAGGCAGTCAGCCGGCGGCCGCTTTTCATTGACATCTGGTGCTTAACAATGGCCGGACTTGCCAGCTTGCTGGCTGCACGTTCGGTATCGTCAGCACCTTGTGCGTGCCCTCCACCGGGTTTGGTGGCCTGGTGGCGGGCCAAAGGCAGTGCCAATGACAGTGCGGGCGGGAACGATGGCACGCTCTCCAACGGAGTAGGCTTTGTTTCCGACATGGTCGGACAAGCCTTCCTCTTCAATGGCACGAGCAGTTATGTGAATGTGCCGGATTCGCCCTCCCTCCGGCTGACCAACGACCTCACCATCGAGTTCTGGGTAAACGCCAGCGTTTAAGCGGCATTGAGGTCATTATCGAGAAAGGCGGCGACTGGACTGGCGCCCAGTGCAACTACGAGGTAGACCTGCACGACAGCCGCCACAACTATTGCCTTTATTTCCTCTATCCGGGAGGCCTGCAGGGCGGGGGGCGAATCGCCGACTACAATTGGCACCATTGTGCTATCACCGCGCGCAACGGCAGCACCGATGTCGGCGGCTGGGAGGCCTTGAGGACGGACAGGGAGCGCCGGCATGTTGCCGGCTTACACGGTTCGAAGGTTTCAGGCCGGCACCATGCCAGCGCTCTGGTCCGCTGCCAACGGCAGAGCAGCAGGCGCGCGACACAGCCAGGGTGGCCGCCGCGGTTCTCGAGCATGAGGCTGCCCCCGTGGGCTTCGGCAATCTGTCGGCTCAGGGCCAAGCCGATACCGGAACCGGTCGGCTTGGTGGTGAAGAAAGGCACGAAGAGGTTCGCGGTGTTGGACAGGCCGGGGCCGTCGTCCTCGATGCGCACTTCGACCTGCGGTCCCGCTTTGCTCCAGGAACAGGAAACCTGGCCTTTGGTTTCGCTGGCGGCGTCAACAGCATTGCGCACGAGATTTATCAAGACATGCTCGAGTTGATCGGGGTCGGCCGAGAGGGTCACCGCCGGCCCGGCGATGAGAGCCACCTTGAGCCGATGTTCGAGTCCCACCACCCGGTTCAGGAGCGGCCCAATTTGGACGGGCTGGAGTTTTGGCGGCGGCAAGCGCGCCAGCTTCGAATAATCGGCCATGAACCGGCTCAAGGCCTCCGCTCGGGCGCTGATGACCGCCAGGCCTTCTTTCATGTCCTGGCGCCAGTCGGAGGGCAGCGGTTCGCGCGCCATCATTTGGCCCAGGCTGCCGGAAATTGAGCGAATGGGTGCCAGTGAATTATTAGTGATAGGAATTTGCTTTTTTGGCGCGCCGCTCGACTGTACGCTGCGCGGGTGATTGTTCGCCCAACAGGACCTACGACAAGCTCACCGGAATTACGCCGAGCAAGTGTGCCAGACGCGACCTCGTGTCCGACCTGTCGGAAGCCCTACGCACTAAGCACATCCGGTTGATGGTGTATCTGCCTTCAGGTGCGCCGGACCATGACCTGGTGACGATAAAGGCGCTGCACAGTGGAAGGCCGGGCAATTTCCCCTATGGACTTACGAAAACGGCAAACCGAAGGGTCAAGACG
>Ga0074044_10003401_pt1 | contig 13544 bp, 10 predicted proteins | sample BogForMeECP23OM1_FD_94443 | JGI IMG/M metagenome (GOLD analysis project Ga0074044, IMG submission 94443) | Bog forest soil microbial communities from Calvert Island, British Columbia, Canada - Bog Forest MetaG ECP23OM1 | ecosystem: Environmental > Terrestrial > Soil > Wetlands ... | reverse complement strand
GGGTCAGAGGCGGGAAGCTCCACGGTCTTTGTCAGCTATGACGCGACTACGGTCAACATTGTTGTCGACCCCAGCGGCAGTTTTCTTTACGCCTACGTGGACGAGGGACCTTTCGGCTGCAACACGTATTCGATTGATCAGGCCACCGGGGCACTCACGTTGCTGAACAGTTCCACGCAAACGGCGTTCCCCTTTGGCCAGGCGACGGTGGCTGATCCCCAAGGCCAGTATCTCTACACCTTGCTCAACGGGGCGCTGCACGGTTTCCAGGTTGACGCAACCTCCGGAGCACTTAGCGAACTCCCCAGCTCGCCTTTCACCGATGGTTCGTCGAATTACTATGCCACCGGGCTTTACCTGACCAACACCAAGCCGCAAGCCTCCTCTGGTCCCTATCTGGAGGTAGTTGGTGGCGGAACATTCCCGCAAACACCCGTGGGGACCACGTCACCGCAGTTGGTTAGCGTTGGTCTAAGCAACATCGGCAATCTCCCGTTGACGCTCAGTTCCATACTGATTGCGAATGACACCACGAATAGTTTTTCCGTGGCCAATCCCTGCCCCGCGGTCCTTGCTGCAAGCGCCTCCTGCCAGGTCTCGATTTCTTTCACACCGGCCGCCACTGGGTTGATTCAGGCAACGCTGCAAATCACGGACACCGCTCCCGGCAGCCCGCAATCCGTGGCCATCTCGGGGACAGGCACAGGCAGCAGCAATCAGCCCCAGGTCACTTTGTCCGCCAGTACTCTAAGCTTCGGCAGCCAGACGCAAGGTACTTCAAGCGCACCTCAAGTGATCACGCTGACCAACACGGGCAATGCAACGCTCCATTTCCTGTCAGCCGTCACCCTGAGCGGCTCTTTTGCGAAGGACTGGACGCAGACGAACACCTGCTCTGCTCCACTCGCTGCGCAGAGTTCGTGCACGATTTCCGTCACCTTCTCGCCCAGCGACAACGGAATCCTCAGCGCTTCGATCACTCTCACCGACGACGCGCCAAACTCCCCGCAAGCGATCAATCTCTACGGCAACGCTCCTCCCGCTGCTCTACTAGGCCCGGCCGCCAGTGGAGGATCAACCGTCGCCACGGTCCCCGCCGGGAATACGGCCACTTACAATCTGCAAGTTGTGCCCGGCCCCAGCTTTACGGGCACGATCAACCTCGCATGTACTGGCGCTCCTTTTGGCGCTCAGTGCACCGTTCCCGCCAGCCTGACCGTGGTAAATGGCGCTGTCGTTCCTTTCACGGTTACGATCACAACGCTGTCACCCTCCCAAGCGGCGCTGTTTCCATCTCTTCCACGCCCACCTTCCGGCCGGCTGCGCCCGCAACCGGGTTTCCCGCTGGTGTTCTGTGCCGCATTGCTGCTTCTTGCGTTGACACAGCGTTCGAGGATTCGGATGTTGTCGCCAGCACGGCCGTTGGCCTCTGTCACAGCCGTGCTCCTGGTTACAGCTCTCGTGTTTTCAGGAATTGGTTGCGGCAGCGCGGGCTCTGCGCAAACTCAGGTCCAACCGCCGCTTCAGAGTGCGGCCACGCCTGCCATACAACCCGCATCTGGAACTTATACAGCTGCGCAGTCCATAACGATCACAGACGCCACGGCCGGAGCCGCCATCCACTACACCACGGACGGCTCGGTTCCCACTGCTTCCTCAGCAACGTATCAGGCGGCGATTCCGTTGACCACGCTGACCACGGTGCAAGCCATGGCCACCGCGCCCAACTTCGCAAATAGCGGGATCGCGAGCGCCACCTTCAAGTTCCAGACCCCCTCTGGAACCATCACCATTACGCCAACGGCAACGCCGAACGGTTCGGCCAAGCCACTCCCGTTGACACCCATTCAATTGACCTTAAATGTGCAGTGAGCCTAGCCCGCTCCTGCGAGCAGCAGCGAAATGAAGTCGAGGAACGTTCAGGGCGCGTAGCTGACCCGATAGACCACTCCCGCGCCATCGTCGCTGACCAGCAGCGATCCGTCGGGAGCAACGGCCACTCCCACCGGCCGGCCATTCACATTTTTCCCGCCAGGATCGGGCACCAGACCGGTCAGAAACGGCACGGGATCCGCTGAAGCTTTCCCGTCCTTGAACCCAACAAAGGCCACCTGGTAGCCGGCTCGCGACGAGCGATTCCAAGAACCGTGCTCCGCCACAAACGCGCCGCCACGGTAGGTTTCCGGAAACTGTTTGCCGGTGTAAAACGCAAACTGCAAAGGCGCCACGTGCGCCCCCAGCAGCACATCGGGGATGATGGCCTTGGCGACGAGTTCAGGCTTCTGCGGCATCACGCGGGGATCGACGTTGCCGCCAATATAGCTGTAAGGCCAACCGTAGAAGCCGCCGTCCTTGATGGCCGTGAAATAATCGGGCGGCAGATTATCGCCCAGCTCATCCCGTTCGTTCACGCTTACCCACACCTCGCCAGTTTTCGGCTCAATCGCCAGGCCTACCGCATTGCGCAAGCCACTGGCGAAAATGCGCGAGTTCTTCCCGTCGGGATCGCAGACCAGGACTGCGGCTCGTCGCTGATCCTTCTCAATGCCAATATTCGAGGAAGAGCCCACGCTGATGTACAGCTTCTGGCCGTCGTTGCTGAACGCCAGGGTACGTGTGTAGTGTCCCCCGCCCGAAGGCAGATCGAGAATGTGCTCGGCAGCACCAAGCCGCTTGGAAGTTTGCTTGTCATAGCGAAATCTTACTACTTCGTTTGTATTGCCGACGTAAACGTAATCACCGTGAAAGGCGATGCCAAACGGGCTCTTCAAGCCATCCGCAAAAGTTTCCGGCTCCGCGGCAACGCCGGTGTGTTGCGGATCGCGCAAAATGTCGATCTTTCCTGCGCCCACTTCGGCAAGAAAAATGTCGCCGTTGGGCGCCACCGCCAGGAATCGCGGCACTTGGAAATCCTTGGCGAACACATTGATGTGGAAACCAGAAGGGACGCTAGGCAGGAAGCCCGCGGGCGGCTTGGCGTTATCCGGACCGTTCCCCGCCGTTTCTGTCGCGAAAGGCGGCGGCAGTTGCGGCTTCTTTCCGTGAGTCACCTGCGCGCTGGCGGGGTTCGCTGCCAAAACCGTGGCGCCAAGAACGAGAGCGAAATATAAGGGCGAACGCATCGTTGCATTCCTCCGGAGATGGAAATTCTGCACTTTTTATAAGATGCCCTGCGTCAGCCGCAGGTTCCACAAAGAGTCGAGCGAGAATGTGAGTCGAATTGAGGAGCACGTCAAATGATTCCGCTGCGTGCGATCGCGGAATGCTGCGAATAGGCGTTTTGCGCGGGAATAGCTAGAGCTGCGAGGAAGGCTCTGGCTGGAACAGCACCATGCGCATGGAAATCGTTCCAAACTCAATTCCTTCATAGGGATACGTGGCGCTGTCCTGTTCATTGGTGCTTCCCAGACAGTACAATATCGGGGCATAGTGCTCGAGCGTCGGGTGGGCCTCAGCCAACAGTTTAGAGCCCCAGCGATCCGGCTCGCCGAGCGATTCCAAGTCCCGCTTGCTGATCGCCTCTTTCACTTTAGTGTCAAACTCCTGCGCCCACGGATACGCCGAATCCTGCATCTCCCAGTTGATCTGGTGGAGATTGTGGACCAGATTCCCGCTGCCGAGAATCAGCACGCCGCGCTCGCGCAACTCCTGCATTTCACGGCCAAGCGCCACGTGTTCGGCAAAGGTGCGCTGGTGATCCAGGCTCAATTGAAACACCGGCACATCCGCTTTGGGGTAGATGTGGCGCAAGACGCTCCAAGCGCCGTGATCGAGTCCCCACTGATGGTCGGAGAGCAGATGGTGCTGCAATGCCAGGCGCTTGGCTTCTTCTGGCGCGCCCGGCGCGGGGTATTGCACTTCGTACAAAGGTTTGGGGAAGCCATAGAAATCGTGAATCGTGCGGGGATGCTCAGCGGTCAGGACTTGGCTGCCGCGAGTGACCCAATGAGCCGAAACAACGCACACGGCTTTTGGGGTAGGCAAAGTCTCGCTGAGTTGCGCTAGCACTCGCGTGAAGGCGTTTTGCTCGATCGCATTCATCGGCGAGCCATGCCCAACGAAGAGAACCGGCATTTTCTGAGCGCGTGTCATCGCAAAGATCTGCCCTCCGTCGTGAACTCGGACGGGTAGCGGTCTTCCAACCCGCCGGAAGGTCGCCAGGCCTCTCGCTCGCATGGTAATGCAAAATTGAACGTGAATCCCGGGAATGTTCTCCTGCATCCAACGAAATGCCACGGAGTTTGCGCTAAGAAATTGCCCGGGAGCTAGAGGCATGAAGAAGAGTCACGGATTCCGCATCTTTACCCTGGTTGTCGCGGGAGTATTGACCTGCCTTTTGAGTGGCTTCGAAGGAAGAGCAGCGCACACGAATACATCTTTCCCGAAACCTTTGCTGGATCAGCCGATAGCCACGGTGAAGGGGCAGCAGGTGGCCGTTCTCTCTGGAGGTTGTTTTTGGGGAGTGCAAGCCGTCTTCCAGCACACCAGGGGAGTTCTTTACGCCATTTCGGGCTACTCCGGAGGTCAAGCGGAAACGGCGCATTACGAAATGGTGAGCGGTGGCAACACCGGCCACGCGGAGAGCGTTAAGGTCGTTTTCGATCCCGCGCAGATCACCTACGGCCAGGTGCTGATGGTTTTCTTCGCCGTGGCGCACAATCCGACGGAACTGAACAAGCAGGGGCCTGATTGGGGATCCCAGTACCGTTCGGCCGTGTTTTTTTCGAGCGATGAGCAGAAAAAAATTGCGGAAGCTTATATTACCCAACTCGAGGCCGCCAAACTCTACCCACAAAAGATCGTGACCCAGGTTGTACCGTTAAAGGGGTTTTATCCCGCCGAGAACTATCACCAGGACTACCTGAAGCACCACCAGGACAGCCCTTACATCCAGATCAATGATCTGCCCAAAATTGCCAACCTCAAGAAGCAATTTCCCCAACTCTACCGCGAGTACTGAGCCCTTGCACCTGCCGCACCTCACGGCTTCCCCGGACGCTTTATGAATCTTCCTCCTCCGCCCCACTTCTTGCTTGACTTGCCATTCGCACGAGCGTATTCAAGGTCTCTACGCGCAGCGCTCCCTGCCGTTTTCCCACCCGTTGCTTCTGCCTCCTGCGCGTCTAACTCACAATCCTGAAGGAGGAACTATGCGCGCAGTCAAAGCAATTCCAGACGGGTACCATTCCATCACACCATCCATCGTGTGCAAGGATGCCGCACGCGCGATTGAATTCTACAAGGAGGTCTTTCACGCCAAGGAACTGGGCCGCATGGCCGGGCCGGGCGGCAGCATCGGGCACGCGGAGTTACAGATCGGCGATTCGCGTTTGATGCTGAGCGATGAATTCCCGGGGATGTGCAATGCACCGGACCCTAAGGCTCCACAATCCTCTTATCTCTACATCTACAGTGACAATGTGGATGCGTTCTATGACCGGGCTGTGAAGGCTGGGTGCAAGATCGAGATGCCTCTCCAAGACCAGTTCTGGGGTGACCGCTACGCCAAAATTCGCGACCCATTTGGCCACCAGTGGGGATTGGGACAGCACGTGGAAGACGTCTCGCCTGATGAGATGAAACGGCGTTCTGAAGCCTGGATGGCCCAGATGAGCCAGGCGGCGAGTGGCGACTGACCCTGCATCACGGACGGGATGGCGCTCGAGCTGTGGCCCCGCTTACCCCGGGCCGGGGCCACATTCTTAGGCCCAGAGGAGCATCTGGCTCAAGCCCGAAGTTGGTCAACGACGGCTTGAAGTGGACTCGTACCAGAGATACTATCAATAGCACCCGTAAACCTATGTAAAGTGGACTGTTAGGAACCAATTGGATGATAGTGTGAAAGCAATGTAATGCTCCTCCCTAATGCACATTTCTCGACAAGAGTAACTCTTTTATTTTCTATGACTTGAAAAAACTACTCTTGGCATTCAAAATGCTCAGTACTAGCCTAGGGTGCCGCAGCCCTCTATCAACTCTACGGTGAACCTGGGAGATAAATGTTCAGGGTCAAACTCAGCCTAGCTTTTCTTGCTTGCTTGCTGCTCTTCGCCGTGAATGCGAAGGCGGATAGTTTTACTCTAACCGCTATCGGCAACGGCATCGACATTTCCGCCACTCTTACGGGCACCGAAACAGGTACGCCGGGCGTCTACGATATCACCGGCATGTCCGGTACGGTTAACGGTTACTGCGCCACGCTCCTTCCGACATCCTCGCCGGGAACAATCACGACATCTAGCGTCGTGGATGGTTGGGAGATTCTGTACAACAACGTGTTGTACATGAACTCGACCAGCTTCTTCGATTTGTACGGGCTGGGCTTTACGGCCGACGGTACGCTGGATAACCTCTATTACTCGGGTGGAAACTTGTACGCGCAATTGGGCGGCAATCCCCCTTGTGAAGAGCCGATTTCGATCAGCGTGGTTCAAACGCCAGAACCCAGCAGCCTGGTGTTGCTCGTTTCTGGCATGGTTGCCCTGATGTTGCTGGTGATTCAGCGCGGCAAAGCCTAATCGCCCAGTTCCTCTTTACCTCTTTCCCGTGAAACGTCCTCCGGCATCACCGGAGGGCGTTTCCTTTTGTACCTGCAGCGATTTGCTGCCCCGCCGCTGACTCACCGGAAGGAGCAGTCACATAGCCGATTCTTTGCGCAATCTATTGGCAGGAGTGACGGGCACGGTGGGGCGCGCCATTCTGTCTACTGCCACTCATCTCTAAGTTGAGAGTTGCTGGTACCTTCACCGGGTTTCGATCGGCCAAAGCCAAGCCGCGCCACGAACGCCGCTGGCATCTCCATGTTTGGCCACCAGTACCGGCGTATCGGCTTCTCTCCCGAACACATAATTCTTCAACCGCTGCGGCACATTCCGATACAGGCGCGGCACCTGCGAAACGCCTCCGCCGAGTACAATCACGTCCGGGTCGAGAATGTTGACGAGTTGGGAGAGGCTGCGCGTGAGGCGATCCTCGTAGCGCTCCAGACTTGCCACCGCCGCTGCTTCTCCGGCCTCGCAGCGGGCGATGATCTCTTTTCCCTCCAAATGCATTTGCGTGGCGCGCTCGTAATCGGCTTCCAAGCCTGTGCCCGAGATGAACGTTTCGATGCAGCCACGAAACCCGCAGTAGCAGTCCGGCCCCGGGAATTCTTCAGGGCGCATCCACGGCAACACGGTGTGGCCCCATTCCCCGGCAACGCCGTTGCGCCCGTTATGCACGCGGCCATCTACGGCAATGCCCCCGCCGCAACCGGTTCCCAATACCACCGCAAACACAACGCGTTTGCCCGCCCCCGCGCCATCGGTAGCCTCCGATACGGCCAGGCAGTTGGCGTCGTTCGCACAGCGCACCTCGCGGCCCAGCGCGGCGCTCAAGTCGCGATCAAACGGCTTGCCGTTCATCCACACCGAGTTTGCGTTTTTCACCGTGTGCGTGATCCCGGATATCGTGCCGGGAATGCCTACGCCGACGGTCGCGCTGCGATGCAATTCGCGCTCGATGTGCTCTACGCCTTCCTTGATGGCACGCACGGTGCCGTCGTAATCGAATCGCGGCGTTGGCACGCGGTGCCGGTGAAGTTCGCGGCCGTCGCGCTCCAGGGCGATGAACTCGATTTTTGTGCCTCCCAGATCGACGCCGATGCGCAGTCTGTTTTCTTTGGAAATTTCCGAGGACGTGGACATGATAGACATAATTTTACACACAAATACCCGCAGGGAGGCGGCTGCTTAAGAAGATGGCCGCGGCTGCAAGCGAAGGCGCGGCTACCAGATAACCCGTGGATTTACGGGTTATTCCAGTCGTCGGTGAACGTGAGCTTGCCTTCTGTACTCGTGACTTCAATCTTGCGGAAGGTAAGTGAAATGTCCTCCAGGGGGCGTGGATCAACCGGATCACCGTCGCCCGGCACGCCCAGGTACCGGCGCACGCTGGTGATCGACGCCTGCGTGAGCTTCACCGTTTCAAAGACAGATTCCTGGCCCAGGGGATTGGTGCGCACGAATTCGAAGTCAACGCTCTGGAGAACTTCGTTGCTGGTCATTGCCGCGAGGATCTGCGGTGAAGCGGCGCCCCACTCCTTTGTGAACAGAACGTTGGAATACTGGCGCTTGCCAGTGGCTTGCCCGCTGGACGCTTCCCGCGCCGCGCTGACTTGCATGGAGAAACGCAAGCCTGCAATTTGGTCCCGATGGTTGGCGCCGGAAAGCTCCCCCTTGAAGGCGCCCTGGTGGGCTCCCTTGATGACCACGTAAAACACGCCGGACTGGCCGGCACCCGCCATGCCAGTTCCCATGCGTACATTTGAAGTCGCTTGTGTATGAGCAAGATGCAAAGGCCAGAACAACAGCGGCAGCAAAGCGATCGCGATCCACCAACGGCTGATTTTCATGTGTACTCTCCACGATGAATTTTGTCCGGCTGGGCCTGAACGGCGATTACGCGATTCTACAGAAGGAAGCCGCCGGAAAGGCAAGAAGCAGGTCAACCGGAGAGCAAAGAATAACGGGCCGCGTCCCCCTGATTTGCGTGGAAGGATTTGCAATGTGCCCGGCATCACCGCATCATTGGACCACTTTCGTTAAGCTCACGCGAAACATCCTCAACACAAGGAGCCAGCAATGATGGATCGGCGGCAATTTCTTGGCACGACCGCGGCGGCGGCGGTTACAGCGGCGATGAACCCCGGGGAACTCCCCGCAGCAAGTGGCGCGACGTCAGGTGCGTCGGCGCGCGTTCTCCAGGCCAAGGGTTTTCAGATCATGGATGGCGATAAGCCTGTCCGGTTGCGTGGCGTGAATCTTGGCGGCTGGATGCTCATTGAGGATTACATGATTGGCTTGCCGTGGACGGAATGGAAAATCCGCGAGCAATTCCGACGCGTGCTCGGTGAAGAGTCTTACTCCGCATTCTTCAACGCCTATATGGAGAGCTTCATCGCCGAGGCGGACATCTCTTTCCTCGCCAAAACCGGCTTTAACTTCGTCCGCTTGCCCTTCAATTACCGCCATTTTGAGTCGGACCTGGCTCCAGGCCAGTGGCTGGAAGATGGCTTCCGCCGCCTGGATAGCGCCGTGCGTCTCTGCCGCAAATACAATCTATGGGTTCTGCTGGACTTGCACGCCGCGCCGGGCGCGCAAGCGCGCGATCAGAACGCCGGCAGCGCGTACGGCGAAGCGTATCTGTGGAATCACAAGCCGTTTATGGATCGTGCGGTCGCGTTATGGAAGGAACTTGCGCGGCGTTACAAGGGAGACTCCACCATTGCCGGCTACAACCTGCTGTGCGAACCGGTGACGAGCGACGTTCCGCTCTTGAATGCCTTTTACCGGAGGATTATTCGCGCGATTCGCGATGTGGATCCCACTCACATCATTGCACTCGCTCCCAACCGCTGGGCAAAGGACATCAGCAGCTTGCAGAACCCTTTATTTGAGGACCCCCAAGTCATCCCGGCGATCCATCATTACTATTCCGACGACGCGGCGTTCGCGCAGCTCACCAGCTATCCGGGGAGCGTGAACGGCAAAGTGTGCGACCGCGCTGCGCTGGAACGCACCCTAGCCGGCAAGCATGACGAACAGCGTATTCACAGGCCCACCGTGGTCGGGGAATTCGGCGTGGATATCACAGGCCCTCAACCATTTGCCGCCCAGTTGGCCATTACCCGCGACCTCGTTTCCATCTTCGAGGAGAAGGGTTGGGGCTGGTCCATGTGGTGTTACAAAGACCTGCGCCAGATGGGCATCGTGAACCCGCGCGCCGATACTCCTTGGAGGCAGTTCCTGGATTCGGAGCCGATTGCCGGCTTCTTCAAAAAATATCAGCAACTCGAACCATCTTTCACCGAGTCCGTGGGCAAGATGCTTTCCGCCACTGACATTGACCAGGACACCCGCGAGCAGTGGGCTCGCGAAGTGGCGCGTGATTTCGATCCGCCCGCACTCGATTACGTCCTGCGAAGACTCAAAGGGAAACCGCCCGCCGAACTCGCCGCGATGGCGCGCTCCTTCGCATTCGAGTCCTGCGAAATACGGCAGGATCAACTCGGCGTGTTGACCCCCTTCCTGAAAACCGCGTGATCCCCATTTGGAATCATGACCAACGCAAAGCCCCAGGAGGACTGCATCGTCTCCTGGGGCTTCGTATTCCTGCGGCGTATTAGTTAGAAGTGAAAGCCCAATTCCACCGTTTCTGTTCGCGGTGTCACATAGTGCGTGCCGCTAAAGGTGGAGAGGAAGTTGTAAAGTGCATATTTGTTGGCCAGATTGATCACGGTGAAGCGCAAACTCCACTTGCGCCGATCGCCGTTGAACAAATTGTCTTCGCCGATAGCAATGTCGAATAAACTGCGCGGAGCCACGCGCGGCGGATTCTTATCGTCGTTCTCGGTGCCCGGCTTTGGTATCTGGAGGAGTGTTGATCCATACGAAGATGCGGAGCACAAACCGTTCGCGCTGATGGGAACTCCCAGCGGATTGCTTGCGCTTGGTGGGGCCGCCACCACGCTGCCGCAGAACAGACCCGCCTGGAATTGCTGATCGGGTGTCAAACCAGAGACGTTCACGAAACCCGGGGTACTCTGATCACCCGCGCAATTCCCTCCAAAGCAGGGAACCGGGCCTGCCACCAGTCCGCTGTCATACCGCCAATTGAAACCCACCCATGGGCCGCGCTTCAACGGCTGATATTGCAGGTGCGTCGTTTGGTTGAAAAGTTCGTCGTGGTCGATGCGGAACACTCCCGTTCCGCCTTGTCCCGCCGGAGTTGCGCCAATACCCGTGACTTGCGGCTGGAAGAACCGAGCCGCCACGCTGGAGGCCACGAAATACGCCGTGAAACCGTGAATGTTAGGCACACTGGCACGCAGCATGTAACCGGGTATTTTGGAGTTGTGCCATTCAATCGGGAACGTGATCGGCGTACTGCCCAAAATGCTGAAGTCATACGCATTGTGTGTGTACTTCCACAGGTACTCCGCGTCGATCACAAGATATTTTCCGAAGGCTTGCTGAAATCCAGCGTGAAATTCGTTCCGAAATCCCGGAGTCAATGGAGCATTTAGACAAGGATAGCCTTGCAGCGACGCCATGAGAGCGTTGACCACGGGGTCGCTGCAACCTTCGCTGGCCAAAACCAGATTTTCGTTGAAGGGTGTCTCTAGTATCCGCGCGTAGGAAAGTCGCAGCACTGTGTTCGTCCGCTTGATGTTGTACGCAACTCCCAAGCGGGGTTCCGCCTGCTTTGTGACCGACAATCCGTTGTACAGGTCGCCGCGAATTCCGAGGTTGAACGACCAGTTGTTCTCTGTGATGGTGTCCTGCAAATATAGTGCCAGCTCTTTCACGTCGGTGTGTCCACGGAAAAAGTAATAGTTGCCGCCGGTTGTTAGATCGTATGGGGCCAGGGTGGTACATGGCGCGTCTAGACCCTGGCACGGCACGCCATTGGCGTCGACAAGCGAGCCAATGAAGGTGGGATCCACGATTCCCAGCGAGTCGTTTTCCGTCAGAAAGGTGTGCTCGTAGGTGATACCCGCCTTGAGATTGTGGACTCCTTTGAAGTAGGAAAGATCAGACCTCAACCCCGCGTTGGTAAGTCGGCGGGACTGGCCGATGCTCTCACCCTGAAGATCGGGGGCAAAATCCGCGAAAGGATTCGCGCTAGGGTAGTAGTTGAATTGGTCTTGGCGCACGAACGCTCCGATGGTGAACAAAGCGTCCACGCCGATCAGGTGGACGAAGGTTGGAGCCACGTTGAAGGTCCCGATCTTGGAACGTTGGTCCGCGGGTCCAACCAATGCGCCGTTGGGGCCCAGACCACCGTTGTCCACCACCAAGCCGTTCCACGCTGTGGCATACTGCGCGTCGTAGGAATTCGGAGTCTGGAACCAGGAACGCGTATAACCAAGATTTAATTGCAGCGAATTGAGCTCGGAAAACTTGTAGTCCACGCGATCGAAGATGTTTTCTTCGTTTCCTTTATCGTGCATAACCGTGTGTTCCGGCGGATCCAGGAACCGTCCGGATTGCAGTCCGTTGAGCGCGATAAAATTCCCCCAGTTTTTGCCGCCATAGGCGAGATCCGCAGAGAAACTCGGTGTGCCGAAGCTCCCGTAGGAAGCATTCACACTGCCGTGGGGTTGATCCATCCCGAGCCCAGACCGCGTGGTTACCTTGATTACCAGACTCGTTTTGTCTCCAAATTCCGCTGGTGGTGCGCCGGAGATCACTTCCATGGACTGAATGGACTCCGTCGGAATCTGGTTTGAGAAGACTTTGCTCTGCTGATCCGTGATGGGCTGGCCGTCCACGGAGAAGGAGTTCTCCGCGTGATCGCCGAGGCCATGGAACAGCCCGTTGGAATCCGCGGCCACTCCCGGCGTGGTCAGCGTGACCAAAGAACTCACCGACGAGGAGGCGCTCTCCAATGGCACATTCTGGAACAGACCGCGGTCCACATCCGTATGAAATGTCGGATCGTTTTCGAGGAGTTCTGCGCCACTCGATTCCACCATCACTGTGGTGTTGGCGGTTCCAATCGTCAAGGGGATATCCGCCTTAGTGGCCACCCCGGTACGCACTTCGATGTCCCTCGAAGCCGGTGCGAATCCGCTCGCGTTCACGGTCAGGTGATACGGATTAAACGGTACGTTGGTGAAACGGAAGGAGCCGTCTCTAGCCGTGTTTGTGGTCCGCTCGAAACCGCTGACCACGTAAGTGATCTCTACCGTGGCGTTCACCACCGCCTTCCCCGAGGGATCCAGCACCACCCCTTCGATGGATCCCGAGTTACCCACCTGCGCAAAGACGGCGCCGGCGACTAAAACAATTTGAAGTGCCAAAAGAACTGCTGCTCGAAATCCGTATCGCATTATTCCTCCAATGCCTCATGGGCACGTCCGCTTGACGTGTGTGTGTTGATAGAGACCGCCTGAATAGCGGCGGCTGCGCGGCTATAAGGAGCCGTGCGAGGGGGCGTTACACTGAATTGGATTTACGACGCGAAGGAAAAAGGCGGGGCGCGGGAAGAAGAATGTCCGGTAGTCGGCTCTGTGGGGCTGACCTCCGAACCAAGTGCAATTTGACCGAACGATACGAATGGGATGCTGAACGAGATAACCGCTACTGCCGTCGCCACGCCCAGATGGGCGACTTGGCAAAGGCTACAAGCGGCCTCGTCCTGCCCATTGGCATGGGTGTGGGGCGTAACCTGCAGAAGGAACGCGAGCGAAAACAGCGCGAGCGTGAGCGCCAAGGGCCGGGCGAGTTTGCGGAAGATGGGATGTGCAGCAAACAGCATTTCCGTGCCTCCCCCAAAGATCGTCTTCCTGAGAAGGCCCCTCGCCGCATGCGGAAAGAGGACCTTACCTAATTGTCAGGCATGTTGCAGTGACACGCAAGCTCTATTCCCCGATAGATGTGGCTAGTGGGAAAACAGGTTGCACCCCATCCAGCGGCTAGCTGGAAAACGCCGCCGGATTGGCGCCCAGCAACGCCGCCAAGTTCGCTGCGATCTGCGCGCAGATTTTGCGCACTTCATCT
>Ga0074044_10003400_pt1 | contig 13545 bp, 28 predicted proteins | sample BogForMeECP23OM1_FD_94443 | JGI IMG/M metagenome (GOLD analysis project Ga0074044, IMG submission 94443) | Bog forest soil microbial communities from Calvert Island, British Columbia, Canada - Bog Forest MetaG ECP23OM1 | ecosystem: Environmental > Terrestrial > Soil > Wetlands ... | reverse complement strand
CTACGTGCTTATGGCCAAGAATTCCATAGATGAACATGTCTTCAACACCTTTTATGCTAAAGTTGCGGCTGCCGAGCAGGCTTTGGACCGTAAGGTCATTAACAAGCGCGCTCACCAAGTCGACCTTCGTTGGTTCGTTGACCGCGTGCTCTCGGATAGGGATGGCCTACTGGCCTATCTCAAGGAAGAAGGAGAGAAAGGCATCATGATTAGCGAAAAGACCTTTCAAGTGATTGAAGACCGCGATGTCTAATCCAATCACAGTCTTTGCCAGCCCGCCATACAGTCATGACATCAAGTCCGTTAGGGTGGATGTCTGTACATTTAAGAATGCCCATACAACCCAACAGTTTGGTGTTGAGAACGGTCCGTATTGCTATTCGTGGCATCATATGTGTGGCAAGAAAGGTGTGCGGCTTGTTCTTAAAGGCCCACGTGGCGGAGAGAAAGCAAGAATGTATTTCAGTCCATCACAAGCACAGGAGTTTGCCAGTGTTTTAATGGAGGTGGTGGGTCAAACCAATGAGTAAGCCAAGGTTTTGGAAGGGTCAAGTTGTCCTGGATAAGATATGCACTGAAGGATCTGTGTCAGGCACAAGACAATATGCTCAGATCCGTCAGGTAGGTTCCACTGGTATTGTATTGGAGAATGGTTTGTTTCGTTTGCGAAGCGAAATTCGCCCGCTAACGGAGAGGGAAATAATTCCTCATGATCAAGTTAAAACGGATTGACCTGAAGAAGTCCCATGAGCATGAATGTCCTGGGATCAAGGCAGATTGTAAAACTCCATATCTAGTCAAGTATGATGGCCATTGGTTCGCTGGAACTTTCAGCAAAGTATGGTTTGGTATTAGCTTTGATGGGTGGGTTGCTCCCTTGCAGTTTGATGAACCAGGGACTAATGCGAGCAGATGGCAGGCAGTGTATGAAATCTGCCCAAGCAGGAAGAAATGATCAAGCCAAGTAAAGATGGAACCAAGTTGTGGTTCCTGCCGCCGGACAAGAGTCAGGAGCAGGAATTGGAGTTCGATCTTGTCTATGCGCATGTTTGTCCCAAGTGCAACAACCTAATACAGGCATTGTTCACGACCAACAAGCGGATCGAACCCAAGCCTTGGGAAGAAATCTATACCAAGATGCTGGATGACAAGGGACAATTCAAGAGGATTATTCCTGGCCGGCATGATCGCTTCAAGAGCCGTTATGAAGTGACTACTCTTGGTCGAGGCGCCAGCGTCTCCGCGGAGCTCATCAGATTCGGTGAGCACTTCGATCGTAAGTATGACCCAATGAACCAGCCGATCTGTAACTACACGGCAGTTAGCACAACCATTCCGGAGTACCGGATATATGATATACTGTTGCTGGCGATGCTAGACCCCGCGTCCTACAACATCAAGGATACGGATTATGAAGCCATCAAATATAAGATGGAGCATGGCTATGCAGGACATGATCAATGCATCTTTGTCCCGGCCGTCGGCAAGGGACATGAGGTTGTATTGGTCTCAAAGACACCCTATCGCTGGTTCTTCCAGGAGCCGGTGTCCAAGTACTCAAAGCCATACCAGCTACCGGTAACACAGGTTACTTGGTAAGGAGGAGCAATGACCCCAGATTATGATACGTTCATCCTGAACTTCAAGTGGATTGCCAAGCTTTGTGTGTGGCTTGGCCAAGGGACTGATTGGTTGTTCGATCACATATTCGGAAAACTATAAGGAGGACTTACGTCAAGTTATAATGAAATTGAGACGACTTATTCCGATCAGCAGTGTCTGATTGAAGCCCTGCAAGAGATGGGCTTTCACCCTGAGGTCAACACCAAAGCCGCGCATTTGGAAGGCTATCATGGTGACAAACGGGTTCAAACTGCCGAGATCATTCTGAAGCGCCGGGAAGTTGGTGGCGCCTCCAATGACGTCGGGTTCAAGAAGCAAGCAGATGGAACTTTCACCGCCATCATAAGTGACTATGACAAGGGCGGGAACTTCGGCACCAAGAAGCAGAAGGAGCTGAAGCGGATTTATACCGAGAAGGTCTGTATGAAGCAGGCCAAAGCCAACGGCTTGAAGTTCGTTGGGAAGAAGATGGTCTCTGACCAGAAGACTGGGAAGCCCGTACAGAGGCTCCAGTTCGTGACGACACGATGACAGACATAGCAGTTAGTCTTGGTCGTAACTGGTTGAATGTAAAGCAGATGCCAAAGGTCTATTTGGCAGGCCCAATTCGGGGGCTAACATATGACCAAGGACAGGATTGGAGGGCTGTAACAGCCTCCCAATTGCAAGAAAGGGGCATCCTGGGCTATTCCCCGTTGAGGTCTAAGAGCTACCTTCGCCAGGAAGGTATTATAGACAAGGCTTACGAGTATAATCCTTTGTCTACCTCCCGCGGCATCATGACCAGAGACCGCTATGACGTCATGAGTTCTGATGCTGTGCTCTTCTATCTGCTGGGCGCCACCGCTATCTCAGTTGGTACCTGCATTGAATTTGGTTGGGCGGATGCTTTCAGAAAGCCGGTCGTGCTGGTGATGGAACCAAGTGGCAATCTCCATGACCATCCGATGGTGCGCGAGGCCGTTGGCTATATCGTGCCCACGCTTGATGAAGCAGTTCGCGTGTTAGACTGTATTTTGAATCCCCAACTGGAGGAAAATCGCCGTGGCTAAGACAGTCAATGTAGACATCGACGAAGACGGAAACATCAGCGTCGACATTATCGGTGGCGTGGATGGTTCCTGCAAGGCAGTGGCTGACGCCTTCAAGAAGGTCGGCCGAGTAACGAAGGACATCAAGAAGCCCGAGTTCTACCGGGCGCCCAATCAGAACAAGATTCAAACGGGGCGGTAATGGCTCGCTTTCTTTGCTGGCTACTTCGGCATTTGTGTTCTGCCGAAGAAGCCTATAATGCGTTCCATAGGATAAACAATGCCCGAACTAAAAGGTCGTGAAATAGGTCCCAATCAGAGAGTAGTATCAGCCTCTATGATGCCAGACCAGGTCACTGAATGCCCGCAGTGTGGGTCGAAGACCTTCATACTCCAAGGTGTGTTTGAACGTGGTTTCGAACAGACCGTTGAAGATAGCAAGCCCAAGGAAGGTTCTATGATCCTTGGGCCCCAAGCTGTCCAGAGCATAGAGGGCATCAAATGTCCTGCGTGCGGTATTTATACCGTCATCCAAGACGACGCCGATTATGAAAGAGAAAGCATGATCTTCGATTTGGTTACTCAGGTGGCAGTGTTGCAGGGTAGGTCAGTTATTAAACCTACCAAGGAATGGAAAAACTAGGAGGCAGCGATGGCTACTGCAATGAAAGTAGATTTATCCGCTGGTAATGTATTCTCCCGGCGCGGGGCAGGCAAGGAAGAACTTGACCGCATGATTGATATGCTCGACGAAGAAGAGATTGAGATTGCCATTGATTATCTGAGTAATCTCCTTCTGTCACGCGCGAAGCCCAACAATGGACACCAGCGGCACGCCCCTCGTCATTAACATCAGGGAAGATGGCACCATTGTGTGCCTGGATCACAAAGAGACTGCCTGCTTCAAGGAGCTTGGCAAAGTCAAGACCCAAAGAGCCAGTCATGTGGAGCCTTATACAAGGCGTTATCGGATAGCTTTCCATATACTGAGAAGGCTCTTCGGAGATAAAGGAAGAGTTTCAGATTGGACCAGGAACTGGGCTATCTTGTGGCGAGTAAATCTTACTCCCGTCGGTGGGCCTATCCTTCTTGGTGCATCGCATCCCCGATCGCGCGCTATTCAAAGGGAAGTAGAGTGGCTTGATGAGCACCTTACATAATACTAAGTCGAAGCTATTCGGCGCAAGAACGTTGTATCTGGCTTGGGCTATGGGCAGAAGCTGGCGTGTATTCCAGCTCTGCTATTGGCTGCGATACCATAAGGGGAAGATAAGGATATTATGAAAGAACAAATAGTAGACCTCGCGTTTACCGTGACCGGTAGCGTGCAATTGGATGTCGCCCGGGCGCAGGAAGATCCGTGGTGGGATCAATATTCACGCGGACGGAATTTGGATGACCCGGCAGAGTTCGAACAGGTTGTTCGCGACTATGTGTCGGCTTATCTTCGCAATGAACAATTGCTGAGCAATAACGCTCCTTGGACTTGCGGTCCAGCATCGCTTTACCATATTCAAATAGAGGTGAGGAATGGCGGAAGCAACACCAATAACGAACGGAAATAGTGGAGCCGAACATCCGGCTTTCATTCAGACGTTCTTTGATTCGTATCGCGCGAAGGAAGCCCACGTTTTCATTTTTCATGGGAACGTGAATGACTTCCCGAACAACTCCGGCCGGCGCGGAGACCTGCGTCGAGCTCTTGCTCTGTCTTGTGACACTCCCACGATGCTGCTGGAGTGCAAGGATGACGAACAGAAGAAAGAGGTCGCCAAGGTCAATCGTATTCTCGCGTATTATACGATGTCCAATGGCTTGGAGTTTGCCAGTCCAGAGGGATTGAACATCTGGCGCAGCATTATGAAGCAGTATATAAAGGACTTGATTCCAGCCACACAGGAGAACCAAGCCGAAGAGCAGGTGAAGGAGCTCGAGAAGCCTATTAACTTAGAGGCTGCCCTGAACACCTTCAATCTTTGGTTCACTGCTTCCAAGAGATTACACGCCACCAATCAGAAGGTGGACGCCACGAAGAAAGGGACGAAGCTCCCAGATCCATTGTTCACGATCGTCTTCTTTGATGGCGATGCCGTATTCCCAGCAGGACAAATGTCTCAATTGCTGGGTGACAGGGGTCCAATCGTCAACATCCGTAGCTGGGCGAGGGACGAAGCCCTAGGCAATAAGAACCGAGTTATCATCGTGACCCGACACATCTCCGATATCCACGAATCCATTCGCGGCGGAGAGTCTGGCGTCCGGGCTATCGCGATTCCCAAGCCCTCGCTGAAAGACCGGGAGGAATGGCTGAGCAACTTTGATGCCAGCCTGCAGGAACGCGCCAAGAAAGGCATGCCTCAGAAGTTGGGTGGCAAGGATGTCACTCACCTCGAGTATGCTCCGGGGTTTGATCATCACACATTTGCCATTCAGGCAGCCGGCTTGTCCCGCAAGCAGATGGAAAACATCTTCATGCGGGCAGCTTTGGATCATGAGCCCATAGACTTTCCATTGGTCAGGGCTTTGAAGACAAAAGCACTGGAGGAAGAATATGGGGGTCTGGTTGATTTCAGGGAACCGGAACATGGATTCGATAAAGTGGGTGGCCATGAACACCTTAAGCGCTACTTTCAGCGGAAGATTATTGCTCCGCTCAAGAAGGGAGACAAACGCACGTGTTCTCGTGGAGTACTCCTCACTGGACCGCCTGGTACCGGCAAAACGGCCATCACTTTGGCTATGGCGAAGGAAGCCGGTGTAAACTTCATGATCGCGCACCTCGCGCGACTGTTTGGAGGTCTCGTAGGTGAAACCGAGTCAAATACGCAGAAGTTCATTGAGGCTGCTGACAGCGCGGCTCCTGTCATCGTATTTATTGATGAGCTGGAATCTGTTCTTTCCGCCGGACGGACGTCGGTGGGTGATAGTGGGACGTCTTCCCGAGTCTTTAACTCGATCATGACATGGCTGTCCGATGAATCAAGGTCTGGTCGTATCGTCGTAGTTGGCGCCACGAACCGTCCGGATTTGCTGGACACTGCCCTGATTCGAAGCGGAAGATTTGACGCGGTGCTTCCTGCCTTGCCTCCGGCATCTGGAGATGCCAAAGGTCGGTTGGAAATCTTGAAGGCCCTGACCAAGAAGCAGGACTTCAAGTTTGCCAAGGAGTTACAGGAGACTATTACGTCTCATGATAACGGTATTGGCAAGTTGCTTCATGACACAAGAATCTGGACCGGAGCTGAGATGGAAGTGGTTTTGAAAGAAGCCATTGACAATGCTTGCTTCGCCAATCGCCAGGCTGTTAATCTTGAGGATTGGAACCAGGCGTTTCATGATGTGCTGCCCTCTACCCGAGAAGTGGAGCGAATGATCGACCTGTCGCTGCTGTATGTCAATCACCTAGGCTACTGCCCAGATGATTGGAAGGAACGTGCACAGAATAAAGGTCAGATCTTGGCTTCCATCAAGACGGGCTTCGACGAAGGAACACTCGCGGAGCCGCGGGATATCTAATGAATATCATGGTCGTTGAGAGCAAGGCCCGTTACGAACAGTTAATGGGCCTTGCCAAAGAGTATCAAAATTGGCAGCTTAGTGACTGGAAAGAACCAGAAAACTATCCTGCCCTTGCCGTTGTAACCTCTGAGCGTATCGTCACGAAGGCCTCAAACACAGAAAAGTGGGCAGTCTATGTCAATTATATCACCAAGAACGATCTCCTTCGTGTTCTTATGCCAAAGAATGGAACAGAGTCGGACTTCTTGGCCGAGTTGATGTCCGGTCAGGTGGCACTGGAAGACAGGGAGGTCTAATGCCTAACTGGTGTTCGAATGATCTCACTGTGACTGGGCGTGGAGTTAAGAAGTTCGCCCAGTATGTGGCAGACATAGAGTTCAGCTTCGAAAAGATTAGACCCATGCCTATTGTCATCCGCATGTTCAATGAGTTCGGCAGGCATACAGGCAAGTGGTATAACTGGCGTGTGGAGCATTGGGGAACCAAATGGATGACAGAGGTAACTGGTTCTAGTGTTACCAGGGGCAAGTTCAATATCTACTTTGAAACTGCTTGGGCGCCGCCATCTGGGATTATCGAGACGTTATCCCGGAAGTATCCTGACCTCACATTCAAGTTGTATTATGAGGAAACTGGATGCTGCTTTGCTGGCACCGCGGTTTGGAAGGCTGGCGATATCATTCGGCAGATTGATCAGACCAAAGAACTGGAAAAGAGAATGATAGAGGAGTTGGAAGAGGAAGAAGCATGATCTTAGTGATCAGCCACGAGACGGCCTGGAATGCTGCTCTCAAAAAGTATGATATAGTCTTTGCCGACACACCAAAAGATTGGCCGGTGCTGGTTAATATCAGTCCTACTGCAGCCAATAATATGGCTGTTACTTCTGTAGAGCAGGCAGCCAAGTTCCTTTCTATCTGTCCGGCAGCCAGACTGGCTGGATTGGACGCCGGCACTCGCAGCAAGATTGTGGAGGGGATGGCTATACCAAAGGCTGGCATGCCGGGCCCACAAGTAGGAGGGCTAACCGCTACATCTCCAATAAAACCCCCAAAGGTTTATTCGGCCACGGATGCAGCTGGCAATCTTTATACTTTTTCTGGTTTCCCACCTTCGGTTTCATTTAAGGTCGGGGACAAGATTCAAATCAATGGCAATGTTCATACGATCGTGGCCGCAGCTAGCTCAATAGCAGCTCCGGACCCGATAACAGGAGCAGAAGGCATGGTCGAATTCAAAGATGACGAAGCCCCTCAGCCAGAGGATAAGATTCCTGGCTTGGAGGAGATTCCTACAGATCCTAGCAAGTTTGTCAAGAAGGACAAGATTGCGGAGCTCGCCGATAAAGACGAGCATGTCTTGGACGACGAGCGGGATATCTAATGAGCGTGTGGGAAGATGCACAGCGGGAGGCCGATATTTTCTGGGAATATATCTCCCCAGAAGAATCCAAACCAAAATGTTCTTTTCAGAAAGGGTCTACCTCTACTGAAGCAGATAATGCGTTTGAGAATGAGGCACATCATAAGGAAAACACTCCCCCTGATGAGATGCCTCTCCTGGAAGAGCGAGAAATCTAATGGGTGATTGGGATTTCAATAAGCCGAATGAAACTCCTTGGGTGAGTGATACGTACCAAGAGTATGAGAAGTGGCCGCTTGTACCGGGCAAGGTTATTCCTGTCCCTGATGTCAAGCCTGGTAAAGTGCCTAAGGACGTCATCGACGCTCTGAAAGAGTTTCAGAAGGCAATGGAGAAGCAGAATGAGAAACCTTCTAAGAAGGCTAAGCCCAAAGCCAAACCCAAGAAGAAAAAGAAGCTAAAGAAGCAGCAGTTTGCTCCTGCTCCGCCGACCCACGACGAACAGAACGAAGAGAGAGAAATCTAATGTCAATAAATATTGCTTCGTGTGTTCCCTTCACGATTAGGTGTAGTGGTGAGGTTGGTTATCGTAGTCCCTGTGATTTCTGTGGGAAAACGGAATATGTAGATGGGAGACCAGTCCATCTGTATCATGAACCAAAGAAGTATGAACATGATTTGGTTGCCAGCGGGTTCATGTGCTTGGATTGCATTTACAAGGTAACGAAAGACTTTGGGATGGCTGTTTGGCAGCCGGATCTTATGCATACGGAAGCACCTAGTTCGATAGCAGAGCCCAAAGCGGAGCCTGAGCCAGAAGTCCTTCTGATCGACGATTCTACAATGGAGAGGGAAGTCTAATGATTTGGAATCAATGTAGGTCCAAGGTGGTAAATACTCTCGCTGAATGGGAGGGGTGGTTCACCCAAACCGTTGGTGCCGAGCACGAAGATAGGAAATCTCGGCCCTTTGGTGGTGGTCTTTATACAACAGTGGATAAGGTAGATGGTCCTGAAAGATACCCAGCTATTGCTTTCATTCACTTTGCTCATAGTGCCGAGACCTTTTTCATCTATCAAGATCAAATCCTGGAACTTATGCATGCTCGAACCTGTCAAGCTCCTGCGATACCCGTGGTCGAGAAACCAGTTGAAGTCCTTCCAGAGCCTATTGAGGATAGAACGATATGAAAACTTGCTTAGCTATGATGGTCAAGAACGAATCCCAGTATATCAAGAGGTGCTTGGACTCCGTCAAGCCCCTGATCGATATGTGGTCGATCGTTGATACTGGATCCACTGATGGAACCCAGGACGTCATCCGGAAGGAGATGGCTGGTGTTCCTGGTCAGGTGTGGGAGCGGCCGTGGGTCAATTGGAACCACAATAGGATGGAGGTCATTGAGCTAGCCAAGAAATCAGGAGCTGATTTCCTGCTTCTCATCGACGCCGACCAGAAGGCAGCCGTGAATGGCAAGTGGGAGCTGAATCTTGATTGTATGTATTGGTGTATCGTCAAGAATGGCGCCTTCGAAATGAAGAAGCCCTTCATTCTGAGCTCCAAGCATAAGTGGCATTACGTAGGTGCAACGCACGAATATCTTACTTGTGATCCGGACATACCTACACATGTTACATTGCCGGTCATCCTCGAGGAATCCGGCCGTACGAAGACCAAGGAGTACTTCCTCAAGGACGCCGAGATCTTGGAAGCCGAGCTGTTCAAGGATCCCGATAACGCTAGGAATATGTTCTACTTAGCTCAGAGCTATCGGGATGCTGGCGACCATGCCACAGCCCTTGAACATTACCAGCGCAGGATCAATATGGGTGGCTGGAGAGAAGAGGTTTGGTATTCCCTGTATCAGGTGGGCATCCTGAAGATGGCTTTAGGGCAGCCGGCGGACCAAGTCATAATGTCATTCATCCATGCTTATGAGTACAACCCTCATAGAGCGGAATCGCTGGGTGTCCTAGCCAGGTATGCTAGGGAGAAGAATATGTTCAACTTAGCTTACCTAACTGCCAGTCGGGGTCTTCAGATTACTGTCCCCGATGATAAGCTCTTTATGGACCTAAGTCAATATGAGTGGCGGTTGAAGGATGAATATGCCCTCGCGGCCTATTATACGGGGCGTTATACTGAGGCTGCCAATGCCTGGGCTTCCCTCTTAAATGGCAAGAAGCTACCTGTCAATGAGATAGACCGGGTCAAGAAGAACTGGGACTTTGCCAAGGAGAAACTGAAGTGACTTACAAGTGGGAGTTCTGTAAGAACCAGTCAGCATCCTGGACAATTATCCAGATAGAGACTGGCAAGACCCTTCTGGTAAAGCAGAACCGGTTTGGAGAGTATGTTTTCTCTTTGACGTATGGTGGGTCTGTGATAAACTATACATGTGAAGATAAGACAGAAATCGAATCCATGTTGGACAATAATCTATAAGGAGCAATCAGATGGAAGACAAGAAGAAACCCAAGAGGGCTAAGAAGATTCATAGCCCGGGCGAAGAGATACATAAGGCTAAGAACCTGGTTACCAGCAAGGCCTCTCGTGGCTTTACTACCAAGAAGCCTCCCAAGGCTCATCTAAGCTATCCCCTATAAGGAGGAACAAGTGGAACTGAAAGTCAAGAGGTTAAAACCAAATGCGAAACTACCCGTACGCCAACATCCGGGGGATCTGGGGTTTGATGTGTTCACCTTGGATACTGTATGTGTTCAGGCCGGGCAAACTCTTGCGATCAGCACAGGTATGGCGTGTGAGTTTCCGGAAGGCTGGGGTGGTGTTATCAAGGCTCGTTCTTCACAAGGAAAGGCGGGAATCGACGTCTTCGGTGGTGTGGTCGATTCTGGCTATCGGGGAGAAATAATCGTTGTCCTCCACAATACAGCCGACCCTCAGGGAGAAGGGCATGTCATCTACAAAGCTGGAGATAAGATCGCTCAACTGGTATTGGTTCCTGTGTTTCCCGGGACTGTTCAAGAAATTGGGACTCTTTCAGAGAGCAGTCGGGGTGCGCAAGGCTTTGGTAGCACAGGGCGGTAAGAGCAAACTATTCTATACACGATATATTAGGAGATCAGAATGAAAGGACACTTCATCACCATGGAGGGAGTAGATGGCACTGGCAAGTCCACTCAAATAGAGATGCTTGCCAAGAAGATGCGGGAGGAAGGTTATGATGTGGTGGTCACCAAAGAACCAGGTAGTTCTGCCGATCCTACCGGTCTGGGCCTGGAACTACGTCAGATTTTGTTTCACACGGTCACGACGCATAACATGGCTCGAGGTGTGGCCGATTGCTTATTCCTCGCTGATCACGTTCAGCATGTGGCAAAGGTGGTTGAGCCGGCCCTTGAAGCAGGCAAAGTAGTCCTCTCTGATCGCTATGCGGATAGTGAGTGGGCCTATGCTAATGTCAAGCAGACACCAGCCTACGCATTAGAGGCGTTTCAGGCTGCCTTTGGTCCTATACCAGACATTACTATCCTGTTTGTAGCATCGGATGTTAGTGTATTCCTTGAGCGCGCGCGGACGCGCAGGGGAGATAGCAACAAACAGGCTGGCAAGAAATGGAATGATATTCAAGACCAGCTCAATATTCAACAGACTTATCTCACTCACCTTGTGGGTCAGGACCGGACGATTGTGATCACGGTCTACCCGGAACAGACACCTGGTCAGGTGTTCGAGATGGTCTGGGAAGCTGTCAATGATAAGCTCTATCGCCCGGCGGAGTATATGGAGAACGGCGAGAGCAGGGTGATACCAATCGTATGAACAAAGATTATATAATTCATATCACCCATGATGGTGGTTCTTATACCTCGTGTCCTATGTCTCTCAAGGAAGCTCGAGAGGTCGCCGAGGAAGAGAACAAGAAGTGGGTTTGGCGTTGGCATAAGCATGGTAATGGCAGCCGCCCAATTGTTATGATCTACAAGTTTGTCGAGACTTTCGATAAGAAGGTCTGGGGAGTTGACAACTTCTTCTCATGAAACTCATAACAGCTAAGGATGTATTCAAAGCCAGACGCTATTACCTGATGCACCCGTCCATAAGAGCTTACAAGCTCTTTGAGAAGGCACGGTGGCAGTATGAGGAAAGATTTCCTCATCGCGAAGTGAACTGTCTCACTGGGACTGTTCGCATCATACCTTGGTAACGATCTTAGGGCAGCAGTAGGTGGGTTGGACACTGCACGTTCGGTCTAATATAATAGTATAAATGAGAAGCACCCGTCTACAGGGTTAAAGTAGCGCTTTTGATAGAGCGATATCTGGAGTGACAGGCGGCAAAGACCCTACCGGAATCGCTTTGGTTCCACCCACCTTGCCCTTCGTAATTGGGGGTGACAATAAGGGTCCATACCGAGAGGATGGACACCGGAAACGCCCCCGTCGATTTTCCCCGTTTAGTGTAACGAGTGTGTAGACAAGTGAGTTTGCCGTCTCCTGAGCACAGCCGCCATTGGGGCGGTTGGAGGGGTTCGACTCCCCATCGGGGAATAATTTGGAGAAACAATGCCAGAAAAGAAATCATTAGTTGAAAGGACTCATGAGTTACCAGCTCCTGAGCCCTATGACTATACCAGGATGTTTGCCATTCCTTTAGAGGAACGCTGTGATGCGTGCGAGGGATTAGGTAAAGTTAGATTCCGTCACTCCATGTATGGCAATGATTGGATGAAGTGCTGGTTCTGCCAGGGGACTGGTGTTGCACCGCCGGGCGTGCCAACAGTGAAGGAGAAGCCTAATGCCAGAAAGTAAAGGCTGGTCTTCCAATGAAGAGGCAAAGATCGCCGAGCTTATGCGTGAAGAGCTTGTGCTAGATGGAAGGAAGACCGGGAAGCATCCCGATCGTGCGGAGGCTATTCGCATGATGCAGCGGCTGAAACAATCCAAGAAATGGAGCCCGAATGAGAGAACAGACAAAGGACTACAACGAACTGATACCACCATCAAACCCGAAGTATCCGTGGGTTCCTAAGGATTGGCAGCTGCTCTGTTACTATTGCAATCAGCCTATCTATGAAACCAAACCGGTAGCTGGTTATAGGCAGAGGACGCTCTATATGCATGGGCGCTGGCGCCATGTCAATGGAGATCATATGAACTGCAACCCCTGGGAAATCAGGTGGCCCGCAGATAGACGACCCTCGTTGTCATATCTGCGGGACACAGAGCGATGAGCATGCTGGTGCTTGCTCTGCTGCTGGATTGCCACACTTCTCAGCGATCCCTATGGGTGAGAAGGAAGATGAATTGATAAAGATGTTTGGTTGGAGGCCTTAATCTCGTGTTCAAGCTATTTGATCATCTCGACAAAGCATTAGTAGGAATGGAGAAGCGCAGTGACTGGACAAGCAAATCAGCAAGAATATGGCCTTCCGAAGCGTCGGCTGTCCTCCTTGAATTCGGCCCTACAAGTGCCATCGGAGGCTGTCATCGGAGAACTTATTACAGGCTCACTGGTGAAAAGACTACCTCACAGATAGATGCTGTCGGCGCGCGGCGTGTGCGTACTGGAAAGGCCGTTGAAAAGGACGTTACATACCAGGCTATGGAGGCCGGTCTGCACGTGGCATCAGGGGTGCGTATGTTCGTCCCATCAATTGATTTGGCTTTTGAGTTGGACCTTGTTGTCCTAGACCCTCAGACCGGCGGGCCGGTCATAGTGGAGAACAAATCAATCTATGGCTTTATGGCTAGTTCACAGATTCTCGGCAACAAGGGACATAAAGGGAAGCCCAAGCTTGAACACGTTCTCCAAACTCTCATCTATATCAACGAGATACGTACGGGTGCCGTTCTCAAGCAGGCTATTGCAACTGCGTTGGAGGACCTTGAGCGCACTAAGAAGGGCCGAATCGAGGTAACACAAGTCAGCCTCGATATGATCAAAGATGATGCTAAAGTCTATGGGAAGATCTGCTATGAAACGCGCGACAGCTGCGAGACAGCCGAGTTTGATGTTGAGATCTACGAGGATTTCGATGGTTACCATT
>Ga0074044_10003398_pt1 | contig 13547 bp, 14 predicted proteins | sample BogForMeECP23OM1_FD_94443 | JGI IMG/M metagenome (GOLD analysis project Ga0074044, IMG submission 94443) | Bog forest soil microbial communities from Calvert Island, British Columbia, Canada - Bog Forest MetaG ECP23OM1 | ecosystem: Environmental > Terrestrial > Soil > Wetlands ... | reverse complement strand
TCGCGTCTACAACAGGCGCGGCCGAAGCAACGGAGAGACCGATGCCTTACGAACTTTATTACTGGCCGAGCATCCAGGGGCGCGGCGAGTTCGTGCGCCTCGCGCTGGAGGAGGCTCAAGCCGAATATGTCGACGTCGCCCGCGAGCATGGGGTCGGGCGCGGCGTCAAGGCCCTGATGGCGATGCTGAACGGCGCCGCGGCGCCCTATACGCCCTTCGCCCCGCCTTTCTTACGCGATGGCGACGTCGTCGTCTCGCATGTGGCGAACATCCTCAATTATCTCGGGCCGAAGCTCGGCCTTGCGCCGCAAGATGAGGCGCAGCGGCTGTTCGCCCACGGCCTGCAGCTGACGATCACCGATTTCGTCGCCGAGGCCCACGACACGCACCACCCGATTTCGACCGACCTTTATTACGAGGACCAGAAGGCGGAGGCGAAGGCCCGGGCGGCCGCCTTCCTCAAGCACCGCGTCCCGAAATTCCTCGGCTATTTCGAGTGCGTGTTGAACGACAACCCGGCCGCCGCCGCGCATGCGGTCGGAGGCGGGCTGACCGCCGCCGACCTGTCGCTGTTCCAGGTCTGGGCGGGCATGAGCTACGCTTTCCCACGCGCCTTCGCCGGCGCCGCCAAGGCCTACCCCGCGCTCGGCGCGCTCGCCGCCGCAGTCGAGAAACGGCCGAACATCGCGCGCTACCTCGCCTCCGATCGCCGCATTCCGTTCAACGAGTCGGGCATTTTCCGGCATTACCCGGAGCTCGATGAGACGGCGGCGAAAGGGGGACGCGGAAAGTCTTAAAAGGTTCATTGAAGGAGCTTGACGTTCACCCGATTCTGCGTCGACGATCGGCGACCGTGCCCCGATCAGCGGGGCGAAGGGAGGAAGCGATGGCGAAAGGCGAGCAGAAAGGGAACAAGGAAGCCAAGAAGCCGAAGTCCGACAAGCCGAAGAGCTCGGAGTCGGCCTACAAGAAATCGATGGGCAAGGGCGGACAATCCCTGATCCCGACCGGCAAGAAGGCCTGACGAGCAGCCCGCTGACTCCTTCCCCAGCCTGCCGGGGAAGGAGACGCACAGCGTTCGCGCCGAGACCTAGCGCCGAAGTCAGCCAAGGGCTCGACGCCGGTTCGCTCGGCCAACGTGAACCCCGGCCGCCACATCGGCGCCGCCGCCCGCCTCGTGAACCCACCTTTGCCCGATGGACGGTGAGCGCAGTTCCGGCTATTGGCGCGCGCATGAGCAACATCGCGCCCGAAACCACCCTCAAGCCGCGCCCCAAGGCCGGCATCCTGGACATCGAGGCCTATGTGGGCGGCAAGTCCAAGGTCAAGGGCGTGGCCGATCCCATCAAGCTGTCGTCGAACGAGAACGTCCTCGGCTCTTCGCCCCTGGCCATCGCCGCCTTCGAGCAATGCGCGCACAAGCTGCAGCTCTACCCGGACGGCAAGGCCGCCGCGGTCCGCGAGGCCGTGGCGGCCAAGTATGGGCTGGAGCCCGAACGGCTGATCTTCGGCTGCGGCTCGGACGAAATCTTCTCCATCCTGGCCCAGACCTATTGCGAGTCGGGCGACAATGTGGTGCAGGGCCAGTACGGCTTCTTTGCTTACCGCATCGCCGGGCGCGCGGCGCAGGCGGAGGTGCGCTCCGCCGCCATGCCTCGCCTGCGCTTCGACGTGGACGAGGCGCTCGCCCTGGTCGACGACCGCACGCGCATCGTCTTCCTGGACAATCCCGGCAACCCCACGGGCGGCTGGCTGGGCGCGAGCGCAATCGAGCGCCTGCACCGGAGCCTGCCCGCGAACTGCGTCCTCGTGCTCGACGGCGCCTATGTCGAGTTCGTCGACGATCCGGCCTATAGCGACGGCATCGACCTGGCGCGCGGGGCGGACAACATCGTCGTCACCCGCACCTTCTCAAAAATCCATGGTCTGGCGGCGCTGCGGGTCGGCTGGGCCTATGCGCCCGCGGAGATGATCGGGGCGATGGAGCGCATCCGTCCGCCCTTCAACGTCAACTTGCCGGCCCAGTTCGCGGCGGTGGCGGCCCTCGGCGATGAGGACTTCCAGCAGCGCAGCAAGGCCCTTGTCTGGCGATGGCGTCCATGGCTGACCCAGCAGATCGGCGGCCTGGGGCTGGAGGTTCTGCCCTCGCAGGGCAATTTCGTATTGGTGGGCTTCCCGTCTGAAGGCGAGCGCACGGCGCGAGCGGCCGAGAACTTCCTGGCCGGACGCGGCATCCTGGTGCGCGGCTTGACCAACTACGGCCTGCCCGACCACCTGCGCATCACCATCGGCCTCGAGGAGCACAATCGGGCCGTGGTGGACGCGCTGGCGGCCTTCTTGGCCGGCTGAGGCGCATTCGATTCTCCCTGATACTCCCTGGTAACAGGGAGATCAGCGGTCTCCGGACCGGTTCCTGCATGAAAGTCCAATTGATAACAATAGGTTGGGCAAAGATTGGGGGCTGCCCGGCTGCCCGGGCACCGGCGGAACAGGCAGATATTTCGCCATAACAGGGAGCGCAAGTGGGAGATTGAGGCTCCGACGCCATGACGGGCCTCGAATCCGGTGTTCGAAGTCGCGATTCGAGGCGGCGGACGAATGACGGAAAACGTATTGATTCCTGTAGCTTGCAGTGCTTCGTTGAGACAACGATTTTGCGACGAAGGACGCCAAGGACCACGAAGTCGGAGCAGACGAAAGCGCCCGACGAGGGCATTCAATTTCCCGCCTCCTCGGCCAGCCTTCGCAGCGAACCGCCGTCCTGGTTCCAGTCCGCCGCTCAACTCCATGAAAAGCTTGAGAATTCGAATTGAATGAAAGCGGCAGGCGCCGCGCTGCGGGCGACGGACAGCCTGATCGCGCGTGACGCGCGGGCGCGAGCCGCATTTTCCCGACAGCTGGCGACACCGAGGGCCGATCACCTCCCCTGTCCGAGTCGCCGGCTGATCGCCATTAACCAGTCTCCAGCTTGGGGCAAGTCGGCTGTTGCAGACCGTGTTGACTCGAACATAAAGAGAACATAGCATGCTCATGTCGTGATCTTCAACGTTGGAGTCCCGCCATGCGTCAAGTCGCCGTTCTCACCCTGTTCGACATCGCCGAACTCGTCTCCCTCGGCGCGTTTCTGACAATGATCGGTCTCGCCGCCCGCGCCTTCGGCGCCTGAGCTTTCCTGAGCGGCTCCGGCCGCTTGGACAGCAGGTCGGCCGGCTGCTAACGGGACGCGGCCCGCCGCTCGCTTGGGCGGCGCCGAACCCATCCGAAGGCCGATCCCCATGACGCCCGCCGCCAGAATCGCCGCAGCGATCGAAGTCCTGTCGGACATCGAAATCCGGCGACGGCCCGCCGCCGACGCGATGAAGGAGTGGGGTCTTGGCCATCGCTTCGCCGGCTCGGGCGACCGGGCCGCGATATCTGCCCTCGTCTATGACACGCTGCGCCGGAAAAGCTCGTCCGCCTGGCTGATGGGCGAAGCGACGCCCCGCGCCGAAGTGATCGGGGCCCTCCGGCAGACGCGCGGACTCGACGCCGACGCGATCGCCGCTCTCTTCTCCGGCGAAGGCCACGCGCCGGCGAAGCTGACGGAAGCCGAACGCGCTCAGCTCGCGAGCGGAGACCTGTCCGGCGCGCCCGCCTATGTGGCGGGCGATTTCCCCGAATGGCTCATGGCCCATTTCGAGGCGAGCTTCGGCGCAGCCGCCGCCGCCGAGGGATCCGCGCTCGCCGAGCGCGCCCCGGTCGACCTGCGCGCGAATCTCCTGAAGACGAGCCGTGAGAAGGCTTTGGCTCAGCTTGCTCACCTTTCGCCCGAACCTACGCCGCTCTCGCCCGTGGGATTGCGCATCGCCATCCGGGCCGACGGTCGGGGGCCGGCGCTCGCCGCCGAGCCGGCTTACGTGAAAGGTTTTGTCGAGGTGCAGGACGAGGGCTCGCAGCTCGCGGCCCTGCTTGCGGAGGGCAAGCCAGGCATGCAGGTCCTCGATCTCTGCGCCGGAGCGGGGGGCAAGACGCTGGCGCTCGCAGCCAGCATGGACAATCACGGTCAGATCTACGCCACCGACTCCGACGGCCGGCGCCTGACGCCGATCTTCGACCGCCTCGCCCGCTCGGGGGCGCGCAATGTCCAGGTGCGCGCCCCCCGGGGCGAGACGGACGTGTTGGCCGACCTCGCCGGCCGCTGCGACCTCGTCATGATCGACGCGCCCTGCACCGGCTCCGGCGCCTGGCGGCGGAACCCCGACGCCAAGTGGCGCATGCGTCCCGGCGCGCTCGAGCAACGGATGAAGGACCAGGACGAAACGCTCGAGAGAGCGATTCGATTCGTCAAGCGCGGCGGCCGCATCGTCTACGTCACCTGCTCGGTGCTGCGGCCCGAGAACGAGGACCGGATCGGCGCCTTCCTCATCCGCCACGACGACATGCTGCCGGTCGACGCCGCGACGCAGGCGCGCGCCGCGGGCCTCGCCCCTCTGGCGGAACACGCCTCGCCCCTCGGCCCCGGCTTTCGCCTGAGCCCCCGCGCGACCGGCACGGACGGCTTCTATATCGCGACGCTGGCGCGGCTGTGAGGGCGGCTATGGATCGCCTCGATCGCGACTCCGCGGGACGTCGCAAATGGGCGGAGTCCTACCGTCCAGCGGTCCACCGGGAAGGGCAGCTCTCCGCCCCCGAAGCGGACCTTGATCGAGGCGGCCGGCACGCCGCACCTGACCTTTCGGCAGTTCCTCGCCGTCCAGATCGTCCTCGCCGCGATTGATGATCGAACGGGCAAGCCCGGTGATCCGAGAGAGCACCGCAAGCCCGTCCTGGCCGGCAGTTCTCACCTCGCCCGCCGCGAACATTCGCCGCCCGCGTTCGTCAAGCTTCGTGCCGACCATATCCCAGCGATAGCGAATCCTGACGACCTGAGCCTCCGAGCCGCACGTCCCGTACCGCGATTCGGTTCATTGTTCGGGGAGGCCTAAGATCCTACACATCAGACACCCGGTCGGGAATGTTGTTCCTGCGGCGGCTACTGGGCCGGTTGGTCCCGTTGGTCCAGCTGCGCCTGCTGGTCCGTTGTAATGGCGGGTGTAATGGTGGGAATAGGTGTGCGCGACCTGGCCATGGGCCGTGCTTGTGGGGTGCGGGACGGTCTCCGCGCTGGCTGCGGAAAGCGGAGACAACGAGACGAAAGCGGCCACGCCGAGCGCGATGGCCGAAACTCGAAGAGCACTCTGTGTCATGGCGACTTCCTTGTTGATGGGCGCCGCGAGCCTGCGTCGTGAGATTCGGAGCATGTCATCCTCCTGATGTCGGCCGGCGCGAGCGTCTCGCCCGCGATCAGAAATGACCTGTCTCCTGCTCCACGTACAATGCCGATTGCCTATGGATGTGATGCAGGACGGTCATCGTCCCTCCGCCTGTCCGTGCGGCGTTGCGCATAGGCGGCGGTGCGCTGCAGCCAGTTTTCCATCAGATTTTCCTAGGGTTATCAGATTTTCCCAGGGTTAGGTGTTGGAACTCTGAAATTTCGGGCGCATGCGCGGGCTCGCGGCGACAAGACTAGCGTGCTCTTCTACAACGACAAAGACGGTCAGAGATGCGGTCTCCAGCCTTCAGCCGAAGACCGCTTTCTCGGGCTTACCGCTCGTTTATCGGATCGATCTTGAAGGGCAGCAAAGGGTCGATTCCGGCCGTCCGGCGGCGAATCCGGTCGGACGCCAAAGGTGAAGGGTTTCGGCCGTCACGCGATCAACCCCAGCCGCCGCGCGATCATTTTGTCGACAAACCGCTTCGGCAGGATGTTGGCCAGCGCGTTCTGTATCGGCTCGGGCGTCACCGTATATCGCGTCCTCGGCCTCGCCACCGTCAGCGCTTTCTTAACCGCCTCCCCGATCCTTTCCGGCGGCAGTCCGTTGCGATCGAGGGACCGCGTGTAGCGCATCAACCGCTCGATCGCGGGCGCATAGGGCGTATGGGCGAATTCGGCGTCGGCCCCTTCCGCCTTCCGCCAGATGGGCGTCGACACGGCGCCCGGCGCAACGACGATCACCTCGATCCCGAACATCATCATTTCGCGCCGCAGCGATTCCGACAGGCCCTCGAGGCCGAACTTAGAGGCGCTGTAGGCGCCGAGGAACGGCGGGGCGTTTCGTCCGCCGACCGACGAGAGCATGACGATCCGTCCCGGCGGTCCGACGCGCGAGCGGTCGACGCCGAGGAGGGGCGCGAAGGCCTGCGTCACGATGAGGGGCCCCGTGAGATTGACCGCGAGCTGCCGGGCGAAGTCGTCGATTTTCAGGTAGAGCAAGGGGCCCGCGGCGGCGATGCCGGCGTTGTTGACCAGACCGGCCAAGGCATCCCGTCCGATCGCCGCTCCGACCTCTTCCGCCGCTGCGGAAACCGCCTTCGGGTCGGTGACGTCGAAGATCAGCGGCCGGAACGCCTCGCCGAACGCCTTCGACAGCCGCTCGGCGTCCTCGGTTTTTCGTACGCTGCCGAACACCCGCCATCCGCCGGCGACGAGGACCTTGACGCATCCCCAGCCGATGCCGGTGGACACGCCGGTGACGACGACCGATTTCACCCGCGCACTCCTTTGAAAGCGCCAGAGCTCGGCTCTGCAGCTCCGACCGCCATTCGGATCGGATCGCACTCGCCGGTTTACCCGAAATGTCTGAGCCGCGGCCAGACCTTCTCGATCGGCTCCAGCATGTCGCGGCAGAGCCAGAGCGTCTGGCCCGATTCATCCGGCATGGCCAGCGGATTGTCGAACCGCCCGACCGGCTCGACGGTCCGGAACGTCTTGAGGAGCCGCTCGCGCGTTCCGCCGAGGATCAGAACGACGCCGCCGTCCGCCCCGTGCGGGCCCCAGAGAAAGTAGTTCTCGTGCGTGCTGATCGCGGGCGGCAGGCCCCAGGGCGCGCCGAAAAAGTCGACCGCGGCGGCGTCGCCGTAATTCCAGGCGAAGAACACCGCGCGCGCTCGGTCTTCCGGCGACAGCGCCTGATAGGCCTTGCCGGCCGTCTCGGCGAGCTCCGGCCAGCCGAACATGTCAGCATAATATTGCGGCAAATCGCCGAGGCGCAGCCGTTCGCCGGTGCTGGGCCTGAACCGGATCGCCCGCTCGTAGGCGACGAACGATTCGATCGGGAGGACGGGCAGGAACAGCGGCGCGGTCAGCGCCGCGACGGCGAGCATGAGCGCGGCGAAGGCCGGCTTCGCCAAGCGCGGCAGCCAGGCCTCGAGCGCGACCGCGCCGCCGGCCATGAGGAGCGGATAGGCCGGCGCCAGGTAATAGGGTCGGCCGCGTCCGATCACCGCCGCGGCGATAAGCAGAACCCAACTGACGGCGACCCAGCGCCAGCGCGCGAAACGCGGCCAGAAGGCGAAGGCGAAAACCCCCGCGATCCACACCGGGGCCGAGGCCGGCCCGAGCGTCAGGACTCCCTGCAGAAGGAACGAGACGGGCGAGAGCGGAATGTTCTTTTCCGCCGCCAGAACGGCGGTGTGGGCGACGAAAGGCCAGCCGTTCGCCGCCTGCCAAATCAGGTTCGGCGCGGCGATCGCGAGCGCAATGAGCGCGGCGGCCCACGGCTCCCAGCGCGCCAGCAAGCGGCGCTGAGGGGTCGCAAGCAGCCCCGCGGCGAGCGACACGAGGTAAAGCGCGACAGTATATTTGGCGAGAAAGGCGACGCCTGCGATCACGCCGGCGGCCAGCCACAAGCGCGGCTCCTCATCTCGCTCCGTCTTGACGATCAGGAGGCCGATCGCGAGCCAGGCGAGCGGCTGCAACGAGTCGGTCGTGAGGCAGACGCCAAAGAACTGTAGCGCGCCGCCGCCGAGAACCGCGAGCCCCGCGAGCCAGCGGGCGTAAAGGCCACCCCCGAGCAGCCGCGCCGCATGCGCCGTCAGCGCCACCGTCGCCGCGCAGGCGATCGCCGGGACGAGCCGCAGGCCGCGCAGCGAGTGGAAAGCGGCGTCTGAGGCCCAGGCGATGAGCGGCGTCAGCGGCGGCTGGTCGGTGTAGCCCCACGCCGGATGGCGGCCGCAGACGACGAAATAGAGCTCGTCGCGGAAATAGCCATAAGCGCCGTTGACCCAGAGATGCAGCGCCAGCGTCGCGAGCCCGAGGACGAGCTCGGGCCGGTCGAGAAACCGGCGCGGAGGAGAACCCGCGCCAGGTATTGACCCACGCCGCTGCGCAGACGCCGTGCCGTCGCCGGTTGAGTGGTGAGCCATTGGGGCTCGGAATCCTCGGACGCGCCAACAAGCGAGCCTACGACGCAATCTGACCGTGCGGGTCCCTCCGATCAAGCCGTTACCGCCCTCGCAGCCATACGGCCAGGTCGAGGTGCCGGGCTGGATCGCTGCGGGCAAACGCTACGCATGCGTCGCTCGCCAGGCCGGCGAGTCGGTGGCGAGTGCGAAGTTGGCGATGCGCGGAACCCCCAGACTTGTCTCCATTCTGTTGATATCGGGCGTGCGAGCCAGCAACGCAGCGGCCAATCCTGCCGCCTCACGCATGGCGCCCGCAAGCCCTCGAACGGCGGCCGGCGACGCCGCGACATACCTCCGTGCGATCGCTTGGAAATCTTCGGGCTCGCTGCCGGTCAACTCTTCAACGGCGCCTGTCGGCGCGCCGACGCCGAACGCGTTCTGTTGGTAGTCTTGCAAGAACCAATACAGTTGCGAGATGACGAATTGCGAAATGCCGAGCGAGGCGGCCGCTTTCAAGAACATTCCGAGTGGAACATTCTGATACCGGACCTTCCGGCGGAGCGCCTTTCCCATCGCATCAGCGATAGCCGTCGGCGCGAGCAAGCGCGGACCTGTCGGACGGTATGCCTTGCCGATATGCGGCGCGGGGTCGGCAAGACACTCGACGATGACACGGGCGATGTCTTCATTGGACGGGGGCGCGTTCAGGCCTTCGCCCAATGGCAGCCCAAACACTCCGAACTGTGCGGCTTGCCCGATCACGGCGAAATAGTTGTCGGCGAACCAGCCCGGCTGAACGGTGATCGTGGCGACGCCGGGCAGCCACGAGAATATCTGGGTGGTGAGCCACTTTTCACGGGCGTGCGCGGCCGGGTGAATTGCGTCGGCGACCCATTGGCTCAGTAGGACGACCGCCTCCAGTTTCGCCTCTCGCGCCGCCGCCGCGAAAAGCGCCGCGCGGCGCAGCGTTCCGGGCTCGAGCGGCGGGCAGAAATACGCTCGATCGATGTTTTGCATTGCTTGCGCAAGATCGCGGAAGTCCTCCAACGAGCCTGTGATGATTTCCGCCCCCGCTTGTCGCAGCCGTTCCGAGCGCGGGTCGACTTGACGAACGAGGGCGCGGACTGGGTAGCCTCTCTCGAACAAGCGAAGCGTCGTCGGAGCGCCAGTTTTGCCGGTAGCGCCCGTGACGAGAATCCTCGGCTTTGGCATGCGAATGCTCCAACGGGATCGAGTTCATCGAATTTGCCCTCGGCTCGCTGTCTCAAATCTGGGACGTGCCGCAATTACCTGTGAGGTCATTGCCGTCGCACAGGACGCACTGCATGGAATCGAGGCCATGGTGAACCGCGAAAGACAACGAGCCGCGCGGACGGCCCGCTTCGGCGAGCGTCTCAGCGAATGGCGGGCGCGGCGGCGAGAGAGCCAGCTGAGTCTTGCGCTCGGCGCCAACGTCTCGCAGCGCCACCTCAGCTTCATCGAATCCGGGCGCGCGCAGCCGAGCCGAGAAATGGTGGTTCGTCTATGCGATGCTCTGGAAATCCCGCTGCGGGCGCGCAACGAATTGCTCATGTGCGCGGGCTACGCGGCGCTCTACCCGGAGAGGTCGCTCGAAAGTTCGGAAATGCAGAGCGTTCGCGAGGCGTTGCGGCGCATCGTCGAGCATCACGAGCCCTGTTCGTCGTGGATCGCGAATGGCGGGTTGTCATCAGCAACGAAGCCGCGGCCCGTATCGTGTCGGCCTGCTTCGACGAGGGGACCGTCCGAGCGCTTTCGCCGGACGGCGCGCTCAATTTCATGCGCATGATGTTCGAGCCGACGCAAATGCGTCCGCGAATCCGGAATTGGACGTTTGTCGGGCCGCGTTTTCTGGCGCGCTTGCACAGGGAAGCCGCAGGCGACTCGGAATCGCCATCCTCCGCGCTTCTCCGAGAATTGGCCCCGACCGCATATTGTGGCCAGCGCCCCAACGAAGATTTCGAGACTCTGGCTCCGACGGTGCCGCTTGAGATTTCCATTGACGGTTCCACGCTCAGGCTCTTCAACACGATCACGACATTCGGCACCCCGCAGGATGTCGCGTTGCAGGAACTTCGTATCGAGATGTCCTTTCCGGCGGATCGGGAGACGGATCTGGCGCTCAGGGCGCTGCGCGATCGCGGCTGACTGAAATTCGGAGAAAAACGTAGGCTCGCTGAACAGGCGAGCGCGAGCCGCAATTTGAAGGGTCGCCCTTTCGCCTCTTGCGCCCAAGATCGGCGCCAGCGCGCCGGAGACCTCTTAGCGACAGGTGAGTTTTCGCCCGCTGGCTCCTTGACCGCGGACAATGAAAACAAGACGATGTTCTGGATTTGCCGCGTCCTCATGACCGAACGCGGCTCCCAGGACGAGTCCTCCTTCGAGAAATTCCCGCACGAGGACGTGTTCATGACGAAATAAGCGGCCCAGGGGAGCAAGGTCAGAGCGCATAGGGGGGAAGGCCCATGCGACCATTCGATCCTCAGCGAGCGCCGGTCTTCGCCAAAGCCGGGATGGCCTGTTCGAGTCAGCCGCTTGCGGCGACGGTCGGCAGGGACATTCTCAAGGCGGGCGGCAACGCCGCCGACGCGGCGATCGCCATGGCTGCGGTGGTCAACGTGACTGAGCCGATGATGAACGGGCTCGGCGGCGACTGTATGATCCTCGCGCACTGGAACGGCGAATGTCTCGGCCTCAACGGCAGCGGCCGCTCGGGGTCGCGCCTCACCCTCGACAACCTTCGCGCCGCCGGCTTTTCGACCATGCCGCAGGCCGGGGCGGCGACCGTCCCGGTCCCGGGCGCGCTCGACGGCTATCTTGCGCTGCACGAGCGTTTCGGCACGATGGACCTCAGCGATCTCGTCGAACCCGCCGCGGCTTACGCCGAGGAAGGTTTCGCCATGGGGGCGAAGGTCAGCCATGCTTGGGAATGGGGCGCCTCGAAGCTCACGCTTTTCTCCGCCGACGCGTCGCCTTACTTGCCTCGAGGCGAGGCGCCGAAGCCGGGAGAGATTTTCCGTCAAAAGGACCTGGCGAGGACCTGGAGATCGATTGGGAAGAACGGCCGCGGCGCGTTTTACGCCGGAGACGTCCGGGACCGCATCCTCGACGTCTTGCACAAGGACGGCGGTTTCCTCGACAGCGAGGACTTCGATCGAACCCAGGCCGAGTGGGTCGACCCGCTCCGCGCTAATTATCGCGGACACACCATTGTCGAGATGCCGCCCAACGGACAGGGCGTCGTCGCCCTGATGGCTTTCGGCATCCTCGAAAGCTATGATCTGACGCGCCTTTTCATCGAGAACGAAGTCCAAGCGAAGCATCTCATCCTCGAGGCGATCAAGCTCGCCTTCGCCGACGCCGTCCAATGCGTCGCCGATCCGCGCTTCGCCGCGACGCCCGTCGCCCGTCTTCTGTCGCAAAATTATCTCGGCGAGCGCCGCGCGCTGATCCAGCCGGACCGCGCTCTGGATGCGCCGCCGGCCGGACGCGTCTATGGAGACACGACCTACCTGACCGTCGTCGACCGCGACCGCAACGCGGTCTCTCTGATCACCAGCATATCCGATGTTTTCGGGTCCGGAATCATCGTCCCCGGAACAGGCGTGATCCTCCACAACCGGGGGGCCGATTTCGAGATGGATCCGGCCCATCCCAACCATGCAGCGCCGGGCAAGCGCGTGCGCCACACGATCCTTCCCTCGATGATGCTGGCGGCCGACGGCGCCCTCGAGCTCAGCTTCGGCTGCATGGGCGCCAACATGCAGCCGCAGGGGCAGGTTCAGATCCTCGTCAACCTGATCGACCGAGGGTTCGATCTGCAGCAGGCCTTGGATGCGCCGCGCGTGCGCGCGCTGGACGGCCGGCGGATTTCAGTCGAGCGCCATCAGGATCAAAACTTCGCCGACAAGCTCGCGGCGCTCGGCCATCAGGTCGTCGCGGGCGAGGAAATCCCGAACGACTGGATGGTCCGCCATGATTTCCTGCGCTCGCTGCGCCCAGGCCATCGCCATCGCCGGCGAGGCCCTCTGCGGCGCCTCGGACCCGCGGCTGGACGGCATCGCGGCGCCGCTTTAGCGCGGCGTCTCAGTAAGTGGTCAATATGCCGTTCATCTGAACATCGTGTTGGACCAGTTCCGGTCCGAATCCGAGAACCCGCCGGGCTACCTCCGTCGCGACTTGCCCATCCTCGCATTCAGGCCGTCAGCCAGATGAAGCCGCCCATGGTGATGACCGAGAAGATCGTGCTGAAGAACAGGATCGAGGCCATTTCTTGCTGCGCCGCCTGATACTGGACGGCCAGAATGACGGCGATCGAGGCTGTCGGGATTGCGAGAGAGTTACCACTGCCTGACGCGTCATCTCTGCGTCCATGCCGTGAAGGAGCATGAGTCTATCGCGGCCGGTATCACGATATTGCGGAAGAGGACGGCGACGCCGACGGTGAAGTTGAACGCTACATGGAACGAAAACAGCACGATGCCCGAGGCGAACAGGGCGACGCGGCCAGTCGCACTGCCGAGCAGCGCCAGAGAGTCTCTGATCGAGGCGGGGAGGTGCAGGTTGAAGAGTACGAGCGCCAAAGCGAGCCCCTCGCGGGCGCCTGCGCAATTTGGCGATGGAGTTGGCGGCTGTCTGTTATACTCCCGCGGCGACGATCATTGGGCTGGTTGGCGCATGGCAGACCGCCTCGATTCGATGACCGTTGGGATCCAACACGAAGGCACCGTAATAATCGGCGTGATAGTGCGGCCGAAGCCCGGGCGCGCCATCGTCGCGACCCCCGCAGGTGAGCGCGGCCGTGTGAAAGGCATCGACCGCCGCGCGATAGGGAGCGCGAAAGCAGATATGCGCACCGGGAATGGGCGTCCGCACACCAGCCTCGCGGGTGATCGTGAATTCGACACCGGGAGAGCCGGGTGCTGCGCCATAATCGGAGCCGCGGCCCGCGCCGAAGTCGACGATGCGTACAAGCCCGAGCGGCCGGAGCGCGGCGTCATAAAAGCGGCGGCTGCGGTCGAGGTCACCGACACCCAGAGACACGTGACCCAGCATGGCCCTCTCTCCCAAACACCATTACGGCGACACTTTCCATTCACGGGTCGCGGTAGGGGCGGTGATTACTCACCGCCCCCAGCAAAGATCCCGGTATTGCGGGTATTACGGTATTACGCGGTTACGGTGACAGTTTAACTGTCACCGTAACCCTCACGAATCCCCTCATTTTTTCTGACTCAGATTGGCCGGAATTCATAAGCAAGTCGTCGCGACGAGAACTCTCGGGCAGCGGCGGGCGCGATGCGGCATTGTGGCGATCGTATTGAATT
>Ga0074044_10003397_pt1 | contig 13548 bp, 7 predicted proteins | sample BogForMeECP23OM1_FD_94443 | JGI IMG/M metagenome (GOLD analysis project Ga0074044, IMG submission 94443) | Bog forest soil microbial communities from Calvert Island, British Columbia, Canada - Bog Forest MetaG ECP23OM1 | ecosystem: Environmental > Terrestrial > Soil > Wetlands ... | reverse complement strand
GCGCCCCTCCGCGCCCTGGGTATCTCCCTCACGCCCGAGGTCATCGAGAGGGAGAAGTGGAATGCCTTTTGGGATGCGCCGCTGGAAGTTCCGGGCGCTCCCGGAGCCAGTCTCGACTTGCCCCGCACGGCGCAGGAAATCCGCCGGGCCACGGCCAGCTACGAGGTGAAGAATTGCCGGGTGAAAACCGATGGCGCGCGCCTGGAAATCACCCTCCCCGGCCTCTCCCTGGGCATCTTTGCAGGCGACTTGCGCTTTACGGTTTATCGCGGAACCAACCTGCTGCGCCAGGAGGCCGTCGCCAAGACCGACGAGCCTTCCGTCGCCTACAAATACAATGCCGGCTTGAGGGGATTCTCGATTAAGACCTCGCCGCGGGTGGTCTGGCAGGACGTGGCACGCGCCTGGCAGCAGTATGAATTCGGCGGCAGCGTTAACCACGACCCGGTAGCCCTGCGCGCGCGCAACCGGCTGGTGATCGTGGAAACTGCGGTTGGCTCTCTCGCCATTTTTCCCCCTTCCCACAAGTTCTTTTTCGCGCGGGAAATCGAGCTGAACCTCGGCTACGTTTGGTATCGCAAAGATGACGACCAGACCTTCTCTGCCGGCGTGCGGCAGGCCGAGCACGAAGAGGAGTATCGGCCGTTTGGAGTATCGGAAAAGGAGTGGGAGCGGCGTGCCTCGGAATCACGCCACAATCTGGGAAATTTCGCCCTTTACAACGCTCCCCCGGGAACCTGGCAGCGCATGCCGGTTTATTTTTACTTGAGCCCGGACGATGGCCGCACCACGCAGGGCAAGGTTCTGGCCTTCACTCACCACGACACCTTCAAGCCCCTGCCGGGCTACCAGGTGGCCGCCAGCCACTTTCACACGCGCTTCACCGAAATGGAGGAAGACGCCGGAACCCTCGATCTCCAGCCAGGCTTTGTTCCGGTATTTCGCGGGCTGGGAATCAACATCGCGATGATGTCCGATTTCCACGGCGATGGGCACACGGAAGACCCCGGCCCCATTCGCTTCCAGGAGCAGAAGGACTACTTCGAAGGCTGCCGCCGATTTTCCGATCGCACCTTCCTGCTCATGCCCGGCGAGGAGCCTCAAGAAAGCCTGGGCGGGCATTACACGTTCGTGTTCCCCAAGCCTGTCTACTGGAGCCGGGTGCGGAAATCCGGCCAGCTTTACCTGGAGCAGGATCCCCAGTTCGGCAAGGTCTACCACGCAGGCTCTGCGGCGGACCAATTGCAACTGCTGAAGGACGAACAGGGTTTGATGTGGCAGGCGCACCCGCGGACGAAAGGCTCCTCCGGTTACCCCGATGCGGTGCGGGATTGGGAGCACTTCAAAAGCGACCGGTTCCTGGGCGCCTCCTACCAATCGTTGCCGGTCGATCTATCCGAGCCGCGAATTTGCGAGAAACGCTGCTTCGGCGTGCTGGACGACATGAACAACTGGGCCGGCCCGAAATACATGATCGCCGAGGGTGACACGTATTTGAAATATCCGGACGACGAGACTTATCCGCAATTGATCGTAAATTACATCAAGCTTGCGCACCTTCCGGGTTTCGACGAGGACTGGAGCCCGATTCTCCGCGCCATGCGCGCCGGCGACTTCTATGTGAGCACCGGCGAAGTCCTGTTGCGGAATTACGCCGTCGAAGGCGCCGGGGTGAAGAAAACCTTCACGGCCGAGGCGGAATGGACCTTCCCCCTGGAATTTGTAGAGCTGGTCTGGAGCGACGGCACGACCGTGGAGCGGAAGGTCATATCGGAAACGGACCTCCCCCCCTTCGGCAACCATCGCTTTGCCATCCCCTTCGACACCACCGGCAAGAAGTGGGTTCGGTTGGCCATCTGGGATTCGGCCGGTAATGGAGCCCTTACCCAGCCTGTCCACCTACGTTAGGCGCCAGGACTCAGGATCCAGGATTCAGGATCTAGGATTTAGGACCTGGCACGGGGCTCCTGACTCCTGTCAACTGTCTACCGTCTACAGTCTCCTGTCTCCTAACGCCCCGCCCCGAAACCTCTCCACCCCAAAACCGATCGGATCCCGCTCAGTACGAAAGCGGATCTCGAGGCCGCTTACTGCGGTACCAGTACCCCCGTGCTCTTGAGCGCTCAGGGCCGGCAAGAGAGAATCGCGACACGGAAGACAGGGCGATGCTCTCGTGGGGAGAGCGGGAGGAAATGATATGAACAAGTCAACCGATCTGAATCGGTACCGGCGGTCGTTGCTGGCCAAGCAGCGGGAGTTGCTAACCGCGAATGGTGGCAGGCTGGTTTTAGCGCCCGCGGGAGGTATAGGGGCCGACGAGATGGACCAGGCACTTGCAGAAAGCCAGGCCACGGTTGAAGTCCATGTGACTCAGACCCGAAGCCGTCTGCGCCAAGCGATCGAGTGGGCTCTTGTCCGTCTCAGGAAGGGGAATTATGGGTCCTGCACTGCTTGCGGGAACCCCATCAGCAGGGCGCGCCTGAAAGCCGTCCCTTGGACCGATCGTTGCCGCGATTGCGCGGAACAAGAAGGCACTCGGTTCTAATGGGAGCGGAGGGTTGAATGGGAATTTAGGCCCTGAAGCCGCGCCGCTTCAGGGGCTGAAGCCCCTAAATCCCTCGCGAGATCTGCGGCGGGGCTAAAGCCCCGCCCTTCCATCCGCCGACAAATAACGTCGCTAACTTCTGCAACTAAGCACAAGCATCCGGAGTTCCTTCTTAACGCTCCTTAATCTGCCAGGATTACTCAAGTCTAACCTTCCTTTTGCCGAAGAATAATTGGAGGGTTACTGTGCGTGCAAGGCCGGTCTTGCCCGCCCAGCTTGCTGGCCGCACCGACTCTCGGAGCAATCACGCGGGAAGAAAAGCCGCGGCACTGCCCAGCGTCTCGCGCCAGCCGCCTTCTCCGAGCCAGCGTACTTATGGTGTCGGCGGAAGGTTCGCCCTAACTAAGGAGCAGGATGGCCACCATCATACATAACGATAGCCAGCCGGTCAGCTTCTTGCCTAACCCGGCGCCCTCGATGGGGCCGCTCGACGCGACCTATGCACCCCCTTACGGCGCCGCAGGGCCTGGCGAGGGAGTGGAAACCCGGACCCATCAGCTTTCCTTGCTGGTGGAGGTCAACGCTGCGCTGGCCGGCGCCCTGGATGTGGAATCGGTTCTGGGCGTGATCCTGACACGATTGGCTGAGCGCGAGGGGTTGAGCCACGCGCGAATCTATCGATTGGACGAGGCCGCCGAGGAGCTTCACCGGGTGGCGTGCGGAGGAAGGGATGGGGTCGACCGGCGCGTCGTTTCCCTCCGGGAGCCCAATCTTCTGAGCTGGGCGATCCGGCAAAGGGAGGCGGTTTACGTTCCACACGTGGAAAAGGACCCGCGCTGCCACGGGTTCGGCGCGGAGGAGCAATGCGGGTACGCCGTTCCCTTGCAGACCCGCAGGCGCGTGCTGGGGGTTCTCGAGGTGGCCGCCGATCAGCCGGATGGCATCCGCTCGGTAACCCGCAAGCTGATTGATCAGGTCGCTACCCAGGCCGCTCTGGCGCTCGAGCGCAGCGAACTTTACAAGCAACTGCGCGTTTCCGAAGAGCGCTTCCGCTCAATTTTTGAACAGGTTCACTTCGGGGTCGCGCTAGCGAGGCTGGATGGGTGGTTTTCCACCGTGAACCCCGCCTTCGCGCGTCTGCTAGGCTACACCTGCGAGGAGTTGCAGGGAAAACACTTCACGGAAATCACCCATCCACAGGACGCGGCGGCAAAGCAGGAGCAGGTGCGATCACTGCAGGAAAACGGGACGGGGCAAGTCAGCCTGGAAATGCGGTACCTGCGCAAGTCCGGCGAATCGGTTTGGTGCGCCACCAACATTTCCCTTCTCCACGACGCGGCGGGCCGTCCCGCCTACTTCCTGGGGATGGTTCAGGACATCGACGAGCGCAAGAAGGCGGAGGAAGAGCGTGGCCGGTTGCAGCAGCAGCTCTTTCAGGCGCAAAAAATGGAGGCCCTGGGAACGCTGGCGGGGGGCATTGCCCACGACTTCAATAACCTGCTGAGCGTCATGCTGGGTTTCGCGTCGCTGGCCCGCCAGCGGCTGAGCTCGGACGACCCCTTGCAGGATTCCCTGGGCATGATCGAGCAGTCGGCCCAGCGCGCCGCCGACTTGACACGCCAACTCCTGGGCTTGGCCCGTCCGGAGCGGCAACAGGTAAAGCCGGTGTGCGTGGACGACGTCCTGGAGCGGGTGCGGCGCATGGTGGCGCGGACCTTCGATCGAAATATCGCGGTCGCCGTCCACAAGGGAAGCGAGCCTTTGTGGGTCAACGCGGAGCCGAGTTACCTTGAACAAGCCCTGCTGAATATGTGCATCAACGCCCGCGACGCGATGCCGCAGGGGGGAACGCTGACCCTCGAAGCGAGCACCCTCACCCTTGAAGCGTCGCAGCCTGACCTTCCCGCGACTTGCGGTCCAGGACGCTATGCCCGCATTTCCGTACAGGACACGGGCGGGGGAATCGCACCCGAAACCTTGCCCAGGGTGTTCGACCCGTTCTTCACCACCAAGGAACCGGGCCGCGGCACGGGACTGGGCCTCGCCATGGTTTACGGATTCGTGAAAAACCACGACGGGTTCGTGAAAGTGGAAAGCGAGCCGGGCCAGGGGGCACGGTTCACCATCTCCCTTCCCCTGATTCCCGCCCCCGCCCCGCAAATGAGCGCCGTCGGATTTGGAAACATTCAGCCCGGGTGTGGAACGGTCCTAGTGGTGGACGATGAGCCGTTTGTGCGCGCTTTCGCCACGGAAGGATTGAAAGGGCTCGGCTACCAGGTTTTGGTGGCCGAAAACGGCAAGCAGGCTCTCCAGATTTACGAGCTGCGCCGCAAGGAAATCGACTGCGTTCTGATGGACTTGATCCTGCCGGAACTGAGCGGACTGGAGACCTATCGCCGGATGCGAGCGGTTGATCCGCTGGTGCGGGTGGTCTTTGCGTCGGGTTACAGCACCGGTGAGATTCTGCGGGACGCTCCCGACGCGCGCTCGGCGGCATTCATTGGAAAGCCTTATACGCTCGAAGAGCTTTCCAACGCGCTGCGCAAGGCGGGGATGGGCCAGCCACGTGGTGGGTGAGATTGCGGTTTGAAAACCGAAGATCCAGGCGGCGGTTTTCGAGCCGGGGGGATTGGAAAGGATCTCTTCCATGAGGATCCTGGTGGCGGAAGACCAATCGGTGTCCCGGCACATCCTGGTGGCACAATTGCACAAATGGGGCTATGACGTGACCGCGGTCGAAGATGGCACGCGAGCGTGGGAAGCCTTGCAAGCGGAAGATGCGCCGCCGTTGGCGATTCTGGATTGGCTCATGCCGGGCCTGGATGGAATCGACATCTGCCGCCAAATCCGCCAAAGCCCGCGGACGCGGCCAGTCTATCTAATCCTTTTAACGGCGCGGCAAGGCCAAGAAGACAAGATCCATGGCCTGCAGGCCGGAGCCGACGACTACATCACCAAACCCTTTAACCGTGAGGAGCTTCGTGCGCGCGTGCAGGTGGGCATCCGCGTCCTGGAACTCCAGGGGGCCTTGGCGCAGCGCGTCCGGGAATTGGAAGAGGCTCTCTCGCGTGTCAAGGCGCTGCAAGGACTGCTGCCCATTTGTTCTTACTGTAAAAAGATCCGCAACGATCGGAATTACTGGCAACAGGTCGAAGGGTATATCAGCGACCATTCCGAAGCCCAGTTCAGCCACGGGATTTGTCCGGATTGCTACGCGCGATTCGTCCAGCCCGAACTCGATCGTCTACATGCTCATACCGAGAAAACGCAGTGAACACACAACTGATAACTCTGGCGATGATGATTCTGGCACTGCTCGGAATCCTGGGCGGCTTCATCTTGTATCGGATGGTAGGGGGAGGGCAGATTGCCGTCGTCCGCGAGTGGCTGCGGCGCGAGACGTCGCTGTCGCGGCAGTATCGTGAGCTCTTCGAGAACGCCAATGATGCCATCCTCGTTCACGAGGCGGAAAGCGGGATCATCCTGGACTGCAATCGCAAGGCGTGCGAAATGTATGGGGGGGATCGCAACGCCCTGGTGGGCTCCAGCCTGAAAACCCTGACCCATGATATGGGCCGCTACGAGGAGGAGATTCGCCGGGTTCAGGCAGGGGAGAGCTGCGCTGGGTTCACTACCGTCCACTCCCGCATCAGCGGTCCTCCCATTACCGTTCTGGTGAGCTTGTCCACAGTCGAATATGCGGGCAAAACGGCGGTACTGAGTTTCAACCGGGATGTCACCGGGCAGGAAGAAGTAGCTGAAACCCTTCACCGGCGCGATGCGATTCTGGAGGCCGTCAGCTTTGCCGCCGAAAAGCTCCTCTCGGGAGGTAACTGGGAAGAAAACATTACGTCTGTTTTGGAGCGGTTAGGACAGTCCATGCTCGTAAGCCGGGCTTATATTTTCCAGAACCATACTGACCCGGAGGGCGATCTAGTGGCGAGTCAGCGGTACGAGTGGGCCGCGCCAGGGATCACCCCGCAAATTCACAATCCCGAACTCCAGAACTTCTCTTGGAAAAGAAACCACCTCCAAAAGTGGATGGAAGGGTTGAGGCAAGGGGAAATTGGACAAGGAGTGGTGGCCGACCTTCCAGAACTGGCTCGGCGGCATCTGGAGGGGCAGGATATTAAGTCCATTATCGCGGTGCCTATCTTTGCGGGAGAAACGTGGTGGGGTTTTATCGGCTTTGATGACTGCCTGCGCGCGCGCCAGTGGTCGGGCGTGGAAACAGAGGCCCTGCGCGCGGCAGCGAGAACCCTCGGCGCCGCCCTCCAACGCAAGGAGGCTGACCAAACCCTACGCAAAGCCGACGAGCTGGTTAAGGCCGTGGTGCAGGCTTCCCCAGTAGCCATTGCGGCTTTGGATGCCGATGGACTTGTCCGCATGTGGAACCCCGCTGCTGAAAACCTTTATGGCTGGAGCGAGGCGGAAACCCTCGGCGGGCCCCTTCCCTCGGTTCCGCCGGAGGACTGGGATTATCACCAAGCGCTTTCCGCACGAGCGATGCGGGGCGAGGCCCTCTCGAACGTGGAACTGCGACGCAAGCGGAAAGACGGTTCCTGGATTGATATTCAGCTTTCCACCGCTCCCATTTTCGATGCTCACCACCAAATTGTCGCCCACCTGGGAGTCATGAACGATATTTCCGAGCGCAAGAGGGCGGAAGAAAAACTGAAACGCTACGCGGCGGACCTGGAGGCCATCAAAACCGTTCAGGAAAAGCACAACGAGGAATTGGCGTTGCTGGTTGAGGAATTGGCCCGGGAGCACGATTTTCTACGCGCCCTGATGGATAACCTCCCGGATTACATTTATTTCAAGGATCGCCAAAGCCGCTTCATTCGCACCAATCGGGCGCATGCCCATGCCCTGGGTTTATCCGACCCCACTGAAGCCATCGGCAAGACCGACTTTGACTTTTTTTCCGCGGACGACGCGAAGAATTTCTCCCGCGACGAAGAACAGGTTATTCGATCCGGCCAGCCGCTGACCGACCGGGTGGAGAGCGCGCGGTTGGCAGACGGCCAATTCCTCTGGCTTTCCACCATCAAGATGCCCCTTCGGGACACGCGCGGACGCATCACCGGCCTGGTGGGGATTAGCCGAGACATTACCGAGCGCATGCGCGCCGAGGAAAAACTCAAGCGCTACGCCGCGGAACTGGAGGCGGCTCGCGACGTGCAAGAGCAGAACACTCGTGAGCTCACCAAGGCCTTTGAAGACCTGGGCAATGCCAAGGTGCGGGCGGAGGCCGCCAGCCAGGCGAAAAGCGAGTTCCTGGCCAATATGAGCCATGAAATTCGTACGCCCTTGAATGGCATTCTCGGGATGAGTGAACTTCTCTTCGACACACGCCTCTCCTCGGAGCAATCCGAGTACCTCACCATGTTGAAGTTATCCACGGATGCGCTGCTCAGTCTGGTGAATGACATCCTGGATTTCTCGAAGGCTGAAGCCCGGAAGATAACCTTGGACGCCATCGAGTTCAAACTGGCGGAGAGCCTTGGGGATTCCCTGAAATCACTCGCTGTCCGCGCCTCCCAGAAGGGGCTCGAGCTGGCTTGTTCGCTGTCACCACAGGTGCCCGAGTACTTGATTGGGGATCCTGGCAGGCTTCGCCAGATCATCCTCAATCTGGTGGGCAACGCCATTAAATTCACGGAGAAAGGCGAGGTGGTAGTCCAGGTTGAGGTGGATTCTCAGAGCGAAGACCATGCAACCTTGCACTTTACCGTTCGCGACACCGGGATCGGAGTCCCCTCCGAGAAGCAACAGGTCATTTTCGCGCCCTTTGAACAGGCAGACGCCTCTAGGACTCGCCGGTACGGGGGCACCGGACTGGGCTTGGCGATCACCTCCCACTTGGTGAAGTTAATGGGAGGGCGAATCTGGGTAGAAAGCGCCCCTGGCCGAGGTAGTAACTTCCACTTTACCGGACGGTTCGGCTTGGGGCGAAGCGCTGGCGCCGCAGGTTGGGCGGAATTTGCCCGGCTCAGAAATCTTCCGGCTTTGGTGGTGGACGATAACTCCACCAACCGTCACATTCTTGTGGAGGTGTTGAAGCGCTGGAAGATGATACCCACCGAGGCGGATGGGGGGCAGCGCGCACTGGCCCTGCTGGAGCAAAGCAAACAGGACCGGAACCCCTATGCGGTTATCCTTCTCGATTCCAAAATGCTGGACATCGATGGATTCGCCGTAGCCGAATTCGTCAAGTGCGACCCGGAGCTTGCCGGAGCATTGATCCTGATGCTGGCGTCGGGGGGCCGGCCCGGGGACGCGGCACGCTGCCGCCAATTGGGCATCGCGGCCTATCTGATGAAGCCGGTGAAACAGTCCGAACTCTTGGAGGCCATCCTCTTGGCACTGGGGGGCTCTTCCGGGCCGTCCTCCCAGCCGCTTGTCACCCGACATTCCCTCCGGGAGGAGCGGAGGAAGTTGCACGTTTTGCTGGCGGAAGACAACCCCGTGAACCAGGCGCTGGTCATGCGTCTTCTGGAGAAGCATGGGCACACGGTCGAGGTTGTGGCAAACGGAAGGAAGGCATTGGAAGCTTTGGAAAGAGCACCGGCAGCCCGATTCGACTTGATCCTGATGGACATGCTCATGCCGGAAATGGGTGGGGAGGAGTGCGTCGCTCGGATCCGGGCGAAGGAGCATGGCTCCGCTTCCCGGATTCCTATTATCGCCCTGACGGCCCACGCCATGGATGGGGACCGCGAGCGCATCCTGGCCATGGGCGTGGAGGGTTATCTTCCTAAACCCATCCGGGCACAGCAACTTCTTGAAACCATTGAGAAGCTGCTCCAAATACCTGCGGGGCCGGTGGCCGGCCAAGCTCCTGACAACCACGGGGAGAATGTGCTCGACCGGCCTCAAGCTTTGGCACGTTTCGAAGGGGACAAGTTGTTGCTAGGGAATCTGATTAGCGCCTTCTTTGACGATTACCCAAGGTTGGTTGCCGCCGCCCGGGACGCTGCGGCGCACCTGGATAGGGTGGAGTTGCAGCGCGCCATCCAGGCTTTGAGAAACCATCTCGCGCTTTTCTCAGCGCCTGCGGCATGCGACGCCGCGGATTTGGCAGAGTTGGCCGGGCACGCACAGAGCCTGGAGCATGTCGATGAGGCTTTGGCGCACCTGGAAGAGGAGTTGGAGCGCCTCCAACCGGCACTGGCAAATCTCGGAAAAGAGGTAACCTCATGACCGTTCTCATCGCCGATGACGATTCCATCTCCCGGCGCATGCTGGAGGCGTTCCTGGTGAAATGGGGTTATGAGGTGGTGGTGGCCACGCAGGGAGAAGCGGCTTGGGGAATCCTGCAAGGGAACGATGCCCCTCGCCTGGCTATCCTCGATTGGATGATGCCGGGTAGAGACGGCATCGACATCTGCCGGAGCGCCCGCCAGCGCAAGGGCCGGCCGTACACCTATATCCTCTTGCTGACGGCCCGAGGCCAGAAGGAAGACATCGTGGAAGGTTTGGAGGCGGGCGCCGACGATTACGTTACCAAGCCTTTCGATCCTTTTGAACTGCGGGCGCGCCTGCGGGCTGGCCGGCGCATCGTGGAGCTTCAGGAACAACTCCTTCAGGCCCGTGAGGCCTTGCGCGACCAAGCCAGCCGCGACCCCCTCACGGATCTTTGGAACCATGGAACCATTCTCGCCATCTTGCGGAAAGAAGTGGCGCGCGCTTCCCGTACCCACAGTCCCTTTGCCGTCACCATCGCCGACCTGGATCGATTCAAAGCGATCAACGACACCTATGGCCACTCGGCGGGTGACGCTGTCCTGCGGGAAGTCTCCCGCCGACTGCGGGCCGCCACGAGATCGTTTGACTCCCTGGGGCGTTACGGAGGAGATGAGTTCCTGGTAGTGGTTCCGGGATTCGACCCCGCAACCGCCGTGCGTTTTGCCGAGAGTCTTCGCGCCCGCATCGACCGCAAAGCCGTAGAAACTCCGGAAGGCCTGATTCCCGTCACCCTCAGCCTGGGGGTGGTGGCGCTCGAAGAGCTCCGCGAGGCGAAATCTGACACGCTCGTCCGCCTCGCTGATGCCGCCCTTTCGCGCGCCAAGATCGAGGGCCGGAACCGTGTGGCGTTGGCCACAACCCAAGACGTTGAGAAAGAGGTGTCAAAGTCCCTCCCGGAATGTGCGCAGCAGGATCCTGACGAGCCTCTTATCGACCTGCCCATTCTCCCTCCCCAGCTTGGGCAAGCCGGAGTGTAATCGCTCTGGCGGGCCACACTAGAACATCCTCCTGTGGTTTACCTCTTGATGAGAAGTGGCCCCTTCGATACTTTGAACGGCACTGGCGTCATTCGTTGCGGGCGGTAATACCACTTTCTTTTCCCACCAAAACACTGTACTCTCTCGCCGCCTTTCGCGGTCCTGTTCGCTCGGGAAGGACTCTTAACAAAAACGATTGGCCCTATTCGGGTCACCTAAAACATTTAGGAATTATTTATGTAACTTTCATACAAAAAAATATATGTACTTATGAGCAGGATGGAGGAGAACTGATGCGACGGATCGTATCGCGGCTGATGCTAGGTCTCATACTCGTCTGCAGCTTGTCGGCTCCCGCGGGTTTTGCCCAGGCGCCTCCGGCGACTGGGGCGGCGGCCTCGCCGGAAGTTCAGGCCCGGATTGCTACGCTCGAACAGCAGGTCGCGGATGCTCGCAGCGCCGGGGATAACGCCTGGATGCTGGTGTGCGCCGCCCTGGTTCTGATGATGACGGGCCCTGGCTTGGCGCTTTTTTATGGAGGGTTGGTGCGGAAGAAGAATGTGCTGGCCACCATGATGCAGAGCTTTATTCTCATGGGAGTGGTGACGGTCCTATGGGCATTCTTCGGTTACAGCCTGGTCTTCCATGCGGGCAATCGGTTCATCGGGAGCTTCGGTTACCTGTTCCTGCACGGAGTGGGCGCCGCTCCCGACCCCGATTATGCGGGAACGATTCCCCAGCAAACCTTTATGGTCTATCAGCTTATGTTCGCTATCATCACGCCGGCCTTGATTACCGGGGCGTTTGCAGAACGAATGAAATTCAAAGCCATGTTGCTTTTCATGGTTCTGTGGACGGTCATCGTTTATGATCCCATGGCGCACATGGTTTGGGGCAAAGGCGGCCTGCTCAACGCCTCATTGGGAGGGGTGATTCCCACGCTGGATTTCGCGGGCGGCACGGTGGTGCATGTGACTTCCGGAGTTTCCGCGCTGGTGTGCGCGCTGTATCTCGGGAAACGTCTGGGATTCCCCAAGGAACCTTTGCCGCCGCACAGCGTGGTGTTGAGCGTCGTTGGCGCCTGTTTGCTTTGGGTGGGATGGTTTGGCTTCAACGCCGGCAGCGCGCTGGCGGCGGGGCGCCTCGCTACCAGTGCTTTCGTGGCCACACACTTCGGCGCTGCCGCGGCGGCGCTCGGCTGGTCAGCAGCGGAGTGGTTGGCGAAAGGCAAGGCCAGCGTTCTGGGCGCAATTTCCGGCGCCGTGGCCGGTCTTGTGGCCATCACCCCCGCCGCAGGCTTCGTGGGGCCGATGTCCGCCCTGGCAATCGGCGCCCTTGCGGGCACGTTCTGCTATCTGATGGTTATGCAGTTCAAGAGCAAGTTCGGTTATGATGATTCGCTGGACGCGTTTGGGGTCCACGGGGCAGGCGGCACTCTTGGCGCGCTCCTGACCGGCATCTTTGCCGTTAAGGCCATCAATCCCATCTTCAGGGACAAGAACGGATTCGCAACGGCGGTCGGACTCATCGATGGCCACCCTGCTCAGGTGCTAAACCAGCTCGTGGGAGTCGTTATCGCGTGGGTGTTGGCCGTGGTGGGAACGCTGGTGATCCTCAAGGTTGTGGATTGGGCTGTCGGCCTGCGAGTCACGGAGGAGCAGGAAGTCCAAGGCCTGGATTTGTCTCAGCACGGGGAAGAAGGTTACAATCTGGAAGTCTAATGGGCCGCTGACGGCTAACAGCCGACAGCTTGCATAACTGTGGGCTGTCGGCTGTCGGCTGTCGGCTGTCAGCTACTTATCAAAGGACAATTCACTATGAAGAAAATCGAAGCCATCGTGCAGCCCTCGCGATTCGATGCGGTGAAGAGCGCGCTCCAGGAGGTTGGGGTGGAAGGCATGACGGTCTCTGAAGTGCGCGGTCACGGCCGGCAAAAAGGGCACACTGAGGTCTACCGGGGGAGTGAGTACACCGTGGATCTTCTGCCCAAGATTAAAGTCGAGATGGTGGTTTCTGAAGTCCTTGCGGTCTCCGCTGTGCAAGCCATTCTGCGAGCGGCCAAAACCGGGAAGATTGGCGACGGCAAGATTTTTGTGACCACCGTGGATGAGGCCATCCGCATTCGGAATGAAGATCGCGGTGAATCCGCGTTATAAAGGTTATAGGGTAATGAAGAGGATAAGCGGTTTGGGGCACGAAGGGCATTCGTCCGCTATCCTTTAACCTTTACCCTTTATACTTTGTCCTTTGGGCGGCCACGGATCATCACTTATGTCGTCACCCCTGCCCCCCCTTCCTGGCCCGCTCGCCCTTTCCGTCCTGGCGGATTATTGCGCCATTCAATCCCAGCGAATTCAACAGAGCTTCGCCGAGGCGAATGCCGGGACCGCCGTCTTGCGTGCGCGGTCGGACCTGGTGGACGCCCTCGTGGTCCGGCTCTATCAAGAATTCATCTCGGCAGACCCGCAAGCGCCCCGCCACCTTTGTCTGCTGGCATTGGGTGGTTATGGCCGGCGGGAACTATTTCCGTACTCGGACATTGACCTGCTTTTCCTGACCGAGGATGGCAGCGCACAATCAACCTACCGCGACGGGATTGCCACCCTTTTGCGCATGCTCTGGGACCTGAGAATGCGCGTGGGAAACAGCACACACACCTTGGCGGAGTGCGGCCGCCTCTATCGCGACAATCTGGAATTCAACGTTTCCTTGTTGGACCTGCGGTACTTGGCGGGAGACCCGGACCTTTATACACGTCTCCGGAGCTCGGTCGTC
>Ga0074044_10003395_pt1 | contig 13555 bp, 13 predicted proteins | sample BogForMeECP23OM1_FD_94443 | JGI IMG/M metagenome (GOLD analysis project Ga0074044, IMG submission 94443) | Bog forest soil microbial communities from Calvert Island, British Columbia, Canada - Bog Forest MetaG ECP23OM1 | ecosystem: Environmental > Terrestrial > Soil > Wetlands ... | reverse complement strand
GGCGTCCCGGCACTCAGCGGCGTGGTGGAGCACGTCAGCCAGAGTCCGTACAACGCCCTGCTGCGGCTCGACAAACCAGGGCCGGGTGCAGCCGCTCTCGGCGCCGTCAACTTCGGCGGCCAGAGCATGGTCACGCTAAACTTCTACCTCTACGGCGATCAGGCGGCCACGACCGTCGCCCGCGAGACACCGCTCTGGGAAGCGTGGATTCAAAAACACTTCCCCACGCCGTCGGAGACGAGCAAGAGTGAATAATCGGGCGATCATGGGAGTGCACTCCCCGTCGTTGCGCACGCTATCTGGCCCCTCCCCTGTACTCGGGGAGGATCGGGGTGAGTGCATGATCTCTGTGACGAACTCAGTTGTAAAGGAGTGCAAATGAACTATTCACGTCTCGCACTAGCGGCGCTCGGTGGCGGGGTCGCGTATTTTGCCTTCGGTTCTTTAGTGTTTTGGCTGGTGCCAGCTCTTATCAATGAATCCCGCAAGTACCCGGCCGTATTCCGACCTAAGGAAAACCTGATGAACTTTATGCCCATTGGATTAGTCGCAACTTTGATGGCGATCCTGGTTGTCGCGATAATCTTCGCAATGATGCATCAGGGCGGATCGGGCACTACGGAAGGTGCGCGCGTGGGCGTTCTCATTGGCATTTTCGTGGTTTGCGCATTTGTGCTGCACAACTACGTGAATCTGAACATCGGGCTGAAACTCGCTCTGGCACAGGCTGTTGCTTACTTCGTCCAGTGGACGATCGTCGGAATGGTCATCGGTCTCATTTACAAACCCCTCGCTACACCATAAATCGTGAATATATCTCTGAAGTTTTCGATCACTCCACAGTGGACCGCCGCGGCGAAGTTGGGTGCGCGCAAGAGGGAAAACAAAGGATAAATTCACCACGTCGCAACATTTAACACAAGAGTTAAGTATATCCTTGACTCCCAAAGACTCTGACGGTATTTTAATACTTACACTTAACATGATGGTTAACAATCAAAGAAGAGTCTCTGCTATCTTTGCTGCTCTGTCCGATCCCACCCGCCGCGGTATCCTGGTGCGCCTGTCGAGCGACGGAGAAGGGCCGGTCACCGCGTTGGCCAAACCATTTCGCATCTCGCTGCCTGCTATCTCCCGGCACCTGCGCGTGCTTGAGAACGCCGAGCTGATAGGACGGCGTCGTGAGGGACGCTCTCAGGTGATTCGGGCCCGTTCCGATGGGCTCAGGCCGGCCCAGGATTGGATGGCGCAATGCGCAGCGGGATGGGACCTCAGTTTCGACAGGTTGGACGCCTTGCTCACAGAAGAACAGCGAAAGGGAAGGAAGGATGAAGTCCGAAATAGAAATCGAAGATAATCTCTTGCGGCTCACACGCGTCTTCAATGCTCCGCGAACCCTGGTGTTTGCGTGGTGGACAACGGCCGAAAAGCTACAGCAGTGGTTCGGGCCTAAGGGGGCGACCAAATGCGAGATCGAGATGGATTTTCGCGTTGGAGGGTCATTCAAACAGAAGATGCAGATCGCAGGCGTCGGCGAGTTTTCATCGAGCGCCGTTTACGAGGAAATTGTAGAACCGGAGAGGATCGTCTACCAAGCGAACTTTGGCGCAACTTCGATGCGTGTGACAGTGGAGTTCTTCGAAGAAGGAAATCAGACACGGTTGGTTCTTACCCACGAAGGGGCCATCGACCGGACCTTCATCAAGAATGTTGAGCAAGGCACCACCTCTACGCTGGACAGACTGGATGAATTGGTGAGTAGCGAGACCCTGAGACACTAAATCTAAACCTGGAAAGGACTGTTTATGAGCATTGGACGCATTGCACTCGCGGCCCTCGGCGCCTTCGTGGTGTACTTCCTCCTCGGAGGCGCGATTTTTGGCGCTGTGCCGTTTCTTCGCGCTGAGTTCCAGAAGTATCCTGCCGTATATCGACCCCAGGAGGGTCAGATGAGCCATATGCCAACCGGAATGGCTGCTATGTTTCTGTCCATGGTCGTGCTCGCTGTACTTTACGCAATGGCGTACAGAGGCAGCACGGGGCTTTCCGATGGCGCGCTGGCAGGCTCGCAGTTCGGTGCGTTAATCGGGATCTTTGCAATCGGCTCATTTGTGGTGCACAACTATGTGAATCTGAATATCGGACTGAAACTGACCGTGGCGTCGGCTATCGCCTCGCTGGTCTCATGGACGGTCGCGGGGATAGCGATCGGACTTATCTATCGCCCTTCGGTGCTGCACTGACCGGATCGGCAGACCGGAAGTCATTCCGGGTGTGCTGTCCTACATTCAGGCTGTTGCTGCGGCTCTCGCCTGTCGGACTGCCACTTTAAGATTGGCCAGAGAAGCTGGATGGATCTGCTAGGGGTCGTTCCGAAAAATTGACTCAACAAGGAGAGACCATGAACTACTTGCGCGTTGGGTTAGCGGCCGCTGTGGCGCTGGCGACATTCTTCGCCTGGGGGTTCTTGACGGAGGGTTGGTTGATACGGAAGGATTTCGCGGCCTCGGCGGCCCTCTACCGCTCATTGGACTTGCAGATGAAATACATGCCCTTTGGGATGGCGGCCATACTGGTGGCGCTGGTGGCGGCGGTATTGCTGTATGCGGGCTGGTGCGGCGGCGCATCCGGCCCTGTGAAGGGATTGCAATTTGGCTTGCTCATGGGAGTTTTCGTCGCATGCATCCACTCGATCTCTAATCTCGTCACCATGAATATGGATATGAAACTCGGTCTGGAAATCACGGTAAGTAACGCGATTGGGTGGGTACTGGCGGGTCTCGCGATCGGTCTGGTTTACAGGCCGCTAGCGCCTTAACGTACTTCGCCGGAGAAGTTACAGAATTACGCAGGCCCGGTTAATGGGGAGGGTTTTCATAGCTGGAAACCTCGGCAGTAGTCTAAAGATCGAGCATGATCCATGCTGGCGGATGGTCGATTCGCGTTTACCGTCACAATTTCCTCGACAGTCCGATTCATCCAGATTCACGATCCAAAACGACTCATCACGAAGTCGTCTGGAGCACAATGAAGAATCTTGCTAGGAACCCAAGATCGACCGCTGGTTGCGCTTTGATCTTGCTCGGCCTGACCTTGAAGGCCACCCTCTTCTGCGCCCAGCAGACGCCGGTCGAACAAAAGGCCGGACTTCCTCGCGATAAAGCGCGAATCGAACTGAAGAAAAGGGGCGTGGAGCTCAGCCCGCATTCTTTCGTCGAAACCATCGACAAGGAAGATGCTGTATTGGTAAAGCTTTTTCTTGCGGCCGGCGTTGATCCAAATTCCGACGATCATGGCACTACCGTCCTGATGATTGCCTCCGGACTTCATCCCCCCAGCCCTAATGGCGGAGGTTGCATCGGGGGAATCATCTATGCGTGTTACTCCGTCGCTCAGAGGAATTCCAAAGGTGCTCTCGACATTGTTCGTTCACTGCTCGAAAATGGATCTGCGGTGCAAGCCAAGGACAGCGATGGCAAAACCGCCCTCCATCATGCGGCAGCGGGTGCAAACGTCGAAGTAGCCAGGATTCTTATTGCCCACGGCGCCGATGTAAACGCATCCGACAATCACGGCACAACCGCAGTCAATGTCGTCTCGCTGCTGAATGACGACACTTCCGTCACCGAGTTGCTGCTCAATCATGGCGCCGAAATCAACAATAAGAACGGCTCTTCGCCTGGCTTGCTGTACGCCGCTGCTGCCGGGCATGTCCGCTCGCTTCGCCTTCTGATTTCCAAGGGCGCAAACATCAATTCGGCGGGCAGTCAGGGCACAACCGTCTTGATGGAAGCCGCCTCCGGCGGGCACGTTGAAGTAATCGACACTCTGTTGGACCTTGGCGCCGCGGTAGACACACAGGATGCGCAGGGCTTTTCTGCATTGATGTACGCCGCATTCAACGGTCGCGAGAATTCCGTCGCACTGCTCTTGAAGCGCGGAGCAAACAAGGCACTGAGAAATCACTCCGGTGAAACTGCAGTTGACATCGCGGCGAAGCGGAAGTTTACGAATGTCATAGGATTGCTTGAATGATGAAAACGTATCACCGACGTTACTCCGTTGATTATTCCAGGCAGCTCACAAACCCGCATTGTTGACTGACTCCAGCGAGGCGTAGTGCTGCGCGGAAGCCAGAGCCGAGGATGGCTGGGTTGGGAGACGACTAATATGGCAGTGGGTTCACATCAGGTCGCGGTTCCGGGTACTAGTGAGAATTCAAGAAGCGAGATCGAGCAGCGTGTGGCTCAAGGCCGAGTCACGTGGACAGGGCCTATGACGCTGGTTGTTGCCAGGGCTTTTCTGCTAGTGATCGCACAAGCCATGGTGGCGGTAGTCTATGCATTGTGCCACCATCCATCGCCGTGGCAAGCTGCGGCTCCGTGGTGGTCGATCTATGGAACTTTCGTAGACATCGGATGTTTGCTGCTAATGGCGCGGTTCACGCGAGCGGAAGGCATCCGAATTCGCGATCTGATCGGGAAAGTGCGTCTCCGGCGGGGACGCGATGTTTTCGTCGGGATAGGCTACTACTTGCTCATTTTTCCATGTTTCCTAGGCGGGAGCATGTTAAGCAGCTTGTTAGTGTATGGCTCGATTGGTCCCCATCTTGCGCCTGGACAACTCCACGGACGGCCGCTGCCGTTTTGGGCACTCGTCTATACGTTGAGCGTGTGGTGGGTGATCTGGTCCCCCACGGAAGAGATAACTTACCAAGGGTATGTGTTGCCGCGTCTAGAAGCACTTTTCAGACGACCGTGGGTTCCGGTGATGGTTGTGGGGTTCTGGTGGACACTGCAGCTTAGTGCACTACCATTGATTCTAGACTGGAGATATATAGTGTGGCGGTTTGGGAGTTTCGCGCCCGGCGTGTTCGTCACCATACTCATTTACCGAAGGACACGACGTCTGCCACCCCTGATCGTGGCACACTGGCCCATGGACATCGTTGCAGCAATCTTGACCGTGAAGTTCTGAGAGAGAGGATTCGCTAGTGGTCCCGTCATGTGATAGCTGAGACTTGACGTTATCCGCGCTGTTGTGAGGACGAACGGAACTGTCGGACTCGGCGGAACCTTGATTTCCGGTTGCTCGTCACTCTACAGCCAATCATGGATGATCGGGACTGCAGTCTACTGCAAATAGCTGCAGCGATATAACCCAACAATGTGCTTGTCGAGGCGCAAGCCGTAAGGTGAAGGGCTCGATCTTGACTGAGCGCCGGCCTCCGGCAGAAATGAGCCGCCCTGCGGGCGGCAGTTGTGCAAGTGAGTACGCCTAACGCTAGTGATGCGCCTTGCCTTCTAGTCATCGCTTTGCGGCATCTTGTAAAGACTGCGCTCTGACGGACGCCAGGGGATAGAACTTGCCCTTGAGCACGACGGCACGAATTTTTCGCGTGTGGCTGATGTCTTCGAGGGGATTCATGTCCAATAAGACGAGATCAGCCACTCGACCTACTTGAATCGTTCCATACGTGTCCGTTTTGGCTAGGAACTTCGCAGGGTTCAGGGTTGCGGCCTGGAGTGCTTCCATTGGAGTAAAACCGGCTTCGACCAGAAGAGCCAACTCGTTATGCAGGTCGACTCCCGGCACCAAGGCCCAATCCGAAAAATCTGAACCGGCCATGATTTCAACGCGGGCTTTGTGCATCATGCGGACTACTTCAATGTTTCTTCGGTGAATCTCCAGTCGTGGCTTCAGGTCTTCCGAATCATTGCTCCAAAGCACGAAGCCTCGTTCATAGGCGACCAAAGTCGGGACATACCAGGTGCTGTTCTTCACGAAGCGCTGAAAGAGGTCCTGTCCGGTGGTGCCGAGGATCTCATCCACGGCTTGTTCTGTGGTTTTCGCAGTTGCTCCTTTGCGCCACAGGGCGTTCTCATAGAGCGTTTCCACGTGTTCGAGGCTGGCGACTCCAGCGTCGGACGCCTCGGCGGAACTGACGTTCTTCGGCAAATGGACGGCTACGGGGATGTGTTCTTTGTGAGCTTCATCCATTAACGCAGAGAAGGCCTCCGGAGGAAGCGCGTTGTGAACCTTGATGAAATCCACGCCTTTCGCCTTCAGATTGCGAACTGCTTGGCGCGCCTCTTCCGGCGTGCGCACCGTTAGGCGGTGCGTTGCTCCTTCTTTCGGGCCATCGACGAATGGACCAGCCCTGATAATGTGTGGCCCGACTCGCGCCCCGCTTTCAATCTCCGAGCGCCAGCGATCGATTTGAGCCAGGTCCCCGCCCATGTCTCGCACGCCAGTTACGCCGTTCATGATGAGTAGCGGGAAGGCGTCTGCGGTAGCATCGGTTAGGTGTCCGTGCATGTCCCAAAGTCCGGGGATCAGGAACTTGCCAGTCGCATCGACTACGTGCGTGCCTGCGGGAATTTTGACAGCGTCGCCAGGGCCGACTGCGGTGATGTGGCCTTGGGCGACCACGACCGTTGAATTCGGCTGGGCGGGCGCGCCCGTGCAGTCGATAACAGTGACGTGAGTTAGGGCGAGGGAGGAGTCTTTTTGAGCGAATGCCGGGAAAGAGCAGCATAGGAATGAGAAAAAGAGCCATTTGCGCATAAAGTTTCGAAGCGACTCGCGGCTTCAAATTTACGAAAACGTCAGGCGTGGTGTCTTGAACGGATGAAACCTTCCTATCTCCTGAGCGCCCGACGGAGAATCACGAGGAATTCATTTGCCGACGGATGCGTATCGCCCCGCATGCAGCTCGGTGAGCGTCTTCAATCGAAGGAAGACGTCGCCTATCAGTTCAACAGATACTGCTTGATGAACATTACCGTGGCATAGAAGTGATAGTCGTCATTCGACTTCTTGCTGATGCCATGTCCCTCGCCCTTCATCACGAAATACCAGACGGGTACCCCATGGTTGCGTACCGCCTTCACAATCTGGTCGGATTCGCTGCGCGGAACAATGGGATCGTTTTCGCCTTGTATGACGAAGAGCGGTTTGGTGATGGCTGCGGCGTTGTTTAAAGGCGCAAGCCTTTCGAGGAATGCGCGCATCTGCGGGTCGCGTTCGTCTCCATATTCCACGCGCCGAAGATCCTGGCGATAAGAAGCCGTGCGCTCCAGAAATGTGACCAGGCTTGAGGGTCCGTAGATGTCGATCGCGCAGCGGATGCGATCGGGGTACGTTGCCGCCGCGACCAGCGCCACATTTCCGCCATAGCTCGCGCCGGTGACCATCACTCGGTTGGCATCCAGATCGGGTTGTGTCCCGATCCAATCGAGCAGGGTGCCGATATCCTTGTAAGCGTTCTCGCGAAGCAGGCCGTTATCGAGGCTGGTAAATTTCTTTCCGAAGCCGGTTGAGCCGCGGATGTTGGGAAACAGCAAAACCACTCCAAGTTCGTTCAGGTAGTAGTTTTGTTGACCGAGGAAGTAAGGCTGAAATTGGCCCTCAGGACCTCCGTGAATGTCGATGATGATGGGGCGCTTTCCGTTAAAGTGCGCCGGCGGGTGGTAAAGGATGCCGGAGATGCTCATGCCATCGAAGCTCTTCCAGTGAATCACGCTGGGCTCGACGAATCCCTGGGTATTCAAGCCGCCAAGCTCACTAAAGGTCCACCTTTCAACCTTGCCTGTTTTGGTGTCGAGCGAATAGGCATCCTGGGCCGACCGCGCCGAGTCTAAGCTGAAGCCCAGATCGCGGCTGTTTGGGTGCCAGCGGAGATCGACTACATAGCCGGGCGGAAGGCCGGGCAGCGGTTTTTCATGGCCGGTGGCGGCGTCGAGCAAATGAAGAGTGGTGATGCCATCCTCGTTGCTGGTGATGGCGAGCATCTTGCCGTCGGGGGAAAGCTGAGCTTCGAAGATGTCCCACGGAATGTGCGTTGTCAGGTAGGTATAGCGATGAGTGGCAATATCAATCCGCGCCACTCGCTGGAACTCCGAATCGCGATCCGTGATGGCGTAGACGCTCTTGCCGTCTTTGCTGAAGTGGCCGTCGCCATAAGCGACGGATGGTTCAGCGACGGATCGGTCGGCTTTCGGAGTGAACAGAGATTTTTCGCCGCTTGCGACATCGATCATCCACAGATAGCTCTCGCTGGCGGAAATCTCTTGAAGCGCCAGAATCTTTGAATCGTCGGGCGACCAGTCGAGCGGGCTCCATCCGCCGCCTTCCAACTGCATGAGCAGGCGATCGCTTTTCGGATCGAGCGGGTTCTCGACATAAAGGTCCACATCAGTCCCGTTGTGGCGCGTCGAGCTGTAGACGATCCGGTCGCCGCGCTTAGACCACACCCCGGGTGAATTTTTTGATTTTCCATCGGTGAGCATCGTGATCTGGCCGGTCGCGAAATCGTAGCGGTAGTTCTGTTTGTTCTCATCGCCGCCCGTGTCTTTGCTGAAGATGAAGTAGTCTCCTCGCGTCGGCTGATAAGAGACTCCGCGCGTAGGGCGCTCCACGAAGAAAGTCATTTGCTGGCGCGCGCTACCGGGGAATTGCACAAGGTACACTTGCGGCGTGTTGCACATGTATGTCGCGATCAGCATCTCGCGCCGCAACGGATGCCAGCTGAGGATCTCCGCCGATCTGAAATTGGTATACCGCCCCACATCCGCCACCAGGGAGGGTGGAATCGGAGCGATGCCTTCGGTAATGGAACCCGGTTCGGGCTGGACGCCCGGTTGCTGCGCAGAAGCGGACTTAGAACAGATGACCAGCAGGAAGCTCAGTGTGAGGAAAATCCGTTTACGCATATAGGTGCACCATGAATCCACGCGACTCATCGTATGCAGCCGGCGGGCATGGAGTCTTGAACGGATGAAACATGCCGCCAGGGTTAGCGGCAGCGGAAAATCGCACGGAATTCCTTGGGGGTCAAGCCGCTCACTGTCTTGAAAGTCCTGCAGAGATGACTTTGATCCGCAAAACCGGCGGCGGCGGCGACTTCTGCGATTGGGGTTGTGCTTGTCGCAAGCTGACGTGACGCTGCTTCGACTCTCCAGTTGCGAGCGTACTCCCCGATACTGCATCCGTAGCGTCGGCGAAAGACACGAGCGAGGTGCACCGGGTGAACCCCGACCACATTGGCAATCCGATCTACCGTCAGGTTGTCAGGCAGCGTCTCGTGGAGCAGTTCGATTGCCAGTACCAGCCATGATGGCATACGGCATTTGTCGTCTTTAAATGCATTCCGGGTCGCTTCGCTAATGATCTCCAGTGCAAGTGCCTCCGCTGCGAGTGGCGAGAAGCAATCTGGATTGCGGCTCTCCGAGTAAAGTCGGGCCGCCAGGCATCGGACCCGGCCGTTACAGAGTTCCGTCGTAGCGCATATCTGACGCGCGAGGCACGAATCAGCCTGGTCATCGATGATCTCAAATCGGAAGATGCGACCGCCTCCACCAAGAAATTGATCCGAATGCACTTCTCCCGGCGGATGGAGTACTGCGGTAGCCGGTCCGCATTCGCGAACGCCGCCATTATAAGTTTCGTGGTAACCACCATGGAGCAGGATGGAAAAGTAAGGACGTGGGTGCACGTGCCGCCTGATTTGGGTCCCGGCCAGGTAAACCGACTCGGAGAAGCTCAGATTCCCCACTCGCCACTCATTCACAACTACTCCATAAAAACGCCCGCCTTCAAATTTGTGTTTCGCCATCCTACTCCCTCCGAGATGCACTCTCTGCCACAAGTAGCTCCTTTTAAGGATAGACGGCATTTGCCTGTTTGGGTAAGCGGCAAATCGTGCAGCGCAGCTCGGCAGGGCGGACACGCACTGACGATACCCCGCTTTTTGGAACCCATAAAGGTGACCCTATTCTGCGCCAGACGGCAGAACTCGTGTTCAAGAGGTTACGCGAAGAGGCCGGCGTATCGCGCTCGAGGGACGCGAGATTTCAGCCGCGATTGCACGACTTCCGCCATACCTTTGCTGTGGTTCGTCTCGTCACTTGGTATCGGGAAGGGAAAAACGTACAGCGACTCCTGCCTCATCTTTCCGTCTATCTCGGACATGCGCGGCTCCAGGATACCCAGCGCTATTTGACCATGACATCTGAGTTGCTCAAACACGCCAGTCGTTGCTTCGAGCAGTATGCCCGACCGGAGGGGAGCCATGTCTAAGAATGCGCTGGTGGGTCCCTGGGTGAAGCGGTTTCTCCTCGAGTATTTGGTATCAGAGCGTAATCTCAGCAGGAACACGCAACGAAGCTATCGAGACTCTCTCGCCCTCTTCCTGCCATTTGTAAGCGCGAGGAAGAAGAGGCCGATTGATCGCCTTGAGGTGACTGACCTGTCACGGGAGGTTCTTAGGGAGTTTCTTGATCATCTTGAACAGGTCCGTAGCTGTTCGGTGCGAACCCGGAATCAGAGACTTGCCGCCCTACATGCAATGGTGCGTTTCATTGCCGAGCGCAGTCCCGAACACATCGCCTGGTGTGGCCAGGTTCGATCTGTTCCGTTCAAGCGCTTTGCGCGGAAAGAGCTCTCTTATCTGGATAAGCCAGAGATGGATGCGCTTTTGGCTGCTCCCGACCTCCACACTCGCCAAGGTGTCCGCGACCACACTTTACTCCTCTTTCTATATAACTCCGGAGCTCGCGTGACCGAGGCAACCACGCTCCGGGTCGGTGATCTCGATCTGCGCGCCAACCGGATCGGGAGTGCGCAACTGAGAGGAAAAGGTAACAAAACGCGCCGATGTCCGCTCTGGCCGGCCACCTGTAGTGAACTCTTGGTACTCATCGGCAACCGTTCACTAGATGATCCGGTCTTTCTGAACCGGCTGGGCCAGCCGCTTACCCGGCACGGCGTTCATTGGATGATCCGCAAGTACATCAGGGTCGCTGCAAGCTCATTTCCGACATTGGGCAGGCGGTCGATCAGCCCCCACACGATCAGGCATACGACGGCGACTCACCTTCTTCGCTCTGGAGTGGATATCAACACTATTCGTGCATGGCTAGGCCACGTCTCGATCGATACGACCAACATTTACGCTGAAGTTGATCTGCAGCGGAAAGCAGAGATTCTGAAGCATTCAACGGCGCTCTCGACCACAAGCCCCAGGAAAGGCCACTGGAGAGATGACCCTTCACTGATCAGCTTCCTGCGTTCGCTGTAGGCTTTCTGTGTTGTACGCCGCCGGTGGCGTACAACACAGTAGAATAGGCCATGGCCGAGAACCCAGATGGCCACCCTAAGAACTCCCGAGCCACTACCACGCTATGAGCGTGCTCAGCCTACTTTGATACCGCTCATCAGGCGGAGGCACCGTTCGTCAGAAAATCTACCCGTTGATTGCGGAAATCGTGAAGAATCGGTCCATGAAAAACAGGAACACTTCTTACTGGGCTTGTCAGATCGGTGGATGGGCAGTCTTTAGCGCTCTTGGCTTGATAACTGGGGCCATGGAGAACGGTTGGCGGCCAAGTGTTGTCATCGGCTACCTCTTGTTTTTTATCTACAGCATCGTCTTCACCCATCTGCTCCGGCGCCTCTCGCTCCGGCGGGGCTGGACAAGTCTCGGCCCAGCTCGGGCGATTACCAGATTGTCGATAGGCGCCATTCTCATTGCCACGCTACAGACTGGGCTTGTCGTCGGGGTTTACACCGCAATCGAAGGAAGCCTCGGAGTGTGGCGTGAGCCATCTTCCATCGTATATATGTTTCTCTGGCTGACTGTGGTCGGAAACATCTGGGTGATCCTCTATTTTTCTATAACCTCTCTGCGCCACACGCGGGAGGTGAGACGCAATGAAACCAAGATGAAGCTCGCTCTCAGCGAAGCCGAGTTACGCGCCCTCGAGTCGCAACTGAATCCGCATTTTCTCTTCAACTGTCTAAACTCGATCCGAGGCATAGTCAGCGAAAATCCAGAACAGGCCCAGGACATGATTACCCGCCTCGCCAACATTCTCCGCTACAACCTGCAGCGGGACCGGCATCATACCGTACCGCTCGCCTCCGAAGTGGAGGTCGTTTCTGACTACCTAGCCCTTGAGTTGATTCGTTTCGAAAGCAGACTCCGAGTACATATTGATATTGACGATGCTGCCCGCGAACTCCCTGTGCCTCCCATGCTGCTGCAGACTCTCGTGGAGAACGCGATCAAGCATGGCGTCGAAGGCCTGCCGGCCGGCTCGGAAATTTCTATTCGGGCTTCCCTTGACAACGGCTCGCTCCGGATTGCGGTGGAGAATGAGGGTGTGCTGATCGAATCTGATTCAAGCTCTACCCAAATCGGACTCACTAATGCGCGGGAACGGCTACGCATCTTGTACGGTGATCGAGCGACACTGCAACTCACACCCAGTTCAAGCGGACGCGTGGCCGCCACCCTCCTGATTCCGCAGACATCATGAACGCTTTGATTATCGACGACGAACGAATAGCCCGGCAGGAGTTGAAGCGGCTCCTCTCGGCACACCCGGACATCGAGATCGTAGGAGAAGCGAATACCGGGGAACAGGCTCTGGAGTTGATTCCACAGTTCGCTCCCGATGTAATTTTCCTCGACGTGCAAATGCCGGGAATGAGCGGTTTCGAGCTCCTCGAACACCTGGACGATGTCCCGCAAGTCATCTTTACTACGGCCTACGATGAGTACGCTCTGAAGGCCTTTGAAGTGAGTGCGCTCGACTATCTTGTAAAACCCGTCGCCCCAGCGCGGCTTTCTGCAGCAATCGCAAAGCTGCGTCCACGGCGGGATCGTGTGCGCCCGGAGCGGGTTTTTGTGAAGGAGGGGGAACGCTGTTGGCTTCTTCGTGTCTCAGACATCTTCCTCCTTGAATCCGAGGGAAATTACACACGGCTGCATTTCGGAAATGAGCGACCGCTGATTTACCGGTCCTTGGCGGCACTTGAAGAACGGCTCGATCCTACAGTCTTCTTCCGCGCGGGCCGGAAATGCATCCTCAACGTGAAGTGGGTAGAAAGCGTCGAGACCGGCATTTCCGGAAATCTTATTGCCAAGATGCGAAACGGGAAAAACGTTGAGTTGTCCCGGAGGCAATCGATCAGGTTCCGGGAAGCATTGAGTCTGTAAGGAAATGTTCCGTGCGCAGCTCTGAGCAGCGCCGCGGCTCCTCGAAAGCTCTCATTGACACAGTTATGTTGTGTCGGCCCATTGAGGACCGTCGAGCGGGTGCGAGAATTCATCGCCTAACTGTACATAATTTTCTACACAGCATAAGTGAGCAATCTCATGCACGAGCGTGGAAAACTCCTCGGCTGGCTGCATTCCCGAAAGCAGCGTGATCTTCCCGCCATGCGAAAGACCCTTCGCGGGAGCAATTCGCTCAGAGAAGCTAAGCTCAACGTTTTGCGATTCCACGAACTTGAATAGCCGTTCGCGGTATCCGCCCACGTCGCCATTGACTTCGGTGAGTGTGGGGAGTTCTTTGCCTTCGGTCTGACTGATGTCGAAGACGTGGACGGCGCGGAACCCGTAGAGCGTCCGCTGACCCTCAGTTGTTGCGTCTTCACTCGGCTCGTCGGTCGCTACATCCTTCGTGCTTCGTCTTCCGACCATCGGGGCGAGAATGAAAATGCCTTTTTCTCCCCGTTTAACGAAGCGGCCAAGCGAGTTCCATGTCCG
>Ga0074044_10003394_pt1 | contig 13557 bp, 7 predicted proteins | sample BogForMeECP23OM1_FD_94443 | JGI IMG/M metagenome (GOLD analysis project Ga0074044, IMG submission 94443) | Bog forest soil microbial communities from Calvert Island, British Columbia, Canada - Bog Forest MetaG ECP23OM1 | ecosystem: Environmental > Terrestrial > Soil > Wetlands ... | reverse complement strand
CGGTTGGCATAAAGACGTTCGCCCTCGGGTCCATATACGGCAACGCATTGAGGCGAGAGGTCCAGCATTTGCCGGAGTTCTCCCTCTTGTTCGCGGATTTTGTCGTCCGCCCGCTTGCGATCTTCAATGTCGGTTAGGACACCATACCATTTGACGATGTTGCCAACTTCATCTCGCAGGGGGACGCCACGCTGCAGATGCCAGCGATATTGCCCGTCCGCGCGGCGGAAACGCACCTCGTCCTCACAAGGCTCACCGCTGGCAACGCACGCCAGCCACTTAGCCTTGTGTCGCACAAGATCATCGGGGTGAAATCCAGCCTCCCAACCTGATCCGGCGATTTGCTCTCGCGACATCCCACAGTACTCTACGGATCGGCGGTTGGCGTAAGAGTTCGAGCCATCCGGCAGGGCGCTCCAAACTACCGCCGGAATGGTATCGACCACCTCGCGAAGCTCCGCTTCTTGTTGTCTGATCACCGCCTCCGCCTGGCGCTGCTCGGTAATATCGGTCACTGCCCCGACAAACTCCCGATGGCCGGATGCATCCTGTATAGCGTGAGCTATCGCGTGGACGTGCTTGACTCGCCCGTCAGGCAGCAACAAACGATAGGTATGCTCGAAATCCGCCGTCTCTCGGGAGGCACCATCAATGACCTTCTGAAAGTCGGCCCGGTCTTGCGGATGGACGCGCTGTGCCACTGAATCTATTGTTGAGTCGACCGAGCGGTCGTACTCGAATATGCGATAGGTTTCGTCTGACCAGACAATCTCTCCGGTATCAGGTCTCCACCCGAAGCTCCCCGTGTGACTCAGTCTCTGAGCTTCGGCCAAATATGCTTCGCTTCGCCGGATCGCTTCTTCGGCAAGTTTGCGTTCTGTGACGTCCATTATCGCGCCGACAACTTCCTCGTTGCCCGCCTCATCCCTTAAACAATGCGAAAGATTGTAGATATGCTTTATCGAACCATCCGGCATCTGCAACCGATGCTCAAAGTCGAAGTCAGAATCATTTCCACCCTGCGCAGCACGCTCAAGAACGCTTTTGAGAAAGCCCACATCCTCAGGATGGACTCGTTGCAAAATCAAATCGGGCGTCGGTTCTGTTCCAGGGCCGTACCCGTAGATCCGAGCCGACTCTTCGGACCAAAATATTCGCTTAGTGCTCACTTCAATTCCGACACTACCGGTCCGACTGAGTCTCTGCGCATGTGTTAAGTGCGCTTTACTCCGTCGAAGTTCGACTTCGATTTGTTTCCGCGCGGTGATATCCATTACCGCGCCAATGATCTCCATGCTCCCCGTTTTATCCCTCTCCGCTTTTCCAACCACGTGTAAATACTTGATCCTGCCGTCCGGCACCAGCAACCGAAGCTCAAGGTCAATTCCTTCTCCCCTGTTGGCAGCGGTGATTGCCGTTTCTGCCGAAGGTCTATCCTGCGGATGAACGCGCTTCAAAATCATTGGCAATGAGATTCTCAAGGAAGGAGCGAATTCGAAAATTCGGAAAGTCTCGTCGGACCAGGAGTGTTCGTCCGTGGAAGCTTTCCATCCGAAGCTCCCAATGTGACTAAGGTTTTGGGCTCCGGTAAGGTACGCTTCGCGTCGGCGGAGTTCCTGGGTCAGGAGCTCGTGCTCCGTAACGTCTATGGCACTGCCAATGTACTTTTTCAGGCTTTGATTTTCGGCAGCCGGAACACCGACGCAGCGGATGTACCGGACCTCACCGTTGGGACGAACGATGCGCTTTGTCGCATCGAAGGTCGAAGCTTTCGCCAAGATTCCCTTAATTAGGTCTGCCATGGACTCGCGATCGTGCGGGTGGACACGATCCAAGTACTCCTGAACACTAGGCGGTTTCCTGGCCGGATCGAGTCCGTGCATCCGAAATAATTCGGGAGACCAATAGGAGAAGCTGTCGGGATCGAAGGCCCAGCTTCCCATGTGGGCAAGACGCTGACCTTCGGCAAGATAAAACTCGCTTCTTTGCAGCTCCTCTGCATTGTGTCGTAGCTGTTCTTCCGCCGTTTTACGCTCGTCAATGTCCAAGCTCGATCCATACCACTTGACGATGCTGCCGTTTGCATCGCGAAGTGGCACTTTCCGGTGGAACATCCAGCGATATTCTCCATTTGCTCTCCGGACACGGGTTTCGTACTCGAAGGTTTCCCCAGTCGCGAGGCAGGCTCGCCATTGGGCCACAATTCCATCAAGGTCTTCAGGGTGAATGAAGGCGGTCCAATTCCAGCCGGCGACTTTATCCAAAGTGACGCCGAGATATTCCAGCCAAGGCTGATTGAAGTAATCGAGGTAACCGTCTGGCGTGGCAGTGTGAATCAGCGCAGGAATTGAGTCGACAAGTAGTTGAACATCTACGGAGTCGATTTCCCGCCTTGGAGAAGACATGGCGCGCATCATACACCCTCACACCGCGCATCGATTAGATCGATAGAACTGAGCTTTCCCTGCAGTCCGAGCTTCCAGCATTCGATTCTTTCGGAGTGCTTGGTTCATTCCTTTTTCCCGAAGCACAGTATCGGCGCGACCGATAGATTTGTACAGGCTCTCGCCAATTGTCGAAAGTTCGGCGTCAGCCCAGCTGCTAACCAATTGTTTTTGCAGTACTTACGATTGGAGCTTCGATTGCGCTCTACCCTGAATGGTTGTGATGTCGAGGAACCCGATGCTGAGGATTACGAGGAAGGCGAACGGGGAAGTGGTCTTTAAGGTCAGCGGTCAACTGACCGGGGAAAACGTGGCGGAAATTGGAACGCTGATCGAAGCAGAAAAGAAAGGGGGTCGTATTGTCCTGGACTTGACGGATTTACGGTCGGTCGATGGCGAGGCCGTTAGATTTCTGGAGAAGTGGGAAGCGGATTCAATCAAGCTGACGAACTGTGCCGGATACATCCGAGAGTGGATCCGCAGGCAACGAGTGGAAAGGCAGTCTGAGAAGGGGACGTAGGTAACGAACTCGTCCGCTTTAATGGGCAGGAAGAGTTGGCGCGATCTTAGGAGTGAAAAATGAGCTTAGCTTCCAGTTCCGTGATGCAAATTAACGAAAATGCAGGAAACAGGCCAATGAACACGCTTATGTATGGTAATGACAAGCTACGCTCTCGCAAGGACGAGCCCGAGGAACTTCCTTTTGTGGAGACAATCGTAGGTCGACGTGGGAGTCTCCGTGGCATCCTGGCTCTAGTCGAAGCGGTTGCGCCCACAAATACGACAGTTCTGATCGCGGGCGAAACCGGCACTGGCAAGGAAGTCATCGCTCGCGCGATTCACGACTTCAGCCCCCGCCGGAACCGAAGTCTGGTGAAGATAAATTGCGCGGCAATCCCCGCCGGCCTTCTTGAAAGCGAGCTCTTCGGGCACGAACGCGGAGCCTTCACCGGCGCCGTCAACTCTCATGTCGGCCGCTTCTCGTTGGCCGATCGCGGCACTCTGTTCCTCGATGAAATTGGAGATATGCCATTAGAGCTTCAACCCAAGCTGCTCCGCGTCTTGCAGGAGCGTGAGTTTGAGGCAGTTGGCAGCACGCGCACAACGCGCGTCGACGTTCGCGTCGTCGCTGCGACCAACCAAGACTTGAAGCAAATGACTCAGGATCGTGAATTCCGCGAAGACTTGTACTACCGGTTGAATGTTTTCCCGATCTATCTGCCGCCACTACGTGAAAGAAAAGCCGATATCCCCGAACTCGTGGAATATTTTGTTCAACAGTTTGCCGCCTCGATGGACAAATCGATCGAATCCATTCCTCAGGAAACCATGCGCTCCCTGGCGCGTTACCGCTGGCCCGGCAACATTCGAGAGCTCCAAAACTACATCGCGCGCGGCGTCATTCTTTCGAGTGATGGCGTCTTTGAACCTGGACCTCTCGAGAGCTACGAGCAGCCGGAACCCGAGATTTCAAACCCCACCCTCGAAGACAAGGTGCGTAGAGAAATTCTGACTGCTTGTCAGCGCGCCAATTGGAAGCTCGGAGGTCCCCGAGGGGCAGCTGCAAGACTTGGTTTGAAGCGCACCACTCTGTTTTACAAAATGAAGCGCCTTGGTATTGCGCCGCCAGCAGACCATTCGCGGGACTGAGTCGACAATCGCTGCCGTCAAGGCCTAGGCAGTTGAGTGAACGTGTTGACAGCAATTCTGCAGCCCAGATGATATCGAAAAAAGTAACGCGTTGTTTTTCAGCCATCTAAGCCAACATTATCCGCGGCCGACAGGATGCTTTTAGTCGTCATGCATTCACGAAACGCAAAGTAAAGGGAACAACAGGAAACTTCATGGCGAGTCCAAGTAGCTAGCCGGAAATTATCTCGTGTAAGGAGATTGTTATGTCGACAAAAGTCGCAGATATCTTGTGTGAGATGCTCGCCAACGCCGGCGTCAAACGCTGCTATGGAATTGTCGGGGACGCACTCAACCCGTTTATCGACGCACTTCGCCGAAATGGCAAGATCGAGTTCATCCATGTCCGTCACGAGGAATATGGAGTGTTTGCCGCTGTTGCCGAAGCTTACTTGACGGGCAATCCAGTGGCAGTCTGTGGAACCGCCGGTCCCGGCGTGACTCACCTATTTAACGGCCTGATGGATGCGAGGAAAGAAGGTGCCTCAGTTATCGCCATTGCGGGCGACGTTGAAACAAGCATCTTGGACACGTTCACGCTTGAGGAACTCAATCCGTACAAATTCTTCGATACTGTCTCGCTCTATACCGCACGGGTCGTCAATCCCGAGCAGGCTCGTTCCGTGTTCAATACCGCAATTCTAACGGCGATTTTGGAGAAAGGCCCCACGGTCATTTCTCTCCCCGGCAACATCGCGTCCATGGATGTGGAAGTCGAGTCGACCCAGATATCGATTCCGGCCACCCCGCTTTTGCGCCCTGCCGATGCGGACTTAAATCGACTCGTGGAAATGATCGACGATGCAAAAACCGTAACCATTTTCGGGGGCGATGGCTGCAGGGACGCACGCGATGAGGTGGTTGAACTTGCGGAAAGATTAAAAGCGCCAGTCGGGTATGCGCTCCGCGGCAAACAGTGGCTGGGGCACGACAATCCTAACGCCGTAGGCATGACAGGCCTGATCGGTTACGGCGGAGCCTACAACGCAATTAATGAGGCCGACCTCTTACTGCTGCTTGGCACAGATTTTCCATTCTCAGAGTTCCTCCCCGGCGACAAGGTGAAAAAAGTCCAGATTGACAAGAACCCGAAGCACATTGGGCGCCGCACAACCGTTGATCTTGGCCTTGTTGGCGACATCAAGGCCACTGTGAATGCGTTGCTCGAGCGCGTGCGGGAAAAAACCGACAGACGCTTCCTCGAGAACCACATCGCGGAAACCAACTCGTTCCACGGTCTTTTGCAGCACTACGTTGATAAAGGCCCTCAGATCAAGCCCGTACGTCCGGAATTCTTGGCCAAAACGCTCAGCGATCTGGCTTCAGACGACGCACTTTTTTTCGCTGACACCGGAACGGCTGTTATATGGCTGGCGCGACATATTAGTGGTGGAAGGGATCGGAGGCTTTTCGGCTCGTTCTCATGGGCATCCATGGCCAACGCCGCCCCCAATGCTTTTGGCGCACAGTTGGCATATCCAGGGCGGCAAACGATCGCACTCTGTGGCGACGGAGGCTACACGATGCTTGCACTTGGCGATCTCTTGACGCAGGTGGAGCGAAGAACTCCGGTGGTTCAGGTCATCCTCAACAACGATTCTTTTGACTTCGTCAAGATCGAACAGCAAGAGGCCGGCATTGTCCCCTTCGGAGTGGATTTCAAAAGCCCCAACTTCGCGAAGGTTGCCGAAGCGATGGGAGCGAAGGGAATCCGCATCGAGGAGCCTGGCGACGTTCGAGACGCGCTCGCCGAGGCTCTTGCATACAAGGACGGCCCCGTTGTCGTGGATGCAGTAGTGGATCCGTTCGCCCTGGCATTGCCGTCGCACGTTCCGTTTCACACGGTGAAAGGCTTCACATTGAGCATGGCGAAACAGGTTCTGAACGGCAGGATGGACTCCATTATCAGGACGATGGAACGTAATATCAGGCTCGTTTGAAGTGTTTGGCGGCGCGGAAGCCTCGATGAATAGGTCCTAAAGAAATTGAAGAGTGAATCGGAACAACAGACCAATAGCCAGGCAGTAGATGCGGTTCGGTTTGCTGACGCGGCGTAGCTCAAAGCTTATGACACGCGAGATGTCGATAAATTGGTGGCGTTCTTAGACGAGCAAGGCTCTATGCTACCGCCGAATACCCCCTTCGTGACTGGTAAGAAAGCCATTGCGGAATTGATTGCGCGTGAGCGGGTGTGGCGCAATCGACACGGGCCTACTATCGTTTTCAAGGTTACCTATTTCTCAGGCCGCTCACGATCAGTTAGAGCAACCCCACAGAAAACTTCACCTGTAATTCTTCACCTGTAAAATTGGCGCGACCGCGCGCGATAGACGCAGCGTACCCTGCACACCGTGCCGTTACTTGAGTCGCCTTTGCCCCTCTCTTGCACTGCTTAACTGTAACTTCGTTAGTGAGGACGATGCCCCGTTGCATAAGTTGAATGGGCCACTGTTGCCGTCGCTCAGTAGCCAGCTAAGCTAGCTTTTGCCTGACGGCGGGGAACCGCCCTTATTGAGCGAGGCATGGAGCTCGAGTACCTGGAGTTGGATTTGCTTAATCTCTTTCAAAAGCTCCACCCTACCTTGCTGGACGACATACTTGAAAACCTCCACCGCGCCAAAAAGCATCCAGAAGCACGCCAGCCCCAGGAACCAGTTTCCTTGGGGGGTGTCGAAATGCCGCCCGGCCATCCAAAGGAAGGGGCCCGAAACGGCGACCACAAAGATCCACACCCGCACCGCCGTCCATTTGTTTCGCCGGAGCCTCTTTTCGTTGTCCGCCAAAAGGGATGTCACTTCCTGCTGGTAAGCCGCTAGGTTTGCCGGCCGGGGAAGACGCGACAGCAGCAGCTCGCCGATAGCTTCATTTCGATGTTCCATAACCACCTCCTAATAAAATTTCCTTCATTGCTCTTTTTGCGTAGTAAATACGCGATTTGACGGTGCCTTCCGAGGACCCTACGACCATGGCAATTTCCGCCAAGGAGAAGTCTTCGAGAAAATACAACACCAAAACCTCCTGGTGTTTCGGCGCGAGTTCATTCATGGCCTCATGGATGGCAGCAGCGTCATCTTCCGCGAAAGCAAGATCGGCTGATTCTTGGAATCCCATAGCGTGGGCTTCCTCAGCTCTCTCCCTGGAGATGTGTTTTCGGATGCGGTCGACGGCTATCCCATGCGTGATGCGGTAGAGCCACGGGCGCAGGGCGCCGGGATCCTTGAGCCTTCTAATTTCGCGAAATGCTTTCATCCACACGTCCTGGAGGACGTCGAGCGCCGTCTCCGCGTTGCCGGTCAGTTTGGTTGCGTAATAAAGAAGCGGCCGCTCCATCAACGCGACAAGATCTTCGAAGGCGTTTTGTTCACCAGCCTGGCAGCGGAGTGCGATCCATTCGTCCTGTGTTCGACTCGGTCCGTCCATGGCGTTCATTTCGTCTCTAATGTCGAAGGAGAGACGTCAAAAGTTCAAATCCGGGGCTTGTCTAGTAGTCGGTCAGACCAAGCCATGCCCTTGAGTTGCCACAATTGACACAGTAGAGCTATGGGGTTCAAATCCCCACGGGCATCCCATCAATACTTTAGAGAGTTTTCTTCGGAATCTGCTAGAAACTTCACCCGCGATCTTAGGGCTATGGGCCTACTGGAAACAAAGGAGAAAACGGCAAATTCCTTGGGATTTCGCTAGCCCCGTGTCGTTGCCCAATTTCGTCCCCCCACCGCAGCCTTCCTTTTTCGCTTAAACTATCTGAGCGTAAGGCTTCCCGTGCATCCTTGCCAGCGCCACCATTACCATCGTGAAAATCAAGACTCATCTTGAACGATTAAATCGCTACAAGAGCCACGCAAGGCAGTGGATTGTTCTCCCCTTCTTAGTTTGCTGGGCCACCGCATTGTGGGCCGCCGCCAACGGCAGCCTCTCCGGAACACTCAAAGACCCGAGCGGCGGTGTTGTTCCCGGCGCGACTATCACCTTGGTCAACACCGTGCTGAAAACGCAGTTTAAAACCTACTCGGACTCCCAAGGCTTCTATTCTTTTCCAACGCTCCCCGTCGGCCGTTACGGCCTCACCATCGAAGCCGCCGGCTTCAAGAGCGTCAAAATAAACAACCTCGCAATCGATACGGATGCCGCACTCAAATTCGATCTCGTTCTCCAGATAGGCCAGCAATCAGAGACCGTACTTGTCGCGGCCACCGACGCCTCCACAGAAGTCCAGGTGGACACGAGCTCGACCCACCTCGGCGAACTCGTAACCGCCTCGCAAATGACAGCCCTTCCCCTCAACGGCCGCAGCTTCACCGATCTACTCTCCATTCAGCCTGGCATCATACCGATCACCACGCTCCTCCCCAGTTCCGTCATCATGGCCGGAGTCACCGGCTCTCTTTCCCCCTCCGGCGATTTAAATCCCGGCAATCTCTCGATCGATGGCCAGCGCGAATCCTCGAACGGCTTCCTGGTGAACGGCATCGACGTCCAGGAACACATGAACGGTGGCACTTCCATCGTTCCGAATCTCGACTCCATCGATGAATTTCGCGTCCTCACCAACAATTTCGATCCGGAGTACGGCAATTACAACGGCGGCATGGTCACCGTCGTCACCCGCTCAGGCAGCGATCAATTCCACGGTAACGCCTTTGAGTTTTTTCGTAACACAGCTCTGGACGCGCGCGGCTACTTTGATCCCACTCGCGCGCCTTTTCGTCAAAATCAATTCGGGGGAACCATTGGCGGTCCAATCCAGACTCAAAAAATTTATTTCTTTGCGGACTATCAAGGCACAAGAACCACGGAGGGTGTAGAAACCGGCCTCATTTCTGTTCCATCCGCCCAAGACCGTCTAGGAAATCTCGCCGATACAGCCAGCACTTTAGCGGGAACAGTGAGCGGCAACTACTTAGCAGGACTGCTCTCCCAACACCTCGGCTACGCTGTCTCTGCCGGAGAGTCCTACTACAAAACGGGATGCACAACCGCAACGTGCGTCTTTCCGAACGCCGTGATTCCCCAATCCGCATGGTCTGCGCCCGCTCTCGCCCTACTGAAATACATTCCTCCCCCCAACAGCGGACCCGACCAATTTTCTACTTCCGCCTCCCCGGAAACCGTGCGCGACGACAAAACTTCCGGCCGCATCGACAGCAACAGTCGCTATGGCCAGCTCTCTGCTTACTATTTCTTCGACAGCTACCGTGTCGACAATCCCTACCCCGGTCAGCAGGGTGGCGCCAGCGTCCCGGGCTTCGACGCCCTCACATTCGGTCAAGCTCAGCTCCTCAGCCTCGGCAACGCAAAATCTTTCGCCTCCGGCTTCATCAACGAATTCCACATTGGGTTTCTTCGTTACGCGAATGTAATCGGCCAACCCAAAGGAGGACTTGGCGTCTCCCTCGCCTCGCAAGGCTTCGCCTCTCCACCCTCCGGCATCGTCGTCCAAGCCCCGCAGTACGAAGGCGTGGAAAACATCAGCTTCCCGTCTTTTGTCATGGGTGTCCCCGTCACCAACCAAACGCAGAACAACAACACGCTTTATTTCAGCGACGCACTCTACAAAGTCATCGGTCCCCACACTTTGAAATTCGGCGGTCAATTTCATATCGATCAGGTCAACGAACATCCCAACGCCACGTTCAACGGCACCTTCAACATTGACGGGACCGAAACCGGCAACGCCTTTGCCGATTTCCTTATCGGCGTGCCCAGCAATTTCACACAATCCTCGGGACAGCCTTTTTATCTACGCGATCGCTACGCCGGACTCTTCGCCGAAGACGGTTGGCGCGTTCGAAGCGACCTCACCTTCAACTTCGGTCTCCGCTGGGAATACATTATGCCTTTCTGGGAGAAATACGATCAGCTCCAGACCATCATTCCAGGCAGGCAATCTGTCCTTTTCCCCACCGCCCCGCCGGGACTCTTGGTTCCCGGTGATCCGGGAATCCCCAGCACCATCGCGCCCTCCAAAGCGGACAATTTCGCCCCGCGCCTCGGTCTCGCCTACTCTCCCAATTTCGAGCACGGTATTCTCAACAAAATCTTCGGAACGGCAAGCAAGAGCAGCGTTCGCGCAAGCTACGGCATCTTCTACACTGCATTTCCCGGTCTTTCCGCTGGTGTGATGTATGCCGTCCCACCCTTTGGCTACAACTACCTGAGCCCGGACCCTCCGCTCTTTGCTACCCCCTTCATCAACGCTTCGAATGGCGCGCACAACACCAATCCATTTCCCCTGAAATTTCCCGCGCACAACGTCTCTGTAAAAAACCCGGACTCATCATTCGATTTTGCAAATGTTATTCCCATCAGCGCTGACCCCTACTTCTACTATCGCAACGACGTCCCTTACACCGAAAACTATATGCTCTCCTTCGAGCGCCAGATCACGCAAAGAATCCTCCTCACCCTTAGCTACGTCGGAAATCAGGGCCATCATCTCCTCGCAGTAGTCTCAACAAATCCGAGCGATCAGGCCCTTTGCCTCCGTCTCAGCCAATCGAGCGACGTGGCGCCCGGCAGCCCCACCTGTGGTCCCTTCGCAGAGGATGCTGCCATCACCAGCGTGGACGGCCAGGTCTATCGCGGAACCCGCGTCGGCCTCGGTTCCGACTACGGGGAAAACACCGCGCAAAAAACCATCGCCAATTCCAACTACAACGCTCTGGAAACCACTCTACGCTACGTCGGTGCGCGCTCGACTTTTCTCCTGGGTTACACCTACAACAAATCCATCGACCAAAGCTCCAATCTCGGCGAACAGCTCAATCCGCTAAACCTCCGCACCACCCGTGCCATCTCCGCCTTCGATATGAAGCACAACTTTGTCGCCAGCTATCAACTCAACATTCCCTTCGATCAACTCTTCCACCACAAGAATCAGCTTACCGATGGATGGTCGCTTTCCGGCACCACGCGTTTCAGCACCGGCCTGCCCGTCACGCTCTATGACGATTCTGACTATTCCTTGCTCGGCACCCTGGGAAACGGCATCAACAACTATCTTTTGGACACGCCCAACTACGAAGGCGGCGCGCTCGACATCAACACCAATCCACGCAACGGGAAACCTGAGTTCAATACCTTGGCATTCAACAGGGAAGCGCTGGGGCAGTTGGGAAATGCCAGCCGCCGCTTCTTCTACGGCCCGGGAATCTACAATTTTGATATGACCCTGAACAAATTCGTCCGCATACACGAGTCCAAAGCCCTCGAATTTCGCTTGGAAGCCTTCAACGTCTTCAACCACGCGCAATTTTACGGGCCGGCTTCAGTGGATGGTGAAGTAAACGATCCTCACTTTGGGCAAATCGTCAGTGCCGCCGCTCCCCGCCTCGTCCAACTCGCCACAAAATTCACTTTCTAGAGAGTAGCGCTTGGATCCCTTCCCGAAAATTGTTCACAGGAGTAATCAAACTGACCACCAGATATTCCCCTCGCGAAAAATCATAAAAATGTCCCGGGTGCACGACTACGCCCGCCGTTTGCATCAATTCGATCGCCAGATCCTCGTCGGAAACTCCGTTCACAATCTTCACTACCGCATACCATCCGCCCTCGGTGTCCAGTAGTTCATACGCAACGTTCCCGCTCGTCTGTGTCTTCAACCAGGCCCAATTCTCCCTGATCCGATCCACAAGCTGCGGCTGCAGCGTTCGCCTCTGCATAAAAAGTTCGGGAAACGCCCACTGCACCGGCGAACTCAGCGAAAGATAGGTGTCCGCGATAACCTCCAGTCGCTCCAGCGCAGGCTGCGTCAACTCCTCCGGTCCGCTCGTCACCATCCACGCCACCTTCATCTGCGGCAACGCCGCTATCTTCGATAACCCGCTCAGCGTAAACGTCAAAGCCTCCCGATTCCCAACAAAGCTGTTTCTCGGCTTGCCCGCGCCAAGGTCATAATCCAGGAAGACCTCATCCACAATCAGCGCCAGACTCCGTTCCTTGCACAGCGCATTCAGCCGCTCCACTTCTTCCGTCTTCACATACGATCCCGTCGGATTATTCGGGTGCACCAAAACAATCGCCCGCGTCCTCGCCGTTATTCCCCGCTCCATCGACTCAAAATCAATGAACCATCCTTGCGCAGATTGCAGCAGGTAGGGAATCAGTGTCACATCGTGCAAATCCCCCAGAAAATCAAACAGCGGGTAACTCGGTTTTGGTACCAGAATCTCGTCATGCGGATTGCACAACAACCGGAACGCATACGAATAGGCCTCGCTCGTGCTGGTCGTCAGTACCAGTGCTTCCGGGTCAACCGTCTCCCCATGCTCCTCCCGGTAATATCGCGCAACCTCCTCTCGCGCGCTCCGCAGCCCCTTTGCCTCAGGCTCATAGGTAAGTGCATTCGGGTTCTGGAAGGCGTCCAGAATCGCCGCGGAATCGTACTTCAACCCACACTCCGTGGGATTCGACACCGTCAAATCAATCAGCTTCTTGCCGGAGGCGCGCGTCTCCTCGAGCGCGCAGGTATATTTATTCGGCGTGAGTTTCCAATGCGTGCGCTCAGAGAACATTTCGAAAATCCGACGATAGCACACGCCGCCGGAATTCTCCCTTTTTCCGTCCACCGCGGCTATCAATTCCTGCTAACTCTGCGATAATTTCCAGATGGACGATTGGTACAAAGCGCTTCTCGCTCGGAAAGCCGTCGATGTCACCGGCATCGTCCAGGGCGTCGGATTCCGCCCCTTTGTCTATCGTCTCGCCAACGAATGCAATCTTACCGGCTTCATCGCCAACAGCCCCGCTGGCGTCACCATCGAAATTCAGGGCGAACCGGAGCTGATCGATCGTTTCCTCGAGCGCCTGCCCGCCGAGCTTCCTCCCCTCGCAAGAATCACGGAACTTCTTCCCCGTGACGCAGAACCTCAGCCTGAATCCACCTTCCGTATCCTCTCCAGTCTCCTCGACGCCCCTCCCAAAGCCCTCATTTCCCCCGATGTCACAATCTGCGGCGATTGTCTTCGCGAAATGATGAATCCTCGCGACCGCCGCTTCCGCTATCCCTTCATCAACTGTACCAACTGCGGCCCACGCTTCACCATCATTCGTGACATTCCCTACGACCGCGCCCGCACCACCATGGCTTCTTTCCCCATGTGCCCCGCCTGCCAAGCCGAATACCACGATCCCACCAACCGCCGGTTTCACGCGCAGCCAAATGCCTGCTGGGACTGCGGCCCCCTCGTTCAACTCTGGTCCGCCGATGGTTGCCTGAAGGATGTCGCCGAACCATTGCGCGAAGCCTCGAAGCTTCTTGAACAGGATCACATCATCGCCGTAAAGGGCCTCGGCGGATTTCACCTCGCCTGCAACGCCCGCTCTGAATCCGCCGTCAACGCTCTCCGCGAACGCAAACGCCGCATCGAAAAACCCTTCGCCGTCATGCTCCGCCGCATCGAGGATGCGGAACGCTTCTGCG
>Ga0074044_10003393_pt1 | contig 13559 bp, 14 predicted proteins | sample BogForMeECP23OM1_FD_94443 | JGI IMG/M metagenome (GOLD analysis project Ga0074044, IMG submission 94443) | Bog forest soil microbial communities from Calvert Island, British Columbia, Canada - Bog Forest MetaG ECP23OM1 | ecosystem: Environmental > Terrestrial > Soil > Wetlands ... | reverse complement strand
GGCTAATGTCACTCAGAAAAGGAAGTGCAACTATGCGTATGTCTATTGGTGTTCCAGGATTCAGCATCTACTTCGAGCATCACCAGGTCAAACCGTTCCTCAAGGATCATTCAAAGAAGGCGAAGGACCTCTTTGATGAGCGGGTCGTTCCTGCAGTGCTCCGGGGCACGTGCAAGGCGTTGGAAGTGGTCGCCAACAACACTGCCGACGCTCACGATTACCTGATTAGCAAGATGAAATCAAAGCAGGCGGCCTGATGTTGGAAGAGATGCACCACATTTCACAAAAAGGAGAAAACGACAATGCAGAAATATCTTGTAGTGAGCTATGACGACGATCAGCAGCAATGGTTCTGGGATTACGTTGGGGCAAAGACGGCAGAAGACGCAGTGGCCCATGTCTGTGAGCGACGGCCCTACGTCATTGCCGCCGATGCGGCTTCACTTTCTCAGGTGCAGGGCATCGCACGTGACATGAAGAGCCGTTCCATCGCACGAATCATTCACCAATTCGATTCCGACACCTCAACACCAGAGAAATAGCACGACCGTCCCTCACTTCAGTATCTCCTCTCACTGGCAGTAGTCCCACCTCGTAATCCGTACTTTCTCCAGTTTCGTCTCCCTCCGTTTCCCCTGAATTCAAACACTCCCCGCTCGGGGTGTGTCTGAACGCAGTCCATTCCACAAAAAAGGAGCTATTTCATGAACAAAAGAAAGAAGCACGTCTTCGACACCGGGCAGATTCCGCACCTGTGGGCACATCGCACACAGGAGGAAGCCCGGAATCATCAGGGCAATCTCTACTTCACCGGCGACACCATCTACAGCTACGGCTCGCATTTCCCCATCGCTCGTCATGTGACGAACGATGCCGGCGAACGGGCCGTCCTGTTCACAACCGCTACTTACAGTGTCACAACCTCAAGCCATTGCTCCGCTGTTCGTTCCGCAATTCCATCAGGCATGCGGGTCTTCCACGTTCCAAGCGTATGCCCTGGGCGGTATAGCGGAAGCGAGCTAACCGCAGACGACCATGCAGACAATCTGACCGACTACTCCGACCGGATTGAAAAGCACGTCATCACATCCGCTCGGGCCAGGTCGTCCTACGCGAAGGAATGGAACCACGATCATGCCGATTGTTTGCGTGATGAGGCATTCGCCTATTGCGCATTGTTCGGCCTGCTCGTTCCGAGTATTCCAGAAGTGCCGGAGCTGGACTCCGACGCATTAACTGCCATTCGCAAGCGCGAAGCGAAGCGGGCAGCAGCAAAGGCGGAGCAGACCAAACGGGAGCGTGCGGAAGCCCTCGTTCGTCAGCAAGAACTAATCCTCGAATGGCGGGCAGGGCAGTATTCCGGCTGTCTCTATGACGTTCCCGCGATGCTGCGCATCATCGGCGATGAAGTGCAGACCTCTCGGGGTGCCCGTTTCCCCATCTCCCACGCGATGCGAGGCCTGGCTTTCGTCCGCAAGGTCCGCGAGTCAGGCCAACCCTACGTCCGCAATGGACACACCATCCACCTCGGCCTATACGCCATCGATCGCATTGAGCCAGACGGCACGGTCAAAGCTGGCTGCCATGTCGTCTCTTGGGAAGAGATAGAACGCATAGCACCAGCTCTCGATTCCCTTCCCACATCCGCTACCCCAATTGACTCCACCTTGGAGGTGCAATCGTGAGAATGACCAAACGCAATAAGCAACTACTTCGGTTGTATCGACGCGAGCGGGCCAGAGGCTTTCAGGCCTCGTGGGCTCTTGCCAATGCCCGCACGCGCCTTGAATGGGAGAAACATGAAGTAGCCGAATATTCCAGCGGAGAGCCGATTGATCCGAAACGTGGCGATGTGCGACTCCGCGCGGTCCCCGACGAAACGTGTTCTCTTGAGGACCTGGAAGGCGACTGCTTCAACCCCAAAGCCAATCCTGAGATCCCTGCGTCACGACTGAAACGCAATCGTGAAGAATTCATCGCGAAAGTGAATCAGGAAGGGGCGTGGGGAATCATCTGCGAGTACTTCGACGGGGAGACCTGGCAACACGCAGACTCCTGCTTCGGATTCGTTGGCGATGATTGGAAACACTCCGGCTATGACACCGACATCATGCGGGCAACGTTAGATGAAGCAAAGGCTGCCCGTGTGTGCCGTTGCTGTGGCCGCCCAATTAACACAAAGAAGGCAGCATTGCGCTGTAGAAAGGACCAAGTCATGAATACGCACGTCTACGCGCCCCGACTCAAGGAAACCGGCGAGCGGTTGCGGTTAGTGCTCAATGACGCAGATTGGGTCATTGCAAACCGCCACCGTGGAACGCTTCACGTCAGAGGAATCGTCACTGATCAGAGCACCGGCAAACGTTATCGAATCAAAGGGGCGGCTTGCGGCCTGCGGTGTTGCTGCGACGCTACCACCGAGGAGGTGTAGCTCACGAACAATTCTCACTGTCAATAGAGGCTCAGCAGGTCCATTTCAATCCAATCCAGGAGGCATGAACCATGTCCAAGAAACTGAAGGGCATTCTCATCGAAGTGAATGGTGGCGTTGTTTCCTATGTGCAATTCAATGGCAAGCCGGTAGCCGCCTATCACCTTTTCGATTGGGATGAACTACTCGGAGACGGCGACACTCGCAAAGCATGGGAAGGTTTGAGTCCCGAGGAGCAGCAGTTTATCCACGGTCGTTATCCCGTTGAGTTCAAGGCAATCCAAAGAAGGCTTAAGGAGGAGGCGGAAGACCAAACACAACAGAGCTAATCATGAAAACATTAACAGGAGGAAAGTGAAATGTTTGCAATCAAACCGGATGGCAAAAAGAAGATTACGCTCACAGATCTGCTGATCTGTGGAGTGTTGGGAGCGGCGTGGTTGCCCTTGGGCGTCGTAGCTGCTGCCGGCATCGGAGGCTATATGTATTTGCAGAATAAGACTGAGGACTACAGGAGAAATCATCCGGAGGAGGTCAAGAAATTAAAAGCTTAGTGAACTCCGGGTATCCACGATGTTTTAGCCAAGCCTCTGATTCAACCTCTTCGCCCGCTTCTCTTTCCGCGCTGTGAATCCCTGAAGCGGTGCACATCGGCCGCAGCGTCCTACGCTAGCGAACCGGTCTGCCAGCATACCAGAAGCAATCCGCCCGAGAAATCCCCTCAATAAGTCCGTTTGTTGAACCCATTCCGTCGAACGAAATCCAAATCAAAAGGAGAAACACGAAATGCCGACTCCATACGAAGTCGTTACTGAATCCATCATCAAGCAACTGGAATCCGGTGTAGCGCCTTGGCGCAAGCCCTGGCGCACGGAGATGCCTGCAAACCTTGCCAGCAAGAAGGAATACCGTAGGATCAATGTTTTCCTTCTCGCTTCGCTGGGTTATGGCTCGCGTTATTGGTTGACCTATCGCCAAGCCCAAACCCTGGGCGGTAGCGTCAGGAAAGGAGAACACGGTTCCAAGGTTGTCTTCTGGAAGATCGACGAATACCGGAAAGAGGATAAGGAGACAGGAGAAACGGAAAATCGCAAGTCCATTCTGCTGCGCTACTACACCGTCTTCAACCTGGAGCAATGCGAGGGAATCAAGTCCCCTGAGCCAGCCCGCGTCATCGCTCCGCTCGAGCAGTGCGAAAACATCGTCAACTCCATGCCGAATCCGCCGGGCTTCGAACAGGATTCACGGGCTTTCTATCGGCCTTGCACCGATACGGTGGGTGTGCCGGCTAGAACGGCGTTCGATTCTCCCGAAGAGTTTTACTCCACGCTCTTTCACGAATTGACGCACTCCACCGGACACCCTTCTCGCGTTGGCCGCGAGGGGATCATGGATCACAACCCCTTCGGCAGCGAGGATTACTCGAAAGAGGAGCTGGTGGCCGAGATGGGAGCAGCCATGCTTTGCGGCGTGGCCGGCATCCAGTCGCGAACACTCGATAATTCGGCATCGTACCTGCAGTCCTGGATCAATCGGCTCCGGTCTGATTCCCGCTTGATTGTTTCCGCGGCATCGCAAGCACAAAAAGCGGCTGACTACATTCTCGGCAGGACCGCAGCAGAAAACGATTCCGAAACGAAAGGAGAAAGCGAACGCGAGAGCTTCTAACTGACGATCACCGCTAAACGATTCCCCTCCGCAGTTGCACCACCCTGCAGTTCAAATCCCAAAACCAAAGGAAGGAACTTATGGCAACTCCAGCCGTAATCCCTATTTCTATTTCGAAAGGCCGGCCAATCCGTACCAAGCACGGTCGAATGGTAATTCTGAGTCCCCAGGAGATGCTGGCTCTGCTCAAGGCCGCAAAGAATCGCTCGACGCGGGATTGGGCGATGATTCTGCTGGCATATAGGCACGGCTTAAGAGCATCGGAAGTCTGCGGGCTCAAGCTAGCCGACATCGATCTGAAAACCGGCTCCATTTCGATTCGACGACTCAAGGGCTCACTCCATACCATCCAGCCGCTGTACCAGCACCGCGGACAGCCGTTGCTTGACGAGACGGCTGCCCTCCGGGCGTGGCTGCGCAAGCGGCCAGCGGACGGCTCGGACTACCTATTCACCAGCCAGAAAGGAGGGAAACTTGGGCGGACGCAGTTCTTTCGCAACTTTCAGACGGTTGCCGAGAGTGCTGGACTGCCGGTCGAGAAGCGGCATCCCCACGTGCTGAAGCACTCTCTTGCCTCACACCTGGTCGCCGGGAATGCCAACCTTGCCCTAATTCGGCAGGCCTTGGGCCATCGGTCCATCTCCAGCACACTCCTTTATATAGGTACAACTGACGAGCAAGCCGCTGAGGCTCTGCAAAAGGCACTAATGGGCCTGTTTTGAAGGACTTAAGCTGAGGGAACAAAATGCGCGTTCTGATGCATTTTGGCTCGGATGACTGGCCGTTCCAAAGGACTTAGGGACGGCCGGTCGAATCCGAGAAATGGACGTAATGTTGCATTTTGGTCTCTCGTAGTGCTCCGTTCCGATTGAGAGGAGGTTAATATGCTGCAAGATTGCTGTTCGCAGCACTGCTATATTCCGATGAATCAAATCAGAACTGAATTCGGCACGATCTTTGTCAGACGGTACCGGCCACTGAAACATTCCCCATTCCCGTGGGCGAGCAAGCCCCGCCTCATTGTGGATTTTGGTCGGCCCGATTCTGTGATCTGTGTGGAGGGAAAAGAGTATCGCGGTGTCCATCTCCATTTGTTTCCGAAAAACGGACGATGGCATGCCAATCCGAGACGCGAGCCTTATTGCGATCCAAGCACACCCATGCCAGAAAGTCTAAGGACTGCGCTTCGGGCAATGGTGGAAGAAATTGTCAACAAAGAAGTGGCTTGGAGCGACATGCTGTCAGAGCAGTGAAACCAGTCCTTAGTTTTCTGTCCGTTTACCTTTCAGGACGGCCGCCCGAAGGACAACGGATGGAGGATGAGAGGGCATACGAGCATCAGGACTAAAGACGAGTAGTCGAGGCCCAATGGATGGCCGCAAGGAATTTGCCCAATGCTAAACGTCGGTATAAGCCTGATTCGGAGTCTTTGTGTCACACCCGCAGAACGGATCGAGCACTACGCCGTCAGAGCAGACAGCTTACTTCCAAGCCCTGGTCGTTAGCGCAACCAAGTTTACTCGGTCGAGGGAGCCGACGCAGTCATCTAATCAGCCTAGTTCATCCACGAGTGAGCAATTTCATCTGCGGACCTTCACGCGTGATCCAAGAATTCGAACTGGGGTAATTACGCAAAGCCCCGATGGCCAGCGGCCACTCCCCCCAGGGAAAACTCTCAACGCTAAGTTGGGCATCACTCAGCTCGACGCCTTCATCATAGCCAAGACAAACAACGATTAGGCCTGGAGTGTTAAGCAACAAATCCCAGATCGAAGCATAGTTTTCTCCCGTGTACTCTATCGTTCCGAAATACAGAGACAACGATTCTCCTTGAAAGAAGGGACTTAGGACTAGCGCATAGCGGATCATTCCTTCTGAAGGACGAAGCGTAAAAGACAAAATCTCCCCTGTTTCTAATCTCGTCGCGGCGGATTCCAGAGAATCGTTTGTTGGTTCATTGGTCTCGCTGCCTTTTGGAACGCACTCGAGTCCGTAAGACAGTCCTCCAATGACTCGACGGATCGCATCCACGGTTGGGCCGATCTGATGGGAGCCGAATTCGAAAACTAGTTGCATGGGTACCTCACTTGCCGCCGAGCTGTAAGTATTTAAGGGCGACGCGCTCGCCAGATATGGCGTTTTTGACGAAACTAAGAATCTTGCCGTCCTTTGCGACGGTCAAATAATCATTACCCAATCGAAAGATTGTAACATCGGCTTGAATGTAGAAACCCTTCGCAACCTGACCGGCTTGAGCGGCAGCGTTTCTCATCTTTGTTAACTCTTGCATTGCGGCCGAAGGATTCCCGCGCCCGATCCCAAGTCTGGCTATAATTTGCGCCATTTTGTTGCCAGCCGGTGCCAGAAGTTCTGGGTATTCTACTTCAGGAAAGCCTGAAATCATTCCCAGTGCCATTTGGTTTTCTGGCTTGTTTAACCATTCATAGCCAGGAGGAGGAGGCTGGGAGGTAATGTATTCCATGGCTCTGTTCGCGCCCACGCTCACGCCGGTCTGCAATACCCGCATTTCCACCCAGACGACAGGTTGTTGATGCGGTCCTGGTCCTTCAGGGAAGTTCCCTATGAGCCAATTTATGAGGTGGCACAAAGACCACTTCCCTCCACAGCTACCCGCAGGGTTGGGGTCATGACCATCGTCATCAACCATGTTGAGGGGGTTGTTTCGGACGTAGCTGTAGAGGTTCCAGGTCTGGGGGTCGCCCTGGTCCCAGCCGGTGAACGGATCGTCCGGCGAAATGAAACGGCCCGTAGGTGATGAGAAGTACCTAGCGCCGAAGTTATCGAGGCTGGATTCGGAGTCGCGCTCTTTGCCGGTGGAATGGGTGCCCTGACACCGAGAGGCCAGGAAGACATGCGGGCAGTGACCGTCGTACCTATAGTTGGGCTCCTTTGTATCTGCAGATTGGATCGTTTCGCGCGTCGTAAGCAAAGATTTCGCTCGTTCCGCCGTTAGTCCTCAGCGCATCGTAGTGATGGCCGTTCAGACAGGTCGGTTCGAAAATTCATCCTTTCCCCCGCAATGCTTCGGAGCGGTGATGAAAGCTACTAGGATCAAGCAGTACGTACCACGACTTCTTCGCGCTGTCGAAATGAGCAGTACCATCAAAGAGCAGATCGTCTGCAGTGCCGTCGTCTGCGGCGTCGTCACAGTAGAATTGTATTCGAACTCCTTCTTTCAGGACCAGTTGAGTCCGCTCTAAGTCTTTCCTTGTGCCCAGTTGGTTTAAATACGTTTTCACATTCGGAGAGTTAGACTCGGGACTCAGAAATATTCTGTTTTCCATTTTATTCCTCGCTCTAGTTTTGGTTGGGCGGTTTTGGAGGCTTATTCGGATTCCTCATTTGGTCGAACAAATCGCTTGCCTGTTGTGGTGTCACTCCACACAGGTCGCAATGATTTGGTGAACCTTCTAACGGACTTTGAACGACATCACCGCCAGCGGATCGAAAATCTCCGACAGTTGCTACGCCTATCTGATTTTGAGGCAAGCCAGTCGAAAGCTCTTGGACAGTAGCTCCGTTAGCGCTCTGCACCGAAACGCCTTGCACGGTACCGTTGGGGGCGATCGACTCCGCGCTGTTTGCGATATTTTGGGCTGATGGTACTCCGCCACGCACCACGAGTGCGTCGTTGGACAATCCGCTTGCTGCATTTGCTTGGGCCTGCGCCTTGAGGCCACCTGCGAGTCCTCCAGCAATCAGAGCCTCGGTTACCACGGCGGTCTTTTCTTGTTGGCTCATTGAATTCCACTGAGAGGCTAGACCGCTCCGACCCTCGGCAGTTCCGTAAGCTTTGGCTGCCGTTTCTACAGCGCTCGCAGCCCCGTGAAGCACGGTGAACGGGTCTTTAGCGGCAGCTATCGCTGCCGCATAAGTGTGCTCGACGAAGTTGTTCGCACCGTGGGCGATTCCGCTGGCTATGTCCTTCCAGTCTCGTCCGTTGGGGTCCGTGAATCGTAGAGGATTGTTGATGGTGTACGAGTACAGGTTCAGGTCTTGAGGATTTACGAGCAGTTTTCGGTTAAATGTATCTGCGGAGACGAAACGACCAATCGCACTTCCATAGTGTCTTGCCCCGAAGTAATCCAGTCCGCTTTCGCCATCCCGTTCTTTGCCGGTGAATTTGTGCTCCATGAACGTGTGTTCGGCTTCCGCGCCGTAAATGAAAGTCAGTGAGTCGTAGGTGTAGGGAGTCTCCCGTTGTTCGGAGCCATGGCAGAGTGCTCGCTGGATTTCGAGGGTTCAACCGAGAGCTTCTTCCAAACGCCGCTAGAAAACACCAAGACCGAGGTTTTTCCGTCCCGGTGGTCTGCTGCAAATCCATGCTGATAGAGGTCGGCGCCTGGGACGATTACACCAAGAAGTCGTAGAGGACGAACTTGAACGACAACGATGTCGCTCCCCTTGTAACTGAAATTGTCGAAGCGACCGTACGAAAATTGGTGGCGTGAAAACGCGAAGACCTGGCCGTCGGGAGACAGACTTCCGTTGCCGTCGATCTGGTCACCGTTGGGGAATCGGCCCCTCCGTACCGGAATTTTCTCGCCAGTCGTGGCTCCCAGGTCAACACGCCACACTGTGTCCCGATCAGAGAGAGTTGCAGCCATTATGAGTGTGTTGTCATCAGGATATGCGATTACGTCAGGAAGGCAGTCAATTTGTTCGCCAGACACCCTGTTGCTAATCTCCGGCCCTGGCGTTTGTTTCCCCGTCAGGGTCGTAGACCTAATCGGGCAAAAATCGGGATAAGACAGGTACCAGAGGCGGTTGTGGGCAGGGTCGGCAAATTCTTCGCGCTGATTCTGAATGTTTCCCACTATTGCTCGTTCGTAAGGTTCTTGGCTGATGCTCTTGCCGAGTGAATCCACGATGATGGTTCTTATCGCCGTTGTTGGTGGGGATTGCGAGATTTCTTGGCCGTAATCCTCAACCACGATGGACTGGGAATCACGTAGAAAGCCTACCGGCGAAAGCGGGGCCTGAAGACCAGCCTGCGGGTTGAGAGCGAAATCTGATACCCATCTTAATTGTACTGTGTCGGCAACGAGGAGCCGGGTCGTCTGTTTAATTTCTGACCGCTTCCGAACAGCCACAGTAAGAAGATCACCCTTGCTATTGAAAAAAACGCGACAGTCGTCCGCGTCTGATTGCTGCGGGACATTGAGGGTGGTTGATCGCCCTGACTTTTCGATGATTCGTAAATTTACACTCCCCGTCACCAACTCGACTTCGGCAGAGGTGCCTGTTGTAGAATACGCCGCGCAGACAGCCTTAGGAGAAGGCTGGGCCGTGTTCCTCGCATAAGAGAGCGGCCCAGCAAGCGCCGCCACCGTAACCAAGCTCAAAACTCGAAGGCTAGTCATCATCGATTCCCTTAATGCGGGAGAGTCTGGATGATTGTTTTCACGACGCTCCCGGTGTGTTCGGCGAACCCGGCAACATCCTCGTATGGGTATCTATTGTCCACGTGAAATCCCACGCCCTGGCCCCCCGGAACTGGGACGGGTACATGCGTGGAAGGGAGTCCCTCGGCGTCATCAGGCAAATAGCCCCGAAAGTTCACCTCAAGGTTGCCGTTCGTATCACGGTGAAAGGTGTCGAACACGTCAAATCCTGCATTTCGCTGATACCCACTTCCCGGCGCACCTAGAGCAGCCATCGCATCAGCCGAAACAAGGTTGTTCTTGCCCATGCTCAGGAACCCGCTGACGCCACACGTGCGGTTGCAGTTGCCATTGATGGTTGCGGTGAATCCTTTGAGCGCCCCGCCCCCAGCTACTTGGACCGGATTGCTCTCGCCTTTGTTGGTATCCCAAACACCCTGAAATGTCCCGCCGTTGTATTTGACGGTGACTCCGCGCGGGTCAAGGGTTGCAGATTGCGTTTGGTCCCCGCTCAGGTGTGTCCGAGTAAAATGCTTGTGATTTTTGTCCCAAGTGCCCACATAGCCCTTGTGGCAATGTTCTTTGTCGTTTTTATCGCACCCTTTAAGCCAAATGTCCAAGCCTGTCGGATCCGTCAGCGTCAAAGGATTGTTTCTTACATAGCTGTATAGGTTGAGTTGCTGCGGGTCGAACAGGTGGTGGTCATTCATGTACAAAGGATCGGGCGTCATGAAGCGGCCCATGGGGGAAGCGTTGTAGCGGGCGCCGAAGTTGTCGAGGCCGGATTCGGCATCGCGTTCTTTGCCGGTGAATTTGTAGGTGTTGCCGCTGGAGGAGAGGATGGGGCGCTCCACACCGAAGGGATAGAAATCAGAGTTATCGAGGACGGTACCGGAAGAATTGGTGACGACGCGGGAGGTGCCAAGGTGATCGGTAAAGTAGTAGTACACATTGTTCTGGTAGTCGCGGCGGGCGATGCGTTGGCCGCCAATGAATATGTACTCGTAGAAGGAAGAGTTATTTGTGTCGCCTGCGAGGTCTGTCTCGTCTAGCGGGTCACTTCCTGCGCCGTACCAATAGAGCTTACCGCTGGATTTCTGGACACGCTTTCCGTCGCCGTCGTAGGAGTAAGTGATACCGGCGGCGGAGGTGAGATGATTTTCGACGTCGTAGACATAAGTGTATGCGGGATTGTTGCCCGTAGGACAAGTCGATTGAATGAGGAGATTGCCAGCCGCGTCGTAACAATAGCCGCTGATCTGGTTCGAGTTGCTGGATGTGACGGTCCAGGGGAGCGGTTCACTGCAGCCCGACGGACCGGTGATGGTGGACGAGAGGAGATTGCCCCAAGGATCGTAGCCAAAGGTCAAGCCCCAGCAATTTGCATTCGGAATGGTGACGCCGGTTGTCTGCGTCTGCGCGGTGGAAATGCGGTTTAAAGAATCATAGGTGTAGGTCTGAGAACGCGTAGCGTCGATATCATTTACTATGCCGGATACATTCCCGTTGTCACTGACGCCCAGATTGAAGTTGTACTTCAGATCGATGACGGATCCTGGCGTGGTGCTACCAGTGCAAGCTGTCGAGTTCCACGGCAAAGCGGTACCAGTAGTCGCGTAGATCCAGCAGGGTTGCAGGCGTGAGTTGAAGATGGCTGTGAAAGTCAGGGCTGACCCATTATTTGTGAGCGAAGACAAGCCTCCGGGCGGGGCGTAGTGTGCGTAGTTCGCGTAATAGGTGCTCGTGGAATTATCCTGGACAGAGAGGAGACGTCCAGCGCCACCAGTGTTGTAGTTCATTGTCCGGCTGCTGGGATATGTGATGGTGTTGACGGAGCCGTCGACGTAGGGGAGGTAGACGTACGAAGTGATTTTCGGGACGAAGTTGGTGGTGCGCTTATCAGTGAGGACGCGGCCCATGGGATCGAAGGACCAAGCTTCGAAGCCAATCTGGTCTTGCATTCCTGTGCGGCGCCCAATTCCATTGGTTATGGTGAGACCGTTGTAGCTGGTTTGGTCGTAGAAATAGCTGACGAGCGGAGAGGGCAGAAGGCCATTCGCACAGGTTTGCGCGGTGTAAGCTTTCCCAGTGACGCGGTTGAGGGCGTCGTAGCAATAGGAAAGTGTGACAAAGGGTGGGGTCGCGCCACCTGTAAGCGCGGAGCCGGAGGGAGAAGCACCAAAGGATGGCTTGGAAAGATGCAACGGAGCACCGCTGGATGAGGAGGCAGACAGAGAGTAATTTGTGGAAGCGCCGACCGCAGCACTGGTGATGTTCACGATGCTTCCCGACGACCTGGCAGTGACGGGCGAGCCGGATCCGTTCAAACCAGAAGTGAGAGCTGAAGCGATCGAAGAGGTCGAACTGCCGCTACCGTAGCTCGTGGTCGCCTTGTAACCGTCCACCGTAATGCTGACCGTGCCCTGATCGCACGTTCCAGAGGCGCAATTTTCGCTACCGGTGATGGTAACGCTACCCTTGCCCGGCGTGGCTACGGAGACGGTTTGATTCGGGGCGGGGGATGTTTTGGTGAGCAGGTTTCCGTTGGCATCGTAGGCGTAAGAGATTGTGCCGGACTCAGGGTTGTAGGCGGTGAGAAGTCTGGACAAGGCGTCGTAAGTGAACCGGCGGACGCGCCATGTGCTCGTAGCGTCGTTGCTTGGAGCACTGGAGCAGCCCGTGCTGCTGGTTGTGCCGTGCTGCTCGACACAAGTGAGGTTGCCAAAGGCGTCGTAAGAATAATTCGTGAGGTAGTTGTTCCCGTTCGGATCCTCCCAAACCGAACTGAGACGACCGAGGGCATCTGTCTGGCTTTCTCTGGCTTTGCCAGCCTGGTCCGTCGTAGTTGTTGTATTACCGGCATAGCTAGTACAAACATTGTTGGCTAGGCACGTGCTGCCTGCTGTGGGGACGGTACCGTCGGGCGGAGCGACCTGCGTAACTCGGCTCAAGGCATCATATTGATAGGTGGTGGTCCCGTTGGTTGGTCCGGGATCGTTCGATGTGCGATAGGGATTGCTGACCGTGGCCTTGCGCCCTACGGCGTCGTAGGTTGTAGCCACGAAAGCCGGGCCATCGGGGTCGGTTGTCACCTGAGATTGAATCCCCCTGCCGAAACCATCCTGGGTAGATTCCTGGTTCAGACTGAGGCCTGGCTCGATTAGTTTGGAAGTGGTCACGGTGTTGGGGAGAGCGTCGACAAATGTGATGCTGGTCTGGCCGCCATCAGCGAAGGTGGTTAACGTGTTTCTGCCCAGTGCGTCATACGTCCACGTTGTTTGTGCCCCATTCGGATCCGTGGCGAGGGCCTTGAGTCCGGTGCAAGAATCGTATTGGACTGTCGTGACGTGGGTAAGAGCGTCCGTGATGCTCGTGAGATATGCGGATGAATTTGAGGAAGGAGCGCAGTTTGTATTATTCCAGCTGTCCGTGTATGCGAATTTGGTTACGTTGTTTTTGGGATCGGTGATCTGGGTGAGATTTCCATAGGGGTCGCGCAGATAGCTCCAGCTTAAGTTAGTGAGGGAAGTCCCGCCAACGATTTTGCTAGTGACATTGCCGAGGGTATTGTAACCATAGCTCAGAGTGGACTGGACGCTGGAAACCGGGTCGGTCACGGTTCGAGAAGCGAGACGGTCCAGAATATGCGGCGGGGTAAAGTTCGTGGAGGGCTCCCAGGTTTGGGCGGTTTGTTTCATCACCGATCCGTTGTAACCGTACTCGTCAATTTCAATGGGGTTATCGTAGTAAAAGGTAGAGCCATTAGGTACCACATAGTCGACTTGGTACTGACGGTTCTCGACTGAACTCAGGGCAGGCGACACGTCATTCAGCGTGGTTGTGATGGCCGTTGGGAGCTGCTGATCCTGAGTGGCGATCATGGCTGTGTAGGCGGTTTGAATCGTACGCAGAAGGGTTCCCGAATAACTATAGAAATAGGTAGCGGTTTCGCGCGGCGCGATTTGCCCGTAGGAGTCCTGTTGGCCAAATACGTGCTGTGTGAGTGCCCCGAGCGGGTCGGTTTCATCCATGGTTCCGTTCCCCGGGATAGTGCC
>Ga0074044_10003392_pt1 | contig 13559 bp, 6 predicted proteins | sample BogForMeECP23OM1_FD_94443 | JGI IMG/M metagenome (GOLD analysis project Ga0074044, IMG submission 94443) | Bog forest soil microbial communities from Calvert Island, British Columbia, Canada - Bog Forest MetaG ECP23OM1 | ecosystem: Environmental > Terrestrial > Soil > Wetlands ... | reverse complement strand
GAGGTTCTTGCCATTTCTCCCGCAACTGCGAAAGTGATCGTGCAAAGTAACATGCCGCTTTTCAGAGAAGGCGAAACAGAGTTGCCGACAAAGGTATTTATGAACACCAATGATGTAAGTGAAAAACCAGCAAGTGTCAGCGCGTTGCTTGAGAGCTGCTGCAGCATCCAAGAATGCTCCTTCGGAATCTCGCGCTTGAGATTATGTTTTTTCAACAAATCTAACATTCTCTCGCCTTTAATGGTCTACGTCGCAGTATGTACAGTGATGGTATCAGTGCCGTAATCGCGATTATGGGGATGACGCTGAATTCTGGCACTGGAATGTTTGATTCCTCCAGGTACACATTCTGACCCGTAGCAGACTGGCCTGATGAGACGGCGGCTTTCCAGGTCTGTGGTGCGTATCCTGGTGCGTTCAGGTTGAACGTGTAGAATACGCTGCCCGCTGCGCCTCTTGTTGAGGGTAGGTAGGCTTCGTAAACGCCATCATATGTGTAGAAGTTCAATCCTGTGCTTGGTAGTCCAGCACCGGTTACTGTTAATGTGCCCCAGCTTAGGGTTCGGAACTCGTTACTCCAAGTGAACGCCAACGCGTTCCCAGCCACCAACCCGTTCAAATCAGCCTCGAAAATTCCACTCGCCTCACCCGACAGGTGCACGTTGGAAATTTGCCAAACCCCCCGCTGCGAATATGGACCAAGATGATTCAAAGCCATACTATGACCAAGAAATGTGGGCGGTTTAGCTAATGCTGAGTCTTCAACGAGGCTAATTCCTGACTGGGCGGTAGTGCCAGGAATAACATGGTACGATTCACCCATCAGCAAACCAGGAACTGGCGCGTAATAATGCGGCGTCGCGCCAGTGTTATTATTGTACCAATTCACGAAATCTACTTCCGCAGTCCAACCACCCTGATAGTCTGGAGAACCCAAGATACCCGTGTTCGCATATGGATATCCACCGAAAGCGACGCAGTAGATGGCGAAGTTACAGAAGAGAGCTGAATGAGTGAACACCGGGTCTCCCATATAGAAACCAGACGGAACAAAAAATGGCACTTGATCCCCACTAGCAGGAACTTGAGGCAATCCAGCAATCACGGCATGAAGCAGAGTAGTACCACCTGGAACGAAGTTGAAAACTGGGGCTCCAGATGTTGGCGCTAGTAAACACCGATCAATGTTCTGTCCAAGTTGTGAACATTCGCCGATGTCTTCGAATCCCATAGGTCCGAATGGGTATCCGTCAGTTCCGTCCGCTGCCCTAGAGAACCCATTGCCAGTCACGAATGTCCCCATGCTCGTCATCCACTCACCAACAAGCAGTCCCTGGTCGTTGAAAATGCGAATCCTACCAGACATGTTGGCTGGAGTGCCCGTGATTATGCTCTCCTTCTTGAAGAGCACATCTAACGTTATGTTAACTCCAATGATCAAATTGATCCTAATGTCAACGACCTGGGTTCGCTGTCCATAAACCGACGCCGGAGCACGCTGAACATAACCATACGTGTAACCTCGCAAGTCATACTGGCCAGCATCGAAGGATGAGGGTTCCATTTCAGTTGCCAACGTGAACTGATACCAGGGCCTCATTGAAGGAGCGTCTTGGAATGGGAAAATGGCGGGACCAAGTCCTGAAGTAATTCCACCAACGAATCCTAAACACTCCTCATCGTTGCCGAAGAACACGCCGTTAGCAGCTTGCAGGTTTCCGCGTGAGTCGATCACGTCTATTCCTCCGCCCACCATTCGAGTGAATAAGCTAGAAGGCGCTGGTGCGTTGGTGCTTAGTGCACTGTTGAATGTTTCACCCTGGTATAATCCATTGGTGGGCAGAGTGGACGCCCACCCTCTGTTAAGTGAATTCACGCCACCCGCCCAGTCAACCAGGGTATTATTTTTGAAGAAGCCTATATCGATCTCAGCACCCACTTGGTCGGCATTGCTGTCGAATCCTGTGGGGTTACCGAACTCCCAAGCGCGGTTGACTGTTGGACGTTCCCAGTCGATGCTGTATAGGGTGATGTTGAAGCCTACGCCACGAAACATGTGAACGCTAACACTGTTAGGGTTACCGCTCAATGTCACAGAGACCATTTCAGACGAACTATCAGGCACGTAGCCCAATACAAACGTGAATGGAATGTACGTGCCGGATGGTATACCGTAGTTTTCGCCGCTCCAAGTGTCGTTGATACCCCAGAACTGAATATTCGCTCTACCTTGCTGAATCGCATTCTGGTTTAACTTCGCCTTATCCAAATCAATACCAGAGTTTATGCCAGGGCACCCACCGCTTAACAAATTGTTAGTTGGTGAACAGATAGGTCCACCAACAACTGTGATTGGTAGGCCGTTATCTGCAGCAAGTTGACCAGCATTTGGCCAATGACCTACTCCCGCCCCATACGGGTAACATAGTCTGGGGTTTGTGCGTGTGCAGAGGCTTGGATCAGTCACGCCCAGTATGGTTTGGTTGTAGCTGTAGATTTGGTTGTCCAAACCTTTCAAGTAGCCTGACATGAAACCTGCGCCAGTATTGATCGGGTCCTCTACTATGCTGTTGAGCGTGTTATGGAAATGAACCGTCATGTTCACCCAACTCGATAAGCGAAGGTCAATGGGCAACGACACGTCACCAGCCCACTCGTTCGGAGTCACATCGAAGTAGTACTCCTGAAACGTGCTACCATCCAACGCTGACTGAACGTAACGGAAAGTCCAGGCACGTACGTAGTAGCGTCCTGGCGTGAGACCGTTAATCCAAGTAGCGTAAACCTGCGGCACCATCCCATCAAGGTCCCTTGGAGCACCATACTCACCCTTCACGCCAAACTCGAAATGGAATGGGTTCGTCGTTCCACCCTGAACAAACCAGTGTTGAGGTGGGCCTACCCCTTGCGGGTCTTGCATGTTCAAACTACTTCCAAAAAATGGATCCTGGCCTGAGACGGACACTTGATAGTATAATGCGCTACTCCCGCCTGATGGGTAGCCGTATCCCCGAGTGGGCACATACTCATGCCAAGGAAAGGCAATATTGCTCCCTAACCTTGGATCATCACACTGTCCCGCATGCGACTTCGGGTTGTAAAGATCTTGACCTCCAGCAATGCATGGTAGCGGTGACCATGACACCGGATTGAGGCTTGCCTTGGTGATGTGATTCAATGTTGGCTGATCATACAATTCAATCTTAATGTACTGGTTTCCAGCCAACGGGCCATCGCCTGTATCTTCTGCTAATGGCCATGGCTCATCACCGAACTGGTGCTTGGTGAAGATGTTCCCGTGAATCACGGGGCCAGGTTGTAGGTAACCATCGAAGTGCAACGATTGCCCTTTCAGAACGGTTATGCCTGAAGCAATGACTGTCTGCGGATATCCCGCAGCTGACGCGTAAATGTCGTACACTCCGGGTGCTACACCTTCCACTTCATAGTGGCCTTGGGCTGTAGCGTTGAAGTAACCTTGTACATCAACGAGGGGTAGATCCGGACGTGCCTGCCCAGTGTAGGGGTCAAGTCGGGTAGTCATCTTAGCGTAGACTCTACCAGCCTCACCGATTCCTAAACTGTAGAGGGTCTGATTATATCCTGCATATCGGATGGTTCCGGTGATGATGGCAGGGTCAATCTCACCCTTCACAAGCAACACAGGCCAATTCTCGGTTGGAATAAACTGGACGGGAAGCTGAGTGAACGGCCTACCACCAAGCAATTGTGCAGCCGATCCGGGAGGGGATGTGGCTGCAAAATTCGTTGCAGTGCCCTCCTCCCCAGCTATCTTATTACTTGACCCTCCCAACAAGATTTTGAAGAAATATCTTCCCGCGATCGTTGGCGCGGTTACGCCGTTGATTCTGACATAGTACCATTCCTTGGCTGATGTGAAGTTGATGAACTGATGATTCTGAATCAAACCCGTCTTAGCGTTCTGGATAATGGAACCGTCAACAGAAATTTGGAACGCCGTCCAACCTGGCGCGTACCGATCGAAGGGTGAGAGCTTCCCCACGTATACTCCTGAATGGGAGTTTGTTATTGTGGAAACAATGTTCGAACCATCCATCATCGACGTAAAGCCAGGTGGAAGGAGTATCACAATCGAACCCCAACCCTTGGTGGAAGTGGTTGTCGAGTTTATAGCGAAGATCAAGTCGCCGGTCGAACCCGCTAAAACAGCTCCGAAGGGAGCATACGTGTCTCCTTGAAGCTGATACCAAGAAGAACTCGGCGCGTTCCCGGAAGAGCCAGGAACTGTCCCCGGTTTCCCACCCGGATAAGGAGACTGATAACCAGGCGCTTTACTGTTCGTTGCATAATTCGGATAACCCGCATACGCATTCTGGCCTCCACCCGGCCACACGTAACCAATCACCCCCGGCACGTGAGGGTCAAAATCCTTCGCATGATACCTGTAGGTACCGGTTAAGTTGCCTAAAGTGAAGTGAGCCCTAACAGGCACCGCGGTCGCGACTACGCCGAAAACAAAGATGCCAACAATGAACAGTACAGCTAGCCTTCTCCGTATCCTCACGTTTGTTGCAGCTAACTTACGCAAATTTTCATCCTGCCGATAGTTGAATTGCTAAGTATCCCTTTCGAATTTTTTTCACTCACACTCATAGCGTCGCCCGCTTGACTGCTTATATCGTGACTGATCGCAGAAATTCGATCATCGCCTCATTGACCGTGTCAGCACGTTCCCGTTGGGTCCAGTGCCCGCAGCCAGGAAGCATGATCACGCGACGAAGGTCTGGGACAAGTGAGGTTAGGCTGGCGATTTGCTGCGAGTAGAATGTAACGACAAGATCCCGCTCGCCGGCCATATACAGTGCTGGGACGGAGATTCGGGCACCCGCGAACGGAGCGAGCAGTTCCCAGTTTCGATCGATGTTTCTATACCAATTGAGGCCGCCGCGAAAGCCCGTTCTAGAAAATGCCTCGACGTACTGGGCGACGTCGTCCTCCGTCAACCAAGCCGGCAGCTTAGAAGGGACTGTTAACTGTGAAACGAAGCCAGTTTTCCGAGGAACCATTGAGATGGGGTCGACCGCCGAATCGCTCCGAGGCCGTGGTTCCGCATCGCCGGAGGAGGCCCAAAACGTCCCCCGGATCGTGCGGTCAACGTCGCGTTCCAAGTCAGCCTCGGCTCGACCAGGTTCCTGAAAGTAAAGCTGGTAGAACTCCGACTCAGCATCCTGCGGCATAACAGTCGTCGGCCAGACCGGAGATCGTGGTGTGTAGGGAACACTCAGCCCGATCACGGCACGAAAGCGATCTGGACGCAGCAAAGCGCAATGCCCCGCCACAGGCGCGCCCCAGTCATGCCCAGCAATCGCAGCCGTTTTGGCACCCAATGCGTCCAGCAGGCCAACCATATCGCCGACCAAATGCAGCATCGTGTACTGATCAACGTCGCGGGGACCATCCGTTTCACCATAACCACGCATGTCAGGCGCAATTGCCTGAAAGCCGGCCGCTGCTAATGCAGTGAGCTGATGCCGCCAGGAATACCAAATCTCTGGAAATCCGTGGCAGAGCAGAACGACGGGTCCTGTTCCACACTTCGCGATGTGAAAACGGATCCCGTTGGCTTCGATGAATTGATGTAACATCTCCTTCACATGCTGCACTCCACAAGCGCCCACGACCACTCACTGCTCAATCATCGAAGCCCGCCGCCCCGCTTGTGTCTTCGTCTTAGTAAGCATAGGCTTACGGCTAAGGCTGAGAACGCGACAACCGCGACTCCGCTGAATTCTGGCACTGGAATGTTGGTTTGCTCGAGGTATATGTTCTGACCTGTTCCGGTTTGGCCAGATGAGACGGCGGCTTTCCAAGTTTGAGGTGCGTATCCTGGTGAGGTTAGGCTGAAGGTGTAGAAGACGCTACCCGCTCCACCTCGACTTACTGAGGGAAGGTAGGCTTCGTATACGCCGTCATACGTGTAGAAGTTCAGGCCGGTGCTTGGTAATCCTGCTCCGGTAACCGATATTAGTCCCCAGCTTAATGGACGGAACTCGTTACTCCACGTGAACGCTAAGACATTGCCTGAAACAAATCCGTTCATGTCAACCTCAAAGATTCCACTCGCCTCGCCGGAGTTGTGTGCTCCTGAGACTTGCCAGACGCCTCGCTGTGAGTATGGGCCTAAGTGGTTTGGAGCCATGCTGTGTTTGATGAAGCCAAGCGCCGAGTCTTCCGTCATGCTAATGCCGCTTGGGGCGGGTGTTCCTGGAATGATATGGTACGATTCACCCATCAATAAGCCGGCTGTCGGAGCGTAGTAGGTGGGGAACTGGCTACCTGATTTCGCTTGGCCGCCACCTGTCACGGGTTGTTGTGTGCTTGTGTTGTTCGCATACCACGGGACGAAGTCAACTTCCGCCGTCCAACCACCAGTATAGTCCGGAGCACCGGCTATTCCAGTGGACGGGAACGGGTACTGACCGTACGTTGGGGGGGGAGGGTTGGGACAGTCGATTTCGAAGGTACAACCAGCCGGAGTGAAGATTGGATCGCTGAAGTAGGCGCCGGAGGTCACGATTATATAGGGTGGCTGCTGCGGCAGCCCAGCCATGAGCACGTGAAGCAGGTTGGTGCCGCCAGGCAGATAATTGTAGCCATTCAAGCCGGAAGCAGGCTTAGTAACCAGCTGCGGGTTGAACGGGTAGAGAGGAAAATCCCACGTCGAAGACGTTACCCCGAATGCATTTCCACCCGCAGGTAATTGCCCGTTTGCAGCTATCGCGTGTCCGCTCCGGTCCACATACGTGCCTTCGCTGCTCATCCACTCTGACACCAGCTGCGCTTTATCGTTGAAGACGCGCACTCGTGCGGACATGTTGTATGGTGTGCCGGTGATGATGCTCTCCTTCTTGAAAAGAATGTCGAGAGTTATGTTGACACCTATGATCAGGTTGATCTTCATGTCGGCCACTTGGCCGTTCATGACGTAGGCTGTGAAGTCCTTGTCCTGAACGTACCCATACGTGTACGCGGCCAAATTGTACTGGCCTTCGCTGAAATGGCGCGGCCACGTGAGGCCGGGCGTTGTCCACATGGCATCTGTCAGGAACTTGGACTGAAAAGCTCGGAGAAAGCCGATTCCTATCCTCCAGGCGGCTCTACCCCCGGGGCTGAAGCCTATGCCCGAAGTGGAACCGCCTACGAAAGCCACGGCTGCACTACTGCCATAGAAGGCACCGTGAGACCCTCCGTATCCCGGCAGAACATTACGCCCACCCCCATCCATCCTCGCGCACGTGTAAGAGTAGCCTTGGTTAGGGTTCACGCAGTCCTCTCCAGCCGGACCCTGGAAGAGCCCGCCCCCATCAACTGCCCCACCAGGATTAAAAAGGAAATCTAGATGGTAACAGAGGATGGGACAAAAAAGAGGCACGCTCGGTGGAAAAGCCGATATTGATGGACCAAACGAGTCGGTGAGCCTGCCAGCCGTCCCGTTAACTACGGGGTAGAATCCTAGATCAATTGCCGAACCGAGACAGGTGATGACGGCTGTTTGGCACCCAGACCAAACCCACGGTCTGCTGACCCGCGGGCGTTCCCAGTCGATGCTGTACACGGAGACGTTGAAGCCCGGGCCGAGGAAGAGATGGTCGCTGACACTGGTCGGATTACCGCTAAGCGTTACGGAAACCTGTTCCAGCGGTGAGGGGCTGGAGTAGCCATTTGTGGCTACGTTGGGCGTGTAGGTGCCGGATGGGATTCCGTAATTCTCGCCACCCCAAGTGTCGTTGATACCCCAGAATTGGATTGTAGCTTCACCGGTGGCGAGGGAGTTAGCGTTTAACCCAGCCTTATCCAACGCAGCGACCTCACTACCTTTCCCGGTTGGGAATGGACAGGCATGGGCTGGAGCGCCGAACTCTCCGTTGACGGGCAGACCCAGAGGTCCAGTGCTAGCAGGAACCCCCGATGCGAAAACTCCGCGAGGGAGAGAGACGATGCCATTGGCGTACTGATCGTACACGTAGCATGCGTTAAAGTTCGGGGCCTGGGCAAAAGAAACCGCGCTGACGTAGTACGATGGATGAACCGCTTGCCCTGACGTTAGGTATCCGCAAGCGTAATTGACGCCCCCTGACCGAGTGAAGCAAGCTGGATTAATTCCAGTAGTGTTCTGTTCAAGCAGCCCGAGAGCGGTAACGTTCGCAGAGTACACATGTCCATCTGAGCCCATTAGGGTTCCCCAGAGATATCCTGCGCCGCTGTGGATTGGGTCGGTTTTGATTGTGTTTGGTGTATCGTGGAAGTGGACAGACTTATTCACCCAACTCGATAAGCGTAGATCGATCGGTAGTGTGACGTCTCCAGCCCACTCGTTCGGTGTCACGTCAAAGTAGTACTCCTGAAACGTAGAACCATCCAAGGCGGATTGGACGTAACGGAAAGTCCACGCACGCACATAGTACCTTCCAGGCGTTAAACCGTTAACCCAAGTCGCATACACCTGCGGCACCATGCCGTCAAGGTCTCTGGGCGCACCGTACTCACCCTTCACACCAAACTCGAAATGGAACGGAGTCGTAGTACCACCCTGCACAAACCAGTGTTGCGGAGGACCAACACCCTCAGGATCAGACGCCAAAAGCGCATTAACCCCCAACGTGGAGCCCCCGCTGCCGTACGGAAAACTACAGAAACCAAGAACGACCAAGTCGGCACTGCAGGCTCCACTGATGGCGACATCACGTGAGTAACCGTTCTGGGCTCCTGAGCTGTACTCATGCCATGGAAAGGCAATCGCGCTTGCGTCACGTGGATCACCGCACAATCCAGCCGCGCCGGCAACTTGGTAGTCCTCCTGGCCTCCTGCCACACACGGGAGTGGGGACCATGAGATTGGGGATCCTGCAGAGGGATCGACGAGGTTGCTGAGCGTCGGGTTACTGTACAATTCAATCTTCATGTATTGGCCTGTGGTCGAGTTGCCCGGCCAAGGTTCGTCACCGAACTGATGCTTCGTGAACACGTTCCCATGAATCACCGGGCCAGGCTGCAAGTAACCATCAAAATGCAAGGATTGACCCTTCAGGATTGTTACTCCTGAAGCGATGAGGGTCTGTGGATAACCAGCCGTTGACGCGTACAGGTCGTATACGCCTGGCGCTACCCCTTCCACTTCATAATGGCCTTGAGCGGTTGCATTAAAGTAACCAACAGCATTAATCAACGGCAAATCCGAACGAGCCTGACCAGTGTACGGGTCTAAGCGTGTGGCCATCTTCGCATAAACACGACCAGCCTCCTGAACAGGCAGACTATACAAGGTCTGATTGTAACCAGCATAACGAATAGTGCCCGTGATGATGCCCGGGTCAACTTCACCCTTCACAAGCAAAACAGGCCAATTCTGCGGAGGAACCCACACAGTCGGGTTCGTGAAGAGGCCTACGTTAGGTCCCACCAGTGTTGGACCGACGCCAAAGATGTTATTGCCAAAGAAAGTGAGGCCAGGGTAAGCTCCTGGAAAGTTCGTGCTGAATAGCGCCATCTTGAAGAAGTATCGTCCGGCGACGGATGGAGCCGTGACGCCATTGATTCTAACGTAATACCATTCACCCGCGTTTGTAAACTGGATGAATTGATGGTCATGATATACGTCCGAGATGACACCAGGTGGCCCGAGCTCGTCAATCACTTCGTCTGCTATTATCCCCACCAGCGTCCAGTTTGGCGCATACCTATCGTTTGGACCTAGTTTCGCTACCACGTAGTGACTGTAACTGTTTGAAAGAGTTGAGACGATTTGCGAAGAGTCGAGGTAGGAGGAGCCTGGTACGGTGAATTCGGGCGGTATGAGTATAAACCACGCATCCCAGCCTAACCCCTTAACTAACGGAGTCTGAACGTTACTTAACGGAGCCTGAATTTCATAATTTGGCGCCGCAGCGCAACCGGTACTCCATTGTGCCGGGAGACAGGTTGCGTTTAGTGCGAAGACTAGGTCACCGGTCGAACCAGTCAGCACCGCTCCAAAAGGTGCATACGAGTCTCCTTGCAGCTGATACCAAGACGAGCTGGGAGCATTCCCAGAAAAGCCTGGAGTTGCTCCCGGTTTGCCTCCGGGATAAGGTGACTGATAGCCTGGACCACTATTCACGTTCGCAAAGTTCGGAAAACCAGAATACGCGTTCTGCCCACCGCCGGGCCAGACATAACCAATAGGACCCGCCACATGAGGGTCAAAATCATTCGCGTGATACCTGTAGGTACCGGTTGAGTTGCCTAAAGTGAAGTGAGCCCTAACAGGCACCGCGGTCGCGACTACGCCGAAAACAAAGATACCAATAATGAACAGTACAGCTAGGCTTCTCCGTATTCTCATGTTTCGTAATACCTCGAATTTGGAAAAGGGGTTAGGAAGGCCGGTAGACCATTGAGCATGGTGAACAGCTGTTTACGCACAGGTTCAGATGTCAATCTGTGTAGCGACAACTGTTCTTAGGGCAACTTGGCTGAATTCAAGACCTCGCTGAGCAACGAGACGATTTCCGGCGAGCTGTTGTCGGCCAGGGCCTTCAGGTCTTCAGGGGTCAACTTGTCTCGGCCGCGCATGATCTTGGCGTTTAAGGCCAACACTCGGACGTCGAAGTAGGCCTCGGGCAACGGCATCATCGGTTTCTTCAGGCCGGTCAGACCCCACACCGCCATCATCGCGCTGCGCACCGAGCATTCGGTGGTGAAGACGACATCGCCGGGCACTTCGGCGAACTGACCGAGAAATGCCAGGTTCACGCACCCGTCCGGAATCACCTTGGGACGGTCGCTGACCCGCCGGGGCATGAACTCGGCGACGATATACGGCAGGGCAAACGTATGCGCGAAGCTGTGCGACACGGTGCTTTTGATCTGACCATCGTTTAGCCCGCAGTGGTAGAGCAACTCGGCGAAGATCTCCGCCCCGGTGCACTCCGTCATCGGCTTTTTGATGTAGACCCCGGGTTTGTTCATGATCTGGGCGTAGCCCTGAAGCGTTTGCACGGCGTCGGGTTGATCGGGGAAGGTCTTGCTGAAAAGGGCGAAGTTCAGCCTCCACGGGGAGTCGACGACCGCGATCAGACCACCGGTGTTGGGCGCGTTGCCGGTCTTGGCCACTATGTAGTCGAAGAACGTGGGGTCGCCCTTGATCGTCACGTAGTACGATATCCACCCACTTCTGTCCACGTTGGAGAGGAACACCTCGGGTTTGCCGAACTTCGGATTGCGCGCCGCCATTTTCTCCCACACCGTGAAGCAGCCCCGGTCGGTGGTGTTGCGGTCAAACTTGACCACGGTGTTGTTGTCGCCGTGCGTGGAGTTCTGCACCAAGGAACCGTTGGTGAAGAACACCAGATCATCACGGGTGAGTCCCAGACGGTGCTCGCCCTTGGCGTCGCGGAACTTTAGACCCGTGGCGAGGGTCTTTCCGTCCTTGTCGGAGGTCTCGATGTCGGTGACGGTCGTGCCGGTGCGGAACTGCACGCCTTGGCGCTCCAGCCAGACGTGTATCGGCTTGGCCACCGAGTCGTACTGATTGTACTTGTAGTGCAGGATCCCATGCAGGTTCGCGGGGCTGATCTCGGCGTAGCGCAGCAGGTAGCGCCGGCCCTCGATCAGCGCGTGATCCGGCCAAAACGCGTATATGCTGGACCAAGCGTGCCAAAATGCAGACTTGCTGAAGAACTCGGGGGTAAACCAGTCGGCCAGGGCAAGGTTCTCCAGCTTCTCCTCGGGCGTGAGCCACAACTTGATCATCTTGCGTCCGTCCTCATCCGACATAAGCTCTTCGCCCGCGGAATACGGCTGCCCCCGGTTTGCCATCAATCTGAACTTGGCGTTGATGGGCTCTTGCACGTTTGACTCGTAGGTCTCGTCGAGGATCGTCATCCCAGGGCTGTACAGTGAGGGAATCTTGGCGCACAAATACCACAGGCACTCCATCGATTCATGTTGCTCGCGGTCTCCCCGGGCGGTGTAGCCGGTCTTATGGTCACCGGCGCCGTCTAAGGCTCCGCCGGTGACATGGAGCTGCTCGTAGACGGTGATCCTCTTCCCGGGCATGTGTGCGTCGTCGACCAGGAAGACCGCCGCGGCCAAGCCGCCTATCCCGCCACCGACGATGTGGGCGCTCTTCTTGTCGATATCGGCGGGCGGCGGAGTATTAACTCGGTAATAATTGCGCATGGTTTTGACCAGAACAAGAAGAGCTGTTCTAGGCATTTAACGCGGTCAGTTACAATAAAATACAAAGTATTCTACTTGCCCAGATGGTATCGACATACGGAGCTGATGATAGGATAGGATTGCATGAGCCTCCGCCTTGAATTCGCTCTTCGCTTTGGACTGTTGGAGACGGGGCTCTCGATGCAAGAAGCTAACACCACATGGCAGCCTCTCGGCTGGCCTGATGTAATTAGGACGTACACTACGTAAACCTGGAATGATATCCAATGCTGTTCTGTCGGACATGCCCGCGCAGAACACCGCTCAAGTATTCTGGAACCTCACAGTTACTGAGTTCTCAGTAATCTTAAACTGTGCTATCCTCTTCAAATGGGTTCTGATCGCTTTGTCGAGATAATGTTCTAAGAATATGGAATACTTCTTTCCGCACATGTGATAGATGCTGAATATGACATCTAGCCCTTCCGCTCCAATCTCAATCTCCCCCACATTACCGTATTTGCACACGAGGCTTAGGAACCGGAGTAAGGTTTCTTGGTTGACCTTCTTAAACCAGAATAAGGCTGTCTCACTCGCCAACCCGACGCCAAGTCGTTCTGCAAGTTTAGCCAAAGCGTCTTCATCGGTCAAATCAAGAAGGTCGCGAAAGGCCATCGTAGGAACGTAGATGTGACGGAGCCTTTCCGCGTATCTGTCCCACTCAGCGTACTTCGTCAATATGGAAGATATCAAGGAGTTCAAGCTAACTCTCTTACGATCCGCATCTTTTGCAAGAATCTCATCCAGCTCCTTGGTTACTCGAATAGTTCTGATGGCCGTCTTCTTCTGTTCGGTACCCAACTTGATCGTCCAGTTCTAGACCGTATGTCATATTAGAATTTAGGTTTCTTCCCGGAGCATCAGAAAGGTCGGGTGTTCATCCAGCCTTGTGCAGGTTCTACGGGGGGTTCGAAAAGGCCCCTGTATTTTTGACGGACCCCGTGTGCTCGTTTCCACTGGAGCCCTGCTGTAGTTTGAGTCGCGGGTCTTTCTAATTTTTCCGACAGGTCTGTTAGTTTCCTGATTTGGCGTAGTCCCAGCTGATCGTCTTGGTTGGCTTCATTCGGAGTATGATTCGGTTGGGCTCCAGACCGCTTAGTGTTGCGTCGACCTTGTCTGGTGGCCAGTATCTTGCAATGATTTTACGTACTAGAGCGTGGTCCCTGTCATCTAGGATGTCGGCGGTGCCGGAGAAGAGAACTACTTTGTGAGCGTTCTCGTTTCGGATGGAGACGGCGATTCTGTTGTCGCGTTTCACGTTCCTACCCTTCGCCCGGTCAGTGGTGGTCGAGAAGTACAGGTAAGTTCCGTCAAAATAG
>Ga0074044_10003391_pt1 | contig 13559 bp, 22 predicted proteins | sample BogForMeECP23OM1_FD_94443 | JGI IMG/M metagenome (GOLD analysis project Ga0074044, IMG submission 94443) | Bog forest soil microbial communities from Calvert Island, British Columbia, Canada - Bog Forest MetaG ECP23OM1 | ecosystem: Environmental > Terrestrial > Soil > Wetlands ... | reverse complement strand
TGCCTGCTCACGTCTAACCCTGGCGGGCCCTATCATACGTGGGTGAAAGAAGATTTTGTCGATCTATGCGCGGAACAAGGCGCAACCGTATTGCATCGGATGAGCGAAGACGACGGAGGAATGTTGCGATCGTTTATCCCGGCATTCTTTCACGACAATCCGGACCTGTTAAAGAACGACCCGAAGTATATGTCGAAACTTCGCGGCGTCGGCGACCCGGAGACAGTCCGCGCATTAGTGTACGGCGATTGGGATGTTGTCTCGGGCGCAATGTTCGGTAGTCGGTGGCGCAAAGATCGTAACGTTGTAGTGAGTTTTCCTATCCCCGAAGGATGGGAAATATGGAGGGGAGCAGATGACGGCTATGCGAACCCGGCCTGCGTTCTATGGTTTGCGAAAGATCCGATCATGGACCGGACATTTGTGATTTCGGAGATATACGAGGCGGGGATGTTGCCTGAGGATATGGCGCAACGGGTCAAACGACGCGATAAATCTATCGCAACAATGGCGACCGGCGCTATACCGGGTATTAATGAGCATACGCTGGCCGGATTGATTGACCCGGCGAGCTTCGCAGATACGGGGACAGGAGCTCCGGCGCGCGGGAACGCGATGAATAAGATGGGGTGCTATTGGCGCCCGGCTGAGAAATACCCCGGCTCGCGGATCCATGGTATCCAACACATTCATCGGATACTATCGGACGGGAAGGACGGCAAACCGCGGTTACAGATATTCGAAGGGTGCAGGATACTGATAAAAGCGTTACCGACAGTGCCGCGGGACCCGGATGACCCGGAAGACACAGACGATGAATTTGAGTTAAGCCATGCAATCGACGCCCTCCGTTACGGCCTGCAATGGCGGGATCACAGTTTCAAGAAAGGCAAAATAACAGGCATATGAAGTATTGGACGAGCGTGAAGATGTTGCAAAAGCAGAGGAAAGCGAATAGGTTTATCGGCAATGAATAAAAAACAAATGAATATAGGACAAATCGCTTATGAAGCGTACGTGCGGTACCTGGATAAATGGAACGCGCCGTCTATTAAATGGGCCGATCTGAATGCAACGTTGCGAGCGGCGTGGGAGGCGGCGGCAACGGCTGTAAGAATATGGGGGAGGTAGCGGCAACGTCTGCAGTAATTCGCGAAGGGTCGATAATCGAAGAACGATTAGCTAAAGGATCCTAGATTTGGGAAAAAATGAAGCGAACACCTCTAAATCAACGATCAAGTAATCGGGCTCGCGAGGAGCGGATCTACAATCGGCGGGTCAAACAATGGAAAAAAGAAAATCCATTTTGTGAAGCGTGCGCGATCACCGCGGATTATCGGGCAATCCACGAGTACGATGTTTATAACACGGTGCCGAGATTGACGGAGGATTGCCATCATACGGCAGGCAAGAATCACGGACTGCTGCTGATCGAGAAATGGTGGTTGCCAGTCTGTCGGTCGTGCCACGATTGGATAACGACGCACGGCAAAGCGGCTCGATATCTCGGGTTGACAATCGATCTGCCGGTGGAGATGGGGCTCAAGACACGCTGATTGTTGCGAGATCGTAACGTGACAAGCGCCGATCTCGGGAGAGAATCGGGCCATGAAGAAAATATTGGTTCTCTCACTGCTGCTCATTTCTCAAGCGGTCCTCCTGGCGGACAGTAACCCATCGACGTGGACAAGTGACTCAAAGAAGAGGCACATGTGGAGATTGGAAGATGGCCCGGCGTATTGGGAATCGTGCAACCGGGATAAAAATTGCAAGTTCGACTATCCCATCTATCGAATGGCGTACGGCGCGAGCTACCACAATACCCGGTCGAACTAGGGTTGCCATCGCGAGTTCCGGGTGATACACTGCCGGGCATTATGAGCTTATCAGCGGATCAGTCAACGTTGGCGACGGATGGATTCACACTCGACGGGAGCCAGGACATCTGGCGCCTCAAACGTAATGCAGTCGATATGGGTCCGTGTAAAAACGGCGATCTACCCTATTCTGCGGCGACCGCGTTGTCGGCTACGATATCGGCAGCGGCCGTTGTGATCGTCGTGGCGTTGCTCGCTGATGAATCGGCGAGGGGGCAGCTCACAAACGTTCTGACAACGATCGGCGCCCCAGGATCGTATCGACCGGCGTCACCCACCTTCTAGGCAGAAAGCATCAGGGGAAGGCCAAAATGCGCCAGGAACAAGGTCCTGAGCGCGGCATTAGGCCGAATTAATCTTGTGATGAACCCCGGACAAGAGTACAAATCTCGCATATATGGCAACAGCATCAGGTCCTTTTAAAATGAATTCGACTCTCGGCGACACGGGCGTGTTCGCGGGTGATGATACGATCGGAAGCGCAGACGGGACAGTCGTTATCACGCCGTCGATCACTGGAGGAATCCAGAACATGGATTTATCGGCCAAGGTGTATATCGATAAGGTCCAAACCGATTTGAAGGCGCTTGTGGCGGCGAACTCGACCTGGGGCGCATTCCAGACGGCAGTTGCATCGTGGGCGGCCGAATAAGGAAGGTTGATCTATGGCGACAGCATCGACACCAGTTCCACTTCACGATCATATTAACACGCAGCTCGTGTACAACAGCGCGGGGCAACTCGTCACGGGAACGAAATCAGTCACGAGCGCAGATGGATCGGTCGTGTTGAGCGGCGCGACTAACGGTGCTATTGATCTCAGCGCAGCGTTGGCGATCAAGACCGCAGACGACAAGCTGCAAACTGATCTGAAAGCGCTAATTGCGGCGAACTCGACCTGGGGCGCATTCCAGACAGCGGCGGCGAGTTGGGCGGCAGAGTAAAAAGATTGCCCCGCAATCAAAACAGGAGTACAAAAGCAGGCATGGCAAACAATATACCATTTAGCGGTAAACTAGGGAAGACGCCCCCCACAGCTACGAGCGGCGGCGGGGTTAAGACGGGGCCACCGGCAGGGAAAGAAAGCCCGAGCGGCGCAATTACGCCCGATGCGATACTGGCGAAAACCGGCCTTGATAGTGCAGGCTCGGAAAATATTGGCGACAGCAATGGCGGAACGCCGGCTACGCCGATGTCGGTTTACCCGTAAAAATAGTCAGGCAAAATAGTCGTGGCGTTGCAGCTAGCAGTTGTGCCTGCGACCGGGCCGCCGACGAGCCTGAGCGCGGCGAATCAGCCAAAGGTTGATACACCGCACCCGCAGTATGACAAGCACGCGGGCACGTGGCAACGGATCTCTGATTGTTTAGAGGGCGTAGATCAGATCCGTAAACAGGGCGTGAAATATCTCCCCCTCCTGTATGATCAGGAGCCGATGGAGTATGAGGCGTATAAACGCCGAGCGAAATTTGTCAATTTCACGGCGGCCGTCGTGGAGATGTTAAACGGGTTTATCTTCCGGAAGGACCCGGAACAAAATTATCCCGATGACCTCGATCCATTCCTGCTTGATTGCACGCTCTCGGGCAAGAGTTGGTATGAATACGTCAAAGAGGTCGTGTTCGTCGCGGATTCAATCGGGCGCTGCGGCACGTTAATTGATTGGTCAGTGGACGAGAAACGACCTTACCTAGCGGCGTATTCAGCGGAGCAGATCATCAATTGGAAACAGGGCCGCGTTCAAGGTGAGATGATTTTAACGCTCCTGGTATTGCAGGAGGAGCGCCCGGTCGAGAGCGGTGATATTTTCTCGCACCAGAAAGAGATGCACTGGCGCGTTTACAGATTGGATCTAAGCGACGAAGAGGCGGTGTGTGTATGCGAGGTATACAGAAAAAATGATCGGGATCAATTCGAGTTAATCGAACAAACACGGCCGACCCGACGCGGGATCGCGTTAAACAGGATCCCGTTTGTATTCCATGGCTCGAGCGATACGGAACCGGACGTGAACCGGTCGCCGATGACAGATATTTCGGACCTGAATGTCAAGCATTACATGCTTAGTGCGGACCTGGAGAACGGGCGACACTTTTGCGGGTTGCCGACGCCGTGGGCGAAATGTTTCGACACAAAATCCGAAGATGAGTTACGGGTAGGGACAAGCGTGGTATGGACAACGGAGAACGCGCAAGCGGCATGCGGATACTTAGAATTCAAAGGGGATGGTTTAAAAAGTCTGGAGACCGGGATAGTCGAAACCGAGGAGCAGATGGCGTCGCTCGGTGCGCGGATGTTGGAGAAACAGAGCGGGACGGAAGCGTATCAGACGGTATTGATGCGGCAGAGTGGTCAATCGGCAGCGTTGATCCAGACCTCCGAGGCGTGCTCAGCGAGTCTGACATCGATATTGCATTGGGTCGTTTGGTGGACGGGGAGTGATGCGGATCCGGAAGACGTAGGGAAGAAAGCCCAGATTAAACTTAACACGGATTTCGTCGACGTGTCGTTGGTGCGGGGCGAGATTACGGAGGTAGCAGCTATATGCACCCAAGGGTACATCAGTCGCGATACGTTGCACGCTTTCCTGCAGAAAGCAGAACTCATCCCGGCGGATCGGGATCTGGAAGATGAAATGGCGCTAATTGAGGCGATACCTCCTCCCGGAATGATGGGTCCGCAAGGGCAGATGGGATTTCCAGTGTCACCTCCTGGAGATAATATGTCAGGTAATAAAAGCATGGGTGGCACGGGAACAGGCACAGGGACGGCAGGCGGCAAAGGCGGTCCTTCTCGTCGAGCAGGTGGTAAACAAACGTTGCAGGAGTACGCGAATGCTCCGGATGCGAAAGGCAATTAAAAGTGGACGTAATCCGGCAACGGATATTTCCTAATCCACCCGCTCCAGGGCCGTTAAGACCGCGCAAAGAAAAAGCGGCAGCGATGCAACGTCGGTATGAGCGGCGTGAGATGCGCCGTGTTCGTCCTAATTTGGCGAATTCGCCTAATTGAAATACTTGCAGTGCAGTGCAAATAAGTTTTGACGTTGCGCGGGTGTTTGTGTTAAATCTATTCGCATGACGACGAATCATTGGGACAGACAAGCGTACGAAGCGCGGAAATTGAAAGAAGAACGACTGGTACAATTCGGGCGGGTGCCCGTAAATGACAGGTGTGCGATACCAGAGGTGATCGCGACAGTTGGAGAACATCACGCGGGCCGAATCGTAGAGGTATTGAGGCAGCGAGATGATTTTTTCTATAAGATCACGGCGATATTCACGCAACAGCGGTTACCGAATTTCCCCGAGATCGAACGCGAATAAAATCAGGAAGGCAACGCTGTGTTGAGAATAGGTTTGGCACTGCTGTGCGCCTTATTTGTATCCAGCGGTATGGCGCAACCGTTGTATTCAACCGGAGAACTCCCGGTCGGGAGTTATTACACGGAAGATGAATTAGAGGGATTGGCGGGGAAGCAGTTGCCGGTCAATTGTTATCTGATCGGCCGGTTCGTTTTTATCGAAGAGATGAAAGCGGCATCGATTTTTGTGTTCGCACCTTACGACTACGCGCAAGAGGGCATAATCGATCAGGTGTTGATTGTCGTTAAGTTTTTTGGAGCGCCGCCGGATAATTTAACGATCGGTAAAGAGATTGTCGCGACAAGGCAAAATCCGTTATCGATCCAGTATGTTCGGTCAGAAAACGGCGTAATCGTTGCAATGGCCGAATCGTGGTCAAAATAAATAGAAAGGAGAAAATGGTTCAGATTCAAACAGCAGGTCAGTTTTTAGTATTGTTAGGGAAACCGTTAGCGTTATTGGCAGCGGTTTCATTCGTGGTTGGTTGTGTCGTGATGTGGCACGCCGTAACCCGAGATCAAGCGAGCGGCACATGGAAGCACGGCCTGATATCAGGGACCATAATGATGGCGGTACCCACCATTATGACAGTATTAGCATTCATGTTTTGGGGCCAAATCGGCCCGGTACTCAATTGGGGATAAACGACAGGTGGCATTGAGAGATACAAAAGCGCGTTGGCAGCAGAACGTGCGATGGCTCGGGGTTGAGAATGGCAAATGGCCGTTGGCAATCTCGGGCATGATATCGTTGATGCTGTTAGCGGTCGCATCGGCGGCGCACCAGCAACAGATCCGTTTATGGGTCACGGCGGCAATGCCAGTTGTTTTAACGTATTTGGTGATGAGGATATTTCTGACGGGGCGGCGGCCGCACTTTGCGCGGGACTCGCTAGTGACAGCATTCGGCAGAAACCGATCGCTATCGCCGCCGCCTCGCAGATATCAGCCGAAGCACCCGATAACGGAAAGGAAACGACGTGGGTTACGAAAGAGTTAAGCAGATCGGAAGGATGTTACAGCGGGCGGACAGTACGCGGATCAGTCGGCGAGATATGCCGAACGGATTCCTGTTGAGGAACCTGATTTGGATGGGTGATGCATTATCGCCGCAGACGGCTGTTGCGCGCGGATTCATCATTGAACCGCCTGAATTAGAGTCGTTGGATGAGATCGCATTGGAAGATGTAAGCGATCGGTTACGGCTGTTAGCGCGGTCGCTAGGGTTAGATTTTCAGTGCCAATTCAGATATGAAGTCGGGAGCGATTATGATGACGTTCTTAACAGGTATGAAAGCAAGACGTACAAGATAGAATCAAGTCACAGGTTTCGTTGGCAGATATGGAATCGGACAGAACGATTGGCGCGCTATCTGGCAGCGATGAAAGAGGGCAGGCTGCGGAGGGAACGGTTGACGGTGTTCTTCACGCATGTAGTGGACACGCACCCGGAATTTTCGATCTCGGAAAAGGCGATGGGCAAATATTTCGAATCGATTGCGGAGAGAGAAGCGGCAGCATTCGATAGCGTGCAGGGGGAGAGCCTGCGGACCATATTCCCTGATTGCCGGATTCGGACGATGACTGACCAGGATCATTACGAGCATGTATACAGGTTCCTCAATCCGTCGGGGATGCCTCGGATTGAGATGGATGAATCGATCAGTATCCAGGAAAACTGCATGTTTAGCGATCTGGTTCAACCGCGGCAGGCGGGGATATCGTTCCAGTTCGATGGGATGAATCACGCCGTCTTGGTGATGACGGAGTTGCCGAACATGATCGGGCCGGGAATGGTTACGCGATTGACTAATCTCGGGTTTCAAGATTTTGAGGTTGTAGTTAACCTTTATCCTCAACCGATGGAGGAGGTTATTAAGAAGATCGCGGACAATAAAAATCAGTTGCAAGGTGAAATAGCGACGAGGCCAAAGGATCGGGACCAACTCGGGGAAGAGGCTGAGATGGGTGGGGAGCGTATCAGGGAACTCGTCCGCGGGCGGGTGCATCCGGTTAATATTTTTCTGGCGGTCAGGTTGTGGCATGCGGATCCGGACATGTTGCTTACGCGGGCATCAATGGTTAAATGGGCGTTTCAAGCGATGTCGGGATCGATGTGTCATCACGCGACGGATGCGGAAACAGCGCGGCAGCTATGGTTCAATACGTGGCCGGGTTGGACTTGGAGCCATTATCGTGGGTACGATCTTCCGAGCGACGATCACACGGTCGCGGAGCTTATTCCGTTTTCAGCGTCGTTTACAGGTCGGTTGGAAGAATCGGAAGCTCTATATGATTCGCCGCGTGGTGGGTTAGTCGGACTGACGACCCAGGTGGGCGGGGTACCACAGCACATGCTGATATTCGGATTGGTTGGTGCAGGCAAATCGATCTTGCTCACAGATTTATGGGCGCAGATTGGTCATCTATTCGGCTATTGCCTCATCGTCGAAGAGGGGATGAGCCACGGGACGACGATCGAGACAGCAGGCGGCAAACCGATCGAGATCCAGCCTGGAGGTTCGGTTACGATTAATTATCTTGATGTGAACGGCATCCCGTTGACGAATGAACAGTTAGGCGCCGCGGTTGCAATCAATATCCAGATGTTGCGGGAAACGGAAAGCGATCAAGGCCGGATCTCGGAGTTGCAAGCCATCCTGACGCAGCACATTAAATTGTTATACGATCACGTATGGATTGAATGGGCACGGCAACGCCCGGAGGAAACGCGCGCAATCGAGCGGAGAGCGTTCATGATTCATGAGCGGATGCATGAGACACCTAATCGCGAGATCACGTTCCTGGAGGCATGGAAAAGCGAGAGCGAGGCGACTGGCGTAGATGAGCCCGACGACACGAGCGTAGCGGCGTTTGCGATCGGTCATGAAACGCGCGGCATGGTGCGGGATCTCGGTTTGTCATACCTGAAACCGGGAGAGATGCCGACACACGCGGAACTCGTCGAGTTGATGGTATTGACGCCGATCGGCGGTGCGGAAGCGAATCCGGAAGCGGTTAAGATCGGTGAACGATTATCGACATGGTGCGCGGACGGCCCGTATGGAAAACTGTTTGACGGGATCACTAATACCCGGTTAGACGGTGATGCGATCCATTTCGAACTAGAGCAGATTAAAGATTCGCAGGATGAATTGCGCGCGGTGGCGCATTTTCTTATTCTCAACGTGACCCGGCAACAGGTGATTAAACGACCTCGAGCGGAGCGCAAATTCGTCTTGTTCGAGGAAGGCGCGCGGTTGATCCAACTCCCCGGAGGCGCGCAAGCGTTAAAAGAGTATTACGGGCAGATGCGAAAATACGGGGCGGTGGTGTGCACGGTATTCCAGCAGGTAGCAGCATTGAAAGCAGCCGATCCGGCAGTGCGTGCGGCGGTATTGGATAACACGAAACTATTCCTGGTGAGTGCGCAACCGAGCCCGAGCGCAGCGGACGAGATCGCGCGTGAATTGGATTTGAGTGAAGCGGCGAAATTGGCGATCAAGCGATATCCGTTGCCGGAGCATCAGACGGGGCAGAAATATGGATCGTTCCTGATGGTTGCTCTGGACCCGCGGCGGAAGTTGGTCGGTACGCTCAGGAATATCGCAGCGAAAGAAGTGGTGTATTGCGGCAGTTCGGATAACGAGACATTCGACAATCGAGCGAAAGATCTCGCGAAATACTCGGATGTGGTAGAAGGAATTATAACGGAAGCGAGGGAAAAAAATGATTAAGTTTATTGTGATAGTAGTGGGAATCATAGCAATCGACATCGCTATAGCGGTGATATTTGTAGCGAAGTGCCGAACGTATTCCATCGGTTCCTGAAGATGAACGGCAACGCGCGGTTTACGGTTATTCCTTCTGCCACCGAGAGCAGGGTTGCTCTGGTGATTGCGTATCAGGATGCGGAACAGACGGAGAGATTCGGGTCGGCGACGGAGGCGGGCGAACGGATTTTGCAAGCGTGCAAGAATTTGGATAAAGAAAAGGAGAAAAAATGACTCTCAATGAATTTGAAAAATTCCATGACGAAGCGGTCGAATTCTTGGAGCGAAATTATTCGGGCATCGTTTGGCCTGCGGCCGAGTGGAACCGAATTCAATTAGAGGAACGGATTATATCGATTGAGCGATGTTTGGAACGCATCGAACGCCTATTGATTCTGATGCAATCGATCAAAGAAAGAGATTAAATATGAGCATTGGCAGATTGCTTGGATTCACACGCCGAATTCTTACGCGCGACGCATTTATCAAGCGATTGGATTTATTGATAAAAGATTTAGAAAAGTGCAATGAGCTATGGACTCCAACGCGCGACGCTCTAAAAGAAGCGAAGAAATTGGTCCCTATATTTCTGTTGGTTCTATTTATCACGACTGGATGCGCGGAGATATCGCCGCAGAAGAAAGGCACTCTCACGACGCAAGATCGGGGCACGTACGAATTAACGGAGCGCGGCGACCAGTTGATGCAGACGGGCGTATATTCGAAGCGTGAAGTATCAAAGGATTTCGCGGAGGGGTACGAGAAGGGGCTGGGCGACGCAGCAAAAGACGAATATTGGAGGATGCAATATCAACAACAATGGGCACCACGATGAGCAAGAAAAAAGAAGAGATTGAAAAGAAGGGAGCGAGTCAGGCGGAGGGTGGCCCGGAAGTGGATGTCGAACGGGACTGGTATTTTAACGCACTACCGCACATGCAAAGGGTCGTGTTCATGCAATCCGAATGGATGATTGAGGGAGGTGTTAATTGAAGATATTAATTGCAATATTTCTTGTAGCATCTTGCTCGATATCCCAAGGGTACATCTTGGTTGAAGATATCCCCAACCTGACGCATGCGATCATCTCGGACATTAAAAATTACGCGCAATTCGTCGAGCAGACGTTGAACACGGCACAGACGGTCGAGAACCAAGTTACGCAGATCGAGCGATTCGGGGATCCGAGCTATTACGTCAACATCCTTCAGTTGAACCCCATTCTCGGGACGATCACGCAACTCAAGAACGGCATTGGCGAAACGATCGCGGACGTGCGGCAGGCGGCGAATGGCGCAGACGCAATCGCGTATACGGCAGACGGGATTTATCAGGATTTGACGGGCAGAGTTGATCGGTTTGGAAACCCGATCCAGTGGAACACGGATGCCTTCAGGAAATTCCAGACGGTCAACAACATGGTGGAGTCCTACAATACGCAGCAAGGGACGTTCAACGAGCAAATGGCAGTCTTGCAGCAAGAGTTGGCTACGGCGTTACAGAACCTTAATGCGGACAAGACGCAAATGGGTTCGATGAAATTCGAAGCGCAGATCCACGCGATTACCGGCCAGATGAACGCGCTATCACAAACGACAAACCTGGGCGGCCAACGGATGCAGATCCAGCAATATAGCAATCAGAACGATGCGGGCCGGACAGCGGAAGCGGATCGACAACAAGAAATCCAGGAGCGCATCGAAAGCCTGCAGGCGGAAACGGCTACATTTAAGGGATTGATCGGAGGTCAGTAATATGCGGACAGCGAGACGTGGCGTGGCAGTGCGCGGCAAGGACAGGATGGCCGATGTCAGGCACTACAAGGAAGATTTTGAGGAATGCACAGAAAATGAGTTGCTGGACACTCAAGATTATCTCCAATCGTGCATCAAAGATTATAAAAAGAGGCACGCAACGGATGACATGCTTTGGTGCATGTCGCATCTATCAGCAATCAGGCAAGTTCTGCTAGAGAAAAAAGGATGAATCAGACGATCCAGAGCATCATTGACGGTTTAATCCCGCTCGAACAATTGACCAATCTCAGTACGACGCTTACTCCGGTCCTGATTTGGATTGGATGGTTGATCGTCGCGTTTGGATTTGTAATGCATCTGGCGGCGCATGGTTCAGAGGAGGGTGAAACTCTGAGATCGACGTGTCGGGTCGTAGTCATAATAGGTATAATGGGGAGTGCTCCGTACCTTCTAATGCTCGGTCAGGAGGCAGCTAACGATGTCGTCGGAATGATAGGGGAAGCGTTGCCGGGGTTAGCTGTGATCCCGACGCAGACAATCGGCGGGGTAACATCATTGGATTACACAGGTGCGTTCGCTAACATCGCGAAGCTACTCGGTGAGGTAACGCCGGCACCCGCGGACATCCAATGGTGGCAGATAGATAAATGGAGCCAGTTGATGTCATCGGCATCTACGTTGAGCATGGTCGGATTTCTGGCGGCGGTAGCGGTCGTAATGATGGAAGGGATGCTCATCTTGCAGCGCATCTTGATTACGATATCACTCCCGTTGCTCCCTATCTTCATCGGATGCTTGGTGCTGCCGGCCGCGCATTCGACAGGAGTTCATTTTATCAAGAATCTGATTGGCGTGTTGTGCTGGCCGTTAGCGTGGAGTCTCGGACATGTCGGGACATTGGCATTGATCGAGCATTCGCATCCGGCGAATATTGTCGAACTCCTGCCGCAGTTAATGTTTCAAGGGTTCGTTGGTTTAATGGGTTTTTTGTGGGTAGGTTTGGTGACGTTCCTCGGTCCGTTCTTAATTCATCGGATGGTGACGGGTGGAAGCAATTTTTATGCGGGAATGATGCAAGGCGCGCTAATGACTGCGGGAGGCGTTGCAGGCGCGGCCGGCGCTGTCGGAGGCGCAACAGGCGGGGCAGCGGTTGCGGGGCAGGCAGGGGCTGCGGTAGGCGCGGCCTTGGGCCAAACTGTTGCGATACCGTTCCAGTCAATGGGTGAAGGGTTGACGGGCGAACATGCGGCGCCGTCGCGGCATAGCGCAGCGATCGCGGACGCAGTGATAAGACAGATACAGAGAGGCAGGGTATGAATTATTTAAAAGGGGTGTGCGCAGCGTGGGCGATCATGGGGTTAGCTATCTGCATGATGATTGTGCCGCACATTTTGGTGGTGATTTGTCGAGCGATATTCAAATGAAAACATTTATCAGAAAGTGCGTGAAAGAATTTAAAAATAAAAGGGGAGATTTCGAATTGAAGGTTGGCGAGGAATATCTGACATCGCGCGTACTAGACGACGGACAAGTCGTAGTGCTTGGCAGTTATTGGGTGCCGGTGCCGGCGGCGGAATTTTTTGTTGGCGCAAAACCAGGACCAGGAAATAAGCCGGACAAAGATATTGATGACAACGGCGACCCTGACGATTAGAAAGGGCGAGAGAATGAAAGGAAAAAATGAGCGAAACAATCAGACGGTTAGCACGTCAAAGGACGGGCAAAAATTGGCTGGCGATCTATGCAGTCGTGATCACGTTTATTGCATTGTCAACCCCGATATATTACGCAGAGGTATCGAAGAACCACGGCGAGATCGTGGTGTTTGACCTGACGACAGGGAGCGAGATCCTGGCCCCGGTGGTAGACCCGGTTGAAGCGCACGAACTGATCGAAGTGATTAGCGAATGGTGCGCGGAAACGATTCTGAATCGGAGCGCGGCCGGATTAGATCACGAGAATCTGGTCCATATTCTGTTCGATCCCGAGCGGCAGAAACAGGTGCATGACGAATACGCAAAAGTGGCGCGGGAATATGCGACGAAAAAAATGCGTTCGCACGTCGAGATCAAGCATATCAAAGCGCAGACCGTGGGCGGTGGCGAGATTGAATCGATCGTGGAATGTCAGGACATCACAAACGGCGTGGACGACCTCGGCGGCTTAACGCAATCGGTTAAAACGATCACGCTTACGTTGCATCTGGCGGTGAATCCGAATCTCGAGCATCGAAAACATTATCCATTGATGTGCCATGGGTTTGAAGAGGTCGAGATGAGCAGACTGGTATCGAAATGAAAATCAGATCGTGGCTATTTTGGATTTCATTCTGGTGGGTCGTCTCGTTTGTCATTGGGCGAACGCTGAAAGCGCAAGATCTCTCGGGGCATGTGCGGACAGAGATACTGAATCAGTTGGTACCGATTACGGTCAACGTATCGACGCATTGCACGACGACGTTGGAATTTCCGCTGGTAATCGAGGAGATCGACTCGGACGGATGCACGCAGAAACCGGACGAAGAAAAAGGCGATTTTTATCTGCATCCGGGCCGGTCGTGGTTCAGTCTGCGCTCGCTGCGTCGTGGTGCGGCGCAAAATCTGGCCGTTATCTTAAACGGTAAAGTGTACGAGTTTTGGATCCAGACATCGGACGATTTTGATTTTTCAGTGTTGTGCAGGTTCGGTCAACAATTCAACCGTCCGATTTGGAGGGCGCCGATAAAGCCATGAAAAAGCGAACAATGATAATCATCGCGATAATGTTCGTGCTCGGGTTAGTCGCTGTA
>Ga0074044_10003390_pt1 | contig 13561 bp, 15 predicted proteins | sample BogForMeECP23OM1_FD_94443 | JGI IMG/M metagenome (GOLD analysis project Ga0074044, IMG submission 94443) | Bog forest soil microbial communities from Calvert Island, British Columbia, Canada - Bog Forest MetaG ECP23OM1 | ecosystem: Environmental > Terrestrial > Soil > Wetlands ... | reverse complement strand
GACTGGCGTGGCGAGTGCCGCGGTGGAGCGCCGAGAGGCGAGCGCGTCCCGCTGGACGCGCGGCCGCGCCCGCTGGCGCGGCCAATGGTTGGTGCGCCTGTCGGCGCTCCGCCTCCCCTCGTTTGGGGGAGGGGAACTTGTGGATTTTTTTGCAAAGCTCGGGCGCGCAGGCGTCGCGAGAACGGATTTATGTTGCGTTGACGCCGCGGCGGCGCGGTTCCCCTCCCCACCCGGGCCGCGCATTGTCCTCATCCTCCGCCACGTTGCGGGGAAGGATGCTGAGCGGACGATCGGCGCGAAGCGTGCTATGCTGCCTGCGGGGCATCAAGGGAGTGGGGAATGCACGGACGATGGATCGGCGCGGCGCTGGTAACGGGCCTCGCCATGATGCTCACCATGACGCTCGCCGGCGCGCTGTCGGCGCAGCAGCGCCAGACGGCGCCGCAGCAGGATCCGAACCTCAATGCGGAGGACCAACTCGCTCCCTCGCAGATGGCCCAGCCGATGCCAGGCGCGGTCGCGGCGCCGGGCGGCGCCCCCGCCCCCGGTCACGCGACGGCGCAGCCGGCAAAGCACGCCGCGACCGCCACGCCTGCCGCCGCAATGGCGAACCCGGCCGCGGCGGCGGCCTCCCGCACCGTCGCCTGCAGCGGTGCCTTCTCGAAAGACTGGAGCAATCTCAGGCTCGCGATGACCTTCGACTCGAAAAACGTCACCTTCACCGACGTCGACGTCGGCGGCAGCAAGGTGGGGGCGTCAATCGTGTTCCCGAACGACCCGAAGCGGCGCCTCGAAGTCTGGTGGTCCAACCCGGCGAGCCGCAGCGGCATCTATCTCATCCTGATCAACGGCCAATCGACCTGGACCGCACCGGGCGGCATGCGGCTTGGGCTCACGCTCGCGGAACTGGAAAAGCTCAATCACAAGCCGTTCAAGCTCAAAGGTTTCGGCAAAGATGGTATTGCGACGGTCAGCGGCTGGGATGACGGCGCCCTGGCCGCGCTTGCCGGCGATTGCAAATCCGGCGTCAGCCTGCAAGCCGACCCGAAAGCCCCCGCCGATGCGGTGAGCGCGTTGCCGGCCGACCAGGAATTCAGTTCCGCCGATCCCGCAATGCGCGCGGTGAAACCGAAGGTCAGCGAAATTCTCATCGGTTATTAGAGGCACGCACGGCGTCGACAAGCGCGGGCATGACGGTGGAAATTGCGGCGACGCCGCTCGCCGCTATTTGGGTTTCGTGGCGTCTATGGCGTTTTGCTGCTCAATGCGCATCGCTCTGACGTCGCGGGCCATTTCCAGGCACGTCAGCAGTTCGGTGTAGCTTGATTCCCCGCCCGTCTTCGCTTCATTCGTGCAGGCGATCTTGTCGGCGGCCGAGAAGCTCGACCATTCTTTGACAAGCACATCGCGAACTTCCTGCTCGCTGTCGAGGCACTCTTTCTTCTCCTGCGCAACGGCGGGATCGTGGAACGTGACGCCGCCCTGCTGGGCGATACCCTGGCAGACCTGCTCCACGTTGAGATTAGGCACGCTGTCGGCGACCGGAACCATGAGTTGCGCGCCGAGCGCCAAGACCGTGGGGAAAATCATGACCATGCTCCGTCGAACCGCTGCATTGACTATAGCACGCCGATCGCGCGGCAGTAGCCCGGCGCCGGCGTGCCGGCCGGAACATAAAGCATTGACCGGCAGCGTTCGCCCCGCCATGGCTGCGCTTAACGGGCGGCGATATCGCATGATTCGCGCAGCGCTTTTCGGCGCGGCGCAGCGCGGGCGACCAGGTCCCTCGTCGCCGACCGCGGCGCCGTCAATTGCGGCTGTGACCCTCGATTGACCGTCGCAATCGCGCAGTGCAGTCTCCGCCGAGAATGGGAATCACGGCCTTGTTCCTTTGAGGGGAGAAAACATGTTCGGCATCAGCGACCTGTTCCAATGGGAGCGGTTCGTGACGCCCACCGTGATCAAGGTCTTCTACTGGCTCGCGGTCATTGTTTCCGTGCTGCTGGGGATTGCCGGCGCGGTCTCTTCGCTCGGCACCATGGCGGTCAATCCGTTCATCGGCATCATCTTTCTCGTCACCAGCGTGCTTGGCGCATTCATGGGCGTGATCCTTGCACGCATCGTTGCCGAATCCGTGCTCATTGTGTTTCGCATCAACGAGCATCTCGGCGCCATTCGCAACCAGCGATCAGGGATCAGGAATCAGGGATCAGATGTCTGATTCCTGATTGCTGATTCCTTGCTGATTCCTGATTCCTGATTGCTGATTGCTGATTCCTGATATTTATGTCGCGAAGCGGAAGTGCATGACGTCGCCGTCGGCGACGACGTAGCTCTTACCCTCGAGCCGCATTTTGCCGGCGTCACGTGCGCCGTTTTCGCCGCCGCAGCTTACGAAATCGTTGTAGGCGATGGTCTCGGCGCGGATGAAGCCGCGCTCGAAGTCGGAGTGGATGACGGCCGCGGCCTGCGGCGCTTTGGTGCCCCGCGTAATGGTCCAGGCGGCGGCCTCCTTGGGACCGGCGGTGAAATAGGTGATCAGATTGAGCAGCGCATAGCCGGCGCGGATGAGGCGATCGAGGCCCGGCTCCGGCAGCCCCATGGCGCTGAGAAATTCGTTGCGCTCGTTCGCCGGCAGCACGGCGATTTCGGCCTCGATTTTCGCCGAGATGACGACGCAGGCGGCGCCTTCCGCTTTGGCGCGCGCCTCGACCTGGCGCGAAAAATCGTTGCCGGTTGCGGCCGAGGCCTCGTCGACGTTGCAGACATAGAGCACCGGCAGCGAGGTCAACAGGCCGAGCATGTGAAAGGCCTTCTCCTCCTCGGGCCGGCGCTCGACCAGGCGCGCGGGCTTGCCGTCGCGTAACAGCGCCAGCGACCGGTTGGCGAGGTCAAGCGTCTCCCTCGCCTCCTGCGCGTCCTTGTCGCTGCCTTTCGCTTTTTTGGCCAAGCCGTCGGCCCGCCGCTCCAGACTGTCGAGGTCGGCGAGCATCAGCTCGGTCTCGATAGTATCGATGTCGGCGACCGGATCGATGGCGCCGGCGACGTGGGCGACGTTGGCGTCGACGAAGCAGCGCACCACGTGCGCGATGGCGTCGACCTCGCGCACATGGGAAAGGAACTGGTTGCCCAATCCTTCGCCGCGCGAGGCGCCGCTGACGAGGCCGGCGATGTCGACGAACGTCAATCGCGTCGGCTTGATCTTGGCGGACTTTGCCAGCTTGGCGAGCACGTCAAGCCGCGGATCGGGCACCATGACCTCGCCGACGTTCGGCTCGATGGTCGAGAACGGATAATTCGAGGCCTGCGCCGCCGCGGTCGCGGTCAGCGCGTTGAAGAGGGTCGACTTGCCGACATTGGACAAGCCGAGAATACCGCATTTGAAGCCCATGGAAGTAATTTCACCTGTTAGACGGCGATTCACGCCCCGTCGCGGTTACCGTTGGAGTCGTGGTTCGTCTCTTCGCCAAAACCCTTCGCGAGCATGGCGAGATGAACCTTGTTCTGAAAACTCGCATCCTCGCCGCGAGCAAGAAGATCGGCGTTGTCGGCAAGGATGGCCATGAGCGCCTCGACCCAGGCGCGCTCGCTCTTGGCGAAATCGCTCAGCACGTAGTGCTGGACCAGGTCCTTGTCGCCCGGATGGCCGACGCCGACGCGCACGCGCCGATAGTCATTGCCGATGTGCTCGCTGATCGAGCGCAGCCCGTTGTGGCCGGCAATGCCGCCGCCGATCTTCACTCTGACCTTGCCGGGGGGAAGGTCGATCTCATCGTGAAATACCGTGACGCCATCGAGCGGCAGTTTGTAGAAATGCGCCGCCTCGGCGACGGCGCGGCCCGATTCATTCATATAGGTCCCGGGCAACAGCAAGAGCGCGCGCTTACCGCCGATCGGCCCCTCGCACGCGACACCCTGGAAGCGCCGGCGCCACGGTCCGATGCCGTGGCGCTTGGCGATGGCCTGGACCGCCATGAAACCGACATTGTGGCGGTTGCCGACATAGCGCGCTCCCGGATTGCCGAGTCCGACCAGGAGCAGCATCGGCTTCGTCCCGCGCGGCGGAACCTCACTTCTTCTCGGGCGCGCCGGCGGCCGGCGCCGCGGCAGCACCCGGCGCTGCGCCGGGAGCAGCACCTGGAGCGGCGCCAGGCGCCGCACCCTCGGCCGGCACACCGGCAGCCGCAGCGGCGGCAGCAGCGGCCGCTGCGGCAGCAGCAGCCTCCGCCGCGGCCTTCATCTCTTCGGCATAACCCGACGGCGGCACGACCGTGACCAGCGTGATGTCCCTGCCCGCCACGATACGCACGCCGTCCGGCAGCGTGATATCGCTCAGATGCTTGGAGTGGTTGATCTCGAGTTCGCTCACGTCGACGTCGATGCCGCCTGGAATGGCGTCGGCCCGGCAGCGCACCTCGATGCTGTGGGTCACGATGCTGACCGTGCCGCCGCGTTTGACGCCCGGCGATTGGTCGGCGTTCTTGATATGGATCGGAATGCTGACGCGGATCATGGCGCCCTCACCGAGCCGCATGAAATCCACATGCAGCGGCAGATCGCGCACGGCGTCGAGCTGGAAATCGCGCGGTATGACGCGGTGCTTCACGCCGTCGATCTCGATGTCATGAATGGTCGTCAGAAAACGCCCGGCATAGATGCGCTGGCGCAGATCACTGTAATCGAGCGAGATCGGCAGCGGCGGCTTGCCGTCGCCGTAGATGATTCCGGGTACGCGGCCCGCACGACGCTCGGCCCGGGCGGTCTCCTTGCCAGCCCGCGAGCGCGCCGCCGCCTTGATCAGATTGACGGTCGCCATGATATATCCTCGTCTAAAGCCCTGTCACTTGAACGGAATTTCGCGGCAGCCTCCAGGGGTGCAACCAGGGATGCAACGCAGGATTTTCGCACCCAAACCATGCTTCGGCGCGGCCGGGCTCGAAAACCCTGCAACCGTTTTAGTCCTTTGCCGCGGTCGCGGCGCTTATAGCGGCGCAGGTCTTGAAAAACAAGGAACGCGACGCCGGGCTATGCGGTAGCAGACCGTCCCGGGATTAACGTCAGGATTAATGCCGGGACTAAACGCTCCCTGGCGTCTCACCGGAAGCACGACCCGACGGCGTCTCAGGCGAGGCTTTGGCCTTGCCGAGCGCCGCTTCCAGCGCCGCGACGCGAGCCTTGAGCGCTTCGTTTTCCTCGCGCGCCAGACGGGCCATGTCCTTGACCGCCTCGAAATCCTCGCGCTTGACCACGTCGAGATCGCGCAGGATGCGTTCCGCCTGGCTGCGGAACAGCGTCTCGACCTCGCGCCGCACGCCTTGCGCGGCACCGGCCGCGTCATTCATCAACCGAGCAACTTCGTCGAAGAACCGGTTCGTCGTCTGGACCATGGCTGCCTCCGAAACGCCCCCACCCTACCCTCCCCCGCAAGCGGGGGAGGAAATAGCAATGAACCCTCCCCCGCAAGCGGGGGAGGGTAGGGTGGGGGAACGCTTGCTATGCTCACAGACAATGGCGATGGTGCGGCGCCCTCGCAAGAGGTCCGTCGCCGCATCACGCATGGAAGCTATCTGATGCTCGTTCTGCCAATTCTGCCTTTTCCAGCGATCAATCCGGTGCTGATATCCATCGGACCGCTGGCCGTGCGCTGGTACGCGCTGGCCTATATCGTCGGCATCATTGCCGGCTGGTTCTACGCGCGCGCCATCATCGCTTCGGAACGTTTGTGGGGCGGACCGCCGCCGTTCACCGTCATCGACTTCGACGATTTCGTGATTTGGATCACGCTGGGGATCATTCTCGGCGGACGCACCGGCTACGTGCTGTTCTACAATCTTCCGCATTTCGCAGCCCATCCAATGCAGATTTTGGAACTCTGGAATGGCGGCATGTCGTTCCACGGCGGCGTCGCTGGCTGCATCGTCGCGATCGTCGTGTTCGCGCTGCGTCGCGGCATCCCGATGTTGTCGCTCGGCGATGTGACCGTGGCGGTCGCGCCGATCGGCCTGTTTCTCGGCCGCATCGCCAATTTCATCAATGGCGAATTGTGGGGCCGGCCCACGGACGTGCCCTGGGCCATGATTTTTCCGAACGGTGGTCCTCTACCGCGCCACCCCAGTCAGCTCTATGAAGCGGCGCTGGAAGGCGTCGTCCTCTTCATCGTACTCGGACTGCTGGTGCGCTGCGGTGCGCTCAAGCGACCCGGTGTCGTCACGGCGGCCTTCGCGCTCGGCTATGGCGTTGCGCGCATCATCTGCGAATTGTTCCGCGAGCCCGACGTTCAGCTCGGTTTCCTCTGGGGCGGGCTGACGATGGGAATGCTGCTGTGCATTCCCTTGCTGCTGGGCGGCGTCGCCGTCCTCGCCGTCGCGCTGACGCGCGAACCGAAACCAAAAGATGGCTGACGCAAGCTCCCCGCTGGAGGGCGAAATCCGCCGGCTCATCGCCGCCGCCGGGCCGATGCCCGTTGCCGAGTACATGCGGCTGTGTCTGACGCATCCCGAGCATGGCTACTACATCAACCGCGATCCGCTTGGTGCCGGCGGCGATTTCATCACCGCGCCTGAGATCAGCCAGATGTTCGGCGAGTTGCTCGGATTATGGATGGCCGCCGTCTGGCGGCAGATGGGCGCGCCGGAAAACGTGCGCGTCATCGAGCTCGGGCCCGGGCGCGGAACGCTGATGCTCGACGCGCTGCGGGCGGCGAAAGTGGTGAATGGATTCCGCGCGGCAATAGTCCTGCATCTGGTCGAGATCAGCCCGGCGCTGCGACAGCTGCAGCAGCGGCGGTTGGAAGGTCTCGACGTGCCGACGCTGTGGCACGCCGCGCTCGAGGAGGTCCCCGGCGGCCCCGGCATCATTATCGCCAACGAGTTCATCGATGCGCTGCCGGTCCATCAAGCCATCAAACAGGTCGACGGCTGGCACGAGCGCGTCATCGACCTCGCCCCTGACGGCAATTTTTGCTTCGGCCTGGCGCGCGATACGCTGCCGCACTTCGAGACCGCCCTGCCGCGCGCATTGCGTCAATCGCCCGCAGGCTCGATCTTTGAATGGCGCTCCGACCGTGTCGCGCTCGAGCTTGGACGGCGCGTGCGGACCGACGGAGCAGTCTTGATCCTCGACTATGGCCATGCCCGGTACGGCATGGGCGACACCTTGCAGGCTGTCGCCGGACACGCCTTTACCGACCCGTTGCATGCACCGGGCCGGGTCGATCTCACCGCTCACGTCGATTTCGAGGCGCTGGCGCAGAGCGCGGAAAGTATCGGCGGGCGCATTCATGGCCCCATTCTACAGCGCGATCTCCTGCTCCGCCTCGGCATCGACAAAAGGGCGGCTGCGCTCAAGGCCAACGCGCCGCACGATAAGGCACTCGAGATCGACCTTGCGCTGTCGCGCCTGACGGCGAGTGGCGCGCTGGGAATGGGAGAGTTGTTCAAGGCGCTCGCCATCACCGACCCGAAGCTCGGTTCGGTTCCCGGATTTGCGACGCCATGATGATGATCGAGGCGCGCACGCTCGCGCTTGCCGGCATTCGCCATGGCTTCTTCACGCGCCGAGGCGGCGTTTCCAGCGGCCTCTACGCCAGCCTCAACGGCGGCATCGGATCGAACGACAGCGCCGCCCATGTCGCGGAAAATCGCGCGCGCATGGCGGCGGCGGTCGGAGTCGAGCCGAACCGCTTGGTGACGGCTTATCAGACCCACTCGCCGCACGTGGTGGTCGCGGAAGCAACGTGGACGCCGGACGCGCGGCCGCGTGCCGACGCCATCGTCACGGCCATGCGCGCACTCGCGATCGGCGTGACGACGGCCGATTGCGGGCCCGTGCTCCTCGCCGATCCGACGGCGCGCGTCATTGGCGCAGCGCATGCCGGCTGGCGTGGAGCGCTCGCCGGCGTCATCGAGGCAACGCTCGATGCGATGGAGCGGCTCGGCGCCAAGCGCAGCGAGATCCGCGCCGTGCTCGGGCCGATGATTCGCCAACCCAATTATGAGGTCGGCCCCGATCTGATCGCGCGGTTTGGCACCGATGATCCTCCCAGCAGCCGTTTCCTCTGGCCTGCATCGCGCGACGGCCACGCTCTGTTCGATCTTGCCGGCTACATCGGCTCGCGGCTGGCGCGGGCCGGTATCCGTCACGTGGAGGACCTTGGGCTTTGTACCTATGCTGATCCGGAGCGGTTTTTCAGCTTCCGCCGCGCCACCCACCGCGGCGAGGCCGATTACGGACGGCACGTTAATGCGATCGCATTGGTGGACTGAAGCAGCGCCAGCCTGGGGAACCGGCTACAATATACTCGTTCGAAATTCTTGAACCCTCCCTTGCCGAGCGCCCCGCTCATGAGCGACGCTGAAAAACCCGAACTTAGGCGAGCCAATGACAACCCTTGGTACTGCCTCGCTACATTGCATGGCGAACAGCCGGCCCAGGAGGATTGGGACAAGGACCTTGCCGCCAAAAATCGTATGGCCTGGAACCGCTGGATGGCCGGAGTCTTGAGCGATGAGCAACGCGCAGACCTTGTGAAAAAGGGCTTCTCGGAAGCGGAACTCGTACCGCTCACCCCTGCGGAGGAGAGTGCTTTTTGCAGCGCCTTCGCTTCCCGTATGGGTGGCGAAAAGGAATTGCCACCTAATCCTACCGAATTTGTTGACTTCACTTTTACCCATTTTGATTGCGTTGTTATTTTTCGTGGCTTTCTGTATGTAGGCAATGCCGACTTTAGCTCGGCGAAGTTCTCCCTCTATGCCGATTTCAGATCAGCAAAGTTCTCCGGCGAGGCCCACTTCTTGTCGGCGCAGTTCTTCGGCAATGCCAGCTTCGGCTCGGCAAAGTTCTCCTTAGCCAACTTCAGCTTGGCCAAGTTCTCCGGCAATGCCCACTTTAGATCGGCGGAGTTCTCCGTAGCTAACTTCAACTCCGCGACGTTCTCCGTAGCCAACTTCATCTCGGCGAAATTCTCAGTAGCCGATTTCTTTTCGGCAAAATTCTGCGGCAATGCGAACTTCGGCTCGACGATGTTCTCCGTAGCCAATTTCAACTCGGCGACGTTCGCCGTAGCGGACTTCGACTCGGCGAAGTTCTTTGGCAATGCCAAATTTAGCTCGGCGACGTTCACCGAAGCCAACTTCAGCTCGGGGAAGTTCTCCGAAGCCGACTTCAACTCGGCGAAGTTCTCCGTAGCCAACTTCAGCTCGGCGAAGTTCTCCGGAGACGCCAAATTCATAAACGCAGAGTTTACCGCCAACACTGTTTTCGCCGATGCGCGCTTTGAAACTGCCGTGCCGGATTTTCGCGGGGCAAAAATGCATGAAGCCACCGAATGGCATGGGGTAAGCTGGCCATCGGCACCGCGGGACAAAGATACCGCTCAAGCCCAAGTCTATGCCTATGAACGCCTCAAGCAGGAGATGGAGCGGCTCAAGAAGTACGAGGATGAGCAGTTCTTTTTTCGCAAGGAGCTGCGCGCGCGTCGCGGGCTGATCTCGCCTCAGTTCTTTTTCCGCAAGGAGTTACGCGCGCGTCGCAGGCTGGTCTCGCCTGGGTTTGGGGCGTGGCTTCTCAACTACTTCTATGAGGCTTCGAGCGATTACGGCCAGAGCATCGGCCGGCCGCTCCTCTGGCTCTTTGTGGTGTTCGTAATCGGCAGTGCTATTTTCGCGGGAACTCCCGTCTCCAATGGAACGCGCATGACGATACCGGGCGCCGCGGGCCTCAGTTTTGCGAATATTTTTTCGTTCCTGCCGCTCACGCACGAATTCATGATTGCCGAAATGACCGTTGGTCTATCGAGCGCGGCGAAGATCGTTAGCGTGGTGCAATCTGTTCTCGGTGCGTTGCTGCTCTTCCTCCTCGGTCTGGCGCTACGCACCCGGTTCCGCATGAGGTGACCGTTTGACGCTCGCGCTACCGGCGCGGCGGTCGTGACAGAACTAGAGGTGCCCCCCCTTACGTCAAATCGTGCCTTTTGCGCCCGCCGCCGCACTCAAGGCTGGAGGGGCCGAATTGGCAAGAAAGGCCTTGTGGTACAGTCGTTTCTTGCACTGCGCGAAAATCTTGAGTTCTGCACAGCGTCTGCTTCAAACGCGGGGCGGCATTTGTGCCGCGTCCAAACGCCGGTGGATCAGTGAGACAAGCGAAAGCAGGTCTTCCGCGTCGTCCTTCGTCATCGGCCAGTTAATCCGTGCCTCGTGAGCCGTAGTGTTCCTAAACATACCGAAGGTGCCGCGCAGCAAATTGGCGAAGCCCTTCTGCTCGCTTTTCTCGCTTGCGGTTTTCAGGGGGTTGATAGCCAGCATCGGCAGATCGCCGGTAAGTGCGCGATCAACGAGCGGTGCGCCGTCGTCTGTCAGCCCGGTTCGTACCCGAAGCTTGTCCGCCACACTTTTCACAGCTTCCAGTACGGCGTGAAAATAGTTGTCAGCAAGTAGCTCCTCACGGCAAAAACGCAGTACGTCGGGATGAACGCCGCGCGTGGTCAGGTCGGCGCGCAGCTCTTGAGCGCGGCGCTGTGCTTCGGACAGGGTGCGGGCCTGCTCCACAGCGCCAAGCGTTCCCGAGGCATCCACAGCAAGTCCGGCGAAGGCGAGCGCCTGGTTAAGATGGGTGCGCAAGGGCTCAAAACGTTCGGGAAATTGAACGAACCGCTCCGGCTTCATTGAATGGCGAATGAAGCCCAAAATGCGTGTGCGATCTTTCCGCTGATTCTGCTCTTGGGCAAAAGCGTTATAGAGCCGGCGACGCTTGGTCAGGGTCGGGTCAACGTCCACAATGCTGCACGTCGCAAGCAAATGCGCAATTTCCGACCCGGTAAGGCCGTCGCTGGAATCTCCGAGCGCCCCCGCTATGGCCTCTAGCTGCGCCTGAGTAAAGCAAGTCATCGCGCTGCCGGAGCCTCCGGGCGACTCGGCGGATGCTTTGCGCTCCGAGTTTCCCTCCCTCGACCCGTATAGAACATAAACGGAACAAACGCAAGCTGATAGAGCGAAAAGGGGCCGTTAGCGGGCGGCCCCTGCTTTCGTCAATATTCGCTCGGCAACGATATGGTCTTGTTCGTGTACCGTGCTCGCTGGCTCCACTGCTATTTTTGCCTTCCCGCCTTGTGTCCGCCTCCTTCTGTACGATTGGTTCGCAATCGCATCCGACTCACGACTTGTTCAGCCGGAGCAATTTCGCCGGGCTTCCGCCCGGCTTCGACGGATGAATAGTAGCTTTGGCTAACCTTAAGCTTAGCCGCCACTTCCTCCTGAGTCAGGCGCTTCTTCAAACGCAGCTCGCGTAAATCATCAGCACGCTTAGTCATCGACGGTCTCCATTCAAAACGCGCATTGTCCATGCCAAAATGCAAAATAATATAAAATGGTAAAAACTGCAAGCGACTCTTGATTTCTGCACCACGCCCGATTGACGGTCGCGTCGTCAATTTCCTTTCGCGCGGAGGCGCACGACGGGTGCGCATACGGGCGAAAGGAAGCGATTGCCACGGTGCTCGGTCGCGTCAAAAGGAGGGTGCTCGCCACGCTCGCCCGTAAGGACGGGCTGCGCGCGCCTCTGCTCCCGCCGCCAAGGCGCGGCGCTTTTGACCCGCCCTGCGCGCCGTAGCGTTCTGAAATTGTCGGGACGAAGGGCGTCCCGCGGAAAATTCGACGGCCTGCGGCGCAGCGTTACTCGCGCTAGACGAGCGCACCAGCGATGATATCGCGCATTGGGCGGTAATCTTGCCTGTAGTAGCTCACCTTTGCGGCCTCGTTCCAGGCGTCGGGGTCGATGCGCGCCAGCTCGATCCGATGCCCGGCCTGTTCGGCGAGCACTTCCAGGAAGGCGCGTTGCGTGCGGCCGTTGCCATCGAGGAAGGGATGAATGGCATTCAGCTCGCAGCTATGCTCGGCGGCGCGCGCCGCGAACTCTTCGGGCGCGAGGCCGCGCAAATTGTTATCGGCCTTGATCGCCGCGAAGCGCTTGTTCATCTCGGCGTCGATGAATTCCGCCTTGCAAAATGGCGCGCCTCGCCCGGTCGTGACCGTGCGGTATTCACCGGCCCAATCGTAAACGTCCTGCAATATGTAACGGTGAATCTCGCGAAAGCCGTCGACCGTGGTCGGCAGATTGTGAGGCAGCGTCAATAATCTATCGGCGGAATGTTGTCGCTCGAAAGCCTCAAGCTCGTCCTTCTCGCGGATATTTTCCTTGTTCCGGTATACGTCCGTGCCCAGATAGCAGTAGGGATGATCCATCAAGCCGAGGCAGGGCTATTCTGACGGCGCTTCGCGCGGCTCAATTGAGTAATGCGCGCGGCCCGCTCGTCAGGCGTTAGCCGTTCCTGCTCCATCTGGTCGAACAGCGCTTCCTCTTCGGCGGTCAGGTGCATGCCCTCGCACGCCAGCGAGGTCCGCACGCCAGGGCGGCGGCGGCGAATCTCGGCCAGCTCTGCATCGGTCAGGCGACGCCGTCCAGGCATGCGATCTCCTTGTCTAAATATAGCACAAATCGCGCGGATTGCAGCGGAAAAACCTGCGGGGACAAGGCCCTGATTCATGTTGCCAGCCTTCCAAGCGGCTTGTATCAGGACCTAGCTTTTGTTTGCGCATGATCGTTCCCGACCTTGCTTGGCCCGCCGCTACGCTCACGCGATAGCGTGGCGAGAGCGGGCTTGGCGAAGGCGGGAGACCGATAGCCACCCCTGATCAAGTCCGGGGCAAGCTTTTTCGGGATCATGCTCTGACCGCGGGCGCGCGCAGGAGAGCGGGAATGGCGGGCAATAACGGAGCGATCAAGCTCGTCGCCGGCAATTCCAATCCGACCCTTGCCGAGGCCATCGGCGGCTATCTCGGGACCCCGCTGACCAAAGCCGTGGTCCGCCGTTTCGCCGACATGGAGATCTTCGTCGAAATCCAGGAGAACGTGCGCGGCGCCGATGTTTTCGTCATCCAGTCGACGTCGTTTCCGGCGAACGACCACCTGATGGAATTGCTGATCATCATCGACGCGCTACGGCGCGCCTCGGCGCGGCGCATCACGGCGGTCATCCCCTATTTCGGCTATGCCCGGCAGGACCGCAAAGTGGGGCCGCGCACGCCGATCTCGGCCAAGCTCGTCGCCAACCTCATTACCAACGCCGGCGTCGATCGCGTGCTGACGCTCGACCTTCACGCCGGCCAAATCCAGGGCTTCTTCGACATTCCGACCGACAATCTGTTCGCAGCGCCGGTCATCATGCGCGACATCAAGGAGCGTTTCGATCTTGCCAAGGTGATCGTCGTATCGCCGGATGTCGGCGGCGTGGTGCGCGCGCGCGGTGTCGCCAAACGCATCGATGCGCCGCTCGCCATCGTCGACAAAAGGCGCGAGCATCCGGGCGAGTCCGAAGTGATGAACGTCATCGGCGAAGTCGCCGGCGGTATCTGCATCCTGGTCGACGATATCGTCGATTCCGGCGGCACTCTGGTGAACGCCGCCGACGCCCTGCTGGCGAAGGGCGCTAACGCCGTTTACGGCTATATCACCCATGGCGTGCTCTCGGGAGGAGCGATCGCCCGCGTCACGAACTCCCAACTCAAGG
>Ga0074044_10003389_pt1 | contig 13564 bp, 10 predicted proteins | sample BogForMeECP23OM1_FD_94443 | JGI IMG/M metagenome (GOLD analysis project Ga0074044, IMG submission 94443) | Bog forest soil microbial communities from Calvert Island, British Columbia, Canada - Bog Forest MetaG ECP23OM1 | ecosystem: Environmental > Terrestrial > Soil > Wetlands ... | reverse complement strand
GGATCCAGTCGTTCTCCTTGCCGCGCCCGACGGTCAAAGCCGAGCGATCGACGCGCCTGGCGGCACTCTGCCCCGGCGGCAGAGGCTCTTTGCTGACGAGTGCCAAGGTCAGCGCCATGAGCGTCTCCGACGCGTGCACGGCCGGAGCAGCGTTGCGCCGTCTCGCGGCATGGCGACGCCGGTCTCGGTGCTGCGCATTCCCGGGCGGCACATGTCCTTCGCGTCCTCCGCTAGTGCCAGCATCGGCGCGCCGGCTCCCGAGGCCGGGCCGGGCCGATTCGCGTGGGGTCGGGCTCTGCGCGCTTCCCGCCCGGCCCGCCGCGGGGCGGCGAAAACCACGCTAAGCCATTTAATATAATCGCATTATACGCGAATGTAATGAGCAAAACGGCGCCCTTGCGAGCGCCGTTTCTCCTAGCGGCACACGGCAGCCGGAGCAAGCTTGGGAGGCCCCCGCCGCGGGTGCCGCGGCGCGATCCCGGCCCCGCGCCGCGGTATGATCAGACGGCCACCGCAGGGCCTTGCCGCGAGCGGTGCGCGGCCCGGCGCTCAGGATTTCTTTGCCGTCGCCACGTCATAGGTGTACCGCTGCGGCGTCCCGGGCTTGTGGTCGGCGCTGTAGGGCGTGTAGCTTTCTTCGATCTTCGTGAAATTGAGGGAAAGCGATTCGACGGGGAAGGTTTCCGTTCCGCCCATGCCCCCGCTGTGTGCGGCAAAACTGTAGCTGCTGATCAGGACGTTGCTGAGCGTCAAGGTCATATAGATCTCGCCCGGATCGCCCGTCCTGACGAAATCGATCTTGACCTGTTTGGACTCGCCGCTCAACGAGGCCGCGAACAATTTTTGCGAGGCCTTGTCCGAGGGCTTGGTGATAACGACTTCGCTGAGCGTCGGGGCACCCGATTCCCGCCGGGCGGCCTGGCCCGTCGGCGTCGCGATATTCCTCGACGTCGAGTAGTGCGCGCTGTCGAGGGGAATCCAATCCTTGTGAGATTCCTCGGTGGCGTCGCCGTCGATGCCGTCGTACTTCAGGTAGATGGGCATGTGCGTTCTCCCGCATGCGGTGACTGATGTATCCTATCGCTCGCCCGGGCATTGCGGATCCTTGCATCGATCCATCGTGCCCCTCGCTCTTGCGCGCTCGCCCCCCTTATAGCCGGCAGCACCTCTGCCGACAGTGACAGGCCTCACACCTCGTCGACGAAACCGTCAGTTGATAGTGTATTCGAACTCTCCCTTGGCGTCGACCGCGACGTGCACCTTGGCGATGGCGGTGCCCTCGGCCATGAGCGCCAGGAAGCGTCGTGCCAGCTCGGGCAGCAGGGTGCGCGTCAGGATATGCTCGATGTTGCGTGCGCCGCTCTCCGACTCCTGGCAGCGCGCTGCGATGGCCTCGACGAGCTCGGGCGCATAAGTAAACTGGCTCTTGTAATTCTCTTCCACCCGCCGCCGCACGCGCTCGAGATTGAGCTTGACGATCTGGCGCAGCATGGTGTCGCTCAACGGGAAGTAGGGCACCACCGTGACGCGGCCGAGGAACGCCGGCTTGAAGACCTTGAGCAGCGCCGGCCGCAGCGCCTCGAGCAAGCCGCTCTCGTCGGGCACCGTCGCCGGGTCGGCGCAGAGGGACGCGATGGCGTCCGACCCGGCGTTCGAGGTCATGATCACGATGGTGTTCTTGAAATCGATGTCGCGGCCCTCGCCGTCGCGCAGCATGCCCTTGTCGAAGACCTGGTAGAAGATGTCCTGCACGCCGGGATGCGCCTTCTCCATCTCGTCGAGCAGCACCACGCTGTAGGGCCGCCGGCGCACCGCTTCCGTGAGCAGGCCGCCCTCTCCGTAACCGACGTAGCCGGGCGGGGAGCCCATCAGCAGGGCGACTTTGTGCTCCTCCTTGAACTCCGACATGTTGATGACGGTAAGCGTCTGCTCATTGCCGTAAAGGAGCTCGGCGAGCGCCAGCGCCGTCTCCGTCTTGCCCACGCCGCTCATCCCGACCATGAGGAATACGCCGATCGGCTTGCGCGGGTCGGTCAAATTGGCGCGCGAGGTGGTGATCGCCTGGGCGATCGCCTGCAAGGCGTGCGGCTGGCCGATGATGCGTTTCTCGAGATGCTCGCGCAAGGTCAGCACCGCGTGGATCTCGTCGGCGACCATGCGGCCCACGGGGATGCCCGTCCACGCCGCGACGACCTGCGCCACGGCCTGGCCGTCGACCACGCTCTCGAGGAGCGGCGTCTCGCCCTGGATCTCATGAAGCTTGGCGTTGAGCTCCGCGAGCTGGGCGCGCCACGCCGCGACCTCGCTCTCCGAGGGGGGCTGGACCGGGGCCACGGCGGCGCCCGCCGGAGCAGCCGCCTTGGCGCCCGCGGCCGTCGCGGGCAGGTAAGCCTCCTCCAGCCTGTCCCGCACGTCGCGAATCTGGTTCACCAGCTCCTTCTCGGCCTTCCAGCGCTCGTCGAGGGCCGCAAGCTCGCTCTCCGCCTCGGCCTTGCTCGCGCGCAGCGCCGCGATGCGCTCCTCATGGCGGGCCCCGGTCGCCACCTCGCGCTCGAGGATGGCGATCTCGACGTCGAGCTGCTCGATGCGCCGGCGGCAATCGTCGAGGTCGGGAGGAACGGCGCTCAGGCTCATGGCGACGCGCGCGCAGGCGGTATCGAGCAGAGCCACCGCCTTGTCCGGCAACTGACGGCCGGTGACGTAGCGGCGGGAGAGGCGCACGGCCTCGGTCACCGCCTCATGGAGGATGCGCACGCCGTGATGGCTCTCGAGCGTGCCGACCAGGCCGCGGATCATCTCGATCGCACTCGCGTCGCTCGGCTCCTCGACCTTGACCACCTGGAAGCGCCGCGCCAGGGCGGCGTCCTTCTCGAAGTATTTCTTGTACTCCGCCCAGGTCGTCGCCGCGATCGTGCGCAATTCGCCGCGCGCAAGTGCCGGCTTCAGGAGGTTCGCCGCGTCGCTTTGGCCGGCTTGGCCGCCGGCGCCGATCATGGTGTGCGCCTCGTCGATGAAGAGGATGATCGGCGTGGGGCTCGCCTTCACCTCGTCGATCACGGATTTGAGCCGGTTCTCGAACTCGCCCTTGATGCCGGCACCGGCCTGCAGCAGGCCCAAGTCGAGGGTGCGCACGATCACGTTCTCGAGCGCCGGCGGCACGTCGCCGGTGGCGACCTTGAGGGCAAAGCCCTCCACCACGGCCGTCTTGCCCACGCCCGCCTCGCCCGTGAGGATCGGATTGTTCTGGCGCCGCCGCGTCAGGATGTCGGTGATCTGCCGGATCTCCGCGTCGCGGCCAAGCACGGGGTCGATAAGGCCGTCCCGCGCGCGCGCCGTGAGATCGATGGTGAACTGATCGAGCGCTGCCGTGCCGGCGCGCCGCGCCACTGGCGCTCCCGCCTCGCCGCCGGGCTTGCCGACGCTTTCCCTCTCGTTGCTGGCTGCCGTCAGTTTCGCCAGATCGCGCGCCAGCGCCTCGCCCTGGATCTTGGCGAGCTGGGCCGACGACTCGCGCATGAGCGCGGCCAGCGAATTCTCCGTGAGCAAGGCACAGAGAAGGTGGCCCGACCGGATGAGCGGCTCGCCGAAGCCGAGGGAGGCCAGCACCCAGGCCTCGCGCACGAGCGTCACCAGATGGGGCGACAGGCCGGGCGCCCGCGAATTCCCGGTCTTGACGCGATCGAGCGTGCGCGTGAGCTCCGCGGCCAGCCGCGAGGCATCGATCTCATACTGGCGCAGGATCGCCGTCAGATCGGTATTCGGCGCCTCTGTGAGCTTGAGGAGCCAATGCTCGATCTCGACGTTGTAATGAGTGCGCGACAGAGCGAGGCCCGCCGCCCCCTCGAGCGCGCCGCGGCAGGTATCGTTGAGCTTGCCAATGAGCGCCTTGAGATCGACGAGCGCCAACTAAGCCCCCGGTTCCCGGCCAACGCACATCAAACGCCCGTTTTTCGTGCGATTTCGTGGGAAACTGGCCTTTGTAAATTATAGCCTGCTCCCCCGCGTCGTGCAATGGCGGGCTGTCTCGGTGGCTGCCGCCGCCAGCGCTGGTTTAGCGCCAGACCGCCCTAGCCGATATTTGTCATCATGTCGGCCACTCCCGCTATATAGGCAGTGCACACTGTTTCGCCCGCGATTTCGGAAATTGAAGCGCGGGCGTCTTTGCCGCGCATGCAGATTTGATAGAGGTCTTGAACGGTATCCTGTTGGCTCAGCGCGGAGGCGACAGGCGCGAGCGTCAGTGCGCCCAACGATGCAAATCTCGATCTAAGCGCCCATGCTCCATATCCACGGCTTTACGACCAAGGCTGAGGCCGAAGCTTGGATCAAAGACGCCTCAGGGGACTGGTTCAAGAAATACACGGCGGCAATGACGTGAGACAGTGCCGAAAGACTAGCTCACCGTCCGTAATTCAAGCGCCCGTACCGATATCCGTGCGCTGATCGCCAATTATTGATAATCGCCAACGCATCTAAACGGAGATTTGCCGCAGAAGTGCTACTACATGGGCTTCTGCGCTCCCACCCGCGCGATCGAGCCATCTTCGAGCCCCGCTACCCGCGCGGGGCCCTTCATCTTTTAAGCATCCCACCTAATTCGATATGCACTCGGTGCGGCGTAAGCACGAGCGTTCCGTCCGACCGCACCGCTTCCATCTGGCAAGCAAGCTCCATCTTGTCAATCCACTTGGGCTTCCGGCAATGCTCGATTTCCTTGAGGTGTTGCCCTCCTTCGGTAACCACCTCCACGGAATGGAGAAGCTGGTCGCCGGCCTCCTCTCGGGCGCAGTCGAAGGCAATTAGTCCATCTGCCGTGGAGGGGTCCCCAAGATTGTAGCAATTGTCGGAAAGCACCACCCGCTCACCGCTCGATCTTGCGAGGAGGATGCGTTCGCGGCGGCCCTCCAACGGATCGTCGGGTGCTTCGACGAAGTGGCGGACTATGACTAGCGAAGCGTCCTGCGAGAGGGGCAGTACCGCGGAAATGCGGTCGCTGTCGCTCCAGTTGACAGCGTTCCTCGGCACTGCGGCGATCGACGGATCGACGGCGGAAATGCGCAAGGACAGCAGCGACCCTGGCTTGACGTCGCATTTCTTGATGTAGGCGTCCTTGATCGTCGCCTTGATTCGATCCAGCGCGGCGCGCGCGTCTTGGGACGAGCTGCTGATCTCGGCAGCAAAGGCGAGGAGATGACGCTGCTCTCCGCAATCTCCGGTCTCAATGGCCAGCCCATGCGGCGCGACCGGGGCGAGCTTACGCCCTATATCGGCAATGAGTGCCGGATCCTTGTTGCTCGCCGCGACGACGAGAAACACTTGCTCGGCGAGTGCTGGAACGGCAGCCGTGATAAGGCAGACAACGCCGATCACGCAGGAACGAATCATAAGCCGCTTTCGCGTTGAACTTGCGAGAGCTGTGCATTCGGCACCAGTTGGACATGCGCCCAGTCGTGAAAGCTCGACCAATCGCCGCCCCAGTAGAGATTTTGCTTCTTCGCCTCCTCACCCAGCGCCTTCCAGAATCCTGAGGACGCCGCCTCCGGCGACCAAGCGTAACGCTGGTCGATGATATCCGCGGCATAAGCGTTCGGGGTGCCATCCTTCAATTGTGAATTGTGAAAACTGAATTTCACCTTCGAATGGCCCTTCTTGTAGAGATCGAGCTGTACTGCCACCGAGCGCCAGCCGTAGAAGATTGCCGGCTTGAACCCGCGGCCCGTCAGAGCTGCGAGGACCGCCTTGACCTTCGGGCGGAGCCGCGGGTTCATGCTCAGGAGCTTCTTATCCTGGCTCCATTGCGCGCTGTCGCCGCTCCACTGCGCAAGGCCGGGGGCCATGGTTGGCCCTTGCGTGCTGGACAACTGCATCCAGCTCTGTCGGCCCGGCTCGACCACACCATCCGGATGCGCCATGAACTTCGACTGGAAGCGTCGGATGGCGTCGATCGTTTTACTGCCACAAATGCCATCGACCGCTCCGGGATCGTATCCCTTCGATTTCAGGAGACGTTGGACAGTGATAACGTCGTCTTTGAAATTCTTCCCCCCGTTACCCACGCCTCCCAGAATCATGGCATGACCCTCCTGCCAACCGACATTCCCCGGATGACCAAGGATTTCGTGTAATGATGTTCCAGTTCGACCTTACGGACAAGCGAATCTGAGGGCGCGGAATGCCACAAGGGCCGAGATTCAGCGAATTTAGGGATCATCCGACCTCCGGAGCATGGTTTTCCCGTCATCAAGGCGCGCGTCTCCCCGCGTTCTTCCACACGACATTCCGGAAACCCTCACGTCGGCCGGGGCGGCGCCCGCAATCGGGCGACGAGCCGTAGAATGCCGGCGGAGGACCGGCATGAGAGGCGAGTCCATTTGATCGCGCCCTTGCCCTCCTTTATCCATTGCTCCGCCGTGCCGCGCTGATTGTAGAACGCCACGAGGCGCTCCGCCGGCCTCGTCAGGTTGGTGACACTTGAGCCGCGAAGCGGATCAAGGCCGACGCGCGATCGCCGACGATCCAGCGCATCGCCGGATCGTAGCTCAAGCGCTCGGCGTCGTTCACGTCCTCGTAGCCCGCGAGCCGTCCGAACACGGACTGCCGCAGCAAGCCGACCAGTGCGTGCCGACCGTTCTTGCCCGTGCGCGCATCGGCGAGCAGCTCGCCCGCCCTCACGCTCAACCCCAGCGCATCGTCCGGCTCGCGATACGCCAGCAGTCCGGCATCGGAGGTGATCACAGCTGCGCGGAATCGCGGCATCGGACGGCGGTCGAAATCGAGCCTCAACGCCCCGCCGGTCGATTCACCGGCCGGGTCCCCCATGACCGCCTCACGCGATCCAAGATAAGATATTGAATCTTATGTTAGAATCGCGCAAGAAGCAGTGCAAATCCGGACACCATCCGGGGAATGCGGGTTTAGACGGCGAACACGGCGTCCGAGCTGTCCTCGCGGAACGGCACGTGCTTGAGCCACGAATTCCAGCCAAGGCGAGGCTGGTAAATCCCCTCCGCTCCGACGCGGAGGCGCGGCACTTCCTCCTTGGCCAAGGTGAGCTGGACGTCGAACTCCAGCTCGGGCCCGACATAGAGCTGGGTCAATTGCGCGAGGCGTGCGAGCTCCTCGCTCCCGGGCATGAGGCGGGCGAATTGCTCGTAGCTGAGCGGCCCGATGCGGAGCCGGAAGTTGCCTTGCACGTCCCACACCCGCTCGCCGACGACGGCGTCGACGCCGAGCCCCATGAACTGGCCTTGCGGCGCTGCCGGGCTCGGCAGGGCGGAGCGTTGATCGAGGGCAAGCGCAAGCCAGCGGCCGCGGAACTGCTCGACGCGCACCGGGCGGCCCGCATAGTCCGAGAGCATGGCCTCGAGCGCCATCGCGGAGCGCGGCCAATGGGCGAGATGGCCGCAATAGTACAGCAGCGTCTCGTCCTCGACCTTGAGGCGGCCCCTGAGATGGCCGGTGGCGAAACCGATGATGGCAAAGAGGCTCAAGCTGATGGGATCGTTGCCGCCCGGGCCGGCGCGCTCGTAGGCCGGCGGCAGGCGGTATTTCTGCCACGCGCGGTAGAAGAACGAGATCGCGCGGTGGTTGAAGAGGTCGAAGAAATCGCGCAGGGCGTTGTCCTTGGCCCGCACGCTGCGGATCATGAGTTCGGTGTAGCGCTGCGGCAGCACGCCGCTCTGGCCGGTGAGCCCGAGGAAGCTCACCGTCATCGAGGGCCGGCGCGGCCACATGCCGTCGCCCTCGTCGCCGCTCGCGCGCTGCACTTCGTTGACCGCGGCAGCCGGGAAGCTAAGCCCCACCGTCGCCCGGAAGCGCGCGGACTCCTGCAGCGGATCGCCATCCTCGCCGATGCGCGCCGGTGCGGGGGCCGCCGCGTCGACGGCAGCACGCCGGGCACCCTCTTCCAGGATCCGCACGGCCTGGAAGAACTCGAAGGCGTACGGCTCCTGCAACAGGCGCTCGATCAGAGGAGTTCGCGTTCGCCGGCTCTCGGTGGCCATCGTCTGAGCTCCCCGGGCCGCCCCTTGATCGCGGCGACAAGCCTGGTGAATGTGTTGATCGTGGCGTAGCGCGCGAGGAAGCGCTCGAGCACGGCGGCGAGGAGGAAGAGACCGCTGCCCGAGAATCGCTCGGCGTCGAACTCGATCCTCACCTCCGTGCCGCGGCAGACTGCATTCGCGTTACGCGAGGGTGCCCGCCCGACCGTAGGACGGCTTTTCACGCTGACGATGCTGTCAATCACCCGGCGCGTCTCCTCCGAGTCCCGGAAATCATAGAGCTTCAGGATGTCGCGCAAGGCGTCGGCGCCCTCGCTGTCGTCGCTCAACGAGAGATGGTTCAGGGCCAGGTGCGAGATCAGCCGCCAGCGGCCGCGCTGCCTGAGCGGGGGCCGCAAGGTCGCCGAGGGCGGCACGATGCAGGCAACGGACGAGACGGGTGCGGCACCCTCGACGAGGAAGAGGTAGGGATGCCCGCCGCCGACGGGAAGCGTGCTCGGCAGCTCGCGGTTGAGCGCCGTGACGTAGATCGAGACGACGGTATCCGCGGGCTGGGAGGGGTTGAAATCGAGGTCGAGCAGCGAGAGGTATACCTCGGTTCCGGGGTCGGCCCCGCCGGCTGCGCGCCGCGAGGCGAGCCAGAAGGCGCGCCTACCCTCCCGCTCGCTCGCATGCTTGGTCGAGTAGAAGGGCTCGAAATGCAGCTCATGGCCGTCGTGCGCCGTCGCCTTCACCTCGTCCAGCGAATAGACTTCCGTGGTGCCCGGCCGCCGCGCCTCGGCGACCACGCGGTATTCCGAGACGTTTCGCGTGAGCTGGATCGGCTCGGCCCACAGCGCGAACAGATTGACGATCGGCGCGCAGCCGAGCGCAAAGGATTCCCGCGAGACCGTGCGCTCCAGCTCGATCATGGTGCGATTGAGGTAGATGAAGACCTCGAGCCGGTTGCCGGCACCCAGGAGGACCTTGGCCGAGAGCTGCGTCAGGTCGAGGAAGAGGAACTTGTCGGGAAAGGCGAAATACTCGGTCAGCGTGCGGTATCCCGCGAAGGAGCGCGCCGGATAGGGGATGATGCCCTCGTCCTTCGCGAAGCCCACGGGACGGATCGCCTCCGGGCCGAGCAGGACCGGACTGGCGTCCGACGACGAATCGGCAAGTGCCATCGAGACCGTGTTGTTGAAGATGAGCTCGTAGAGCGGAAACGCCTCCTGGGGCTGGCCGCGCAGGAAGATGCGCAGCTTGTCGAGCGCGAGCTGCGTGAAGGTCATGTCGGCGGCGATGCAGCGCAGCGTCAGGTGAAGGCAGGCGACGGCACCCGCGCGCGCCGCCTGGGGATTGGCGGGAGCGACGAAGGGCCGCCCGGCGAGCGAGGCGGACTCGATCACAATCGGCCACAGCGTCGCCGGATAGCAGGTGCGGAAGCGGCAGGTCTCTCCGCCGACGGGCTCGCTCTCGAGCTCGGTTCCCGCGGGTACCGTATAGTGCGTCGTCTGGTCGGGCTGCCCGGTGAACTGCACGATGGCCATCGACGGGATGGGTGCGGTGTAATGCGGGTAGAGGATGCCGAGCAGCGCATCGCTGAGCTCGGGAAAATCGTCGTCGAGCTTGTGGCGCAAGCGTGCATTGAGATAGGCAAAGGCCTCGATGAGGCGCGAGACGTGCGGGTCCTCGATCGTCTCAGGCGTAAGGCGCAGCCGGCCGGCGATCTTCGGGTGCGCATTGGCGAACTCGGCGGCGAGGCGCCGGATGTAGGTGAGCTCGCGATTGTAGTAGGGCAGCAGCTCGTCAGACATTGGGCTTCGTGGTCATGGCAAAGCTGTGGGTCACCGGATCGAGATAGCTGTCGAGCACGATCGCTTCCGGGGCCGGCTGGGCATACATGAGCGCGTCGATGCGCAGTCTGAGCGTGCGGTCGAGCGGCTCGACATTGTCCAGGAGGATGACGCTCACCCGCTGGAAGCGCGGCTCGAAACGCTTGATGACCTCCTCGATGGTCGCCCGGAAGGTCTCGCGATGCTCCTCGCTGCTGAGATCGAGCCCGGAGAAATCGGGGATGCCGTACGTCAGCAGCGATGTCTCGAGCTCCGTAAGGTCCGCGGGCGGCGAGATGCAGCGCTGCCGCGTGTTGAGGAGTGCCTCGAGATCGCGCCGGACGGCCCGGCGCAGCTCCTGCACATACTGTCCGCGCTGGCGCGGATCGTCGTGCGTGCGCTCCGGATTGGCATCGAGCAGCCGGTCGAGCACCGACTGCAAAAGGGGCTGGTCGGGATCGATCCTAGCCATGCGCCGCAACCCGCCCCGTCATCGCTATCCGCCGCGCGCGCGGGAAGGCCGGCGAAGGACTGTGGTGCCGGCTTTCGAAAATTCGATGTACCCCCCACCCCAACCCTCCCCCTCAAGGGGGGAGGGGGCTCTCGGCGGCAGCGCCGCTGTTTTCCCCTCCCCCCTTGAGGGGGAGGGTAGGGAGGGGGGCCTGCTACGCATTGATGAACCTGGCACTAGCCGACACTCCCCGCAAACTCCAGCGTCTTGATGTCCATGATCGGCACGCTGTCCTCGCCGATGAGAAAGCTGCGCTGCCCGATGCCGCGCACCGGTGCCGCCTCGCCGCCCACCCATTCGGTGGCCCGTCCGAGCCTGAAGCTGTCCTCGAGCGCACCGTCTCCGGCACTGTAGATCGCGGGCAGGAAGACCTCGCCGTCGGGGCCGCCCGACACCACCATGTGGGCGCGGCGCCAGAGGAGATCGCGCGGCCGCTCGGGGGCGGAGAACTCGACGAGCTCCACGCGCGCCATCGGGATCCAGTAATATTTTCCCGTGCTGGTGAGGACCTCGAAGAAGCTGGAGGTCAAATCGTCGATGTCGCGCATGTCCTCGAAGGCCGCGCCGTTGCACTTGCCGGGCAGCTCGCCGCGCCCGGCCTCGGCGTCCTCGAGGAGGCGCTGCGCCCCGAGCGCGTCCTTCTCGCGCAGCCGGATCGAGGCCTCCAGGTGGAGCTGGAGCTGGGGCGAGGGCTGGTCGAGGAACGCGGGAACGCGGCCCTCGGTGTAGAATTGCCGGCGCGCCTGCTCGCCGCGCACCAGCTGGCGGATGAGGGCGATGCCGAGTGCCGCCTTCATGTCCTGCTTGCCGATCGCGTCGAGATGCGTGTCGGCGCGGTCGATCTCGCCGGCGACCAGCAAGAGCTCGGCGAGGAAGGCGCGCAGGTTCGAGTCCGCCGGGTGGCGCTTGACCTCGTCGGACTGCGCCTCGATGGCCTCCCGCAGGCGGCCGGCCTTGTAGTGCTCAGTAGCGCTTACCGTCATCGCCTATCCCCCGCCGGGCTCAGCCGGCCGCGACCGTCGACAGCTCCGTGACCAGCCGGAAGCTGGTGACCACCTGGTCGAGCTGGAAATGCGGCCGCAGATGTATGGTCGCCGCATAGGAGCCGGGCTTGCCCGGAACGTCGCGCACCTGCACCATCGCCTCGCGCAACGGGTATTTGGCCTTGGCCTCGTACGAGGCGTCGTCGTTGCCGAGCGTGTAGTCCCTGAGCCAATCCGTCAAGCGCGTCTGGCATTCGCCGGCGGTGGTAAAGGAGCCGACCCGATCGCGGCAGATCACCTTGATGAAGTGGCTGAAGCGCGCGACGCAGAACATGTATTGCAGCATGGAGGAGAGCCGCGCGTTCATCGTCGCGGCCAGCCGGTCGTATTTCTCGGGCGTGCGCGCCGACTGCGTGCTGAAGAAAGCCGAGTAGTCCGTGTCCTTGCATTTGCAAAGCGCCATAAAGCCGAGCTCGCTGAGCTCGCTGTCCTGGCCTTCCGAAAGAGCCACGTCGGTCGAATAGCGGATGGCGATGCCGGCGGCATCGGTCTCGAAACAGCAGGTCGGTAGCTCGGTGACGATGCCCCCGGCCAGGATGTCGCGAGGTGCTCCCCGGATGTCGGCGAACCAGCCGTAGGTGATGAAGGCGCGCATGAGCACGCTCGCGAAGGCATAGCCGGCGTTGCCCCAGAGATAGCCGTCGTGATCGGCACCGGCTGCCGTCTCGATGAAGCGGAAGCCGTCGATGCGCGAGCCATCGTCCTTGTAGGGCTCGCGCATGAGGACGTGCGGCAAGGTGAGGCCGATGAAGCGGGCATCCTCCGTCGACTGGAAGCTCTTCCAGCGGATGTAATCGATATGGCCGAGGTTGGCCCGGATGTCCACGTGGATGCCGAGATCGCGGAAGCGGTCGACGCCGAAGAGTGCGGGTGCCGCACCCACGATGAAGGGGGCAAAGGCGGCGGCGGCAACCTGGGAGATGCCACGAAGCGCGGCCACGTCGTCGGTCGGATGCTCCGCCGAGCGCCGATGGTGCACTTCGTAGTCGCCGATCAGCACGCCGAACGGCTCGCCGCCGGGCATGCCGAATTCCTCGCTGTAGATCTTGTTGAAGAGCTGGCTCTGGTCGAACTCGATCGCCCGCTCGAGATCGCGGCAGAGCTCGCCCCAGGCAAGCTGCAGGAAGCGCAGCTTGACGTTTTCCGAGGTGCCCGCCTGCTCCGTCAGATATTGGATGCCCCGCCAGGAGGCCTCGAGGCGCTGGAAGCGCGGATGATGAAGCACCGCGTTGACCTGCGCCGTCAAGAGCGCGTCGAGGGCCGCGATGTCGCGATTGAGGGCGTCGACGATGCGCCGCCGCTCCGCCGCCGGCAGCGCCAGGAGGCGGTCGCCGTACCAGCTGGAGAGGGCGCGCAGAGGCTCGCCTTGCGCGAGGAATTCCTCGAGGGCCGGCCGCTGCTCCGCAGGCATGCCCTCGGTCCGGCCGAGCGCCAGGTCGACGACGTAGGTGCGCAACGGTCTCTGCGGGAGCCAAGCCCCCGCGTCGCCCCTTCCGGCCAGGCCCCGAACGACGGGAGACTCGTCCTCAGCACTGACTGCGTCGACCGCCATCGTACGGTCAGGTCAATTGCGGGATTCGCGCCACCATGCGCATCGAGGTCGTCAATTCCTCGAACTGGAGCCAGGGCCGCATGTAGGCGATGGCGTTGTAGGAGCCCGGGCTCCCCGGGATCTCCTTGACGACGACCTTGGCATCGGCGAGCGGATAGCGCGCCTTCATGTCGGGACCCACCTCGGGATTGCCGTTCACATAGTTCGAGATCCAGCGGTTGAGCCACGCCTCGCAGTCGCTCACCTCCATGAACGAGCCGATCTTGTCGCGCGCCATGATCTTGAGGTAGTGCGCGAAGCGCGAGGTCGCCATGATGTAGGGGAGCCGCGCCGAGATGGCGGCGTTGCCGGTGGCCTCGGGGCGGTCGTACTTCTTCGGCTTCTGCGTCGTCTGGGCCCCGAAGAAGACCGCGTAATCGGTCTTCTTGTAGTGGCAGAGCGGCAGGAAGCCGAGCTTGCTGAGCTCGGCCTCCCGGCGATCGGTGATGCCGATCTCCGTCGGGCACTTCTGGTCGGGATCGCCGTCGTCGCTGGTGAAAATGTGGCTCGGCAGGTTCTCCACCTTGCCGCCCCCCTCGGCACCGCGGATGGCCGTGCACCAGCTGTATTTGGCGAAGGCATCGGTCATCTTGGCGCCGAGCGCATAG
>Ga0074044_10003388_pt1 | contig 13564 bp, 14 predicted proteins | sample BogForMeECP23OM1_FD_94443 | JGI IMG/M metagenome (GOLD analysis project Ga0074044, IMG submission 94443) | Bog forest soil microbial communities from Calvert Island, British Columbia, Canada - Bog Forest MetaG ECP23OM1 | ecosystem: Environmental > Terrestrial > Soil > Wetlands ... | reverse complement strand
GGGGATGTTCGGAGGGGGGAGCCGCGCCCGCAAGGCGCGGAGGTTGGACTACGCGCCTGCCGGCGTTCCGCTTCCCTTTTGTTTGTTGGGCATGATCGAGCCGAAAGCCGGTCCCACCACCGGCCAAGTCTGACGGGATCATGCTCTGAAGGGGTTTTTTGCGAAGGGCTTTGGCATAACTCGGGCGCGCATGCGTCGCGAGAACGATGGCGCTTATCCGCCCCCACGAAAGTGGGGGAGGGGGCATAGGCGGCCTTCGGTCGCCGTACTTTACGTAAAGAACGCCGACGCGAGGCGTCGGCTATGGCGTTGCGCGGTGGAGGGGGCGTCTGAGTCGGCGCTCCGTTGTCGGCGCAGGAGAATCAAACAACTGAAGGTCAGTGTGCATCGCCCTCACCGCTTGCGGCGCGGCGCGGCCGACGCCCCCTCCACCGCCCGGAGCCTGTCATCGGGCCGGCCACTCCGGGCCGGACCCGTTGGGGCGGTCCCCCTCCCCCGCTGCGCGGGGGCGGATGATGACGTCACATCCGCAGCAGCCGCTTGGCGTTGCCGGAGAGGATCTTGGCCTTGTCGGCGTCGGACAGCGGCACGGTTTCCATCCAGGCCGTCGCCGGCGGATTCATCACGAACGGCCAATCGACGGCGAACAATATATGATCGACGCCCATCTCCATGACGCAGCACAGCAGCGCCGGGTTGGAAAAATTGCCGCTCGTCGTGATGTAAAAATTGTTGCAGAAAATATCGCGAAAACTCATCGATTTCTGGCCCGGCCGCGACAGCGCCTGGTCGATGCGCCAGACCAAAAACGGCAGCGTCTCGCCGAGATGGCCCAAAATGATTTTCAGCTTGGGATGGTCCTGGAAAACCCCGCTGAGGACGAGCCGGATGGCGAGCGTCGCCGTCTCCACCGTGTAGCCCCACGCCGGCCGCGCCACCATCGGGAAGTCTTTGGCGTAATCGTCGTAATAAATCCGCCGCACCTCGGCCTGCGGCAGCGACGGATGCAGATAAATCGGCACATCGAGCTTTTCCGCGCGCGAAAAAATCGGCCGGAAGCGCTTGTCGTCGAGGAAGACGCCATTGGCGAGGCCGTGCAGCATGGCGCCTTTGAAGCCGAGTTCTTGGGCGGTGCGCTCGAGCTCGTCGGCGGCGGCTTCCGGCACCGCGGTCGGCAAAGCCGCGAAGGCGGCGAAGCGTTTGGGATTGCCGGCGACGACGGCGTGCAGCCGATCGTTAACGCGCCGCGTCAGCGCGGCCGCAGTCTCGGCGGGAAGCTTTTGCGTCGACGGCGCGCCGTGCGACAGCACCTGGATGTCGATGCCCGCTTCATCCATCTCCTTGATGCGCATTTGGCCGAAATCGTGCAGGCGCTTTGCCTGCTCGCCCGGCCGTCCGGCTTCGCTGCCGGTATAAGTCTTTGCCAGTTCCTCGTCCCAATAGTGCTCCTCGACGGCGATGACCGGACAATTGAGCTTGCGAAACATGTCTCCTCCTTGCGCGGATTAGAGCGTGATCAGTTCAGTCAGAATCGCGAGCTCCGATCCGTCATCCTTGTATGGGGATGACGGAACATGGAGCGGAGTTGCCTCAGGCGCGAACCGGATGACTTTTATAATATTGCGCGTCTTGCGCGCTCTGCGTCCAGCCGGCGCGGCCGCGCCATTCCAGGTGGCGCGCAGCCATGTCGCTGCCGTAGCGCACGCGAAACAACAGCGTGCGTTGCGGGCCGTTGGCGTATTCGTGCACTTCGCCCGGCGGATGGACGACGAAGGCGCCCGGCACCACCGCGATGCTTTGCTCCGGCGTGCGCATTAAGCCGCCGCCTTCGAAGCAGAAATAGATTTCGGTCGCGTGCGGGTGACAATGATAGGGGCTGATCTGGCCCGGCTCCCAGCAGGCGACGGTGACATCGCCGTCAGCGATGGTGCCGAGGATTTTCTCGACGTGCTTGTCCGGGCTGAACTCGGCCTCGCGTGCGACGTTGAAAACCTGCATGTCTGGTCGCCTCGCTACGCTGTGCTGTTTGTCTTAATCGACGCCGTATCGACGCCGTATCGACGCCGTGCTTTTAGCGCAAATCGGTTGGGTTTGCGATGGGTCGTTGGCGATCGGCCGGAAGGCCAAAGCCACGCCGGCTTTGCAAAGCTGACGGCCAAGCCTTCGTAAGACGGCCTTAACCCTAAAGGCCGTAATGTTGCTTCGAGTGCGGTCGGTCGAGAGGAAGACGATGGGTGAACGCCGCCGGACCAGACGGCAGAAGAGCTTCCTGCGCGGCTTTGTCTATTTCGACAAGCGGCGAGGCGTGATGAGCTGCCTTGTTCGCGATCTTTCCGAGGAAGGCGCCCGAATCATCTTCTCCGAAACCGTGACGATTCCCGACGTCGTCAACTTGCACATTCCGCAAAAGGACCAGACGCTCCGCGCCCGCGTGCAGTGGCGCCGCGGCGATGAGATAGGACTCGGCTTCATAGCCGCCGTTGCCGCAGCCGATCCGCCGCCGGATACGGGCGAGCTGATGCAGCGCGTCGCGCAGCTGGAAACTGAGATCGCCGCGCTACGGCGGATGATCAGGCGCCTGAAGGGCGAGAAACCGAGCCAGGACGGCGAAGCGGCGGCGTAGCGGGCGCCCGCGAGCCCGCAATCCATAGTCACGATTCGTGGTTATGGATTCCGGACTCGCCGCTGCGCGGCGATCCGGAATGACAAGCTCGAGGGCTTACTCGAAAATCCGCTCGCCCTGCAGATCGATGATCTGCCGCGCCTTGCTGAGCGTGAAATTCACCGCATCGTCGTAGGAGGCGTAGGCATCGGCGCGGATGAAGCGGTGCTCCTTGCGCACGCCGCCGATCTCCCGCGCGATAATGCCCGCCGTCTGATAATGACCGTTGTTCTCGTACGGCGCGGCGCGGATGACGAAGCCCTTGTACTCGACGGGGTCCGAGACCCTTTCGGTCTTGGCGGCAGACCGGCCGCCGAACAGGGCGCTGAGAAACGACATCACCTGCCTCCGGGCCTGTTGCGCTTTTGGCGCCTTTTGGCGCTCGCCACGGATGTTACTCCCGGGCTGAGAAATGTCGAGACGGCGGGCCGCGCCATTTGCTGCAAGTCGGCCTTGCGATAATCTATGCTCCCGCCGCCGACACGCGTTCCGCGCCAAGGAGTTTTGCAAAATGCCGAAAGCCTATTGGGTGACCTGCTACCGCTCGATTTCCGATCCGCAAAAACTCGCGGCTTATGCCAAGCTCGCGCCGGTCGCGATCGCTCCGTTCGGCGGCCGCTATCTCGCGCGCGGCACCGCGGCCGCGGCCTACGAGGCAGGCCTGAAGGAGCGCATCGTGATGTCCGAGTTTCCGAGCGTCGCGAAGGCCATCGCGGCCTACGAGAGCCCCGCCTACCAGAACGCGTTGCAAGCGCTCGGCAACGGCGCCGTGCGCGACATCCGCATCGTCGAGGGCTTGGAGTAACGCTTCGACGGGCGAGACGACAATCGCGATTGCAAAGCTCGCGCGGTGCCTCTATATAAGCGCCGTTCGCGATTTAGCCTGCCTTGCCGTCTCGCCCTTGAGCATGATCCCGAAAAGTGGATACCGGTTTTCGGAAAACATCATGCTCCGCTACAAAGCTGGAGCGCCAATCGCTCCGGCGGGCCTTTCTCAAGAACACGCAAAATCCGGATTGAACACCGCGCGAATGGTTCGCGCGGCCACAAAACGCGTTCTGCGTTTCAAATGGAGGGCCATCATGGCTCAAGGTACTGTTAAGTTTTTCAACGCCCAGAAAGGTTACGGCTTCATCGTGCAGGACGCCGGAGGCCCGGATGTGTTCGTTCACATCTCCGCCGTCGAGCGCGCCGGCATGAGCAACCTCAATGAGGGGCAGAAGCTCTCATTCGACATCGAAGCCGACCGGCGCAGCGGCAAGTCCGCCGCGACCAATCTGCAATCGGTCTAAATGACGGCTTGAGCGCAGCGCCGGCGCCTTATTGGCGCCGGCGTTTTCGTTCAAAGCATGATGCCGAAAAGCGCATACCGGCTTTCGGAAAAGATCATGCGCAAACAAAAACCAAAGCCGATAAAGCTTTGGTCCGGCGCGAGGAGAATCACCATGCCGAGAAAGCCGGGATTGAATTCCGAATTCGTCATGTTCGACGTCCTCTATGAGGACGGCACGCAGCGCTCGAACCGCAAAGTGCCGCGCGCGCTGACCGGCGGTGTCGACGGCGACAAGCCGGCGCACGGCTTCCTGATCGAACAGGACCGCGACATCGCCGAGAAATCCGGCCGGCCGCCGGCCAAGATCAAGACCATCACGCGCTCGGACGCGAAGAAGAAGGCACGCGATTTGACCTGGGCGCGCACCGGGTGATGTTCTAGCGCCCGCGCCGCTGGACGCGGGACGCAAGTTTTCCACGCACCGATCAGTGCCGAAGTTAACGCGCCGCAAAGTTCCGTGACGAAAAAGGGGCGGCGCGCGCCTCACCCGGCGCATTTGCGAACCACCGCAGAAAATAGTGGTCTTTTAGCGTTCATATTGCGGTGCAACACATGAGTCTGGTGCATGGAACCCGTGCATTATAAGGGCTAGCGGTATGCCTTTTCATGTGTATATTGCAGTGCAACAAAAACAATATATGTGCGGGAAACGCCCTGGATCGTTACCTCTCGCCGGGAGATGACACCCATGGCCCACGCCCGCAGTGCGGACGAACCGCGCAAATTCGTTGCGAACACTCGAAGGCCGGGAAACAGGCGCGGCTTTTTCCGCCGCGCATTCGATTCGATGGTGGAAGCGCGCCGCCGCAGCACCGAACGCCAAATCGCGGACTTACTTCGCGGCAGGGGCGAAACCCTGACCGACGACGCCGAGCGCGAGATCGACCGCATCCTGTCTGCATCGGAGCGCTTCTGAAGCATTTGCGCTTTTGCACCTGGCGCGGCCATCAAGACATTCACTTTTGCCGGAGACAGCCATCATGACGACCCTATCGCTTCGCGCCGGATCTCCGGCGCACGCACGGCGCGGATTCACACGCGCCATTGCCGCCGTGGCAACCGCCGTCGAGACGGTGTTCGAGGTGTTCGCCGAGGCGGAGGAGCAATCGTGCGCGGCGCGTAACCGTTTCCCGCTCGCCGATTGACATCGGACGCCACAAGGCCAGTTGGCGGCGGGCGGCGGCAACACAGCGCCGCCTCACGATGACTGAAAACGGCGGCCGCAATGGCCGCCGTGATCGTCATGCGATGCCAGCGGATTAGTTATCCAAAAAGCTCCGCAGCTTCCGCGACCGCGACGGATGCTTCAACTTCCTTAGCGCCTTGGCCTCGATCTGGCGGATGCGCTCGCGGGTGACCGAGAACTGCTGGCCGACCTCTTCCAGGGTGTGGTCGGTGTTCATGCCGATGCCGAAGCGCATGCGTAAGACGCGCTCTTCGCGCGGGGTGAGCGAGGCGAGCACGCGCGTCGTGGTTTCGCGCAGGTTCGATTGGATCGCGGCGTCGATCGGCAGGATGGCGTTCTTGTCCTCGATGAAATCGCCGAGGTGGGAATCCTCCTCGTCGCCGATCGGGGTTTCGAGCGACAGCGGTTCCTTGGCGATTTTGAGAACCTTGCGCACCTTCTCGAGCGGCATGCCGAGTTTTTCGGCGAGTTCCTCGGGCGTCGGCTCGCGGCCGATCTCGTTGAGCATCTGGCGGCTGGTGCGCACGATCTTGTTGATGGTCTCGATCATGTGCACGGGGATGCGGATGGTGCGCGCCTGGTCGGCAATGCTCCGCGTGATCGCCTGGCGGATCCACCAGGTGGCGTAGGTCGAGAACTTGTAGCCGCGGCGGTATTCGAACTTATCGACCGCCTTCATCAGGCCGATATTGCCTTCCTGGATGAGATCGAGGAATTGCAGGCCGCGGTTGGTGTATTTCTTGGCGATTGAGATGACGAGGCGCAGGTTGGCCTCGACCATTTCCTTCTTGGCCTGGCGCGCCTCGCGCTCGCCCTTCTGCACCATGTGCACGATCTTGCGGAACTCGCCGATTTCGAGGCCGGTTTCCGACGCCAGCGTATGGATATGCGTGCGCAGCTCCTTGATGCGCTCCTTGTCGCGGGCGACGAAATTCTTCCAGCCCTTCTCGGAAAGTTTCGACACGCGATTGAGCCAGCGCGGATCGAGTTCCGAGCCCTGGTACTGGCGCAGAAAGCCCTCGCGGATGACGCCGTGGCTTTCTGCGAGCCGCATCAGGCGGCCCTCGTGGCCGACAAGGCGCTTGTTGATGTCGTAGAGCTGCTCGACCAGGGCGTCGATCCGCGCCTGATTGAGCCGCAGCGATTTGACCTCCTGGATGATCTCTTCCTTGAGTTTTTTCGACTTGCGCTCTTGCGCGGGCGACAGCGTCTCGTTCTTGAGCTTGCCCTGGATGTCGAGCTCCTGCAGGCGGCGTAGCCGCTTGAAGGTGTCGGCGATGGTGTCGAAAGTCTCCAGCACCTTGGGCTTGAGCTCGGCCTCGATGGCGGCAAGCGACATCGAGTTTTCGAGATCGTCCTCGTCGAGGTCGGTGTCGACGAGCGGGACTTCCTCGGTCGTTTCCTCGCCGTCGGCGGCGCCGTTGCCTTCTTGCGGCTTGAACGGCGTGGCGGCGAGCGGCGCTGACGGCGGCGCCACGGCCTGCGGCGGCTGCGGCACAAAGCCCGGCGCCACGGCCTGCGGCGGCTGCGGCGGCTGCGGCGGCTGCGGCTGCGGTACAAAGCCCGGCGGTCCGGGCGGCAGTCCGGAAGGCGCAACGGCCGAAGGATCGCCGGGCGGCACCGCGGGCGCCACCTGCTTGGCGTCGGGGCCGGCATAGGTCGCTTCCAGGTCGATGATGTCGCGCAGGAAGACCTTTCCTTCGTTCAATTCATCGCGCCAGATGATGACGGCCTGGAACGACAGCGGACTCTCACAGAGGCCGGCGATCATGGCCTCGCGGCCGGCCTCGATGCGCTTGGCGATGGCGATCTCGCCTTCGCGCGAAAGAAGTTCCACAGAGCCCATTTCGCGGAGATACATGCGCACCGGATCGTCGGTGCGCTCGGCGGGCTCTTTCGCTTCGGACTTGGCGGGCGTCTTCGGCGTCACCTCGACCAGTTCGCCGGACTCGGTCTCTTCCTCCTCGGGCTCTTCGCGGGTTTCCTCCTCCTCGGCCTCGGCTTCCTCGGTCTCTACGACGTTGATGCCCATCTCGTTCATGATCGCGAGCACGTCTTCGATCTTCTCGGAGGTGACTTCCTCCGACGGCATGACCGCGTTGAGCTGCTCATAGGTGACGTAGCCGCGCTTCTTGGCCTGCTTGATCATCTTCTTGACGGCGGCGTCCGACAGGTCGAGCAACGGCAGCGGGGCGTCCGGGGTCTCGGAACCTTCCTTCTCCGGCGCCTCATTGTCCTTTTGCGGGGCTGCCTTGGCCTTGTTCGCGACCGTCTTGGTTGCCACGCTCTTGCTTGCCATGTTTGTCTCCACGAACGCCCTTGCCCCTACCCTATGGTGACTGCCACGGTGGGCAGTCGGCCCGCACGCATAGGCCCCTACCCTATGGCGAGTCACCACGCCGGGGCAGGCGGACCGAACGCTGGGCCGGGCCATAGTCCTGACCGACGGCCAAAAAGGGCAGCGCCGTCCCGGCACCGCCCGAATCGAAGTCGTAACTCTTCTCGGAACTCCGTTAAGCTCCGACTAACCCTGTCGACAGCGAGAGCGACCTCGTCTTCCCTCGCCAGCGACCCGTCCAGCGCTTGCCGCCAACCGCGTCAGCGACCAAGTGCTCAAGACAATCAAGCGCTTACAGCGATCGCACGGGCCGACCCGACGACGCGCCGAACCCCTCGATCAAGGCTTCGGTTCCATCGAGCATCGACAGCCGGGCCTTCACCTCCAGCAACCGCTTGTAGTTCGCCTCGGTATTGTCCTGGCCGAGCGCCACTTCGGCGTCCTTCAGCTCCCTAGTTAGGGAATGCCATTGCCGATGCAAGGCAACAAGCTGCTTCCAGGTCTGCAAAACATCGGCGGGCGCCGCTTGCGACCGTGCGCCCCAGACCGAGGGTGTCGTGATGGAGCGCTCCATGCGCCCGAGCAGAACGGCAAAGCCTCGGCGGTCCAGCTCGGCCACGAGCTCGGCGGCCTGCCCAGACCTTACGGTCTCGCCATCGCCGCCGAAATCCTCGGCAAAATGATGGGCGAAGACGTCGATCAGCACGCTTTTGAGCTTTTGGGTATCGGCGTGGCGGAACTCGGCCTCGGCCAGCTCCTCCATATGATCGTGCAGGAGCCACGGGTGGTTGAGCGCGGCTTGCAGGATCAGCGCCTCCCGGCGCGGAATTGCCGCGCGATGGCCGCGATGCAGCGGGCCTTCCGCAAGCTGCCGGCTCGCCGCCACATAGGCCTGGTCGCGATTAAATGCGGTTCGCGGCGTACCCGGGCGGGCCGACGCGCCGCTGCGGCGTCGCTTGTCGTCGAAGCCTTTTTCGTTGAAGATTCGGCGGCGCGTTGAAATATCCGCCGGCGCGAACAACTGGCGTAGCCGGGCGGAAAAATCCTGCCGGTAATAGCGGCGCACGGCTTCGTCGGTGATGGTATTGGTCACCTCGCCGATGCGCGCCTCCAAGGCGGCGCGCCGCTCCGGCGTATCGAACGGGCCGGCCTCGCTCTCGCGCGCCCACAGCACGTGCGCCAGTGGACGCGCCGCACCGAGCACGTCCTCGATCGCCTCGCGGCCGCCGGAGCGGGCCAGGTCGTCCGGATCTTGTCCGTCCGGGAGCGCGGCAAGTTTGAGGCTTTTGCCGGGTTTTAAGAGCGGCAACGCGAGATCAACCGCGCGGTAGGCCGCACGCCGTCCGGCATCATCGCCGTCGAAGCAAAGGATCGGCTCGTCGGCAAGCCGCCACATCAACGCCAGCTGGTCGGCCGTCAGCGCGGTGCCAAGCGGCGCGACGGTCGCCTCGAAACCGGCCGTCACCATGGCGATAACGTCGATATAGCCTTCAACCGCGATGACGCGCGCGGAAAAATTATCCTGCGCAGACTGCGTAGACTTGCCGGCGTTGTGGGCCGCCTGGCGGGCGGCGGCGATGTTGTAAAGCGTCGCGCCCTTGTGGAACAGCGGCGTCTCCGGCGAATTCAAGTACTTCGCGGAGACATCTTTTTCGAGCGCGCGGCCGCCGAAGGCGATAACGCGGTCGCGCCAATCGGTGATCGGAAACATGATGCGGTCGCGGAAGCGGTCATAGGGAACCGGGATGTCTTCCCCGGCAACGATCAGTCCCGCCTCGACCATGTCCTCGACCGGTATTTTCGCCGAGCCGAGATGCTCCTTGAGCGCGTATTGCTCCGCTGGCGCATAGCCGAGCCGGAACTTGATCTGGGTCGAGGATGACAGGCCGCGGTCGGCGAGATAGCCGCGGCCGCGCGCGCCATTTCGCGACGCAAGCGTCGATTGGAAGAACCCCGCGGCCAGCTCGACGATGTCGTGCAGCGTCTTGCGGCGTTCCTCGCGCGCCTCGGCCTCGCGCGACGGCATGGGCACCGGGATACCGGCCTGCACCGCAAGCCGCTCGACGGCTTCCGGGAAGCTCACCCCCTCGGTCAGCATGACGAAATCGAAAATGTTGCCGTTCTTGCCCGAAGAGAAGTCGAACCACATCGCCTTCTGGTCATTGACGAAAAAGGACGGCGTCTTCTCCTTGTTGAAGGGCGACAGCGCCTTCCATTCCCGCCCCGCCTTGCGCAACTTGACGCGTCTGCCCACGACTTCCGAGACCGGAAGCCGCGCGCGCAGCTCGTCGAGGAATTGCGGCGAGAATCGCATGGTGATTCGGGAGCCTAGCGCGGATGCGGCGCGAAGATAGGGCGGGCGGGTAAAGGGGCAAGTCCGGCGGCGATTGTCCCGGTTATCCACAGGGTTGCGGCCGGGACATCATCCGCGCAAAAATTGACACACAGAATACAATTGTATATACAGTCATTAGGGGCCGTCGGCCCACCCAACCTGCACCGGGGGCAAGGCGCAATGAGCGGTTGTCGTAGGATTGCAGGATCGAGGTTATGCCGCAAGACGAGTTCACCAAATTGTTCGCGCACGTTCGCGCGTTCGATTGGTACCCGCCAAAGCGTGAAAGTACTCTTCTGGATCGTCAGATCGATTTCGCGGACGCACGATTTGTTTTCGATGGCCCAACACTTATTCGCAGGTCTGATCGCAAGGGTGAAACCCGCTACATGGTATTTGGATTTCTTGACGACGTAGAGGTCGTCATCGTTTGCACGATTCGGGGCGAAGTTTGCTGGATTATATCAGCGCGACGAGCGAGGCGAGATGAAAGAAAAAAATATCACAATCGTCTCCCGCGACGCCCCTCGCCGGAAGGGCAAGACTGATTGGGAGAAGCTGCGCAAGCTGACTGACGAGGAAATCGACGCGTCGATCGCCAACGATCCCGACTGGAGCGAGGATTGGAATTGGGGTGAGGCCGTCCTCGTCATTCCCCCGAAAAAGAAAGCGATCTCCATCCGCGTCGACGAGGACGTGCTCGACTATTTCAAGAAGGACGGCGCCGGCTATCAGCGGCGCATGAACGCGGTGCTGCGCTCCTATATGCAGCAGAAGCGCAAGAAGCGGGCTTAACCGTCATTCCGGGACGCGGGCAAAGCCCGCGGGCCCGGAATCCATAGCCACTGATCGTGAGATTCTTGAAGTTACGAGCCGTTTCTCACGGGACAGTGGTTATGGATTCCGGGCTCCTCGCTTCGCTCGGCCCCGGAATGACGATGATCCGTAATCACTCCGGCTCCAGGCCGGCGGCCTTGACCACTTGCTCGGCCACTTTGCGGTCCTCGACGATCAGCTTGGCGAACTCGCCCGGCGTATCGGTCGCGCCGACGAGGCTGCGGTCCTTCAGTTGCCTTGCCGCAAATTCGGGGTCAGCGACGATGCCGGCTGTTTCCTTGGCGATCCGCTCGACGATCGGCCGCGGCGTGCCGGCCGGGGCGAACAGGCCGTACCAGCCGCGCGACGGCGGCCCGTTGTAGCCGGTCTCTTGCAAAAGCGGAACGTCCGGGAAGTTTGGCGAATGGATGTTGTTCATCATGACCAAAGGCGTCATGGTGCCCGCCTTGATCTGGCCGATGACGTTGCCCTCGCCGAACAGCGCGATCGGCGTCGAACCGCCGAGCACCGCGTTGACGGCTTCGCCGCCGCCCTTGAACGGCACGCGCACCCAGTCGGCGCCGCGTTCCTTTTTCAGCGTCTCCATGTACAGCACCATCGGCGCGCCGGGCGTGAGATAGCTCAACGTGCCGGGCTTCGCCTTCGACAGCGCGACAAGCTCATCCACGTTCTTCACTTTCAGGTCCGAATTCACGACCAAAACATGGATCAGATCGAACAGGTTGGTAATCGGCTGCAAGCCATTCACCGGATCAAACGGCATGCTCTTGATTAGGAACTGGTTGTAGATCATCGGATCGGCGTTGATGATGCAGATCGTGTAGCCGTCCGGCGCGGAATCCTGGCAGGCCCTGGCCCCGACATTTTGCATGCCGCCGGGGCGGTTCTCGACCACGATCGGCTGGCCGAGACGGGCGCCTAATTTGTCGCCGAGCGCGCGCATGAAGACATCGCTGATGCCGCCGGGGCTCGTGGTCGTGAGCGCGCGGATCGGACGCGTGGGCCAATCCTGCGCCACCGCGCCGAAGGCGGACGAAACAAGCGCAATAACGATGGCAAGACAGACGAGGGATGAGCGGCGCAAGGACGATTTCTCCCTGAAATTGAAAGCGTCTTTTCAACGACCCGGCTTTTCAACGACCCCTGGCAACGAGCCTGGCACTCTTCGCGATCGGCGCGCGCTTGCGCAAGAGCGCAACGCTGCGGTGCTTTGTCCCGCGCGTTTCGAGCATGATCCCGAAAAAGCCTGCCCCGCACTTGTTCCGGGGTGGATGCCGGTTTCCCGCCTTCGCGAAGCCCGCTCTCGCCACGCTATCGCGTGAGCGTAGCGGGTCGGCGGGCGAAGGAAGGTCGGAAAAGATCATGCTCAATCAAAAAGCTCTCGCTGAGCCGGTCGCCGTCGGCGGTAAAGCAGTACAGCCGCTGGACGCGTTACCCCCCGAGCAGCTTCTTCGCCAGCGCGCTGGCCTTGGACAAATCCATCCGGCCGGAGAAGCGCTGTTTCAGCGCCGCCATGGTGCGGCCCATGTCTTTGAGCGTCTCGGCTTCAATCTCTCTGATCAGCTCGGAGATCGCTTCGGCGGCTTGCAGGTCCGACATGGGCTTGGGCAGGTACGCGGAGATGATCTCGATCTCTTCGCGCTCCTGGGCGGCAAGCTCCGCGCGGCCCGCCTTTTCGTAGATGTCGAGCGATTCCTGACGCTGCTTGATCATTTTCTGCATGACGTCGAGGATCTCGGCGTCCGCGAGCGTCACGCGTTCGGGGCCGCGGGTCTCGCGCTCCAGGATCGCGGCATTGACCATCCGCAGCGTCGATACGCGCCGCGCCTGGCCGGTCTTCATCGCCTGTTTCAACGCGTTGTTGATATCTTCGCGCAACACGGCTATGGCCTCTCGCTAAAGACGCAAAATCAGCCCGCCTTTGGGGGGTCGGCGGGCAGGATACGTGAAAGTGAGAAAGATGTAGGCCCTTGCCGATGCCGACACAACCGCAGACTCAAGCGCTCCGGGACACGCTCTGGGACGACCCCAAACCGACGGCACTCCTCGTCTTGGCCGACGGCACCGTGCTCGAAGGAATTGGCTTCGGCGCCACCGGCCACGCCGTCGGCGAAGTCTGCTTCAACACGGCGATGACCGGCTACCAGGAGATTCTCACCGATCCCTCCTACGCCGGTCAGATCATTACTTTTACCTTTCCGCATATCGGCAATGTCGGCACCAACGAGGAAGACATCGAAACCGTCAACCTTGCGGCGACGCCGGGTGCGCGCGGCGTCGTGCTGCACTCCGCGATCACGCAGCCGTCGAACTACCGCGCCACCGGCCATCTCGATCTCTGGCTGAGAAGCCGCGGCGTCATCGGGCTTGCCGGCCTCGACACCCGCGCGCTCACCGCGCTGATCCGCGAGAAAGGCATGCCGAACGCGGTGATCGCGCATCAGCCCTTCGGCCGCTTCGATCTCGACGCGCTCAAGCGCGAGGCCAGGCAGTGGCCGGGCCTCCTCGGCATGGACCTGGTGCCGATGGTGACGACAGCTCAGCGCTTCACCTGGGACGAAACGCCGTGGCAATGGGGCGAGGGCTATGGCCGTCGCGATCATGCCGAGTTCCACGTCGTCGCCATCGACTACGGCATCAAGCGCAACATCCTGCGCCAGCTCGCCGGCAACGCCTGCAAGGTGACGGTGGTGCCGGCACAGACTTCGGCGGCCGAGATTCTGGCGCTCAAGCCCGACGGCATTTTCCTCTCCAACGGACCGGGCGACCCGGCCGCCACCGGCGAATACGCCGTGCCGGTGATCCGAACGCTGATCGAAAGGCTGCCGATCTTCGGCATCTGCCTCGGCCACCAGATGCTGGCGCTCGCGGTC